>Ga0247718_1000391_pt1 | contig 12226 bp, 14 predicted proteins | sample 21E_DmetaG_FD_189045 | JGI IMG/M metagenome (GOLD analysis project Ga0247718, IMG submission 189045) | Soil microbial communities from hillslope of Landscape Evolution Observatory, University of Arizona, Oracle, AZ, United States - 2-1-E_D | ecosystem: Engineered > Artificial ecosystem >...
CGCGCTTCCACATCCTGCCTGTCGACGATCTGCGAGACCACGAGGAAACGGACTGCTGGTGCGGCGCCACGCCTGACGTCGAAGACCCGACCGTGATCGTGCACAACGCGCTGGACGGCCGCGAGGCGTTCGAGACCGGCGAGAGGCTGCCGTCGTGAGCTTCAACTACGCCCGCACCGCCGCGACCGCGCTGCGCCTGCTGCAGCGCTTCGGCGCTACGGCGACGCTCACGCGCCCTGGCGTGTCGGGCTATGACCCGGAGACGGGAGCCGTGACGGCGACGCCGGTGGTCGATGGCTGCACGGCCGCCGTCTTCCCTTACGAGGACAAGCACGTCGACGGCTCGCTGATCCTGTCCACCGACCAGCAGGCACTGATCGCTGCGTCGGGCCTGAGCGAGCCCAGGCCGGGCGACGTGCTGGCCTGGGGAGGCAGGGGCCTGACGGTGGTCAAGGCGAAGAACCTCGGTCCGGCGGGCGTCATGGTGCTCTATGAAGTCCAGGTGAGGATCTGATGGCCAAGTCCTTCAGCTTGCAGCTCGCCAAGTTCGCCGAGAAAGCAGGGCGCAACGCCGATCTGGTCATCCGCAAGGTCGGCATCGACATGGCGAGCAGGATCATCCTCAGAACGCCGGTCGACACCGGCAGGGCGCGTGCCAACTGGCAGGTGAGCATCGGCTCACGCGCGATCGGCGTGGTGGATGCTGCCGACAAGTCTGGCAGTGCCACGATCGCGCTCGCCACCCAGAAGCTCGCCAACTTCAAGGCCGGGCCGAGCATCTGGATCACCAACGGATTGCCCTACATCGGCAAGCTCGAGGACGGCCACAGCTCGCAGTCGTCCGGCATGGTGGCGCGCACGGTGGTCGAGTTCCAGGGCCTTGTGTCGAAAGCCGCTGGTGAGGTGAGCCGGTGAGCGAGCTGGCGATCCGCGCTGCGCTCGAGAAGCGCCTGAACACCATCAGCACGGGATTTGCCACCCAGTTCGAGAACGCGCCACTCGCGCCAGCGCAGGGGGCGCCGTACCAGCAGGTCGCCCTTGAAGCGTCCGACCCGGAGAACCCGAGCATCGGCGCGTCGCTGCATCGCGCCATCGGCCTGTTCCGTGTCAGCCTGTTCTACCCGATCAACGCCGGGGCGGCCCCGGCCTGGACCCGCGCCCTGCTCATCCGCAGCACCTTCCCGCGCGGGCTGACGCTCACGGAGCAGGGCGTGACGACGCACATCGACGCGACGCCGAGCATTTCGCGCAGCGATGGCCCGGCCGACCGCTACTGCCTGGTGGTGCGCATCCGCTACCACGCAGACATCTTCAGCTGAACGGCAGGGCCGGCAGCAGTTACCCACAAGCCGCCTTCGGGCGGCTTTTTCTTTGGCTACCTCGAAAGGCTCATCATGGCTATCGCTCAGAACCTCTTTCGCCAGATCGCGATCGGCAAGCAGGCGGCGCTCGGAACGCTGGCCCTGACCAACGCCGGACAGCTCTACAACTTCCGCCCCGACACCTCGGGTGGCCTGAGCAAGGAGTCTTTCGAGTCCGACTCGATCCGCCGCGATCAGCAGTTCTCGAACCCGCGGCACGGCCTGCGCTCGGGCGCCTTCTCGCTGAGCCAGGAGCTGCAGCTCGGCGGCCACACGGAGCTGTGGGAGGGCGCGCTCGGCGCCGACTTCGATACCACCCCGGCCACGACCGGCAGCTCGACCGATATGGCGCTCGACGCCGCGGCGCGCACCATCACCCGTACCTCCGGCTCGTTCATCACGGACGGCTTCAAGGTCGGCGACATCGTGCGCGCCACCGGCTACACCAGCGCGGTCAACAACGGCACCAACCTGCGGCTGACCGGCGTGACGGCTCTGGTGCTGACCTACGCGAACGACGCGTGGCTGCCGACGATGGTCACCGAGGCGGCGGGCGACACGGTCACGATCGCCGTGCCGGGCGGCGTGTGCCAGGTTCCGAGCACCGGGCACACCTCGGACTACTACACGATCGACGACTTTCACGACGACATCAACCAGCAGAGCACCGTGCGCGACGCACGGGTGTCGTCGGTGTCGGTGGACATCGCTCCGGGCGCCCATGCCACGGTGACCTTCGAGTTCCTGGGCACCGATGCCTCTCTCGACGGTACGGCGCAGTACTTCGTCGGCCCGACGGCCGCCTCGAACGGTGCGCTGCTGGCCGGGCCTGAGGGCCGCCTTCGCTACGACGGCGCCGACAGCGCCGTCATGACTTCAATCCAGTTCACGATCGACCGCGGCGCCGAGGTCAAGGCGGTGGTCGGAGCGAACGTCAGCCCGGACGTGTTCACCTCCGGCGTGCGCGTCAGCGGCTCCCTGTCGGCCCTGTTCGACGGTGGCTCGGTGTTGGTCAACTTCGACGAAGAGACCGAGGCGTCGCTCTACATCTACCTCTTCGCCGACAGCACCCGCGGCTCCGAGTTCCTGCTGTTCAAGCTGCCGAACGTGAAGATCAACAGCGCCGACAAGTCCACCGACGGCCAGGCGCTGCAGGTCTCCGGCGACTTCTCGGCTGGCAAGTACGTCGGCGCCTCGACCGTGATCGAGGGCACCACCATCCTGATCAACGACAGCACGGTGACCGCCTGATGGACTTCGCGGCACTGAACCTCAACGCCCGGGGTAACGAGGGCGCGTGGGTCGAGATGAGCGGGCCGGCTGGCCAGGTCATCGGCCTGGAGATCAAGGTGGCCGGGGCGAAGTCTGACCGTGTCGTGAAGGCCGTCGAGGCAGCGGAGCGGCGCTATCGCGATGCGATGGAGGCCAAGCGCACGAAGCAGGAAGACTTCGAGCGCTTGAACAAGCAGCGCGACGAGGAGATCACGCTGGCGGCGACGCTGGACTGGCGCATCAAGGACGGTGAGGGCCACAAGTCCACGCTGACCTTCGAGGGCGAAGAACTCGGGTGCACCCCCGAGAACGTGCGGCGCCTTCTGCTCCATCCCGGCTTCGACTGGCTGGCTGCCCAGGTCATCGCTGCGGCGCGCGACGCCGCGGTTTTCACGAAGCCCTGATCGCCGAGCTGTGCGCCTACGTGTCATGGCACACGCGGATGCACATCACAGACGATCAGGGCCGCACCCGCATCTCGCAACTGCAGCTCTTCAGCGAGCGCACCGGGAAGCCGCACGCCGACCTGACGCCGCCGGAGTTCAGCCCGGCGCTGCGCTACCTCTGGCGCTGGTACGACGAACTGTCCAGCCAGCGCCGGGGCCTCGAGCCGCTCGGCCACACGGAAATCGACGCATGGGCACGCCTCACTCAGCGCCATCCGGCGCGTTGGGAAGTGTCCGTCCTGCGCCGCATGGACCGGCACGAGCTGAACGCGGTGGCCGAGCACCAGAACCAACTTATCCCCAAGGGGAAGCCCAATGACCGACATCGCGCAGCTCGCCGTTGAGGTCAAGAGCGGAGACGTGTCTCGCGCTCGGCGCGAGCTCGACCTGCTGACGGTGTCCGGCAAGAAGACCGAGCAGGCCACGCAGGCGCTCACGGCGAGCTCGAACAGGCTCGGCCAAGTGCTCGGCGGCGTGGTGGCTGGGCTTGGAGTGCGGCAAGTCCTCGCCTATGCGGACAGCTATTCGCAGGTCAACGCTCGGCTCAGCTTGGTCACCAACTCGACCAGCGAACTCGCGCGCGTGCAATCCGAACTGATCGCGCTCTCTGAACGCCAGCGCGTGAGTTTCTCGGCGGCGGCTGACCTCTATACGAAGTCAGCATCGGCCGCGAACGAGCTAGGCGCCTCGCAGCAGGACCTGATCAAGTTCACCGAGGGGGTGAGCGCGGCCCTGACGCTTGGCGGCACCAGCGGGCAGCAGGCGACGGGTGCGCTGCTGCAGCTCTCGCAGGCGATCGGCGGCAGTGTGATCCAAGCGCAGGAGTTCAACAGCCTGATCGACGGCGCCAGGCCGCTGCTGCAGGCTGTGGCCAACAACCTCGACCGCGCGGGTGGCTCCGTCAGCCGCTTGAAGCAGTTGGTCAATGACGGAGAGGTGTCGTCGCGGCAGTTCTTCCAAGCGGGTGTGAAGGGATCTGATGAGCTGATCGCCGCGACACAGCGCATCCCGACCACCTTCGGCCAGGCCCTGACCATCGCCGAGAGTCGCCTCGAGCGCTTCATCGGCAAGCAGGCCGAAGCCAGCGGCGCGATCCGCGTGCTGGTGAGTGGCGTTGACGCGCTCTCGAAGAACCTGGACACGCTCGCTGCGGCGGCGCTGGGCTTCGGGGCCGCCAAGCTGGCCGGCGTGATCTTGGAGACCGCCAACGCGACGCGGGTCAAGGTCGGCGCGCTGGTCGCCGAGATCGCCGCGCAGCGCGGCAGCCTGGCGGCGACCGTTCAAGCCACGACTGCGACCGTTGCGCAGACGGAGGCAGAGGCCGCGGCGACCGCGTCCAAGGTCGCCGGTCTTCAGGCTACCCAAGCCGCCATCGTTGCGGCTCGCGCCGATGCGGTCTCGAAACTGAAGGTCACCGAAGCGGCAATTGCGCAGTCTCAGGCGCAGATCTCCGCGGCCCGCTCCGCTGGCGCGCTGAGCGTTGCGCTGGCCGCAGTGAAGCAGGGGGAGGACGCCCTGGCCGCCGCACAGGCTCGCCGCGCGCTGCTGGTCAACGAACTGGCGCTGCTCGGCCAGCAGCAGGCGCGAGTGTCGACGGCGACCGCGGCAGCCACCGCGGCGCAGACTGCTGCGACAACAGCGCTCACTGGCGCTACGGCCGCCCAGGCCAATGCCCAGAAGGCGCTGGCGGTGGCATCCGGAGCTGGGGCTGCCGCTGCAGGTCTGGCTGGCCGGGCGCTGGGGCTGTTGGGGGGGCCTATCGGCGCCGTCACGACGTTGCTCGGCCTTGGCGCGACCGCTTGGGCGCTGTGGGGATCGTCGTCGCGCAAGGAAACGCAGACCGCGGCAGAGTCCTTCGCCCAGCGCGGTAAGGACATCGAGGCCGGCCTGCGCCGGCAGATCGAGCTGCTGGATCGCCGCAATCGCCTGTCCGCTGGTGGCACGCCGGTCAGGAAGCAAGGCACCGATGAGCAGCTCGACCGACTGGCCGAGATCTCGCGCCGTATCGCCGAGGTCAATGCGCAGCAGGGCGAGTTTGACAAGGAGACAGGCCGTCCGAAGGTGGCCGTGATCCAGGACCTGTCTCGGGAGTACGCCGGTCTGGTGCGCCTGATCGACGAAGCTGGCCGCAAGCAGGCCGAGTTCGAATCCGGCGGTGACAAGGAGGCGCAGTCCAAACTCCTGAAGAAGTACCAGACCGACGCCCAGAAGCTGAACGAGGCACTGGAAGAGGCGCGTACAGCCTTCGGCGGCGTGATCCCGAAGGACCTGGAGGCGAGGATCACCGAGTCCTTCAGCACGAAGGCGGCAAACCCCCTGCGCGACGAGATCAAGTCGCTGCGTGAGCGCGCCGCGCTGATCGGCCAGGACACCGAGCTCGAGCGGATCAACGCAGAGATCAAGCTGGGCAAGTTCGGAAAGCTGGCCCCTGCCCAAGCCGAAGAGTTGCGCCGTCTAGCGCAGGTCGCCGATGCGCGCCAGAAGGAAGTCGATGCGATCGAAGAAGCCCGACGCGCCAAAGACAACGAGATCGCGGCCACGACGCGCGCCGCGCAGTCACAGCTCCAAGGGCTGGAGGCGCTGCAGGAAGGCAATCAGACGTTGCGCGAAGAGATCGAGCTGATCGGCGCCAATGAGCTGGCCCAGGCAGCGATCCACAAGGCCCGCATCCGGTCGATCCGCACGCTGAAGGAAGAGCAACTGGCTCGCCTGGAGGCATCTGGAGTGGCAGAGCAGCAGCTGCAGGTTCTGCAGGCCGAAATCGAGGCGCTGAAGGAGCGCGAGGAGTTGATCGACCAGCGCGCCACCGTGGTTCTGAAGACCAAGGCCGACGAAGACTCGCGCAAGGCTGGGGACGCCTACCGAAACAACCTCAGTGAGTCGATCGAAGACGGCATCATGGAGGGTTTCCGACAGGGGCGCGACCTGACGAGCATCTTCTTGAATGAGCTGAAGGCTCAGTTCGCGAAGACTGTTCTGCGACCCATCATCCAGCCGGTGGCCGAGGCCGGCAACCAGCTTATCGGGGCTCTGGTCAATGTCGTGGCCGGGGCCATCAGCGGTGGCCTGAGCAGCATGAAGTACAGCGGCTCGTCGGCCACGCCGACCGCGGCGAACTACGAGAACAGCTTCGATCGCGGGGAAGTGCTCGCTTCGTACGCTACCGGCACGAACCGCGTTCCTGAAGACGGCCTGTACTACCTGCACAAGGACGAGGCCGTGCAGCCGGCTCGCTACAACCCGGCCGTCGGCGGCGCTGGCGCTGGCTCGACCGTCGTGAACGTGAGAATCGAGAACGCCCCGCAAGGCGCCCAGGTGTCTCAGGGCACCAACTCGCGCGGCGAGACCGACGTCCTGATTCGATTCCAGGAGCAGCTGATCGGTGCCGTGGCGGGCGACATCCGCAGCGGGCAGGGGCCGGTCTCCTCGGCGCTCGCGGCCAATGGGATGAACCGCTCGGCGGGGCTGCGGTGACATGCCGACGGACGTCGTCATTCCGGCGAGCATCCCGCCGGCGCTCAGCCGCGTGCGGCTGCAGTGGTCAGACCCAGCGCTCACGGTCCCGAAGGATCAAGGCGAGACCCGCCGCCTGCCGCGCTTCCCGGGCGTTCCGCAGCAGGCGTTCGTGCAGTGGTACCTCAACCAGGACCAGTTCGACGACTTCTGGGACTGGTTCGAGGACACGCTGGTAGCCGGGTCTCGGCGCTTCGATTTCCAGCTCGAGCGGCAAGGCGGGCCGGGCGCAGGCAGTAACGCTCGGCTCTCGTGGCACACGGCGCAATTCATCGAGCAGCCGTACACCGCCGAGGCCAGCAGCACCGGCGACTTCTACACCGTCTCGGCTCGGCTGCTGCTCATCGGCGCACCCTTCGACACCCGCACCGCGCCCGGGCTGCTGGCCAGTGGCGTCAACGCGCGCAGCGGTGGAGCCCGCTTCATCGTGGCGGGCATCGCTGCCAGCGGCACGAACAGCCGCGACGGCGGCGCGGTGTCTCGCGACACGACCGTGCGAGCCAGCGGCACCAACGGCCGAGACGGTGGCTGGAACACCGGCGTTGCGCCCCTCGGGGCCGACGAGGCGCTTGCCGCCCTGTGGTTCGGCATCGAGCTCGACGACACAGCCAGCGACGCGCAAGACGCCCAAGCCGCGGCCTTCGCGGACTTCGGCCCCTGAGATTCAAAGGACACCCCCATGGCACTGACCTTCGGCAACAGCCACGGCGCGCTCAACGGCACCACGCCGGTGGACGTCGTCGCGGCGCCCGCGGCAAGCACGCAGCGCGTCGTGCGCAACGTCGTCTTCCACAACCGCGACAGCGCGGCCGTGGTGATCACCTTGCGCCTGGACGACGGCGGCACCGAGCGCGTGCTCGACATCCAGACCGTGCAGCCCGGTGAGAGCTGGATCTACGCCGTCACCACCGTCCTGGCCGACACCGACCACAAGCTCGAGGCGGTGATGAGCGGCGCCGCGGCCACCACCAACCCCGACTTCGTGGCCGCCTGGGCCGACAAGACCGCCTGAGGCGGGGAGCACACGCATGAGCCAACAGAGCCTCAACCCCAGCAACGCCACCGTGATGCTGCGCCCGGTGACCAAGATCATCGAGGCCACCTTCACGCGGCCCGCCGACACGACCGCCTACGCCGACGGCGACACGCTCTGCGACAGCACCAGCGCGCCGACGATCATGACCTTCGCCGGCATCGCGCGCGCGGCGGGCCTGGGCGCGGTGCTGCAGTCGGCCATGCTGATCAAGAGCACGGTGCAGACCACCGAGCTCAACGCGGACCTGCTGCTCTTCGACACATCGATCACGATGAGCAACGACAACGTCGCGTTCTCGCCGAGCGACGCCGACGCCGAGAAGGCCGTCGCGATCATCCAGTTCCGCGCCAGCAGCAACGGCTCGAAGCTCGGCCTCAACACCATCTTCGACGCGGGGGCCATCAGCCGCTCGGTCAAGTGCGCCAGCGGCAGCACCAGCCTGTACGGCGTGCTCGTGGCGCGCAATGCCTACACCCCGGGCAACGCGGAAGTGTTCCGGGTGCGGCTGGGCTTCATTCAGGACTGATCCGTGATCCTGCGCGACCCTCGCACGTCGCTGGCCCAGCGCATGGGTCTCGGGCCTCGGCGCCTGTGGCTGCCGGGGGATGACCGGCCGGCGCGGCTGGCGATGCGGCGAGGTTCGCGGCCGGCGGTGCTGACCCCGCGCGCTGGCGTTGCTTCGAGCGGCGTGGCGAGTGATCCTCATTGGTCCGACGTGCTGCTGCTGCTGACCGGCGACAGCGTCGACGACAAAAGCAGCTTCGCGCGCGGCACGCCGACGACGGTGGCGTGCTCGTCGACAGGCGCCGTCATCCGGTTATTGGCTGCTGACGATGGCGGAGACAACGGCTCCGTCTTGTCCTTCCCGGCGGCGGCGAACTGGTCGCTCGGGACTGGTCCGTTTACGTACGAGTTCGAGGCCATCGTCACGCGGGTGCCTGCGGGTCAAACATCGCTCGGCGGCGTGTGGACGCAGGGCGGCGGAACCGATGGAACGTGGCTCGTCTTCTACACCGGCGCGGCGCTGCAGACCTACACCGCCACGCCAACAACCCTGCGCAACAACTCCAGCCCCAACTTGTCATCGGCATCGACCCATGTTGCGTGGGTCCGCGATGAGGATGACACCTGCTACCTCTACGTGGGCGGCGTGTCGGTGTCTAGCGTTGGGTCGATGACCAAGGACATCAACGACGCGACGACGCCATTCAGGATCGGCAACTTCGGCACAAACCTAGGCGTGACGGCCGACTTCAATTTCGTCCGCCTGACTCGCGGGGTGTGCCGGTACCCGGGTGGATCGACATTCACGCCGCCGACGGCGGCCGAGATCCTGGCGACCGTGCCCTGAACCATGCCGATCATCGAGTACCCCGAAAGCTTGCCGCCGCCCAGCGGCTTCCCGTTCGCGCGCCGCGAGGGCCGAGCCCTTCCGCAGGGCGCTGGCAACGAAGCGCCGCGTGAACGCATGCGCGATGCGATCGTCGATGCGGACTCTGTGCGCTGGCGCTACGGCCCCGCCGAGATGGCCACTTGGCGTGCGTGGTTCGAGGACACGCTGCTCAACGGCCAGCGCTGGTTCGTGGCCACGCTGCCGGGCCGTGGCGGCTGGCTGCCGCGCGTGGCGCGCTACATCGGCGAGCAGCTGCAGATCACCCACCTGGGCGCTGGCTTCTGGGAGGTGAGCTGCCGGCTCGAGGTGCGCGGCCTGTCGGCGGCGCCGCAGTTCGGATCGAATGGGACGGTCGTGCTTCTGGTCAACGCCGAAGAGTCAATCGAGGACGAGAGCGCCTTCGGCTGGCCGGCGGCGATCTACGGGATCGAGCGCTACAGCGGTGCAGGCGCGGTTGGCAACTACGCGCTGCGCGGTCAGGCAGGGTATGAGGCCCAGCCCTTGACCTACGTCGAATTCGCTAGCTCGGTGGCGCTGACGGAGCAGGATGCAATTTGTTGCGAGGGTTATGCCTACCTGCCGGCCCTGCCTCTCGGCGGCAGCTATGTCCTGCAGTCCTGTGTAGGGCCGAGCGAGCCGGAGGTCTTCGTAGTCGAGTGGCAGCAGCAGTCGCCGCCGGGATTTTCGTGGCGATGCACGTTCATGGGTCAGGACATCGTGTCCGCGATCGTTGATTTGCCTAGTGCGCACCACCCGGAAGCGACGATCTTTCATTGGGCTGCCAGCTATGACCCGGCGGACCAGTTCGTCAGGCTCTTTGTCGCAGGACAAGTGGTCGTCGAGGCCGCGTACACCGGCGGCAGTTTCGCAACCGAAATCGAGGCGATCAGGCTGCTGACATCGAACCTCGGGGTCATTACGCCGGGCAGCGTCGCTGGAGACAGCTGGCGAGTCACGGTAGGCGACCCGCGTTACACGGCGACCTTCGTGCCGCCCACCGGCGCACTGACCGACGACGGGGTCTGACCATGCCCACCTACCGCCCCCCCCTGCGCGGCATCAGCCAGAGCGAGGCCCTCGCCGAGTCGGCGGCCTACGCGGTGGCCGATGCGCCGGCCCTGTTCACGCTGGCTTTCACCCACCCGCTCATCGTCAACCCCGCCACCGGCGAGCCGGTGGGCGTGTACGTGGTCAATGCCTGGGAGGACCTGCTCGCCACGCTCGAGGCCGACGCGCCGCTCGACGCTGGCCAGGAGGTGCTGTTCCGCGCCGTGCCGCTCGAGATCACGCTCCCCACCGAGGCCGATAACGCGCGCCAGGGCGAGGTGTCGATCACGATCAGCAATGTCACGCGCATCCTGATGCCGCACCTCGAGGCCGTCTCGCGCAGCCCGGTGCCGGTCACGCTGATCGTGCGCACCTACCTTCCGGGCGACACCTCGGCGCCGCACGAGACGCCGCCGCTGCGGCTGACGCTGTCGGGCGCTACCGCCACGGTCCAGGGCGTCACCGCGCGCGCCGGCTTCGGCGACATCACCAACCGCCGCTTTCCCATCCACGAGTACACGCCCGAGCAGTTCCGCGGGCTCGCCGCGTCATGAGCAACACCCCCGGCCACTGGGCCACCTGCTACATCGGCAAGCCCTGGCTCGCCGACGCCGACGGCCCGCACGCCTACGACTGCCGTGGCCTGGTGGGCGCGGTGCAGCGCGAGCACTTCGGTCGCTCGGTGCCGCCGCTGACGCGCGCGGACCGCAGCACGCCCGAGGGACGCGCCGCCTTCATGGACGCGGTGCGCCGCGGCGGCTGGGTGCGCACCGCCGATGCGCCGCGCGAGGGCGACATCCTGGTGGTGCAGGGCGCGTCCGGCGCGCATGTGGGCGTGTTCATCACCGTCGGGCGGCGGCTCGAGGTGCTGCACGCCCCCGGCCTGCGCGATGAGCAGGGGCGCCCGCAGGGTAGGGTGGTCTCGCAATGCCTGCGCGATCTGCTGGCCAGCGGCTACAGCCGGCCGGAGGTGTGGCGATGCAGCTGACCCCGCGCCCGGCCTACGCCCTGCGCCGCACGATGCCGGCGATGTGGACGCGCGTGCACGCGCTGCAGACCGACCTGAGCGAGCGCGATTTCCGCTTCGCGCCCGAGTACGCCTGCATCAACGACTTTGCGCCGAGCTCCGGCCGCGTGGTCTGCCAGGTCAACGGCGTCTATGTGAGCCGGCGCGACTGGTGGCAGCCGGTGCGAGCGGGCGACGTCATCGCGTTCGCGCAGGTGCCGCAAGGCGGCGGCTCCGATCCGCTGCGCACCATCCTGACGATCGCGGTGCTGGTGGTCGCGAACGTATATGGCGGCCCACTCGGCAACTCAATCGGGCTTGCCGGCAATACCGCCGCAGCGGTTGGGTCGGCGCTCATCACGGTAGCCGGCACGCTGTTGGTCAACACGCTGCTGCCGACACCAGCACTCAACATGGGTGGTGGGTCAGGGCAAGGCCCCAGCCCCACCTACTCCGTTGCCTTCCAGGGCAACCAGGCCCGCATCGGCCAGAGCATCCCGGAGCGCTTCGGGCAGGAATACGTCTTCCCCGACTTCGCGGCCCAGCCCTACAACTTCTACCAGGACGACGACCAGTACTACTGCGCCGTGCTCGCACTCGGCCAGGGCGAGTTCAACGTGCTGCAGCTGTGCCTGGACGACTCCGACATCCGCAACTTCCAGGACATCGAGTTCGCCGTCGTCGGCCCGGGCCAGACCAGCCGCGCGAGCGACTTCGACACCTACGAGACGCTGGCCGATCAGTCCATCGCCGCGGACAACATCGTCACCGCGCCGGAGGTCAGCGGCCAGGAGCTGATCAACACCAGCTGGGTCGGCGCCTTCTGCCCGGTCCGCGCGGGGCTCACGCTCGACACGATCTTCATCGACCTGCTGTTCCCCGGCCTCGGAACCTATGACGAGGACGACGGATCGCTCAACTCGCGCACCATCACCTGGCAGGTGGGCGTGCGCCTGGTGGATGACGCGGGCACCGCGCTCGAGCCCTGGCGCACGATCGCCACCCAGAGCCTGACGCGCGCCACCGACGAGGCGGTGCGCGTGAGCTACGCCTACTCGGCCGCCAGCCATTCCATCAGCGTGGGCGGCTTCGACACCGGCGTGACCGTGGCCGGCCCGATCAGCGTCGGGCGCTACGAGGTGCGGCTGCGGC
>Ga0247718_1000392_pt1 | contig 12217 bp, 15 predicted proteins | sample 21E_DmetaG_FD_189045 | JGI IMG/M metagenome (GOLD analysis project Ga0247718, IMG submission 189045) | Soil microbial communities from hillslope of Landscape Evolution Observatory, University of Arizona, Oracle, AZ, United States - 2-1-E_D | ecosystem: Engineered > Artificial ecosystem >...
GTAGGGCCGCACCGGGTGGTACCTCCGGGTGCTCGAAGGGGGCGCGCTGGAAGCGGGCATGACCCTGCACCTCATGGCGCGGCCCTACCCCGAGTGGACGATCGCGAGGGGGAACCAGCTCCGGCGCAACGTCCGGGGGGAGCCGGAGGCGGCGCGGCGCTTCGCGGACTGCCCCGCCCTCTCCCGGGTGTGGCGCGAGGCCCTCCACCGGGAGCTCGCATCCACCGGAAACGGGGCTGCCACGCTGTAGCGCGGCGTGGGAAACCTATTTGACCCCCGGAAAGAACGGCGGCCCATTCCCCGCTTGGGTGGCTGCTTCCATGACGTTCCAGGGCTTTATTCGGATGAACCGTGAGATGCTCGTCGACGGCAAGACGCTCCTCTTCCTCGGCGTGCGCGACCTTGACACGGGCCGCGTCGTGGCGAACCGCGTCCGCGCCCTCCACGACCCCTCCCCCGCCGAAGTCTTCGAGGCCTTCCTCGACGCCCACGCCGAGGCCCCCCTCGCGGAGGTCATGGTTCCCGTGGACCTCGCGAAGAACGCGCCCGCCGCCTTCCCCTTCGAGGTCAAGGCCGCGGGCAACGCGTCCGCTCGCGCTGTCGTCCTCCACGCCTAACATTCCTCGGTGCCGCGGCCGGAAGACCGGCCGCGAACCCCTCTTCTTTTCCGGAGCGCTTCAGGCCCCGCGGAGGATCCGCACCTTGGCGGCGGATTCCCGCGCGAGGCGGCGGGCCTCCTCGATGCTCGTGCTCGTGAGAGCCACGACGCCCATGCGGCGGTTCTTGTGGCTCACGGGCTTCCCGAAAAGGCGGAGGCGCAGGCCGGGGGTCGCGAGGGCGTCGGCGACGCCGTCGAAGCGGGGCGCCGTCATCTCCTCCGTGGCGAGGATGACCGCGCTCGCCGTGGGCCCGTTCTGCCGGATAGCGGGAATGGGGAGGCCGAGGATGGCGCGGACGTGGAGCTCGAACTCGCTCATGTCCTGGCTTGCGATCGTGACGAGCCCCGTGTCATGCGGGCGGGGGGAGACCTCGCTGAACCACACCTCGTCCCCGGCGATGAAGAGCTCGACGCCGAAGACGCCGTAGCCGCCGAGGGCGTCCGTGACGGCCTTCGCGATCTCCTTGCTGCGCGCAAGAGCCGCCGCCGTCATGGGCTGGGGCTGCCAGGACTCGCGGTAGTCGCCGTCCACCTGCAGGTGCCCGATGGGGTCGCAGAAGGTGGTGCCGCCCTTGTGGCGGACCGTGAGGAGGGTGATTTCGTACTCGAAGTGGATGAAGCCCTCCACGATGACGCGGCCCGTCTTCGCGCGGGTGCCCGTCATAGCGTAGTCCCAGGCCTTCTGGAGGTCCGCCTCGGTGCGGACGACGCTCTGGCCCTTGCCGGAGGAGGACATGGTGGGTTTCACGACGCAGGGGAACCCGACGGCCTTCGCGCCCTCGCGGAACTCCTCGAAGGTGCTCGCGAAGCGGTAGGGGCTCGTGGGGAGCTTCAGGGTCTCGGCGGCGAGGCGGCGGATCCCTTCGCGGTCCATGGTGAGGCGCGCGGCCTTCGCCGTGGGGATGACGTTCCAGCCCTCCTTCTCAAGCTCCTCAAGCATCGGGGTGGCGATGGCCTCGATCTCGGGCACGATGTAGTCGGGACGCTCGAGCTCCACCACGCGGCGGACCTCGGCCCCGTCGAGCATGTTGATCACGTGGCAGCCGTGGGCCACCTGCATGGCGGGCGCGTTCGCGTACCGGTCCACGGCGATGACCTCCACGCCGAGGCGCTGCGCCTCAATCGTGACCTCCTTCCCCAGTTCACCGCTCCCGAGCAGGAGAATCTTCGTGCGGGTGGGCGAGAGGGGTGTGCCGAGCATGGGGACCGTCACCGCGGGCCCATCCGCGGACCCCCTCAAAGGGGTATCGGTGCGGGCACCGTCACGCTGACGGGCCTCAGCGGCGCGCGGGGGCGCCGAGGCTGCGGCGGAGGCGCCGCGCCTCCCGCACCGCCCGCAAGGCCCGCCCGTGGGCCCGCCCGGTGAAGAAGGCAAGAACGACGGCGACCCCCATTCCCGCGTAGGCGTAGAGCGCGTGGGTGTCGTCCCCCGTCACCGTCGCCCACACGGCGAGGCCGATAGCGACCGCAAGGACGGGAACGAGCGCCCGAACCCATCTCGCGCGGCGGGCGCGGCAGGCCCTTGCCCGGGCCCGCGCCTCCGCCAGCCGGGCCTCGTCGAGGGAGAGGGGTTTGGGGACGGCAACCGCGGAGGCCATGCTCCGGCATACCCCCACGCCTAGCCCTTCTCCCCGGTGGGGACACCGCGACACCGCGCCGCGCGCGTCACTACCGAAAAGGGGCGCGCCCCCCTGGCCGGCCACACTCCGAGTCACCTTGAGGAGACAAAACAAAGATATCCCCCAAGCCCGTTCGCGCCCCTGGGTAGACCCCCATGACCTTCACGCTCCCCAACCTCCCGTACGCCCACGACGCGCTGGAGCCCGCGGTCGACAAGATGACCATGGAGATCCACCACGGCCGCCACCACAAGGCCTACGTGGACAACCTCAACAAGGCCCTCGAAGGCAAGGCGGAGTACACCGGCAAGAGCATCGAGCAGCTCTGCGCCATGGTGAACAGCCTCCCCGCCGACCTCAAGGGCCCCGTCCGCAACAACGGCGGCGGCCACTACAACCACACCCTCTTCTGGGAGATCATGGCCCCCAAGGGCCGCGGCGGCCAGCCCTCAAGCGAGCTCGCCCGCGCCATCGACGCCGACCTTGGCGGCATGGACAAGATGAAGGCCGCCGTCAACGACGCCGGCATCAAGCGCTTCGGCAGCGGCTGGGCCTGGATCATCGTGAACGCCCAGGGCAAGCTCGAGATCACAAGCACCCCCAACCAGGACAACCCCCTCATGACGGGTGTGGCCGACAAGACCGGCACGCCCATCCTCGGCGTCGACGTCTGGGAGCACGCGTACTACCTGAAGTACCAGAACAAGCGCGCCGACTACCTCGGCGCCTGGTGGGACGTCGTGAACTGGAACAAGGTCAGCGAGCTCTACGCCCAGGCCCGCAAGTAAGCCGCGAGCTCCTCAAGCGGAGCGAGCCATCCCGGTGGGAAGCGCAGCCCGCGCCTTCCCCCGGCCTTCTCTTTTTCTTGGACGGCGTTGGAGCACATTCCCCGCCAACGCTCCCGCTCCCGCTCACGTCAAACGTCCCACGTGAACGTGAGCGGGAGCGTGAACGGGAGCGTGAGCGTTCCCGACGATGCGCTCACGCTAACGCTCACGCTAACGCTCACGCTAACGCTCACGCTAACGCTCACGCTAACGCTCACGCTAACGCTCACGCTCACGCTCACGAGCCTCGTCCAACGTTTCACGGGAGCGTGAACGGGAGCGGGAGCGGGAGCGTGAACGTTCCCGACGACGCGCTCACGCTCACGCTCACGCTCACGCTCACGCTCACGCTCACGCTCACGCTCACGCTCACGCTCACGCTCACGCTCACGAAAAACGAAGAACAACTCACGAGAACGAGCCCGGACGCTCCCTCATGGGTCACGCATGGTTAGGCGCAAGGGAGATACCCTCTGATTTCCCTGAACGCGCGGGACATTCCATGACCGTTTACAAGATGGTGGAAGTCGTCGGCACGAGCAACACGACCCTCTCTGACGCGATCACTTCCGCGGTCCACCGCGCGGGCCAGACCCTCGACGACCTCGGCTGGTTCGAGGTCAAGGAGATCCGCGGCCGCATCGACGAGGGCGAGATCGCCGAGTACCAGGTGAAGGTGGCCCTCGGGTTCCGCCTCCACGCCACCACCGAGGAGGAAGAGGTCACCTCCGTCCGCAACCAGGTGCGCACGCCCACGGACCGCGCCACGCGCTCCCGCGAGGCCCAGCTTGCGACGGCCGCGAAGCGCGGCGGCAACCGGAACACGGGCAACGTGGACACCCGCGGCAAGGGCGGCAGCACGAACCGCAAGACGAGCCCCACCACGACGCGCAGCCGCCGCGCGCCCCGCAAGAACGTCGACTAAGCCCCGCTTAGCGGGGATGCGCCACGACACCACGGCGAGCGCCACGAGGGTGGTGACGAGGACCCGTGCCACGTGGGGGCAAAACCCGGAGCAGGCCTTCCGCGCGAAAACGATCCCCGCCACCGCGAGGGCAAGAAAGAGCAGCACGAGCGCGAGCATCATGAGAATCCCGGAAACGGGGCAGCGGTCGCTGCTCCGCGTGCGCTCCTTGCCCCGCCTCCTTTTCCCGCTTCTGGTTCACGACTCGCACGATGCGGGCAGCCTGGCAAGCAATGACGTGGATGGGAGTAGAAGAAACGTTTATGCGCGTTGAGACCGAGGGGGTGTGGCAACCAAGGGGGTCCTCTAACTGTATTCCGTCTCTCCCGAAATGGTCCTCGGCAAGGCGGTGCTCAACAACCAGGGTGTCCAGGTCGGCACCGTCGCGGACGTGGGTCTTCACGACCTCCGCCGCGTGAAGTACCTGCTCATCCAGCAGGGCGCCGGCGCTGCGAAGCCCTCCGAGCTCCAGTTCATGCGCCTGGGTGTTGACCGCATCAACAAGATCACACCCGGCGGCGTCGTCCTCACGGAAGACGAAGCCTGAAGCAACGCTCGACTCCGCGGGGGCCTCGCGGCCCCGCGAACCTCTTTTTCCTGAACCCTTTCCGCTCAGGCCGGGATCTCTTTCATCACCGGCTGGGACTGCAGGAACTTCACGACCTGCTCGCGGCTCGGGTGCACACCGTCAGGGGACGAGATGTAGAGGCCTGCGACGGCGTTCGCGAGGAGGAGGCGCTCGGTGGGCGGAAGCCCCAGGAGGTGGCCCGTGATGTTGCCGGCGTTCCAGGCGTCGCCCGCGCCCGTGGCGCGCTTCTGATCCACCCGGAAGGTGGGAACGACCGCGGGCGCTGCGGGGCCGGTCCAGCTTGCGCAGAAGCCGCCCGTGTGCAGATCCACCGTGCCCGCGACGCGCGCCTTGAGGGCGCGGCCGCGCGCGAGGACGTCGGGGCCGCCTTCGGGCGCGTAGAAGGCGAGCTCGTTCTCGTTCACGCCGAGCACGTCGAGGTCGCGCGAGGCGCAAACGCGGTCGAGAAGGGCGGGAACGTCCCCGAGGCGGGAGCTCGGGTCCCCCGTGTCGAGAACGGTCTTCACGCCGTGCTTCTTCGCGAAACGGAAGGTGTCGGCGGCAAGCTCCGTGCCCTTCTCCCGGTTGAGCGTCCAGTTCGCAACGAGAACGAGATCGGACTCGCTGATGAGGCGCTGGTCGTCGTCGGTGAGGTCGTTGAAGCCGAAGCGGAGCACGCTGCCGGGGTAGTTGAGCATCACGTTGCGGTGCTCGGGACCGTACTCGAGGATGGTGGTGACGGCGAGGTCGCCGCCGTCGCGCACGTGGGTCACGTCCACGCCGGCCTTGCCCAGGGTCTGCTCGATGAAGGCTTTCCCGAAGGCGCTCGTGCGCGTGACAAGAGAGCTCGGGACGCCGAGGCGCGCGAGCGCGATGGCGGTGTTGGCCGCGTTCCCGCCCGGCAGCAGCGGCTGCGGGCCCGTGGGATAGTTGCCGCCGCCGCGGTCGTGGATGCCGCGCATGCGCTCGTTCGCCTCCGCCCACGGGGGGAGCGACACGAAGTGGTCGAGGAAGAAATCGGGCAGGCAGACGACGCGGAACCGGGAGAACACGGTCTCCTCGGAAAGGGCGGCCTGGAGGTTCCGCAGGGCATCGCGCATGGCCCGCAGTAACGCCTCGCAGTAGAAAAGGTTGCCTTCATACCGGTGGCCGCTTGTCGCGTAGGCTGCAGCCGCGCATCTGCAGAGTGGCAAGGTAGGGTGTTCCAAAAACTATATTCACGCTCTATCGCGTCGTGGGGCCCGAGATTATGATCACGCTTCTCGCGGGGAACCAGCGGATCCTGCTCACAGTCGACGAGACTGGAAACTGGACGAACCTGTACTACCCCTACGCCGGCCAGTACCAGCATGCTCGTGACGTGAAGCTCGGCCTCTTCGATGAGAAGGACGGCTCCTTCTCCTGGCTCGGCGAGGACCGCGCCACTTGGACGGTCGAGCAGCGCCACGGAGACCACACGAACACCGCGGTGACGGTGTACCGCAACCCCGACAACGTCGAGGTCAAGGTCACCGACATGGTGCACTCCAACCACGACCTCATCATCCGCAAGATCGAGGTCAAGGACCTGAGCGGCGAGAACCGCAAGCTCCGCGTCTTCTGCTACCACAGCCTCACCATTGCCGAGTCCATGTACCAGGACACGGCCTACTGGGACGAGGGCCGCAAGACCGTCAACCACTACAAGCGCAACTACTACTTCCAGTTCTGGGGCGCTCCCCACTTCGACCAGTTCACCTGCGGTGAGCACACCCTCAAGGGCCTCCAGGGCAGCTACCGCGACGCCGAGGACGGCAAGCTCGAGGGCGGCCGCGTGAGCCACGGCGCCGCGGACTCCGCCGTCGGCTGGAACCTCAGCGTTCCCGCGAACGGCCAGACGGCCGTGCACCTGCTCGTGTGCATCGGGGGCTCCCGCAAGCACGTGAACCAGGTCCACGACATGCTCTCCAAGCGCGACGTCAACCACCTCGTGCGCGAGTGCACGGACTTCTGGGTCCACTGGCTCAACAACAAGAAGATCCCCCTCGCGCCCAACCTCTCCGAGCAGGCCCAGCGCGTGTACAACCGCTCCATCTTCGTGCTGCGCAACTGCAGCAGCCACAACGGCTCCGTCATCGCCTCCCCCGACCCCCGCACCCTCAAGTCGGGCGGCGACACCTACAACTACTGCTGGTGGCGCGACGGCGGCTACATCAGCAAGGCCATGGACGAGGTGGGTCTCTACGAGCAGAGCCACAAGTTCCTCCAGTTCGCCATGAAGTGCCAGGAGGAGGAAGGTTACTTCATCCACCGCCACTTCCCGGACGGAACCGTCGGGTCCACCTGGCACCCCCCGCCCTTCATCCAGATCGACCAGACCTCCACGGTCATCAGCGCCGTCTGGCACCACTTCAAGCGCCACGGCGACCTCGACCAGCTCCTCGAGATGTGGCCCCTCGTCAAGAACGGCGCCAACTTCATCGTGGACCACTTCATGGACGAGCGCGGCCTCCCCCTCCCCTCCTACGACCTGTGGGAGGAGCGCAAGGCCGTGAACGCCTACTCCTGCGCGAGCGTCATCCACGGCCTCGAGCGCGCCGAGCGCATCGCTGAGCAGCTTGGCAAGAGCGTGGGCCGCTGGCGCGAAGCGAGCAACAAGATGCGCGAGGCCACCCTCAAGCACCTCTGGAACGAGGACAAGGGCGCCTTCTTCAAGGCCATCGACCCCGTGGACACGAACCTTGACGCGAGCACCCTGCTCGCCATCAAGCTCGGCGTCCTCAAGCCCGGCGACAAGCGCGCCGAGCAGCTCGTGCACGCCATCGAGACCCGCCTCTGGAACCACGAGGTGGGCGGCATCTGCCGCTACGAGGGCGACACCTACTACGGCCCCGAGAACCCCTGGATCATCTGCACCCTCTGGCTTGCCGAGGCCCACCTCATGCTCGGCCGCCCCGAGCGCTGCCGCGAGCTCATCGAGTGGTCCGCTCGCACGGCCCTCGACACCGACCTCCTCGCGGAGCAGGTGGAGGCCAAGGGCGGCGCCCACACGAGCGTCACCCCCCTCGTCTGGAGCCACAGCACCTTCATCGACGTCGTCAACAAGTACACCCGCATGGTGGCCGAGAAGACGACGGACGACGGCTCCGAGTAAGCACTCCGCACGGCCCGGGGCCCACGGGCCCCTCTCTTTTTCTTTCCCTCCCTTTCCTGCACGCTTGCCGTTTTTACCCTGTTTTCGGTGAACGTTCTAGCACGCGTGGACGCGAGCGTGGACGCACACCGGTGGGCCTCACTCTGTTAGGTAGAAGCCACCTTTATAGCAGGTAAGTGAGATTTTGGGCCCATCACCGGGGGTGTTTCTACACGAAAATCGCCATGATTGGGTGGGAGTTCCCGCCCTTCCTCGCAGGCGGTCTTGGCATCCACTGCCTAGAGCTCACCACAGAGCTCTCTCGTAAGGGCGTCCAGATCGATTTCTACATGCCTCACATGGCCTCCATCGAGGGGAACCGCCGCGTGGCGGACCACCACAAGCACCTGCGCATCATCGAGGTCGAAGCCGACCCCGAAGTGCTCATCCAGGGTGGCCCCTACGGCGGCGGCGGACGACAGCGCGGCCGCGGCTACGAAGCGAACTTCAACGACGCCGTGATGCAGTACAACGAGCGCCTCCTCAACGCCTTCGACTCCTACGACGCCGACGTCATCCACTGCCATGACTGGATCACCGTGCCCGCCGCCGTGGAGCTCAAGCACCGCACCGGCAAGCCCCTGGTCTTCACGGTGCACAGCACGGAGTACGACCGCTCCGCCGGCTTCTTCCCGCAGAACTGGATCATCAACCTCGAACGCCTCGGCATCCACGAGGCCGACGCCGTCATCGCCGTGAGCGGCTACACCCGGGACCAGCTCGTGGAGCGCTTCCGCGGTGACGCGAGCAAGATCTTCCCCATCCACAACGGCGTCAACTACGACAAGCTCCCCGCGAGCGTCACGAAGGACTACAACAAGAGCAACCGCACGGTGCTCTTCCTCAGCCGCGTGAGCCGCCAGAAGGGCCCCATCTTCTTCATGGAGGCCGCGCGCAAGGTGCTCGACGTGGACCCCTCGGTCCGCTTCATCATGGCGGGCAAGGGCGAGATGCTTCCCGAGATGATCCAGTTCGCGGTCCGCAACAACATGATGGACCGCATGAGCTTCACCGGGTACGTCACGGACGCCGAGGCCTTCAGCCTCTTCCAGAACAGCGACGTGTACGTGCTCCCTTCCGTGTCGGAGCCCTTCGGCATCAGCATCCTCGAGGCCATGACCTCGGGAATCCCCACCATCACGAGCAAGACCACCGGCGTGGGCGAAGCCCTCAACCACGTCCTCAAGGCCCACTACTGGGACACGTGGGAGATGGCGGACATGATCCTGCGCCTCCTCGACTCCCGGGCCCTCCGCGAGGAGCTTGGCAGGAACGGCGCCCGCGAGGCCCGCAAGTTCACGTGGGACCGCTGCGCGAGCGCCACCCTCGACGTGTACCGCTGGACCGCCGACCAGGCCCGCCGCCGCAACAACCGTGCCCTTCCTGCGAGCGTGAGCGCTTGACCTCCGTCTGCTTCTACTTCCAGGTTCACCAGCCCATGCGGCTGCGGCGCCTCCACGTCTTCAACGCCCCCACCAACGTGGACTACTGGGACGACGGCAAGAACAAGGCCATCTTCAACCGCGTGGCCGACAAGTGCTACCTCCCCACGAACAAGCTGCTCCTCGAGCTCATCGAGAAGCACGACGGCCGCTTCAAGGTGGCCTTCTCGCTCAGCGGCACCTTCGTGGAGCAGGCCCAGAAGTACCGGCCCGACGTCATCGAGAGCTTCGCGAAGCTCGCCGCCACCGGCTGCGTCGAGTTCCTCTCCGAGACGTACTACCACAGCCTCGCGGGCCTCTGGGACAACCCCGAGGAGTACATCGAGCAGATTCGCGAGCACCGCGAGCTCATGCTCAAGCTCTTCAACGTGGAGCCCCGCGTCTTCCGCAACACCGAGCTCATCTACGACAACCGCATCGCGAAGGTCGTGGAAGGCCTCGGGTACGAAGCCATCATGACCGAGGGCACGGAGAAGATCCTCGGGTGGCGCAGCCCCAACTTCCTGTACAAGCCCTCGGGCGGGTCCCGCCTGAAGGTGATGCTCAAGAACTACCGCCTCTCGGACGACGTGGCCTTCCGCTTCGGCAACGGGTCCTGGAACGAGTACCCCCTCACGGCCGACAAGTACGCCACCTGGCTGAGCCAGGCCGAGGGCCAGGTCGTGAACCTCTTCATGGACTACGAGACCTTCGGCGAGCACAACTGGCGCGAATCCGGCATCTTCGAGTTCCTCCGCCACCTCCCCGGAGAGGTCCTCAAGCACCCCCACATGGACTTCGCGACCCCCAGTGAGATCGTCTCCCGCCACGAGCCCGTGGGCGACATCGAGGTGCCCCACGCCATCAGCTGGGCCGACTCCGAGCGCGACGTGAGCGCGTGGCTGCACAACGAGATGCAGCACCAGTGCTTCAACGACCTCCGCGACCTCGCCCCCAGCGTGAAGGCCCTCAAGGACCCTGAGATCACGCACGCCTGGCGCCTCCTCCAGACGAGCGACCACCTGTACTACTGCTGCACGAAGTGGATGAGCGACGGCGACATCCACACCTACTTCAGCCCCTACGATTCACCCTACCAGGCGTTCATCAACTACAGCAACGCCATCCAGGACCTGAAGCGCAAGGTGGCCCTGCGGCTCGAGCAGCAGCGGCAGCGCGGCGCGGCCCTGGCCGCATCCCGCTGACCGGGCGCGCCACGAAAAACCCCCGGCGGCTTGACGTGTCCGGCCCAAGGGAACTTATTTCTGTGGAAAAGGGGTGCCAAGAGGGAGGCTGCCCCTTATGCACCGCTCTGCCATTTTCCTGTTCCTCGCCGTCAGCGGACTTCTCGCAGGCTGCACCGTCCCCGGTTTGACCGCGGGGAACCTCGCGGGGTCCGACGTCCCCACGTTGAGGAGCCCCGAGGAGATGCTGCTCGACCCAGGAGACCTCAAGGGAAAATGGACCGCCCACCCGCCTGAGCTTCACAACGGCGACTGGTGGAGGGTCCGCGCGGAGTCGGCGTTCAGGACCTACTTTGGCGAAGGGGACGAGGACATGCCGATCCTCGAACACGAGGTCATCGTTTTCCCGACCGTCGAAGCCGCCCATGAGAGCTACCTCGCGGGGGTCCCCGCGTTCCGCGCCCTGAAGGAGGACGGCTGCCGCGTGACGGAGGAAAACTGGGGGAACGGGGCTATCCATGCGCGGAACGGCCACTACGACAAGGTAGCAATCCGCATCGGTAACACCCTCCACAAGCTCTTCTTCTCAGAAGCGCCCGGCATGGACATGGAGGCCGTCGCGGCAGCCGTCATCGCCAAATACGCGACCGCACCCGCCGATGGCAACGGGACCCCCCAGCCGGGGTCAACGCTCCTCCAAGGCCCTGCCGATGCGCTGCTGCTCTCCGCCGGCGACCTCCCGTCCACATGGAAGATGGGCCCCGTGGAGCAGGATGCGGAGGAAGACGGGCAGATGCTTCCGGGACTCATCGACGACGCCCGCGTGGAGTTTCTTGTAGAGGAAACCGACGGCGAGGGAGCAGAGGCCCACACGTCAACGTGGCCCGTGGCAGGCCAGCACACCTGGCTCTACCGGACGGCCGCCGCTGCCCACAAGGCCTTCCTTGTGCAGGAAGAGGAGATCGAGACAGCGTCAAGGCACACCAGGGACGAGGGGAAGGAGCAGCCCTGGGGCGACGAGGGAACCCTCATCGCGAGGCCCTCCGAGGACCCCTCCCGGACCTACACGCTGTACCGGAAGGGCAACATTCTTTCTCTCCTGTGGACTGACTACGACGCCCAAGCCGAGGCAGCCTCCCTCCAGGAGAAGGCAATGGCGAAGCACGCCTCCGCGTGAGAAGAACTCAGTCCGCCCGCACGAAAAGGACACTGGCCTTCACGTTACGGGCAAGGTCTTCTCCACGGCTCCCCTTCAGAGCGTCCTTCAGGGAGGAGGACGAGAGGTGGTGCATGAGGAGCACGTCATGGTGCTCGGCCTCCGAGAGGATGGCCTCGTAGTGCGTGCCCTCCGCGCTCTTCACCTGCACCTGCACGCCCACCCGCTTCCCAATCTCCTGGGCCTCGCGGAGGCAGCGCTCGCTCGCCGCCGCCGTGGGGAAAATCTCGTCCCGCTCATTCTTGTCGAAGGACTCCACCGAGTCCTCGGACGCCCCCTCGAAGCCCGCCTGGCGCACGTTGAACGCCGTCACCGTGAGCCCCGGCGTCCCCTTCAAGAGGAGGAGACCGCGCTCGAAAGCGCGCCAAGTGATGTCGGAGCCATCGACGGGAGCGAGGACACGGAGAGCCATGGCTTGCGGACCCGTCTCACGGTCCATAAGGGTTTGGTTCCCGGAACCGGGTGCAGGTGCAACTGCATCTGCCCGGCCTCGCCGAGGCCGGTGCAGTTGCACCTGCACTCCGCCCCCCACCGAAACACCCATAGCCCAAGCCCCCCTAGGCGCCCCCTGGCGCGATGATGAACCTG
>Ga0247718_1000393_pt1 | contig 12209 bp, 13 predicted proteins | sample 21E_DmetaG_FD_189045 | JGI IMG/M metagenome (GOLD analysis project Ga0247718, IMG submission 189045) | Soil microbial communities from hillslope of Landscape Evolution Observatory, University of Arizona, Oracle, AZ, United States - 2-1-E_D | ecosystem: Engineered > Artificial ecosystem >...
CGCTCCGCCACGGCGCCGAGCTCGCGCAGAGCCACTGCCTCGTCGGCGTGGCGCCGGTAGTGGAGCGTCGCCGTCAGCGCCTTCCGCTCGACGTCCGGCCAGGCGACCGTCGCGAGGAACTCGTCCAGCCGCTCTCGCCATTCCCCTGCGCCCGGCTCGAGCTCGAGCCCGTGCTCGCCGACGGCGGCGACGTCGGCGATGCCGACGACACGGCGGACGTCGTCGCCCGCTCTCCCGCTGATGCAGGCGACGAGCGCGTACCGCCCACGAAGCCGTTCGAGCTCCGCACGCGTCTCGGGCGGCACGGCCGCCGCCGCGGGGTCGTCCACGATCGGCGCCAGCACCCCGTCCACGTCGAGGAGGATCGCCGTCCGCTCCGGGTGCTCCCTCAGCCGCGCGAGCACGTCGTGCGTCGGCACCTAGGATCCCCCCGTGCTCAGGATCGTCGCGATCGGGGTCGTCGCAGGCCTCTTCAGCGCCCTCTTCGGCGTCGGCGGCGGCATCGTCATCGTTCCGCTGCTCATCCTCGCAGCGTCGGTGCCCGAGCGCGTGGCGACCGGAACCTCGCTCGCGGCGATCGGGATCACCGCCCTTGCCGGGGCGATCCTCTACGGCCTCGAGGGCTACCTCCACCCGGGGCACGCGGCGCTCGTGGGGCTGCCGGCCGCCGCCGGGGCCGTCGCGGGCGCGTCGCTCCAGCAGCGGCTCCCGGTGCGGTCGCTGACCTACGCGTTCTCCGCGCTCCTCGTCGCCGTCGCCGTCTGGCTCCTCGTCGGATGAGCGGTACGACGATCGTAGTGGCGCTCTCGCTCGGCTTCCTCGCCGGCGTCGCAGCGGGGCTCTTCGGCGTCGGGGGCGGCATCCTCTTCGTCCCCGTGCTCCTGGGCCTCGGGCTCGGGCAGCTCGAGGCCGAGGCCACATCGCTGCTCGCGATCCTGCCGACGGTCGTCGCCGGGACCTGGCGGCAGCGCCGGTACGGGAACGTCCGTCGCCGCACCGCGCTCGTCCTCGGCATCGCCTCGATCGCGGGCGTCCAGGCGGGCGTCCTCGTCGCGACGTCGCTTCCGGAGGACGTCCTGCGGCGGCTCTTCGCGCTCCTGCTCGTCGGCGTCGCGGCCCAGCTCGCGTGGCGAGCGCGGCGGTCGAGCACCTATGCTTCGAAGGCATGAGCGACCACGAGGACGTCTGGCTCCCGCTCGTCGACGAGCCGATCGGCAGCATCGTCCAGCAGCTCCAGGCCGACGATCCGGAGATCGACCGCCTCGTCGGCACGCCGCGGCGCATCCTCGCGTTCCGCACCTTCGCCTACATCCGCGTCGGCGTGAAGCTCGGCGAGCTCCTCGTGGAGCACGACCTGCCGCCGTACGACGGCTCCGACACGTGGGTCGAGCTCCTGCTGCGCGATCCCGCGCACCGCGCGGCGGTCGCCGCGGAGGTGCGGGCGGTCGCGGAGCAGATCGCGGCCGATCCGAAGTACGCGGGCGACGAACGGCTCGGGCCGGACGACGACGCACGGGCGCGGTTCCTCGAGTTCGCCCGCAAGGCGCTCGAGTCGGCCTAGCGGACGTGGAGCGGCGGCGTCGCCGCCGCCCACAGGTGCCCGAACGGCTTCGTCACGAGCCGGGCGACGAGGACGGCGCCACGGTCGCGCGCGGTGACGCGGTAGCTCGAGCCGCCGACTGCGCTGCAGGCGGCGGCGTCGCAGCGGAACCAGCGGATACTCGCGCCGAGCTCGTTGTCGATGCCGTCGGCCGCGGCTCGGACGAGGGAACCCGGCTGCGGGGACCCCGCGATGCGCAGTCGCGGTGCGGGCGACGCGGCCGGCCGCACCACGCGCGGTAGTCGCGCGGCCACCGCCGCTGCGGACGCCGAGGGATCGGAGCCGCGCACGAGTGCCGCCGCGGCGGCGACCCGGGGCGCGGCGAACGACGTCCCGCACGCGAGCGTGGTCGCACCGCCGACCGGAACGGCTGCGCAGCCGGACGCCGCGACGTCGGCCCAGCCCCCGCGCGTCGCCCACTCGGGCGCCACCCCCGACGCGTCGACCGCCGTGACGGCGACGACCTCGGGGTAGGCGGCGGGGAAGGAGGCCGTCTCGCCGCCCGCGTTCCCGGCGGCTGCGACGACGACCACGTCGCGCGCCGCCGCGTACCGGACCGCGTTCCGGAGCTCCGGCGACCCGCCGGGGCCCGCGATCGAGACGTTGACGACGCGCGCCCCCGCGTCGACGGCCGCGACGATCCCAGCTGCGACGCGCTCCCAGGGCGCGGCGGCATCCCCGGCGAGAACGCGGACCGGCAGGAGCGCGCACTGCGGGCACTCGGCGGCGACGACGGACGCGACCGCGGTGCCGTGACCGCTCGCGTCCTCACCCCCGCCCGCGCGATCGACGAGGTCGATCGGCGGCAGGACGCGCGCGCCCTGGAGCGCCGCCGCGTCCACGCCGCTGTCGACGATCGCGACGACGGCTCCCGGTGCCACCGTCTCGGCGTGCCCCGAGGAAGCCTCGGCGACGGCGAGGAGGAGCAGGTTCGCGCAGGCGAGCGCGAGCAGGACGACGATGCGGCGCGGCATTCCACTGAGGGAACGAGCGCCGCGGGCGGCCGGTTACGCGCTAGTGCGCCGTGAACGCGCTCACGAGCGCGATCGCTCCGAAGCCGACGAGCGTGAGCAGCACGCGCCGCCCGGAGGGGTGCTCGTGCGCGTGGGGGAGCAGATCGGTCGCGCCCATGAAGAGGAAGAAGCCGGCGTAGACCGCGAGTGCCGAGCCGAGTGTCGCCTCCGAGACCGCGAGCGACGTCCCCACGATCGCGCCGGCGACGGGGGCGACGGCGTCGACCGCGAGCCACTTCGCCGCCGTGCGCCGCTCGCCGGACTGGCGCAGCACGAAACCGACCGTGTTCAGCCCGTCGGCGAAGTCGTGCGCGACGACGGCGGCGAAGACGAGCAGGCCGGTCTCGGTCGAGAGGCCGAACGCCAGCCCGATCCCGAGCCCGTCGACGAAGCTGTGCAGCGAGAGGCCGGCCGCGCCGAGAGCGCCCACGCGCGCGTGGGCGCGTGCCTGCTCGGGCTCGTCGCGGTGGTGGAGCACGAGGCCGCGCTCGGCGAGGAAGAAGGCGACGAACCCGGCCCCGACGAGGAGGCCGACCCGGTGCGGGTCGCCCGCGGTCTCGATCGCCTCCGGGAGCACGTGGAAGAGGGCGACGGCGACGACGACGCCGCCGGTGAGCGCGATCGCCGTCGTGAGCTCCCGGGCGAGCCGGAAGGCGACGAAGCCGCCGGCGAGCGTCGAGACGACGGTGACGAGCGCGAGCGCGATCGGGAGCACGCTCACGCCGCGCACCTCCTGCACGTCCCGTAGATGTCCACCTCGTGGGCGCTCGGCTGGAAGCCGTGCCTGCGCCTCACCTCCGCCTCCGGCGGCGCCGCACAGAGGTCCGTGTCCTCGACCGCGCCACAGCTCGTGCAGACGAGGTGATGGTGGTGCCGTGGCCCGCAGCGGACGTACACCGGCCGCTCCCCGCCGTGGAGCGCGTGCACCGCCCCCGTCTGCCGCAGGAGGTCGAGCGTGCGGTAGGTCGTCGCGAGGCCGAGGCGCGGCTCGCGCGCCCGCGCGCGCTCGTGGAGCTCTGCGACGGTGAAGCTCCCGCGGGCTGCCGCGACAGCCTGGAGGACGGCGCGTCGCTGCGACGTCATGCGCACGCCGTCGGGCAGTCGCAGCTCGTTCATGGGGGCGATCCTACATGAGAGTGATTCTCGTTCTCAACGAAGTCGCGGAGCCGCCGCAGGCGGCCGCCATCGCCGCTAGCCTCTAGGCGCAGGACCGTGAAGCGTCGACTCGCAGCACTCTTCTTCCTCTCCTGCGCCCTCGCCGCCGGCGGAGCAGGAGTCGCCACGACGGCAAAACAGCCGGTCGCGACGGCGAGCGCCGTCGGCGTCTCCGTCGTCGTGCCCGGCCAGCCGGGTGGGAGCGCGGGTCTCGCGTCTGCGCCCGGGCCCGCGCCGCTCGCGTCGGCCGACGGCTTCGCCTATCCCGCCGACGGGTCGATCGTCCGGACGGGCGCGATCTCGTCGAGCGTCGACGCGCGGGCGGCAGCCGCGCCCACTGCGCAGTCCGTCACGGATGTCCTCTCGGTCTCGCTCTTCAACGGCGAGATCACCTTCGACAGCGCCGCGGGACGCGCACGCGCGACGGGGCAGGCGCAGGACACCTCGGGCGCCGCCGTGTCGAACCTCGTCGTGCTCGGGCAGGCGGCGGCCGCGGCGCCGAACGCGCGCTTCTCGCTCGGCGACTGGGGCTTTCTCGTCACGCTCGAGGGCGGGAGCGAGCGCACCGGCGGCGATGCGCGCGCGAGCGTGACCGCCGTACGTGTCGTCCTCACGGCCGAGCACGCGGGCCTGCCGCCCGGCACGGAGATCCTGATCGGGCGTGCCGAGGCCGCGACCTCGGTGCCGGAGCCGGAGCCGGCGGCCACGACGCCGACCGTTGCGTCGCCTCCTCCCACCGCCGCCACCCCGAAGCCCGCCGGCCCCCGCGCGACGCCTCGCAAGCCGCTTCCGAAGCCGCCGGAGCCGCGCGGGCGCCCCGGGATCGGCGGGCCGCTCGTGCGGCCGGCGCCGACCGACATCTCCGCGCCGCTCTCGCCGAACGGGTACGTCTTCCCCGTCTACGGCCCCGTGTCGTTCACGGACACCTACGGCGCCGCGCGCGCGGCGGTGACGTGGCACCACGGCGAGGACATCTTCGCGCCGCTCGGGGCGCCCATCCTCGCCGTCGCCGACGGCACCGTCTTCTCCGTCGGCTGGAACGACATCGGCGGCTACCGCCTCTGGCTCCGCGACCGGCAGGGCAACCAGTTCTACTACGCGCACCTCTCGGCGTTCTCGCCGCTCGCCGTCGACGGCCGCGACGTCACGGCGGGCGCCGTCCTCGGCTTCGTTGGGAACACCGGCGACGCGCAGGGGACGCCGTACCACCTCCACTTCGAGATCCACCCCGTCGCGCTGCTCCCGATGGGGTACGACGGCGTCGTCCGCCCGTACCCGTACCTGATGGCGTGGCGGCGGCTCCAGGACGTCTCGTTCGCGGCGGGCCGCGGCTGGGCGCCGCCGGTGCCCGCGAATGCGACTGCGCCCCGGCCGGGCGCGTTCCTGCTCGGCGCGACGGACATCTCGAGCGCGAGCGGCCTCGAGCCCGGGTCGCTCGAGCGCGCGCTCGTCGCCCCCGTGTCGGCCGAGGGCGACGGCGCGCTGCTGCGTCGCTAGCGGGCTCTACGAGCCCGAGTTCGAGTTCCCGATCGAGCCGCTGCCGGTCGAGCCGGAGCTCGAGGAGAAGTCGCTCGAGCTCTCGCCCGTCACCTTCTCCATCAGCCACTTCCGCGTCTGCGGGCCGGTCATCGGGTTGAAGAGGATCCCCGCGGTGATGCCGGCGAGGAGGAGCGCGGTGTTGCGCGCGCCGTGGTCTTCCTTCCCCTGGATCCGCCGCGAGGCCTCGCGCAGCTCCTCGACCGCCTTCTTGAGGCTGTCCTGGATCTCCTTGTCGGTCGCCACACGGGTCGCCGTCGCCGTCAGGTTGCGGCCGCCGAGCAGCTCCGCGTAGACGTCGCGCGCCGCGTTGAACGCCTCCTTCAGGTTGTCGCGCAGGTCCTCGTCGTGCAGGGCCCGGTCCACGTAGGGCCGCACCGAGTCGGCCGTGTCGGAGAGTCTGTCCTTCGTCTTCGCCATGCGAGGTCGTCCTTTCCTTTGAGATCGCGGTTAGGTGTTGCCCCGCGAACGACCTCGCAAACGGAGGCTACGGCGCCGGTGCCGCCGCCTGCCGCTCGAGCGACCCGCGCCTGCGGCGCGCCGAGGTGCGACCGCCGGTGAAGGCGTGCTCGAGCACCTCCTCGATCGAGTCGACCGGCAGGAACGTCAGCTCCGCTCGCGTCTCCTCCGGCAGCTCCTCGAGGTCGTAGGCGTTCTCGCGCGGCAGGATCACCCGCTTCAGGCCCGCGCGCTGAGCCGCAAGCACCTTCTCCCGGACGCCGCCGATCGGGAGCACCTGTCCCGTCAGGGTGATCTCGCCCGTCATGCCGACGTCGTCGGCGACGGACTCTCCCCGGACGAGCGACGCGATCGCCGTCGCCATCGTGATCCCGGCGGACGGGCCGTCCTTCGGCACGGCGCCGGCGGGGACGTGCACGTGGACGTCGTGCTCGGCGAACCACCCGGCCGGCAGCCCGAGCTCCTCGGTGTGCGACCGGACCCACGAGAGCGCCGCCTGCGCCGACTCCTGCATCACCTCCCCGAGCTGCCCCGTGATCTGCAGCTTCCCCTTGCCGGGGTAGGCCGCCGCCTCGATGAAGAGGACGTCGCCGCCGACGGCCGTGTAGGCGAGCCCGGTGGCGACACCGGGGTCGGACGTCCGCTTCCGCGCCTCCGCCGAGAACCGCCGCGGCCCGAGCCACTCGCGCACCTTCGCCTCGTCGACGCGCACCTTCTTCGCCTTCCCCTTCGCGATCTGCGTCGCCGTCTTGCGGCACAGCGCCGCCACCTGGCGCTCGAGGTTGCGGACGCCGGCCTCGCGCGTGTACTCGGCGATGACGAGCCGGAGCGCGCGGTCACCGAGCGTGAGCTGGCTCTTCGTGAGCCCGTGGGCGCTGAGCTGCTGCGGGACGAGGTATCGCTTCGCGATCGCGAGCTTCTCGTCGTGCGTGTAGCCCGAGAGCTGGATCACGTCCATCCGGTCGAGGAGCGGCCCGGGGATCGTGTCGAGCGTGTTCGCGGTGCAGATGAAGAGCACCTTCGACAGGTCGAACGGCAGGTCGAGGTAGTGGTCGCGGAAGGTGGAGTTCTGCGCCGGGTCGAGCACCTCGAGCATCGCCGACGAGGGGTCGCCGCGGTAGTCGGACCCCATCTTGTCGATCTCGTCGATCAGCAGCACCGGGTTCTTCGACTCGGCGTCGCGGAGCGCGCGGATGATCGTCCCCGGCATGGCGCCGATGTACGTGCGCCGGTGGCCGCGGATCTCGGACTCGTCGCGGACGCCGCCGACGGAGATCCGCGCGAAGCGCCGGCCGAGGCTCCGTGCGATCGACTGGCCGAGGGAGGTCTTGCCGACGCCCGGCGGGCCGACGAAGCAGAGGATCGGGCCGGAGACGTCGTTCTTCAGCTTCGACACGGCGAGGTGCTCGACGATCCGCTCCTTCACCTTCTCCAGGTCGAAGTGGTCCTCGTCGAGGACGGCGCGCGCGTGGTCGAGGTCGAGGTCGTCCTCCGTCTGCTCGGACCACGGGAGCGACAGGATCCAGTCGAGGTACGTGCGGATGACGCCGTACTCGGCGGCCGCCGGCGGCAGGCGCTCGAGACGCCCGAGCTCACGGTTCGCCGCCTTCGCCACCTCCTCGGGGAGCGCCTTCTCCTCGATCCGGCCGCGCAGCTCGTTCGCCTCGGCCTGCTGGTCGTCCGCCTCCCCGAGCTCGTCCTGGATCGCCTTCAGCTGCTGGCGGAGGAAGTACTCCCGCTGCCCCTTCTCGATCTCCGAGGCGACCTGCGACTGGATCTTCGAGCCGAGCTCCGAGACCTCGAGCTCGCGGCCGAGGATGAGCGACACCGCGCGCAGGCGCTCCTCGACGTCCGTCGCCTCCAGGATCCGCTGGCGCTCCTCGGTCGAGATGCGGAGCGTCGTCGCGACGAGGTGGCAGAGCGCGCTCGGGTCGTCCACGTTCGCTGCGGCCACCTGGAGCTCCTCCGGGAGGTACGGCGTGAGGCCGATGATCCGCGCGAACTGCGCCTGCACGTTCCGCGTCATCGCCTCCACCGCCGGAGTCTCCGGCACGACGTCCGGCAGGACTTCGAACTCCGCGACGAGGTACGGCTCGTCCTGCACCGGCTCGCGCAGCCGCACGCGGTGGAGCCCCTGCACGAGGATCCGGAGCGTCCCGTCGGGGACGCGGATCAGCTTGTGGACGACTGCGACGGTGCCGACGTCGTGCACGTGCTCCCACCCGGGCTGCTCCGGCTCGGTGTCGCGCACCGTCAGGAGCGCGAGCACGCGGTCGCCGGCGACGACGTCGTCGATCAGCTTGATCGAGCGCTCCTGCCCGACCGCGAGCGGCGTCATCGACTCGGGGAAGACGACCGTCTCCTTCAGCGGCAGCACGGGCAGCCGCGACGGCGTCTCGTCCGGGACGACCGCCTCCGCCTCCAGCTCCGTCACTCGTATCTCCGGACGCGGATCGGGAGCGGCTCGGGCCGCGCCGGGCGCTCGGCGACCGGAAGCGTGACGGTGAGGAGGCCGTGCAGGTACGTCGCGCTCGCGCCGGCCACGTCGACGTCCTCGACGAGCTTGATCGTGCGCGAGAACACGCCGTACTCGATTTCCATCTGCTGGTAGACCTGCCCGTCGACGCGCGGCCGGTCGCGCTCGCCGCACACGGTGAGCGCGCGCTCCTGGACGGTCACCTCGATCGTCTCGGGGTCGACGCCGGCGAGCTCCAGCACGACCGTCAGCTGATGCGGCTCGTCGGTGTGGAAGCAGTCGGCGGCCGGGCGGAAGCCGTGGCGCATCCCGGAGAAACGCGGAACCTGCCAGAGGTCGGCGAAGAGCTCCTCGATCTCTCCCTGGATGCGGTCGATGTCGCGCCGCGCCATGGTCCGGTGGAGCCTACCCCTCCACGTACGATCCGAGTCGTGACGCTCGTGATCCGCATCGTCAAGGCCGTCGCCGCACTCCTCGCTCTCGCGACGTACGTGTGGTTCTCCGCGGTCCGGAACGCCGCCCGGGTGAAGCGGCGGAAGGCGCTCCGCCGCCGCGCGCGGCTCGGCCGCTAGTTGGAGCGCTGGACCCGGTTCGTCCTGCGGCACCGGGCATGGGTGCTCGCAGCGTGGATCGCCGTCGCCGTCGCCGGCGGTGCCCTCGCCACGCAGCTCGCCCCGCTCCTCTCGAACGAGTTCACGGTTCCCGGAACCGACTCGGAGCGCGCGCGCGAGATCCTCGACGAGCGCTTCGGCCAGCGCGACGACGGGACGTTCCTCGTCGTCTTCCGGCCGCTCGACGCCTCGGCCGCGGACGACGCCGCCGTTCGGCGCGAGCTACAGGGAGCGCTCGCTCGCGCGGCCGCGGTGCTCCCCGGCGGCCAGGCGCAGCCGCTGCAGGAGGCGCGCGGCAGCGTCCTCGTCGGCCAGATCTCCTCGCCGCTCCGGCTCGCCGACGCGAAGTCGCGGACCGACGAGGTGCGGGCGGCACTCGGCGACCCGCCGCGCGTCGAGACCCTCGTGACCGGGTCGCCGGCGGTGCAGGCGGACCTCGACCCGATCTTCGCCGAAGACCTCCTGAAGGGCGAAGCGATCGCGCTCCCCGTCGCGCTCGCGGTCCTGCTCGCGGTGTTCGGGCTCTCGCTCGCCGTCCTGATCCCGTTCGCGCTCGCGGCGTCGACGATCACCGCGACGCTCGGCCTCGTCTGGGTCTCGGCGCACTTCATGACGACGGCGACCTACGTGACGAACCTCGTGCAGCTGATCGGCCTCGCGATCGCGATCGACTACTCGCTGCTCGTCGTCTACCGGTTCCGCGAGGAGCTCACGCGCCGCGACTCGGTCGAGGACGCCGTGGTCGAGACGATGGCGACCGCCGGACGCGCGGTCCTCTTCTCGGGCGCGACCGTCGCGATCGGCCTCGCGCTGCTCCTCTTCATGCCGCTCCCGTTCATGCGCTCGATGGGGCTCGGAGGGTTCCTGATCCCGTTGATGTCGATCGTCGCCGCGCTCACGCTGCAGCCCGTGCTGCTCGGTCTCCTCGGGCGCCGCGGCGCTGCGCGGGTCGGCGTGGCGGAGCTCCTCCGCACGCGGCTGCGCATCCCGCTGCCGCACTACGCGGCGACCGGCGACCCGCAGCGCGGCTTCTGGGCTCGGCTCGCTCGCTCGATCATGCGCCGCCCGCTCCTCTACCTCGCGCTCGGCGGCAGCGCGCTCGTCCTCGCGGCACTCCCGGTCCTCGACCTGGAGCTGACGCCCGGCTCGACGGGAGGGACGCCGCGGCACCCGGAGGCCGTACGCGGGTTCGAGGCGCTGCGCGAGGCGGTCGGGGCCGGCGCGCTCGCTCCGGTGCTCGTGGTCGTCGACAGCGGGCGCGACGGGAGCGTGGGCTCGCCCGCCGTACAGGGCGCGATCGCGGAGCTCGTGCGGCGCCTCCGCGCCGACCCGTATCCGGCACGGGTCGATTTCGCGCCCGCGCCGCCCTTCGTCGATCCGCAGGCGCGCTACGCCTACGTCAGCGTCGCGGGGCGCTACGAGTACGGCGCCCCGGAGTCGCAGGCGTTCGCGCGGCGGCTGCGCACGGAGCTCATCCCGGCGGTCTCGTTCCCGGCGGGTGTCGAAGCGCTCGCCGGTGGCGGCCCGCCGCAGGGGGTGGACTTCATCGACCGTGCGTACGGCGCGTTCCCGTGGCTCGTGCTCGCGGTGCTGGCGCTGACGTTCGTCCTCCTCGCGCGCGCGTTCCGCTCGTTGCTCCTGCCGCTCAAGGCGGTGCTCCTGAACCTGCTCGCGATCGGCGCGACGTACGGCGCGCTCGTCGTCGTCTTCCGGTACGGGGCCGGGGAGCCGCTCGGCCTCTACCGCTCCGACCAGGTCGAGGCGTGGATCCCGATCTTCCTCTTCGCGATGCTCTTCGGCCTCTCGATGGACTACGAGGTGTTCCTGGTCTCGCGGATGCGCGAGTTCTGGGACGAGGGCCTCTCGAACGAAGAGGCGGTCGCGGCCGGCCTCGAGCGCACCGGGCGGATCGTCACCGCGGCCGCGATCGTGATGGTCGCGGCGTTCTCGGGCTTCGCAGCCGGGCGCATCCTCGGCCTGCAGGAGTTCGGGCTGGGGCTCGCGATCGCGATCTTCCTCGACGCGACGCTGATCCGCGCGGTGCTCGTGCCGGCGCTGATGCGGCTCTTCGGCCGCTGGAACTGGTGGCTTCCGCCGGGGGTCGCGCGTCTCCTCCGCGTGGAGCCGTCGCCGCTGCGGTCGCGCTCCATCGCCTAGCGCAGCGCGGCGTACACGACGATCGCGATCACGACGATCACGACGACCCACGCGAGGCGCATGACGCCGAACGCGCGGCGCTCGCCGGGACGCGCCCCGGGCTCGGGCGTGTACGGGTCGAGGGGCGGCGCGGGCTGCCGCGGCAGCTCGTCCTCGCCCTCGAGCACCTGCGGATCGTGCTGGACCTCTCGTTCGCTCATGTTTCCCCCCTACCCCGGCGGCTAGGTTCGGAACCGTGCGCGAGCCACCGCAGCTCCGTGGCGGCTTCGCGCCGCGCTTCGCGGCCCTCGTCCTCGGGCTGTTCCTCTGTGCGTGCGGGATCGTCGCCTTCCTCGAGTCCGAGCTCGGGCTGCCGCCGTGGGACGTCCTCCACGAGGGTCTCGCGGAGCAGATCGGGGTCTCGTTCGGCGTCGCGAACCTCCTCGTCTCGGTCGTGCTGCTCGCGCTCGCGTGGGTGCTCCGGGCGCCGATCGGCCTCGGCACGTTCATGAACGCGCTCCTGATCGGGACGTTCGTGATCGCGCTCACCGCCCTCTCCGCGGTCGACGAGCTCTCCGAGGGCGGGCTCGCGCTCCGGATCGCGCTGCTCCCGCTCGCGCTCGGGTTCTTCGGCGCCGGCTCGGCGTTCTACATCTGCGCGTCGATGGGTGCCGGCCCGCGCGACTCGCTGATGCTCGTCGCCTCGCGCGGCCTCCGGATCCGGATCGGCGCCGCGCGGACGGCGCTCGAGGCGACTGCGCTCGTCGCGGGCTTCGCCCTCGGTGGCACGGTGGGCGTCGGGACGCTGCTCTTCGCCGTCGGCATCGGCCCCGCGGTGGAGGCGTCGTTCTGGCTGCTCGGGCGCACGCCGCTCGCGTTGCCCGGAGTAGCATCGGGGCGCCTATGAGCGCCAAAGGACTGATCGCGGCGGGCGGCGAGGCGACGCGGCTCGGCGAGCTGACGCGCGTCGTCAACAAGCACCTGCTCCCGGTCGGCGCGTGGCCGATGATCTACTACCCCCTCCAGCTGCTGCAGCTCGCCGGCATCCGCGACGTCCTGATCGTGACCGGGCAGGGCCACGCGGGCCAGCTGATCGATCTCCTCGGCGACGGCCGGATGCGCAGACGCGGCGGCACCGACGTCCTCTTCGACCTCGATCTGACCTACAAGGTGCAGGTCGAGCCGGGCGGGATCGCGCAGGTCGTCGGGATGGCGGAGAGCTT
>Ga0247718_1000394_pt1 | contig 12199 bp, 9 predicted proteins | sample 21E_DmetaG_FD_189045 | JGI IMG/M metagenome (GOLD analysis project Ga0247718, IMG submission 189045) | Soil microbial communities from hillslope of Landscape Evolution Observatory, University of Arizona, Oracle, AZ, United States - 2-1-E_D | ecosystem: Engineered > Artificial ecosystem > Mesocosm...
GTCCGCAGTCTCGTCCAGCGCCGGGCCCTTCGCTTGGGGGGCGAGGGCCCGGCGCTGGACGAGACTGCGGACGGCGTCCACGAGCGCGCGAGGCCGGAAAGGCTTCGAGAGGTGGCCGTCGGCGCCCACCTGCGCCTTGAGGGAGGCGAGGTCCTCGCTCGCTGAGACGAGGAGCACCGGGATGGCCTTCAGCGCCGGGTCGGCCCGAAGGGCCGCCATCATGGCGGCGAGATCGAAGGCCGGCATCACCGCGTCGAGCAGGATGACGTCCGGCCGCTCGGCCCGCGCCAGGGCGAGCGCGGCCCCGGGCGCGCTTGTGGTGACCACCCGGTAGCCGTAGAACTCGAGAAGGAGGCCTGTGCTTTGGAGAATGTCGACCTCGTCGTCGACGAGGAGAACCTTGACGGCGGAGCCGCCGGAAGCCGTGATGGGAACGATAGCGATCGATCTCAACGGGGTGCGCGAAGCGATAACGTTTTCGAGCGTGCAGGCACCCGATCACCCCCTCGGGGCAAAGGTTCAACCCTCGGTCGTGGCCGGGTTCGGGGCGGGGCGAACCCGTTCGCCGAGGGTGAAGTAGAATGTTGCGCCCTCCCCCACCTTGCCGTGGGCCCAAGCGCGCCCGCCGTGGCGCGCAAGGATGCGCTGCACCGTCGCAAGCCCCACGCCCGTGCCCTCGAACTCGTGGGAGGTGTGGAGACGGCGGAAGGGCTGGAACAGGTGGTCGGCCCGCGTCATGTCGAAGCCGGCGCCGTTGTCGCGCACGAAGTACACGCGCTCGCCGGCCTCCACGAAAGAGCCCACCTCGATGAGGGCCTCCGGCACCTTCGCGGAATACTTGAAGGCGTTCCCGATGAGGTTCTCGAGCACCACGCGCAGGAGGCGGGGGTCGGCGTCGGCGCGGACCTCCCGCGCCACGTAGAAGCTCACCCGCCGCGACGGATCCTTCGCGCACACCGCTTCCCCCACCTCGAGGGCGAGGGCGGAAACGTCCACGGGCTCGCGCCGCACGTCGCTCTGGGCGGCGCGGGCAAGCTCGAGGAGCGCGTTCACCATCTGGGTGGCGCGCTGGCTCTCGCTCCGGATCCGGTGGAGGCAGGCCTTGCCCTCGGTGTCGAGGTTCCCCTCGTAGTCCTCCGCGAGGGCCGCCCCCATGGCCTCGATGGCGCGCAGGGGCGCGCGCAGGTCGTGGCTCACGGAGTCGCTGAAGGACTCGAGCTCGCGGTTTGCCTGCGCGAGGGCCCGCGTCCGCTCCGTGACCCGCTCCTCCAGGGTGTCGTTGAGGCGGAGCAGCCGCTCCTCGCTCTCCGCGCGGGCCTTCTCCGCGCGCTTGCGCGCCACGAGGTCCTCCACGAGGGTGGAGCGGGCCGCCTCCAGGCTCACGACGGTGTTGCGCTGGTTGCGGCAGAGGGCGCTTGTGGCGAGGACCGCGGCGAGCACGAGGGATGCGTGGGCAAGGCCCGCGAGGTCGTTGCGCCCGTACATGTAGATCCAGTCGGGGGCGAGGGCGTTGAGGACCACGTGGTGGAGGGTCGCGAAGACGAGCACGAGCCACCCGAGGCGCCAGTCGGACCAGATCGCCACGTAGGCGATCACGATGAAGAAGTGGAAGTGCATCTCGATGCTGCCGCCGCTCACGAACACGAAGAGCGCGCTGTAGCCGACAAGGCTCGCGGTGGTGAGCAGGCGCCACGCGTAGTGGCTCCCCATCCGGTCCTTCAGCACCATCGGGAGGCCTGAGAGCAGGAACCCGAGGGTGAGCGCGGCCGCGGCCTCGTCCCCGCTGATGGCGCGCCACCCGAAGGGCGAGGGGACGGCGGCGGCGACGCCCTCGCTCGCGTTCACGAGCGCGAGGACGGTCAGGGCGACAAAGTGGACCCACAGGATGGCCTGCGTGAGGCGGCCGATGGAAGCGTAATCGAGGGCGCGGGCGTAGGCGGCGTTGATGTCTTCCACGAAGGCCCGCCACAGGAGGCCGCGCTCCTGCCGCAGGGGCTCCCGCGCGACGGCCACCTCGCCGCCGAGGCGGCCCACATCGAGGCGGTTGCCGAGGGTGGCCTCGAGCACGGCGCGCGTGCGGGCCTCCGAGGCGCGGAGCCGTTCCTCCGCCTCGCGCCGTTCGGAGATGTCGCGGAACACCACCACCATGCCGTTCACCTCCCCGTCCTGCAGGATCGGGGAGCAGGTGAAGGCCACGGGAATGAACGAGCCGTCCTTCCGCACGAAGAACTCGTCCCCCTGGGAGCTCGTGAGGTCCCCCGTGAGGAGGACGCGGCCGATGGGGCAATCGTCCCTCGGGTAGGGCGTCCCATCGGGGCGCTTGCAATGGATGGACTCGTGGACGTCCTCGCCCACGAGCTCCGCCTGGGTCCACCCCAGCATGCGCTCGGCGGCGGGATTGAGGAAGGTGAGGCGGCCGAGGCCGTCGATGGCGAGGAGGCCCTCGCCCGCCGTGTAGATGATCTGGTTCTTCCGCCGTGTCCGGTTGAGGGCCTCGGTCGCAAGAACATTGGCGAGGTAGGGGTCCTGCGCGCGCGAGGCGGCGGCGAGGGCGCTGATGACCCCCTCGTCGGTGAGGCCTCCGATGGCTTGGAGAGGGTCTTGGGCCGCCACGACCTCCTCATAGTGCCGAGTGAAGCGCGCGTCGCCCATGGCTGGCCCTGCTCAACCGCTCTTGGCAATAAACCGCGCGGGAGCCAGGCAGGCGGGGAAGGGCCTCTCAGGCCGGCTGGCGCGGCTTGTAGCCCGCCCGCAGAAGGCCCTCGATTTCCCAGGCCTTGTAGCTGGAGCGCACGAAGGGGCCCGAGACGGCGTGGCCGAAGCCCATGCGGTAGGCCTCGCGCTCGAGGTCCTCGAACTCCTCGGGGGTCCAGTAGCGCTCCACGGGCAGGTGCCACGTGGTGGGGCGCAGGTACTGTCCCACGGTGAGGAAGTCCACACCCGCGTCGAGGAGGTCACGGAAGGTTTCGAGAAGCTCCTCGCGCGTTTCCCCGTGGCCCACCATGATGCCGGTCTTCGTGGGCACGTGGGGCGCGAACTTCTTGAAGGCGCGCAGCACGTCGAGGCTCTGGTCGTACTTCGCGCGGCGGTCCCGCACCTTCGTGTGGAGGCTGCGCGTGGTCTCGATGTTGTGGGCGTGGACGTCCGCGCCCGCGACAGCGACCTGGCGGATGAGGTTCTCGTCGCCGCGGAAGTCCGGGGTGAGGATGTCGAGGATGGTGGCGGGGCGCTTGCGCTTCACGGCCTCGATGGTGCGGACCCAGTGGCCCGCGCCCTGGTCGGGAAGCTCGTCGCGGTCCACGCTCGTGACCACCACGTAGCTGAGGTTGAGGATGTCCACGGTCTTTGCGACCTTCTCGGGCTCGTCCACGTCGAGGGGAGCGGGCATGCCGGTCTTCACGTCGCAGAAGCGGCAACCGCGGGTGCACGTGTCGCCCCCGATCATGAGGGTGGCCTCGCCCTTGGCCCAGCACTCGCCGCGGTTGGGGCAGCGCGCCTCCTCGCAGACGGTGTGGAGGTTGTTCTCGCGCAGGAGCTGCGTGATCTGGTTCACCGCGGGACCCGAGGGGAGCGGGCGCTTGAGCCAGGCGGGCTTCGGCTCACGGCCTCCGGGCGGGGCGACGGGGATGGCGGCCACGCTTCCGGCTAGGCCCAACCCGCATTTAAGGGTTACCGGGAGCGGGGCATGACGGGCAGGAGCACGCAAGCCTAAATGCCAGGGGGACGTTGCCCGGACCCTAGACGGTGGAGCGGGCGCGCGCGTGGACGAAGAGACGGTGATGGTGGACCGCCGGGAGCGCATCGAGCGCCTCCTCCAGGCGGAGGAGCTTCGGAGGGAGGATCTCGAGGAGCTCCAGCCTTACGACGTGGCCGTGGTGCTCCCCGACCTCGAGCCCGAGCGGCAGATCCGCCTCCTCATCCTCCTCCCCCCGGACGTGGCCGCCGGGGCCTTGGAACACCTGGACGCTGACGACCAGTATGCCTTCCTGGTGGAGCGCCTCCCGGTGAACACGACCCACGCGGTGCTCGCCGCCATGTCCACGGCGGCCCTCGTGGACCTCCTGAAGGCGCTGCACCCCCGCCAGCAGCAGGCCGTGCTCCGCCTCGTGCCTCCCGCGGACGTTGAGGACGTGCGCGCCCTCATGGCCTACCCCGAGGGGAGCGCCGCGAGCCGCATGACCACCGAGTACCTGGCGGTGCGCGCCCAATGGAGCGCCGACCAGGTGATTCGCCACTTCCGGCACGTGGGCCGCGACGTGGAGATTGCCCACTACGTGTACGTCGTGGACCGTGCCGGGAAGCTCATCGGCGTGACGAGCCTGCGTGACGTCCTCCTCGCCGAGCCCGAGATGCCGGTCGCGGACTTCATGCACGCCTCCGTCGTGAGCGTGCAGGCCACGGCCGACCAGGAGGAGGCCGCGCGCATCCTCCGCGACTACGACTTCGGCGCTCTCCCCGTGGTGGACGCGGAGGAGCGCCTCGTGGGCGTCCTCGGCGTGGACGACGTCCTCGACGTGGCCGAAGAGGAGGCCACGGAGGACATCCAGAAGGGTGCCTCGGTGGTGCCCCTCGACACCACCTACAGCCGCGCGAGCGTGTGGAGCCTGTACTACCGCCGCGTGGGGTGGCTCGCCATCCTCGTGCTCCTCAACCTCTTCTCGAGCGCCGTCATCGCGGCCTACAGCAGCACCCTCGCGGCCGTCCTCAGCCTCGCCTTCTTCATCCCCCTCCTCATCGGGAGCGGCGGCAACGCGGGAAGCCAGAGCGCCACCCTCATGATCCGCGCGCTTGCGACCCAGGACGTGCGGCCGAGCCAGTGGGCCACCGCCTTCGCGAAGGAGGTGGCCGTGGGCGCCCTCCTCGGGCTCACCCTCGGGGCGCTGAGCGCGCTCCTCGGCGTCTTCCGCGGCGGGTGGGGCGAGGCCGGGTGGACCCTCGGGCTCGTCGTGGGGATCACCATGGTGGCGATCGTGGTGGTGGCGAACCTCATCGGGATGACGCTGCCGTTCCTTCTGTCGCGCTTCAAGCTCGACCCCGCGGTTGCGAGCAGCCCCCTCATCACAACCATCGCCGACGCCACGGGCCTCCTCATCTACTTCAGCATCGCCGCCTGGCTCTTCGGCATCGGTTAGGCGCCGCGGGAGAACGTTTAAATCGCAACCGCCCGTAGCGAGCGCCATGAAGCTCCTCCTCGACGGCCACCTCACGGGCGCCGAGAACATGGCGCGCGACGAGGCCCTCCTCGCCGCCGGTGAGCCCGTGGTCCGCCTCTACGGGTGGCGGCCCGCCGCCGTCTCCCTCGGCAGAAGCCAGGGGGAGGAGCTTGTGATCCCGCCCGACCTCGCCGCGCGGTACGGCGTGGACGTGGTGCCCCGCAGCACCGGCGGCGGCGCCATCCTGCACAACGAGGACGAGATCACGTACTGCGTCGTGGTTCCCCTCGACTTCCCCGGCCTCCCCAGGGACCTTCCGGGAAGCTTCCGCCACCTCTCCCGCGGCGTCCTGCTCGCGGTGCAGCGCCTCGGCCTTCCCGCCACCTTCGAGACCGGGGAGGGCGACCGCGACGCGCTCTGCTACCTGCGCCGCCAGGGGACGCACGTGATGGTGAACGGGCGCAAGATCAGCGGCGGCGCCCAACGCCGCACCGCCACCCACGTCCTCCAGCACGGCACGCTGCTCGTGACGCGGGACGTGGAGCGCATGGCCGCCCTGTTCCAGGTGCCCCAGGAGGCCATCGACAAGAAGGTGGTGTCCCTGCAAGACTTGGGCGTCCAGGTCCCGCGGGAGAAGCTCCTGGAGCTCGTGGCCGAGGGCTTCCGGGAGGCTCTCGGGGTGCGCTGGGACTGAGCGTCCCGCGGTGGGCCTTCCTGCCGGCAGCGAGCTTGCAACCTGAACCGGTCGGACAAATTTGATATAGCGTCAGGCCTGTCGGCAACGTGGGAGGCATCCGCTTGACGACCGTCCGTTCCGTGCGGGCACGTTCCATCGTGCTCGCCTTCGCCCTTCTCTTCCTTGCCCTCAACCCCAACTTCGCCGCTTCAGCCCCCGGGGCGGGGGGCTTCACCGAAACCTGGGAGGACGGGTTGGCCGGCTGGACGGTCACCGGGGAAGGCGCCAGCGTCGACTGCGCCGTAGGAAACCCCGGCTGCAGCCTCCGCCTCGCCCTTCCCGCGGGCACAGGCCGTGTCGCCGTGGACCGCTCCCTCGACGTGCCGCTCACCGGGGTGACGAGCCTCCTCTTCAGCTTCCGGCCTGACTCCCGGTACGGGTACACGGACACCCACGTCCGCCTCTTCCTGGACACGGGCACGGAGCTCGACCTCATCCTCTCCGACGGAGGCGGCTGCTGCAACGCCTACGCGCGCCTCATGTCGAGCGAACGCGGCTGGGGCCCCATGGGCGACTGGTCCCGCGGCGGCGAATGGCACGCCGTCGGCGTCTACGTGGACCCGGTGACGGCGAAGGCCCAGGGCGCCCTCTGGGACCCGGCCGGCGTCCTCCTTGGGCTATCCCCGCGCATCCCCATCGCGCCCGGGGCCACGGCCATCACGGGCCTCCGGTTCGACGCCGTCGAGAGCTACTTCCCCGACAGCACCACGGCCTTCCACTACGACACGATCCGGATTGGCCCCGATGCGTTCCCGCCGCTCCCGACGGCCCCCCAGGGCCTCAGCGTCGCGCGTGGGTACAAGGCCCTCCACCTCGCCTGGCAGCCCCCCGTCGAGACCGGCGGAAGCCCCATCGTCGCCTACGAGATCCTGGGCGGCGACTATCCCCACTACGGGGCCGTGATTGGGACCGTGAACGGCACGACCCTTACTTACACGGACGACAGCCTCGGCGAGAACGCCTATCGCTCCTACCGCGTCCGCGCCGTCAACGAGGCCGGCCAGGGCGCCCTCTCGGACTTCCGCGCGGGGACCACCTACGGGCCGCCCCGCCCGCCCTACAACCTGCGCGGCGCCGGCGGCCTCGAGGGGAACCTACTCTCGTGGGATCCCGCGGACGGCAACGGCTTCGCCGTCGTGGCCTACCGCGTCTACCGCCTCAACGCCTCCTCCAACACCTATGAGGCCGTGGGCGAAGTCCCTGGGAACCGCACCCGGTTCGTGGACGAGGGCCGCAACCTTCTCGGTGTGGCCACCTACACCGTCACCACCGTCACCCCGCGGGCCGAGAGCTACCGCAGCCGCGAGGCCACCGCCTACGTCGGCAAGCCCGGCCACCCGCGCAACCTGACCACGGAACCCCACGAGAAGCGGATCGACCTCGACTGGGACGCTCCCGAGGAGCAAGCCGCCCTCCCTGTTCTCTCGTACACGATCTACCGCTTGGGCTGGGTCGATGGCTACGACCCCCAGTACGCCGTGTACACCACGATGGAGACCCGCTTCGAGGACGTGGCCGTGGACCCCGCGCGCTACTACCGGTACCACGTAGAGGCGGTAAGCGCCGCCGGCCCCTCCGACCCTTCGGACGAGGTTTACGGGGCCACCGGCGGCCCGCCCTCGGCGCCCCGGGAGCTGCAGATGGAGCAGGTCGATCGCAACCAGTTCCGGCTCACCTGGAGCCCGCCCGAGGAGAACGAGGAGACCGTCTACGCCTACACCGTCGAGCGCAAGCACGAGGAGGGCGAGTGGGAGTACGCGAGCTACCTCGGCGGAACGGAGACCAGCTTCACCGACTCCCTGTGGGAGCACGGCCGCTACACCTACCGCGTCCAAGCCTACAACGGGTACTCCAGCCCCTACTCCGAGGAGGTGTCCTTCCGCTACAACGGCGGCCCCCTGCCGCCGCAGAACCTGCAGGCCACGGCGGCCTACCGCTCGGTGGCCCTCACGTGGGAAGCCCCGCCTGACCATTACGACTGGGAGGTTCACGAGTACTGCTTCCTCCGGTCGAGCCCCCTCGAGGAGGAGAAGTCCCTGGGCTGCGTTCCCCTCTGGACCTTCTACGGGACGGGACTCCAGTACACGGACTACGACGTCGTCCCTGGCATCAATTACACGTACCGGATCACGGCCAACACGTGGTGGGGCGAGACCGCGCCCTCCCGGCCGGCAAGCGCGACCGTCGCCGTGGACGCGCTGCAGGCGGGGGTTGCGGGCGTCATCGACCGTTGGACGTAACGCGGTCCGCTACAGCTCCTCGATGGGGCGGCGGGCCGCGAAGCCCCCCTGCAGGGGGTGCCAGTGCGTGATGCGGGGCTCCCCCTCCTTCCAGCAGAGGTACACGACCTCGCCCCCGCGGGAGCGCTCCCCGTGGAAATCCACGAGCCCCGTCCAGGGGTCCTTCACCTCGACGCCGAGCTCGCCGAGCTCTGCCAGGGTGTCCTTCGCGCGGTTCCCGTAGAGGGCCGCCTCGCCAACGTAGCGGCGGTAGTCCTGGTGGTCGGAGCAGCTCGGGTCCTCGATGCGCAGGCCCCACATCTGGCGCAGGTCCTGGACCTGCTCCTCGGCGAAGCGGAGGCCCGTGAGCTCCTCGCGCAACCGGGCAAGGCGCGCTCCCACGCGGGGAAGGAGCGCGTTCGCTTCCTCCACCGTGAACCGTTTCATCGCCCCGGAATCCCCCTGCCGACCTTGAGGTTATGGGCCCCCTTCCGCCGACAAGCTAAAATGCCCGCAAACGAACGCGGGGGGCGGAGGCATCCGCTGCACCGGGTACCGCCGGTTCGGTAGGGGAGCTGAGGCCCCTTCCGGAGGCGCGGGAGCGGCGGCTGCCCGTGAGCCCCATGCCCGTCCCCTCAGCGTCCTTCATCGTGGCCCTCGTGGGCGTCCTCGCCGTGCCCACCGCGTGGTCCTTCGAGTCCGCTTCCCCGAGCGTCCTCGGGCACCAAGGCATCGCCTCGGACGCGTCCCGGTACGTTCTCATCGACACGGCGGCCCTCCGCGTCTACGACCGCGCTTGGCAGCTTGTTGCCGAGAACACCTCGGCCCTTGCGGGCACGGACCTCAACCACCTGGGGGACGGCGACCTCTTCGAGGGGAAGCTGTACGTTCCCGTGGAACACTACCGGGGCTGCTGGGACGTAGCCGACACCTCCATCGCTGTCTATGACGCGGAAACCCTGGAGCTGCGCGAGGTCGCGCCCCTCTCGGGCATCCGGGAGGTGGCGGCGGCGGCCGTCGTGCCGCCAAGCGACCCCTACGGCCTCGGGGGCACACGAGGCATCCTTTACGTGGTGTCCTTCTGCGGCGACGACCGCATCCACCGGTTCGATGCCGTGACCTTCGCGCGCCTGCCGCCCCTGCGCCTCGACACCTGGATGCCCCTCATGCAAGGGATCGATTACGCCTCGGGCTCCTTCTTCATCCAGGACCTGCACGGGAACGTCTTCAGCGTGGACGCCGTCACCGTCCCGGGCTTCGTGCAGCACCTGTTCACGGACCGGCACGGGGGCGCGGGCGAGGGAGTTGATGCGGAGCCGGGGCGCCTCCGCATCCACCGCGACGAGGGGGCGCCGCGGGAGGCCCGCGTCTACACCTACCGGCACGATGGGACGCCGCCGCTTCCCCAGGCGCCGCGCCCGCTCCGGGACGTCATCAGCTACGACGACTGAGCCCCTCGCGTGGCCCGTTGTGGCTCCCACAATCTGGGGGGATAGCGCGCGGCGCCTGCTCGCAGGTAGGTTTAAGGGGGACTCCCACGGTTCGATCGGTTGCCGATGCGCCCCCCGGGGCACCCGGTGTTCCGGGTTTTCGGCAGGTTCGGGTCCAGATGGGCAAGGCCTTCTACAGAGTGAGCTACTACACCCTCGGCGCGGCCCTGCGTGCCGCCTTCCGCATCCGCATGAACGGGCGGGAGCACATCCCGAAGACGGGGCCCGGCATCATCGCCTCCAACCATTTCAGCTACGCGGACCACTTCCTCACCCCCGCGAAGGTTCCCCGCCAAATCTTCTACATCAGCAAGGCGCAGCACTTCGACCACAAGGTCCAGGGCTGGCTCTTCAAGCAGTGGGGCGTCATCCCCCTCAAGCGCGGCGCGGGCGACCAGGGCGCCTTCAACCAGGCCCTCGAAATCCTCCGGGAGGGCAACCTCTTCGGCATCTTCCCCGAGGGGACACGGAGCACGGACGGGAAGGTCCACAAGGGGCACACGGGCGTCATCCGCATGGCCCTCATGACGGGCGCTCCGATCATTCCCGTGGGGATGACGAACTCGGACGTCATCCTCCCGAAGAACAAGAGCTGGCCCAAGTTCAAGAAGTGCGTCATCAACGTGGGCGAGCCCTGGGACCTCTCGCAGTACAAGGGCCGCGAGAACGACCGCGAGCTCTGCCGCGCCCTCACGGACGAGCTCATGCGGAAGATCGCGGCCCTCGCCGGGCGCGAGTACGTCGATGATTATACTCCCGTGGCGGATTACCAAAAAAAATCGGGAACCCCTCAGGCTCCCCCGGCGACACCGGCCGCGCCTGAGGGAGCCGTGCCGAGCCTCAAGGAGGCCCGCGTCCGATGAGCCCCGCCGTCCTCGGCGCAGGCTCCTGGGGCACCACCCTCGCGGGGCTTCTCGCAAGCAAGGGCGAGAAGGTGTACCTGTGGGCCCGCAACCCCGCCAGCGCGGAGTACATGCAGGCCGAGCGGCACAACCCCAAGTACCTCCCGGACTACCAGTTCCCGCCCACCCTCCAGGTCACCTCGAACCTGCAGGAGGCCCTCTCGGGGCAGCAGCTCGTGATTCACGCCGTCCCCTCCCACGCCACGCGGGAGTTCGCGAAGGAGTACGCGAAGTACCTCGCCCCCGACGCCGTGGTCGTGAGCGCCACGAAGGGCCTCGAGTACGGCACGCACAAGCGCATGAGCGAGGTCATCCACGAGGCAACGAACCACCCCGTGGCGGCCCTCAGCGGCCCCAACCACGCGGAGGAGGTGAGCGCGATGCAGCCCACGGCGGCCGTCATCGCGCACCCCGACGCGAACCTCGCCGAGCAGGTGTCCCGCGCCTTCTCCACGTCCCGCTTCAAGGCCTACCCCCGCACGGACCTCGTGGGGACCGAGGTGTGCGGCGCTTACAAGAACGTCGTCGCCCTCAGCACCGGCATGGTGGACGGGCTCGGGTGGGGCGACAACGCCCTCGCCTGCCTCGTCACCCTCGGCATGGACGAGATGGTGGCCCTCACGCGCGCCCTCGGCGGCGACCCCCGCACCGTGTCGGGGCTCGCGGGCGTGGGCGACCTCGTGGCCACCTGCGCGTCGCAGCACTCCCGTAACCGCCGCTACGGCCGCGAGCTTGCCCTCGGCACCCCGCCCGAGGCCATCAAGCGGAAGATGCACGGCATGGTCGCGGAGGGCGTCTACGCCGTCAAGAGCTTCCGTCAGTTCGCGCAGGAAGAGAAGATCGAGCTTCCCCTTACCCGCGTCGTGCACGCCATCGTGTACGAAGGGCTCACTGTGGGGCAGGGAGTTGAGATGCTCCTCGCGCGGATCTGAGCGACAGCCACGCTAACGCTCCCGTTCATGCTCCCGTTCATGCTCCCGTTCACGCTCCCGCTCCCGCTCCCGCTCCCGCTCCCGCTCCCGTGAGACGTTGGACGTCCGTCGTTAGCGTGAGCGTTAGCGTGAGCGTTAGCGTGAGCGTTAGCGTGAGCGTTAGCGTGAGCGTTAGCGTGAGCGTTAGCGTGAGCGTTAGCGTGAGCGTTAGCGTGAGCGTTAGCGTGAGCGTTGGGGTCCCTGGCCCGGCGAACGCTCTCGCTCCCGTTCACGCTCCCGTTCACGCTCCCGTTCACGCTCCCGTCCACGTGAAACGATGCACGTTCGACGTTAGCGTGAGCGTTAGCGTGAGCGTGAGCGTTGGCTGTTCACGCCACGCCCGAATCCACGAACACCGCCGCCCCGTTCACGGCGAGGCTCAGCACGAAGGTGGCCCCCTGCAGCTTGTACCCGGGCTCGGGCCGGATGCGGATCTCGTCGCCTGCCTGCAGGGGTTCGCTGCGGTCGAGGGGCGCGCCGTTCCGGAGCGCGATCCAGGCGCCCATGGCAGGGGAGCCGCCGCTTGCGCGGTAGGTGAGCAGGAGCCCGTCGAGGCTCGCCTCGAGGTCGGCGTAGCGGAGGCCGCTCGTGGCGCCTGCCACCTGGTAGGCGGCGACGTCGCCGAGGCGCGCGCCGTACTCGAGCCGCACCTCGGGCCGGTTGGGGGGCCCGGGCGGGAGGCCCGTGAGGGGCTGCGCGGCCGAGAGGAGCGCCCCGAGGCTCAGGAA
>Ga0247718_1000397_pt1 | contig 12173 bp, 12 predicted proteins | sample 21E_DmetaG_FD_189045 | JGI IMG/M metagenome (GOLD analysis project Ga0247718, IMG submission 189045) | Soil microbial communities from hillslope of Landscape Evolution Observatory, University of Arizona, Oracle, AZ, United States - 2-1-E_D | ecosystem: Engineered > Artificial ecosystem >...
CCACCACATCAAGTGGAACTTCGACGGCTCGCTGTCGTTCCGCCGCTCCTGCGCGCACGGCATCTGCGGCTCCGACGCGATGCTCATCAACGGGCGCAACCGCCTGGCGTGCAAGGTCCTCATGAAGGACCTGCCCGGCACGGTCACCGTCGAGCCGATCAAGGGCCTGCGCATCCTCAAGGACCTGATCGTCGACATGGACGCGTTCTTCGAGTCCTACAAGTCGGTGCTGCCGTTCCTGATCAACGACGAGCCGACCGGCGACAAGGAGCGGCTGCAGTCGCAGGAGGACCGCGAGCGCTTCGACGACACCACCAAGTGCATCCTGTGCGCCTCCTGCACCACGTCGTGCCCGATCTACTGGCCGGACAACAGCTACGTCGGTCCGGCCTCGATCGTGAACGCGCACCGGTTCATCTTCGACAGCCGCGACCGCGGCGCGGCCGAGCGCCTGGACAAGCTGGCCGGCGCCGACGGCGTGTGGAAGTGCCGCACGACGTTCAACTGCACGAACGCCTGCCCGCGCGACATCGACGTCACCACCGCGATCCAGCAGGTCAAGCGCGAGCTGATCTTCAACAGAGTCTGATGGAACAGCGCGTCTCGCTGATCACGCTCGGCGTCGCCGACGTGCACCGGGCGTGGCGCTTCTACGAGGCGCTCGGCTGGACCGGCGAGACACCCGACGACGACGTCGTGTTCTTCCAGGCGGGCGGCATGGTCGTCGCGCTGTGGAGCCGCGAGAAGCTCGCCGAGGACAGCGTCGTGACTGATCCCGGCGGCTGGGGCGGCGTGACGCTGGCCTACTGCACCCGCTCGCGCGAGGAGGTCGACGAGATCCTCCGCACGGCCGAGGCCGGGGGCGCGCGGATCGGCCGGTGGGGCGCGGAGACGTTCTGGGGCGGCTACTCGGGGATCTTCGTCGACCCCGACGGCCACCCCTGGGAGGTCGCGCACAACCCCGGCTGGATCGTCACCGAGGACGGCCGGACACTGCTGCGCTGACCGACGGGCGCGGCTTCAGCTCATTGCGGCGATGATCGCGCCGGCGATGGCGAGCCCGGCGGCGTCGTAGGCGACGCTGATGGCGACCAGCGTGCGGTTGCGGCTCTCGAAGAACGCGTTCACCGCGTCGGCCGCGCCATGGATCAGCACGCCGATCAGCAGGCCGACGCCCGCCGCCTCCGCGACGCCGAGATCATCGGCGATCCAGCCGAGCACGACCGCCAGGCCGACGGACTTGGCCAGCCCGCCGAGGAACGCCCACACGTACATCAGCGGAGAGGAGCCCTCCCGCAGCTCCTCCTCGGTCTTGCCGACGGCGCGCGTGAACGGCTTGGCGAACAGCAGCGGGGAGTACCACAGCCCGCCCAGGACGAAGTGGGCGACGGCCGCCACCAGCACCGCGAGCGGATCGATCTGCACCGGCTCCATGAGGACCTCCTGACCGCTCGGCCACCCGCGGGCGCGGACGGCGCCACTTAGAGTGCGCGACCATGACCGACCACATCATGCGGGAACTGGCCGCCGACGAGGCGCATCTGGCGGCGGCCGCGCTGCTGGCGCTGCGCCCGCACTTCGCCGGCGAGGACGCGATCACGGCGGCGGTGCGGCGCCAGATGGCGCAGGGCTACCGCCTGCTGGCCGCGTTCGCGCCGGGGGACCCGGCGGCCGCGGCCGTCGCGGGTTTCCGCGTCGTGGAGTACCTGGCGTGGGGGCGCGCCCTGTACGTCGACGACCTGAGCACGCGCGAGGAGCACCGGCGCGCCGGCCACGCCCGCGCGCTGCTCGACGAGCTCATGGCCCTGGCGGAACGCGAGGGCTGCGCCCAGTTCCACCTGGACTCGGGCTTCGGGGCGTCGCGCGCGAACGCCCACCGGCTGTACTACGAGGTGGGGCTGTACCCCACCTCGCTGCACTTCTCCTCGCGGGTGCCGCCGACGCCGCGCGGCTAGAGCGCGGCCTTGCGGTACATCGTGACCACGACGGCGCCGCCCAGCCCGATGTTGTGCTGGAGCGCCACGCGCGCGCCGTCGACCTGCCGGGCGTCGGCCTGCCCGCGCAGCTGCCAGTTGAGCTCGGCGCACTGCGCCAGGCCCGTGGCCCCCAGCGGGTGGCCCTTGGAGATCAGGCCGCCCGACGGGTTGACCACCACGTCGCCGCCGTAGGTGGTGGCACCCGCCAGCGCGAGCTCGCCGCCCTTGCCCTCGGGCGCGATGCCCAGCGCCTCGTAGGTGATGATCTCGTTGGCCGAGAAGCAGTCGTGCAGCTCGATGACGTCGAGGTCCTCCGGGCCGAGGCCGGACTGCTCGTAGACCTGGCGCGCCGCCTCGCGCGTCATGTCGGCGCCGACCAGCGAGATCACGCTGTTGGTCGAGAACGTGGATTCCATGTCCGTGACCATCGACTGACCCAGGATCTCCACGGCCTTGTCCTCCAGGCCGTGCTCGCGCACGAACCGCTCGCTCGCGAGCACCGCCGCACCGGAGCCGTCCGAGGTCGGCGAGCACTGCAGCTTGGTCAGCGGGTCGTGGATCATCGGGCTGCTGAGGATCTGCTCCAGCGAGTAGACGTCCTGGAACTGCGCGTAGGGGTTGTTGGCCGAGTGGCGATGGTTCTTCTCCCCCACCGCGGCGAACATCTCGGCGGTGGAGCCGTAGCGCTCCATGTGCTCGCGGCCGGCGTTGCCGAAGATCTGCGGCGCGGGCGGGGACTGCGCCGGCTCGCGCAGCTCGAACATCTTCATGTAGTGCTTGTCCAGGGGCAGGGTGCGGTCGGTGAACTTCGCGCCCAGGGAGCCCTTCTCCATCTTCTCGAAGCCCAGCGCCAGCACGCAGTCCGCCAGGCCGCCGCGGATGTGCTGCGCCGCCAGCCAGAGAGCCGTGGAGCCCGTGGAGCAGTTGTTGTTGACGTTCACCACCGGCACGCCGGTCAGGCCGAGTTCGTAGACGGCGCGCTGGCCGGCGGTCGAGTCGCCGTAGACGTAGCCGACCATGGCCTGCTGGACCAGCCTGTAGTCGATGCCCGCGTCGGCGAGCGCCTTGGTGCCCGCCTCCTTGGCCATGTCCGGGTAGTCCCACTCCTTCGCGCCCGGCTTCTCGAACTTGGTCATGCCGACGCCGACGACGAACACCTTCTCCACGGCCGGATTCCTTTCGACTGGTCTCGCGCTCACGTTGCCGCCGATTGTGACACGGTTGGACGCGGAGCGTTCCGGTGACGCGGGTGCCGGAGCCGATAGGGTGCGGCGCGAGCGGGAAAGGAGCCACCCATGGACGAGCCACGCGACGACATGACGCCCTTCGAGGCGGTGAACTGGTTCTTCCACCGCGCCGCCGACCGTGTGGGCCTGGACGACCAGACCCGCGCCGTCCTGGCCGGCACCTACCGCGAGATCCGCGTCCAGGTGGCGCTGCGCCGCGACGACGGCTCCGTGCAGACGGTGTACGGCTACCGCGTCCAGCACAACGGCGCGCGCGGGCCGTACAAGGGCGGCGTGCGCTTCCACCCCGAGGCGGACCTGGAGGAGGTGCGCGCGCTCGCCTCCCTGATGACGTGGAAGACCGCCGTGGTGGAGCTGCCGTTCGGCGGCGCCAAGGGCGGCGTGCAGGTGGACCCCAAGCAGCTGTCGCTGCCCGAGCTGGAGCGCCTCACGCGCCGCTACATGTCGCAGGTGAGCTACGTGGTCGGCGTCAACCGCGACATCATGGCGCCCGACGTCAACACCAACGCCCAGACCATGGCCTGGATGATGGACGCCTACGGGCAGCGCAAGGGCCACACGCCCGGCATCGTCACCGGCAAGCCGGTCGAGCTCGGCGGCTCGCTCGGTCGCGAGGCGGCCACCGGCCGGGGCGTCGTCATGGTGACCAACGAGATGGTGGCCGCCGCAGGCAAGTCACCCGAGCAGATGACCATGGCGATCCAGGGCTTCGGCAACGTCGGCTCGTGGACCGCCCGCGTCGGCGCGGCGGACGGCTACAAGGTCGTGGCGGTGTCCGACGTGAACGGGGGCATCTACGCCGCGCACGGCCTGCCGGTGGCGGACCTGCTCCAGCACATCGAGGAGACCGGAACCGTGGTGGGCTACCCGGGCTGTGACGCGCTCACGAACGAGGAGCTGCTGGAGCTCGACGTCGACGTGCTGGTGCCGGCGGCGCTGGGCGGCGTGATCACCAAGGCCAACGCCGACGCGATCAAGGCGCGGTGGGTCGTGGAGGGCGCCAACCACCCGGTCACCCCGGCCGCGGACGGCGTCCTGGCCGGCAACGGCATCACGGTCGTCCCCGACATCCTGGCCAACGCCGGCGGTGTCACCGTGTCCTACTTCGAGTGGACGCAGAACATCCAGCAGTTCGCCTGGGACGAGGAGCGCGTGAACACCGAGCTCGGCAAGGTCATGCGCGAGGCGGTGCGTCAGGTGCGGGACCGTTCCGTCGCGGACGGCACGTCACTGCGCGACGCGGCGTTCTCGATCGCGGTGGAGCGCGTCGCCCAGGCCGCCCACCTGCGCGGCTACGTCTGAGGCGCCTCGGGCTTGCGGAAGATGTGCTCGCGATACCAGCGCAGCTCGGCGATGGACTCGCGGATGTCGGCCAGCGCGCGGTGGCCGCCGTTCTTCTCTGGACGCTGCGCCAACGCCCCGGGGTACCAGCGCCCCACCAGCTCCTTCAGCGTCGACACGTCGATGTTGCGGTAGTGCAGGTGCGCTTCCAGCTCCGGCATGTGCTTGCGCAGGAACATGCGGTCCGTGCCGATGGAGTTGCCCGCCAGCGGCGCCGTGCGCGCCTCGGGGACGTGCTGCCTGATGAACGCCAGGGCCTCCCGCTGGGCCTCGCGCACGTCGATCTTCGAGTCGCGCACCGCCTTGGTGAGCCCGGACACGCCGTGCATCTCCACCACCACCGGCGGCATGCGCTGGAGTTCCTCGTCGGTGGCGTACAGCACCAGGTCGGGTCCCTCGATCACGGTCTCCAGGGAGCCGTCGGTGACGATGACGGCGATCTCCAGGACCACGTCGGTCTCCGGGTCCAAGCCGGTCATCTCCAGGTCCACCCACACGATGGGATCTTTCAGCGCCTCGGTCACGTCCTGCTCCTCAGTCACAACTCGCTCACCTGGAGTCCCAGAGCTCGCGCCGCAGCGCACAACGCACGATCGCCGGAAACGAACAGCACATCGTCGTCCGCCAGCCGCTCGGCCGTGGCCAAGTGCATCGCGTCGTATCCCCGCAAGGCTTGGGCGTCGGCCAGCTCGCCCGCGCGGCGGATCAGCTCCTCATCGATGCGTGCCTGGGCGACATTCCGGTGCAGCAGCTCGAACAGCGCGAGGGTGGACTGGTAGGAATATCCCGCCAGCCGGCTCAACCGACGTGCCCTGCCCAGCGCGGCACGCGTTTCCACGTACAGCAGTGGCACGGACACCACCCGGTCGGCATCGCTCCACAAGTCGAGCGCCGCCGCGGACGCGGGTTCGTCGATGAGCAGCGGCACAAACGCGGAGCTGTCGAAGTACGCGATCACCAGCGCCGCTCTTCGATGATCAGATCGCTCACCGTCCCGTCGATCTTGATTGGCTTCGGGACGGTGCGGGGCCCGCGGTTCTTCGCGGGCGTTACCAGACCCTCCGCGATGAGGCGATCGATCTTGCGCTCCCCGGAGAGCGGCACCAGTCGCGCTACTGCGCGACCGCGGTCGGTGACCACGATCTCCTCGCCCTGCCGCACCTCGTCGAGGTAGCGGCTGAGATGGTTGCGCAACTCCCGGATGCCGACTTCCATGCGCTGGCCCTTCGATGGCGCCACATTGTGCATCACCATGGTAGCCACTTCCGCCTCCTACTCCTAGGTCCCGTCGTCGGCGAACTCGCTCAACTCCAGCCAGCGTGTCTCCGCCGCGTCCAGCTCCGCCAGCAGCGTCGCCAGCTCGTCGCCGGCTTCGGCGGCCGCCTCGTAGTCCGCGCCGGCCTCCTGCACGGCCCGCTCCAGCTGCGCGCGCCGCGCCTCCAGCTGCGGGATGCGTTCGCTGAGCAGCGCGAGCTCGCGGGTCTCGTTGTAGCCCAGCTTGCGCCGGCGGCGCTCCCCCCGAGGCTGTTCGCCTGTGGACAACGGCTGCGACGCGGCGGCGGCCGCCCGTTCCTGCTCCTGCTCCTGGGCGGCCTGGTAGGCGGACCAGCCGCCGGGGTGGTGGCGCAGTGAGCCGTCCGGCTGCACCGACCAGATGTCGTCGCACACGCGGTCCAGGAAGTAGCGGTCGTGGGAGGCGACCACGAGCGCGCCCTGCCAGCCGTCCAGGTACTCCTCCAGCACCCGCAGGGTGTCCAGGTCCAGGTCGTTGGTCGGCTCGTCCAGCAGCAGCAGGTTCGGCGCGGTCGCCAGCACGCGCAGCAGCTCCAGGCGGCGGCGCTCGCCACCGGACAGCTCCTCGACGTAGGCCTTCTGCGCCTCGCCGGTGAACAGGAAGCGCTCCAGCAGCTGCGACGCGGACAGCGTGATGCCCTCGACCGTGTTCGTCTCCAGCACCACCTCCTTCAGCGCGTCGATCACGCGCGTGTTGGGCATCGGCGTCGGCTCCTGGCGGTAGAAGCCGGGCACGATCGTCTCGCCCACCACGACCTTGCCCTCGTCCGGCTCCAGCTCGCCGACGATGAGCCGCAGCAGCGTGGACTTCCCGCTGCCGTTGGGCCCCACCAGGCCGATGCGCGCGTCCGGCGCCAGCTTGTGCTCCACGCCGCGCAGGACCCAGCGCTCGCCCGCGCCGTCGGCGAAGCGCTTGCCGACGTTGTGGAGGTTGACCACCTTGCTACCGATGCGGCGCGATGGCAGGCCGATCTCCACGTCGCGGCGCCGCTCCTCCGCGCGGAACTCCACCAGGGCCTTGGCGCGCTCCACCCGGTACTTGGCCTTGGACGTGCGCGCCTTCGGCCCGCGGCGCAGCCACTCCAGCTCAGTGCGCGTGCGGTTGGCGCGCTTGCGCTCCTCCGCGGCGGCCTGCTCCTCCCGCACCGCGCGCGTCTGGAGGTAGTCGGCGTAGTTGCCGTAGCCGGTGTGGATGCCGCCGCGCTCCACCTCCACGATGCGCGTCGCGACGTCGTCGAGCAGGTAGCGGTCGTGCGTCACCAGGATGAGGGCGCCCTGCCAGCCGAGCAGGCGGCCCTCCAGCCACTCGATCACGTCGACGTCGAGGTGGTTGGTCGGCTCGTCCAGGATGAGCACGTTGGCCTCGTCCGCCAGCGCGCGCGCCAGCGCGACGCGCTTGCGCTCGCCGCCGCTGCGCTCGCTCACGGGGCGGTCCCAGTCCCGCACGCCCAGCCGGTCCAGCATCTCCTCCGCGCGGTGCTGCGGAGCCTCGATGCCGCGCAGCACGGCCTGCAGCGGCGTGTCCGCCGGGTCCAGGCCGGGCTCCTGCGGCAAGTAGTGGACGCGCGCGTCGTTGGCCAGCACGACGCGCCCGTCGTCGGGCTCCTCCGCGCCGGCGATGAGCCGCAGCAGCGTGGACTTGCCGCTGCCGTTCACGCCGATCACACCCACGCGGTCGCCGTCGTCGATGCCGAGCGTGACCTCGCTCAGCACCTGTTTCTCGGCGTGGCGCTTGCTCACCCGCTCCAGGCTGACGAGGTTCACCGGCGCGCCATCCGCCGGATCACGCGGACAGGCCGACGCGCTCCCGCACCTGCGCCATGGTCGCGGCAGCCACCTCGCGCGCCTTGTCGGCGCCCTTGCGCAGCGCCTCCTCGACCGCGCCGCGGTCGTCCTTCAGCGACTGGTAGCGCTCGCGCACCGGGCGCAGGAACTCGTTGACGGCCTCGGCCAGATCCTTCTTGAAGTCGCCGTAGCCCCTGCCGTCGTAGTCGCGCTCGAGCTGCGCGACGGTGCGGCCGGTCACGGCGGCCATCATGTCCAGCAGGTTGGCGATCCCCTGCTTGTCCGGCAGCGGCTCCGCCCTCACCTCGCTGCCCGAGTCGGTCACCGCGCGCATGACCTTCTTGCGCGTCGCGGTGTCCTCCTCGGCCAGCAGGATGGTGCCCTGCGGCGAGTCGGCCGACTTCGACATCTTCTTGTCGGGGTGCTGCAGGTCCATGATGCGCGCGCCGGCCTCCGGGAACACCGCCTTGGGCAAGGTGAACGTGTCGCCGAAGCGGGAGTTGAAGCGCTGCGCGATGTCGCGCGCGAGCTCGATGTGCTGGCGCTGGTCCGCGCCGACCGGCACCTCCTGCGTGCCGTACAGCAGGATGTCCGCGGCCTGGAGGACCGGATAGTCGAACAGCCCAACGCTGACGAAGTCCTTGCCCTCGGCCTTGTCCTTGAACTGCGTCATGCGGCCCAGTTCGCCCATGCCGGCCACGCAGTTGAGGATCCACGCCAGCTCGGTGTGCTCGCGCACCTGGCTCTGCACGAAGACGGTGCAGACCTCCGGGTCCAGGCCGGCGGCCAGCCACCAGGTCGCCAGGTCCACGGTGCGGGCGCGCAGCTCCGCCGGCGGGATCGGGATGGTGATGGCGTGCAGGTCCACGACGCAGAAGTACTGGCCGGGCGCCTGGTCGCGCACCCAGCGGCTGACGGCGCCGAGGTAGTTGCCGAGATGCACCTCGCCGGTCGGCTGCATGCCGCTGAACACGATCGCCACTGCCCGTCACCCTCCTTGTCGTCGAGGGCATCGTAGCGGCGCCGGGGCGCCCCCCTTCCCGGGATGGGTGCATCCCGGGCGCCATCTGGCCCGGAGTGCGCCCACAGGGGCGCGGATTCTGTGGATCAGTCCTCTCGGGTGGTGGCGCCGCGGGCGGCGATCTCCGAGACGATGTCGGCGTTGGCCAGCGTGGTGACGTCGCCGAGCTCGCGCCCGTCGGCGATGTCGCGCAGCAGGCGCCGCATGATCTTGCCGGAGCGCGTCTTCGGCAGATCGTCGGTGAACAGGATGTTGGCCGGCCGCGCGATCTTGCCGATCTCGGTGCCGACGTGCTCGCGCAGCTCCGCGGCCAGCTCGTCGCCTGGCTCGTTGCCGCCCTTGAGCGTGACGTAGGCGACGATCGCCTGGCCCGTCATGGCGTCCTGACGTCCGACGACCGCAGCCTCGGCGACCTTCGGGTGGCCCACCAGCGCGCTCTCGACCTCCGTGGTGGAGATGCGGTGCCCGCTGACGTTCATCACGTCGTCGACGCGGCCGAGCAGCCAGATGTGCCCGTCGTCGTCCAGCTTCGCGCCGTCACCGGCGAAATAGACCTCGGTGCCGAAGCGGGACCAGTACGTGTCGACGTAGCGCTGGTCGTCGCCCCACAGCGTGCGCAGCATGCCCGGCCACGGACGCTGAAGGGTCAGGTAGCCGCCGCCGCCCGGTGGCACCGGGTTGCCCTCCTGGTCCACGACCACGGCCTTCACGCCGGGGAACGGCGTCATCGCGCTGCCGGGCTTGGCGGCGGTGACGCCGGGCAGCGGCGTGATCATGATCCCGCCGGTCTCGGTCTGCCACCAGGTGTCGACCACCGGGCAGCGGCCGCCGCCGATGGTGGTGTGGTACCAGACCCATGCCTCGGGGTTGATCGGCTCGCCGACGGAGCCGAGCAGGCGCAGGCTGGACAGGTCGTGCCTGGCCGGCAGCTCCGTGCCCCACTTCATGAACGTGCGGATCGCGGTGGGTGCCGTGTAGAGGATCGTGGCCTTGTAGCGGGCGATCATCTCCCACCAGCGGTCCTTGTCGGGGAAGTCCGGCGCGCCCTCGTAGAGGATCGACGTGGCGCGGTTCGCGAGCGGCCCGTAGACGATGTAGCTGTGCCCGGTGACCCAGCCGATGTCCGCGGCGCACCAGTAGATGTCGGTGTCCGGCTTGAGGTCGAACACGAGCTGGTGGGTGGCGGCCACGTGGGTCAGGTAGCCGCCGGTGGTGTGCTGGATGCCCTTCGGCTTCCCGGTGCTGCCGGACGTGTAGAGGATGAACAGCGTGTCCTCGGCGTCCATCGGTTCCGGCGGGCACTCCGTGGGCTGGCCGGCGACGGCCTCGTGCCACCACACGTCGCGGCCCGTGGTGAAGCCGACGTCCTCGCCCGTGCGCCGCACCACCACGCAGCGCTCGATCAGGTCGGTCTGCTCCATGGCCGCGTCGGCGGCGTCCTTGAGCTTCACCACGGCGCCCTTGCGGTAGCTGCCGTCGGCGGTGATGAGAAAGCGCGCCTTGGCGTCCTCGATGCGGTCGACCAGGGCCTGGGAGCTGAAGCCGGCGAACACGACGCTGTGCGGGGCGCCGATGCGCGCGCACGCCAGCATCGCGACGGGCAGCTCGGGGATCATCGGCAGGTAGATGGTGACCGGGTCGCCCTTCTTGACCCCCATCGACTTGAGCGCGTTGGCGAAGCGGCTGACCTCGTCCTTGAGCTCCGCGTACGTGATCGCGCGCTGCTCCCCAGGCTCGCCCTCCCAGTGATACGCGACCTGGCCGCCGTGGCCGGCCTCGACGTGGCGGTCCAGGCAGTTGTCGGAGACGTTGAGCTTGCCGCCCAGGAACCACTTGGCGTGTGGCGGCTTCCAGTCAAGGACGGTGTGCCAGGGCTCCATCCAGCGCAGGCGTTCGGCCTGGCTGACCCACCAGCCCTCGGGGTCGCGCTCAGCCTGCTCGTAGATGGAGGCGTCACTGACGTTCGCCTGCGCCGTGAACTCCGGTGAGGGCGGGAAGGTCCGCCCCTCGCGCATCAGGTTCTCGATCGCCGCGTCCGTCATGGCGCACCACTCCTTGTGTCGCTTCCTCGCCCGCGCAGCCTCGCGCGACGAGCGCAGCCAGGCAAGGGCGCGACCGCCGGCCATGCGGCACCAGGCGAGCAAAACCGGGGTGTGTCGACTCAATCAATCGGAGAGTGACTCAGTCGACACACCCTGGGTGGAACGTCCCGGAGCAGGGCTAGTAGTCGTCCTCGGCTTCGAGGGTGAGGCCCTCGAGCTCGTCGCGGACGGTGTCGCGGTCGTGGTCGCTGGCCTCCAGGGCGTCGCTGCGCTCGCGCGCGATGCGGCGCAGATCATCCGGATCGATCCCGTCGTCGGCCAGGGCGCGCAGCTCCTCGTCGGACAGCTCGACCTCCGGGCGCGCCATCACGCGGCTGCGCACGCGCTGGCCCGCGGTCTGGGCGCCCTCCGGGCGCCCCGGGCGGTTGCGATGTGGCATGAGGCTCCCCCTCGGGCTTCGGCGGCTGGCGTCTGCGGCTGCCCGCTACACCAGCGAGTCGACGTCGGACTGCTTCTCCCGGACCGCCTCGGCCGCGGTCTTCAAGGCGTCCAGCTCCTGCGGCTCCAGGTCCAGCTCGACGATTTCCTCGACGCCGCCCCGTCCAATCCTGGCCGGCACGCCGAGGTACACGTCGCTGATCCCGTATTCCCCGGTGACCAGGGCGCACACCGGCATGACGTCCTTGGTGTCCTCGGCGATCGCGCGAACCATCTTGGCCGCGGCCGACGACGGCGCGTAGTACGCCGAGCCGGTCTTCAGCAGCGCCACGACCTCCGCGCCGCCGTCACGCGTGGCCTGCACGATCTGCTCGATCTCGTCCGCCGACAGCAGGTCGCGCAGCGGCTTGCCGTCCACGGTGACCTTCGACGGCACCGGCACCATGGTCTCGCCGTGGGAGCCCAGCGTGATCGCCTCCACGGCCAGCGGCGACACGCCCAGCTTCTCGGCGGTCTTGTCGGCGAAGCGGGCGCTGTCGAGCATGCCGGCCTGGCCCATAACGCGCGCCGAAGGGAAGCCGGACACCTTCTGGAACAGCGCGGTCATCTCGTCCAGCGGGTTGGACACCACGATCACCACGGCGTCCGGGGACGTGCGCGCGACCTCCTTCGCCACGCCGCCGACGATCTGGGCGTTGTCCTTCAGCAGGTCCATGCGGCTCATGCCGGGCTTGCGCGGCTTGCCGGCCGTCACCACCACGATGTCGCTGCCCGCCGTCGCGGCGTAGTCGTTGGTGCCGATCACCTTGGTGCGGAAACGCTCGATCGGGCGCGACTGGTTCATGTCCAGCGCCAAGCCCTGGGGCAGCCCCTCGACGATGTCGGTCATGACGACCTCGTCCGCATAGCCGGCCTCGGCGATGCGCTGCACGGTGGTCGAGCCGTACTTCCCGGCGCCGACAACGGTGATCTTCACGGGGCACTCCTTGGAGACGATGCGGGACAGGCTTGTCGCGGCGGAGCCTACCGC
>Ga0247718_1000398_pt1 | contig 12163 bp, 13 predicted proteins | sample 21E_DmetaG_FD_189045 | JGI IMG/M metagenome (GOLD analysis project Ga0247718, IMG submission 189045) | Soil microbial communities from hillslope of Landscape Evolution Observatory, University of Arizona, Oracle, AZ, United States - 2-1-E_D | ecosystem: Engineered > Artificial ecosystem >...
ATCCCAAAGAGATCACCGTCCTGCTGATAAGTCTCGCCCTGGGCCTAGCGGCCGGTGTCGGGCGTTGGGACCTCGGCATAGCTTTGTGCCTGTTTTCGCTGGCGCTGCTGTGGCTGCTCGAGCACAACGAATCGATGCAGGTCTACCGCTCGATGGAGCTCACCGTCCGAACCCGCGACCCCGAACGCGCGCAGGACATCGTCAAGAAGCTTCTCAAAAAATACAAACTCGACGCCGAGATGCGCGAGATCACTCCCCCGGACGCCAAGACCGGTCTCACCTCGGTCGTCTTCTACACCAGCCTCCGCCTCAGCCTCTCGACCGACCACCTCACCGAACGCATAATGCGCCTCGACCCCGAAAACATCGAAGGCATCCAATGGGCGCACAAGAAGGGCGTGAGCGATATGTATCAGTGACAGGAAAGCATAAGCTGCATGCGCCGGCGGATGCGAGAAAGTGAATGGGCGAGTTCACCGTGTCGCAGGGTCTTGTCCTAAATACTCTGGTTCTTATTTTTTGTGTGCACCCTGCGTCGTTTGGTAACATCATCTCAATCGGAAAAATGTCGGAAGCCTTTTCACGCTATCTGAGACCTGTCATGCATCGGTTGTTACTGATCGGTGTGTTGATGGGGATATCTTGTTCAAGCGGCGAAGGCATCCAGTTGTTTCCGTTCGCGGATCGCCCGGATTCGCTGCAACCCAGCCAGTCTTCGGCTTTCGGGCAAACGCGCTCCTATTCGTACTGCGTCAAGAACCTCACTTCGCACAGCGTCGCCCCCCTAAAAACCAAATACCAGAAGCTTAACGACGACGAGCCACCGGCATGCGTGCGCCTCCGCGACGTGACGCTGGTCCCGATCTTCGATCAAACGCGCAGTCTGCCGATCCCCGATCACCAGGCGCTCTATAGCTTCCTCACCCGTTCGACCGTGTTCGGTCGTGCGCCTCCGCGCTCGTAAACAAACTCCGTAAAGTAAATCGAGGGTTCACATTTCGGCCGCTCGGGCAAGGCAGTCACATGGTGCCATTGCCGACCCCGAGCAGAATTCCTGTGCCCACTTATACCGCTTGGATCGACTTTGGAGGTGGCGATGTCGGAAGTCCAGACACTGATCGCACTAATTCTCACCTTCGGTGCATGCACATTAATAAGCTTCGCGATGAAGGACGCCGTGCTGACGACTCGTGATTGCATTTTCGGCGTTCGGCGGGTCGCTCTAGGCCCGTACTCGTCGCAGGCGCTCGGTATCCGTGCGGCCCAGTGGTTTGTGAGGCGGGTGGCCGGTCACCGCCTATGCGGACTCAGGCGGCACATCGCGGTGGCATTCTTCGCACTGCGGCTCGTTGTCTGGAATGGACAGCTGATCGTCGGCTTCACGCTCGCGTATGCGGCCGCACGGCAGATGCAAACGGTAAACGAGCCCTTGGCAGAGAGCGTCATGGCCGCGGCTTGGCTAAGTTTAGCAGTATCGTTTCGCATCGGGGTTCACGCAATCGACCTGGCGGAACCCACAACGTTTCTGTTGGCTAACATTCAGTTCTACTCGAGTCTTATTTTCTTTGCGCTCGTCTGCGCGTACGCCGTCATGCTGCGGCGGCAGGTGCGGGAGCTTCGACCGCGCTTGTATCGGATCGCCGATGAGCTTGAGTGTGAATACTCGCCATTCCGTTTCGCCGAAACGCTTCGATCCTACGGCACAAACAACATGTTGCTGATCCTTCGGGACTGGGAAGAGTGGGCCGACGGCGTAGAGCAAAGTCTTGTCGCTCAGCCCCAGCTCGTTTACAGCGGGTTTGGAAGCGGAACCTGGAACTCATGGCTTGGCGGGCTGATGGTCATCCTCGACACGTCGACGGCGTTGGTCACCACATCTGCGGGAGCCATACGCGAGCAGGCATCCTTGACGCTGACGGCGGCGAGCCGTGCCGTCTGCAGCGTCGCAGCTAATCTGGGACTCGCGGATGAGATCGATGTCTTAACGTCTTCGCTCTCGTTTGGCGAATACGCGTCGACTGGTGACGATGACGACATCCTGTCCGCCGATATCTTGAGCTACGAAACCGGCTCGAACGACCCCGATTCCGGGAATCTCATATTTGAAGTTCACCGCCTGGCGTATCTGGAGGCTGTGGGCCGATTGAGCAAGCACCTCGGGGCCGATGTCCCGAATGTTACCGGTGCGCGTTGATAAATTGCTCGAATTCATTTCGACCGCGCCGGACCAACATTCGTTCGGCAGCCTACTGGAAAATAACGATCATGTCACAAACGGAAACCACCAACGGCATCCACACCACTCTTAGCCAGGGACGGATCGACCACCTGAAGGACCGGATCTCGAATTACATGAGGACCGACTTCCCCCGGCTGAACGAGTCGCTCACGGTCGAGATGGCTCTGAGGATAATCCGGCACGAGGGCATCGGCGAGAGGATCGTGTATTTTTACGTCCTCGACCGCGACGAGCGGCTGGTCGGGATAGTTCCGACGCGGCGGCTGCTTACCTCGATGCCAAATGTCCGAATCGGCGACATTATGGTTACGGACATCATCACGGTCGACAATAATACGACGGTGCTCGAGGTATGCGAGATGTTCGTCAGGCACAAGCTGCTCGCGTTCCCGGTTGTGGACCACTACGGTCACATGGTGGGCGTCGTAGATGCCGGGCTGTTCACGGAGGAAGAGCTGACCTTCGCCGAGCGTATTCATTTTGACGACATTTTTCAGATGATCGGTTTCGGGATCGGGCAGGTGAAGGGCAAGACGCCCGTCGAGATATTTCGGTACCGCTTCCCGTGGCTGCTCGCGACGCTGGCCAGCGGCGTCACGTGCGCCGTGCTCACCGGAATGTACGAAGCGACATTGTCGCAGACCCTGGTCCTCGCGTTTTTCCTGACGCTGGTCTTGGCTCTGGGCGAGAGCGTCAGCATCCAGTCAATGACGGTCGCGCTTCAGACCCTACATTTCGGCAAGCCGTCCTGGTCGGAATACTTCGGCCAGTTGAAGCGCGAAGCTTGGGCCACGGCGCTGCTCGGGGTCACGTGCGGTCTTATTGCCGGAGCGATTGCGCTCGCGTGGCGCGGCGACGCGCTGGCCGCGGCGGTGATCACGGTCAGCGCGGCGCTCGCCGTCCTGATGGCCGGAATGATCGGACTAAGCATCCCGACGCTGCTGCACGCCATCCACGAAGAATCGAAGATCGCATCCGGCCCGCTCACACTCGCCACGGCCGACGTGGTCACGATCCTCCTTTACTTCAACGCCGCGCTGTTGATATTGCGGTAATCACTACGCCGAAGTAACACAACCTTCGGGACGCATCCGACAACGCGCGGTCTACTGTCGAAGACAAACGATCTGCCGTTTCTCAGAATCGCTCGTCGTCCGCCCAGACTCGTACGCTGTACCCCAGACCGTCGCGAACGGTGCGGGTAGCACCGCGGAAACGATCAAAAAGGCCCGGCGCTTTCGCCGAACGGCTCCGTAGGAGACAGATGTTTGTAGCCGGAGCACGTGCGCTCCAAAACAAAGCTCCGTAGGAGCGGCATCGTCACAGGTGCCGCTCCTACGGAGCTTTAATTCTATTGAACCTCGGATCTACAAACAGGCCGCTCCTACGGAGCTAAACGGCCGGCCCATTTCTAATTACTGACGCCAGGAGCGAAAGCGGCCGCGGCTGTGGCAGTGGCCTTGCGGGCTTTGATTTCCTTGGCGTAGTCCTGGACGTAGGCCTTGATGTTCATGTGGACGGGCCAGGAGGTGTAGTTGTAGTTTTTCATCTCCTTGTAGGCCGTGTCGTAGTCCCAGCCGTATTTTTCCATCCTGTAGACGGCTCCGACCAGGCCGGTGCGGTGTTTGCCCGCTTTGCAGTGGACATAAATGACACCGCTCGACGGATCGTTGATAAGCTTCATGAAGCCTTCGACCTGCTCGTCCTTGGCGTACTTCCAGCCGCTCATCGGGATGTTGACGTATTTCATCCCGAGGGCCTCGACTTCCTTTTTCTCGTAGTCGGTCGGGTCGTTGCGAAGGTCGATGACGGTGTTGACGCCCAGATCCTTCAGGGCCTGATAATCGCCGGGCAGCGGCTGCGCGCCGCGGTAGAGACGATCATCCATCTTTCCGAAATTTCCTATCTTCACGTTTGGGAATCCGCCCGGAGAGGTTTGGGCTTGAGAAATGCTGGCGAAACTGAAAAAAGCGACGAGTACGGCAAGGTAAGTGCGGAAGATCTGAGTTGTCATTTTGCTCCTCTACGATTATCGGCCAAGTAAGTTAGACTTGGGTTGAAGACTACGCCCTGAACTAAATACTTTACGTCTGCATACGAGAACGGACGGAGAGCGTGCCAAAAAATTGGGAGATTGGCGTTCCGACCGCGTATGAGGCTACGACGCTGAGACAAATGTTCTTAGTTGCCCGATTTTTCGAAAATGTCCAAAAATGAGCTGCGCTTTCCGCCCGTTATATACGTTCTGATCGCCGTCGTTCTCTGGAGCACAGGCGGCCTTTTTATCAAACTTACAGCGCTCGACGCCTTTGCGGTCAATCTTGGCCGTTCGTTCTTCGCGGCGATCGTGGTCGCGATTTTTACTTATAAAAAGGGCCTGCGCCTCGACCGGTTTACGCTCTTCACGTCGTTTCTCTACGCTGGAACGCTGTCCGCCTTTGTCTACGCCACGAAAAACACCACCGCGGCCAATGCCATTTTTCTGCAGTACACCGCGCCGGTCTACATTTTGATCCTGTCGCCCTTTATTCTGGGCGAGAAGTTCCGCGTCAGCGATCTCATCACCGTGGTGCTGTGCATCGGTGGGATGAGTCTGTTCTTCCTGGACAGCTCGGGCGGCGCGACCGCGCCAAACGTGTTTGTTGGAAACATCGCAGGGCTGGTGTCGGGCGTGTTTTTTGGCCTGTACTTTATCCTCCTTCGCCACCGCCGCTCGCTGCAAAAGAATCCCGCACTCTCGGTTTTTTACGGCAATTTGATGATCGTGTTGCTGATGACACCCTTCGTGGCGATGAGGCCGCCGGAAGCGGTAACGGCGTCGGACCTGACGGCAATCGCTTTTCTCGGGATTTTCCAAATCGGTACGGCGTACATCCTTTTCACGACCGGCGTCGCTGCGGGTGTGCGGTCTATGGACGCGAGCATCATCGGATTTATCGAGCCACTGTTTAATCCGGTGTGGGTGTTTCTCTTCGTCGGCGAGTCGCCGTCCCGCTGGGCGATCATCGGCGGAGCGATCATCATCGTCACCGTCGCGCTCCACACGATCCGCCAACAAACCAAGCGTCCAGTCGTTCCCGCTAAAGCCTGAAACAACCTCAACGTGTTGAGCCGTCAGAGGCTTAACAGCCTTTCTTATAGTGTGATAAGATTTTGTAACACATTCGAAAAACGGCGCTGATACCCGTTTTCCAGATCAGTTTTTTATTAATTGGCTATCGCCGGCAAACGCCGATACGAACGCAAATTTATGACGAATTTTTCTATTCCAGAGGGCATTAAAAATACTGAGTTAAAGCATTGGGTCGCGGAGATGATCGAGCTGTGTAAGCCCGACAACGTTTATTGGTGCGACGGTTCGGAGGAAGAATACGACCGCCTTTGCGAAGAGATGGTCGCGAGCGGGACATTCACGCGGCTCAACCCGGAGAAGCGGCCGAATAGCTTCCTGGCCCGCTCACATCCGTCGGACGTCGCTCGCGTCGAGGACCGGACGTATATCTGTTCGCGTGCGAAAGGCGACGCCGGACCGACCAACAATTGGATGGCTCCCGGCGAAATGAAGGCCCTGCTCCGGCCGAAATTCGACGGCTCGATGCGCGGACGCACGATGTATGTCATCCCGTTCTGCATGGGCCCAATCGGCTCGCCGATCTCGCAGTTTGGCGTTCAGCTTTCGGATTCGCCTTACGTTGTGGTCAACATGAAGATCATGACGCGAATGGGTGCCCGTGCTCTCAAAGCTCTCGGCGATGGTGAATTTACCAAATGTCTCCATTCGGTCGGAATGCCGTTAGAACCAGGCCAGGAGGATGTTCCCTGGCCTTGCAGCCCCGACCCGAAGGACAAGTACATCGTCCACTTCCCCGAAGAAAATTCGATCGTCAGCTACGGCTCCGGCTACGGCGGCAACGCGTTGCTAGGCAAAAAGTGCCTTGCTCTGCGAATCGCTTCGACACTCGGCCGCGCTCAGGGTTGGCTCGCCGAGCACATGCTGATCGTCGGCGTAAAGTCGCCCGACGGCCGCAAGGATTACGTCTGCGCCGCCTTCCCTTCGGCCTGCGGCAAGACCAACTTCGCGATGTTGATCCCACCGAAACCTTTTCAGGAAGAAGGCTGGGAAGTAACAACGGTCGGCGACGACATCGCATGGATCAAGCCGGACGAAAACGGCAGGCTGCACGCGATCAATCCCGAGGCGGGTTTCTTCGGCGTCGCTCCGGGAACCAACTACAAGACCAACCCGAACGCGATGGACTCGATCCGCGCAAACACCATCTTCACCAACGTCGCGCTGACCGACGACGGCGACGTCTGGTGGGAAGGGATGGACGGAGCTCCGCCCGCGCACGCGATCGACTGGCAGGGCAACGATTGGACGCCCAACAGCGGCAAGCCGGCCGCGCACCCGAACGCACGCTTTACCGCCCCGATCACGCAATGCCCAGTCGCCGATGAGGATTTTGACAATCCGAAAGGCGTTCCGGTGTCGGCGTTTATCTTTGGCGGGCGCCGCAATTCGGTCGTTCCGCTCATTCAGCAGTCATTCAACTGGGCCTTCGGCGTTTATATGGCCGCGACTATGGGCTCCGAGATGACGGCTGCTGCGTTTGGAAACATCGGCGAGGTTCGCCGCGATCCGTTCGCGATGCTTCCGTTCTGCGGCTATCACATGGGCGACTATTTCGCACACTGGCTGAATTTCGGCCGCCAGATTCCCGAACCGCCGCGTATTTTCTCGGTCAACTGGTTCCGCAAGGGCGAGGACGGCAAGTTTCTCTGGCCAGGCTTCGGCGAGAACATGCGCATCCTCAAGTGGGTCGTCGAACGAGCCCGCGGAAAATCGATCGGCATCGAAACTCCGCTCGGCTGGATGCCCCGCTACGAGGACATCGACTGGCGCGGGCTCGACTTCTCCCGGGAGGACTTTGAAAAGGTGATGAGTCTCGACCGCGACATCTGGCTAAAGGAGATCGCGATGCACGACGACCTTTTCTTCAAGCTCTACGATCGCTTGCCAAAGGAGATGACCTTCATCCGCGAACTGCTCGTCTCAAACCTCTGGCGCTCGCCCCAGCTCGGCCTCGCCACGCCGCGGCCCGAACCATTCGAGCCGGTCCCGGCGAAAGCCGTCGCCAAAGGCGAAGTGGCTTAGGTTTGAAATTGGCTTTTATTGACGCCCCGGCGCAGATATCTGCGCCGGGGCGTTTCGTTGCAGGCTGAGGTACGCTGTTGGCGTAGGCCCCAGATCATTCCTGAAGTAGTAAGATGAAGATACTATGAACAGATCGATCATCCTCACAGGAATGCTTATTCTGGCGCTCGTGGCCTGCCAAAGCTCGGCCGAATTTGAAACTGTCGATGCACAATCGCAGAAGCAGTCGGCTCCGCAGGACGAGTACCGACGAGAGCGGTCCGAAATGGTCGAGCGGCAGATTCGAGACCGAGGCGTCAGTGATGGCGACGTGCTCGCTGCGATGCGAAAGGTCCCGCGGCACAAATTCGTTCCCGAATCACTCATCAAACAGGCCTACATCGACAGCCCCTTGCCGATCGGTCTCAATCAGACGATTTCGCAGCCCTTTATCGTAGCCTATATGACAGAGGCCGCCGACATATCCAAGAAGGACAAAGTGCTGGAGATCGGCACCGGCTCCGGCTATCAGGCCGCGATCCTCGGCGAGGTCGCGAAAGAGGTATACACGATCGAGATCGTCCCCGAGCTTGCTGAAAGATCTACGCGCGTTTTGAAGGAACTGGGTTACGACAACGTGTTCGTAAAACACGGCAATGGCTACCTCGGCTGGCCCGAGCACGCCCCATTCGACGCTATTCTTGTTACGGCCGCTCCGGACGAAATCCCTCAGGCCCTGATCGACCAGCTCGCCGTCGGCGGCAAAATGGTGATACCGGTCGGGACCACAAATCAGGAAATGATAGAGATTACAAAGACGAAAAAGGGAGTAACGAAAAAACGAACGATGGTCGTGCGTTTTGTGCCCATGACTGGAAAGCCGTCCGAATAGCGACGCCGTGGCCGAGTTCATAAAGCTCGAAAAAATCCAGTCATTAATCGCATATAATCAACCGTAAGACACTTTTATTCAGGGGGTAACAGGTGGAAAGATTTTTGGGTAGATACTCGGGATACGCTTACGCACTGATGCGCATCGTTATTGGTTTTCTTTTTATGCTTCACGGGACGCAGAAGCTTCTCGGTTGGCCGCCGAGCGGCCAGGGCGGAGGCGGGCTCAACGCATTGACCACGACGGCCGGCGTGATCGAATTGGTTGGAGGGCTGATGATCATGCTGGGCCTCTTCACGTCGATCGCGGCGTTCATCGCGAGCGGCATGATGGCCGTCGCTTATTTCATGATGCACCAGCCGCAGGGGGCATTGCCGATCCAGAACCGCGGCGAGCTTGCCGCCGTATATGCTTTTGTGTTTCTCTATATCGCGGCCCGCGGCTCGGGCCCGTGGAGTCTGGACTCGGTCATTCGAGGACGGAGCAACTGGGACGACAGCCGCCGCTAGCCGGTCAGGCAAAGAAAACTCTCCAAAAGTAATCTAATAAACAGCTATGGAAAACTATACAACTACATTCGGTAACTCAGCGGCCGACGCGCTGCCGGCGAACCGGGCGCAGTTTATCCGCAAAACTTATCTCCTGTTGGCAGCCGCGATCCTCGCATTCATCGGCGTCGAAGCGTTTTTCTTCGCTTCCGGGGTAGCGAACATGATCGCTTCTGTCATCTTCAGCGGCGGCGCGATGGGCTGGCTGCTGGTCCTCGGTTTGTTCATGCTGGTGTCGTTTTTGGCGAACCGCTGGGCGACCTCCGAGACGTCGAAGATGACGCAGTATCTCGGGCTCGGCGTGTTTATCGTCGCGGAGGCCGTGATCTTCGTTCCGCTTCTGTTCCTGTCGATGTACTACTCGGGCGACGCGATGGTGCTCGCAAAAGCCGGCATCGTGACGCTTGGCTTGTTTTTAGGAATAACGGCGACGGTTTTCATTACGCGAAGCGACTTTAGCTTCCTCGGTCCGATCCTCGCGATCGGCGGGTTTGCGGCATTGGGCTTCATCGTCGCGAGCGCATTGTTCGGGTTCACGCTCGGCAACGTCTTCGCGTTCATCATGGTGGCATTTGCCGGAACGGCGATCCTCTACGAGACGTCGAACGTCCTGCACCGCTTCAACACCAACCAGCACGTCGCCGCGTCGCTGACGCTTTTCGCGAGTGTCGCACTGCTGTTCTGGTACATCCTGAGCATCTTCAGTTCCAGAGACTAAGCGCCTTGCGCTATCCTGTTGCCGCCGGCTGCGAACGACGCGCGAGCCGGCGGCATCTCTATTTACGAGGCAAAACTATGAAGAACATTCTCTGCGTGCTCGCGATGACCGGCGCACTTGCTATCGCGGCCTTTGCGCAGGCTCCGCCGGCTGCCCCCCAGACACATCTGAAAGTCGGCGACATCGCACCGGACTTCACGTTGCGCGATACCGAGGGCAAAGAGGTAAAGCTGAGCGGCTTTCGCGGCAAAAAGAACGTCGTGCTCGCCTTCTACGTTCTCGCTTTCACCGGCGGCTGAACGCAGCAGCTTAAGGCATATCAGGCTGATATCGCCAGATTCGACGCGACCGAAACACAGGTTCTAGGGATCAGCATGGACAGCTTCGCGTCCAACAAAGAGTTTGCCAAGCAGATCGACGTAAAATTCCCGCTCCTCAGCGACTGGATGCGGACAACGACTAAAGAATACGGACTCTACAACGAAAAGAACGGCTACGGTAATCGCGCAACGTTTGTCATCGACAAGGAAGGCAAAATTCAACACTTCGAAGTCGGACGCACCGCGATCGATCCGACGGGAGCGTACCAAGCTTGCGATCTACTTCAGAAGAAAAAGAGTTCAGGAAAGCAGTAAAAGAGCGGGTCCAAAACTCCCCTCCTGGATAGGAGGGGTGCCGCGTCTTCGCGGCGGGGTGGTGGATTAACGCGGGCGGTATTCCCGTTAAAAAGAATCAGATTCTTACAGAACAACCACCCCGGCCTTCGGCCACCCCTCCTGGCTAGGAGGGGAATTTAAAGGCCGCCTAAAGGCGGGACTCACAACTCGGGAATTTTAGAAAGGAGGATCGTCGTCGAAGACGATCCTCTTTTTTATTTCCGGCTGGCGCATTTCCGAGTCTGCGCGCTCGCGCAGACTCGCGGGGTCAAGATCCTGAAGCAACGGATTGCCTTCACCGTCCTTTAACAAAACCTCTATTCGGCGTTCAGCCTCGCTCAACCGCTCACGGCATTCGCGCGAGAGGCCAACGCCTTGTTCGAAAAGTTTGAGGCTGTCTTCCAACGACAGATTCCCTTCTTCGAGTTGACGAACGATGCGTTCAAGCTGGTCCAGCGAGGCTTCAAAGGACTTTTCCATAGCGGGATTATCTTATATCAGTTTGGCTTAATGCTCGGAAACAAACACAACTCTTAAATCTTGGTTGGTGCGCAAGGAAGATCTTTGCCGCGGATTTTTCGGATCGCGCGGATCGAAAGAAATATGGAGCTTCCAAGAGATCTTTCTCAGATCCGCGTCTCCGCGCAATCCGCGGCAAAAATTCAATCGTTTTCGCAGATCCTTGTGTGCCGCAGATTCCTACCGCAATAACTCTTCGGCCTCTTTCAAAACGTTCTGCAGGTTCTGCACTCCGAGTCGGCGTCCAGCCTTTTCGGCATCGCCGTTGGTGGATGCGACAGCGATGATCTCCTGGCCGATCTTTTGGGCGATCGCGGTGGCGAGTTTATCGTCGCGGATGCCGACCACCTTCCAGCGGTCATCGCCGTTTCGCTGCATCTTGAGTTCGAGCGGCCGATCGGGGGTCTTGCTTCCTACGTGGGCGGTGTCGCCGTTGACGTTCACGTCGAGATATCGGTCGGCCCCGAGCACCATCGCCGCGAAAGGCACGCTCTCGAACTTCTCCGTTCGTTCGCGAATTACCCGGCCCAATTCGGCACGCGCACGGTCCTTCACCGCGGGCATCAGCGGAGCCGCGATCCGGTTAAGGTCGTGGATGCGTTGCGGCGGAAGCCCGCGACCGTAAAGCTCGTAAGCCTTGCCCGTGATCTGCGGCAGAAAGTCGTCGGCGACCGCATCGACGTCAACCAGCGAATTGAGCTGCGCCGAATCGTCGCGCCGCGCAGCGTCGACGATAAGCGCGAGCGAGTACTGAGGCGTATCCTTGTGACTCTGCCAATACAGATAACCGCCGATCGCGGCGATCAGTGCCGCCGCGGTCAGCGCAATGAAAGTGATTTTGAAAGCTCTCCCCACCTTTATCTACATCCGCTCTCAGCCCGCGAACGCGGGCGTCAGAATAAAGCCCCGGGCGTGAGCCGGGGGGAAACGTCGATTAAATTCATCGAGCTGTCGTAGACAGCGACAGCGGATCGAACCTCTGTCGCCCGCTCACGCGGGCTCGCGTCATTTCGTGCCTGCCCACCCCGGGCTCACGCCCGGGGCTTTACGCTAACGCCCGCTCACACGGGCTAAGATCGAACGATCAGCGCCCGGTCGATCCGGCACCGCGGCTAACTACGACGCAGCATCAACCTTCTTAACCTCGACGGTCAGGTCGCCGTCATACAACTTAACGTTCAACTGCTCGCCCTCGGACGCACCTTCAACGCTGCCGACAACGTGGCCGTCGCGTCGCTGCGTGATCGAAAATCCGCGCCTGAGCACCGACAGCGGAGACATCGCATCGAGCGAGGCCATCGTGACCTCGAGTGCCTTATCTTTAGCGGCAACCACGTTGCGAACGCTTGCCAGACATCTCGCTTCAAGCATCGTGAGGCGTGTCTTGTCGCCCGCCACTTTCGATGCGAGGTGGAGCGGCGAGAGTTGGGTAGTGAGTTTGTCGAGCCGCGAACGCA
>Ga0247718_1000399_pt1 | contig 12110 bp, 21 predicted proteins | sample 21E_DmetaG_FD_189045 | JGI IMG/M metagenome (GOLD analysis project Ga0247718, IMG submission 189045) | Soil microbial communities from hillslope of Landscape Evolution Observatory, University of Arizona, Oracle, AZ, United States - 2-1-E_D | ecosystem: Engineered > Artificial ecosystem >...
GGTGTGGGCGGGCCTGCGCGCGCGCCTTGACCACCACGTAGGTGCAGTCCTCCCGCGTGACGCCCGGCACCGACAGGCGCGCGCGAACGAGCAGCTCAGCGGCCTGAGCCAGCGGCGCTTCAGGGTGCTGGCGCAGCGACTCATCGAGCGCTACGACACCGACACCGAGACCTGGGACGCCTCGCCGCTGACGGTGGCGCGCAACTTCACGCGCAACCCCGCCGAGATCGCGCGCTACGTGATGCGCCGCCGCGGCCTGGCCGACAGCCGCATCGACCACGTCACGCTCGACGAGCTGCGCGACCTGTACGACGAGCGGCAGGACCGCTTCGACTTCAGCTTCGACAGCCGCGTGAGCTTCAACGACGCGCTGACGCTGGTGCTGCGCGCCGGCCGCGCGCGCCCGCTGCTGCGCCGTGGCGCCGTCTACACGGCGGTGCGCGACGAGCTGCAGACGCTGCCGGTGGCGATGTTCGTGCCCCGCAACATGGACCGTGACAGCTTCAGCATCGACGTGGCGCTGACCACGGAGGAGACGCCCGACGCGGTGCAGTACCGCTACCGCGACGGCCGCTTCGGAGGCGATGAGCGCGTGGTCTTTGCCCAGGTGCACAACGGCACCGTCTATGCCTACGCGGCCGACGCCTCGGGCGTGCCGCTGCGCCCGGCGGGCGTGCCCGCGCCGACCCGGGTGCAGGAGGAGCGGCTCGACGGCATCGTGGGCCTCAGCCATGCGCTGCGCGAGGCGGCCTACTTTGTGGCGCAGGCCCATTACCGGCGCATGTTCCCGGCCTGGTCGACCAACCTCGAGGGCCTGCTGCCGAGCTACGGATCGCTGGTGGCCACCGCGCACGACGTGGCTCAGTGGGGCCAGAGCGGCGACGTGGTGAGTTGGGACGCCGGCACGCTGACGCTCACCACCACCGAGCCGCTGGTGTGGACGGAGGGCGGCACCCACTACGTGCGGCTGCAGACCAGCGCCGGCGGCGTGGGCGAGGCGATCCTGGCGACGCCAGGGGCCGAGGCCAACGAGATGGTGCTCGACGAGGCACCGGCCGAGGCGCCGGTGTTCGACCGCGCCGACCGCGAGCGCACGCGCTACCTGTTCGGCGAGCTGGCCGACGTGAGCCGCTATGCCCGGCTGATGGCCATCCGCCCGCAGGGCCAGACCACGGTGCGCATGGAGGCCGTGATCGACGACGCGCGCGTGCACAGCGCGGACGCGGCCTGGCTGCCGGTGGGCGACGAGGTGCAGGACCCGCTGCCCGATGGCACCTACGTGCCCGCGCCGACCGGCGAGACGCTGTTCCTCGAGGACTTCGAGTCCGGGCTGGACGCCTACACCCTGACCGGGCCGGCCGGCACCTTCGAGCTGGTGGCGACGGACTACGGGCAGTCGCTGCGCGTCAACGCCGTGACGCCTGGCGGCAGCGAGCAGCGCCTGGACCGCGTCTTCAGCGCGGTCACCTTCACCGAGGCCAGCTGGCGCTTCAAGGTGCTGGACTTCAACACCAACGACGCCTGCACCCTGAAGTTCTTCAACGGCGCGGCGGAGGTCATGGCGTTCAACCCGGCGCGAGACGCCGGCGTGGACTCGCAGCGCCGCATGCGCTGGGACGTGCTGGACGACGACACCCGCGTGGGCATCTCGGCGGTCGACGCCGACGTCTGGTACCGGGCGCAGGTGCTCATCGTGCCGGGTGCGGGCAACACCACGATCAACATCTTCCGCGAGAGCGACGGTCAGCAAGTGGCGGCCGCCGGACTGAGCTTTGGCGTCAGCTCGCTCACCGCCGATCGCATCCGCTTCTTCGTGGACGACGGCGTGCAGATCACCTCCGTCGAGTACGACGACATCACCCTTTCTTGAAAGGCCCCTCATGCCTCTGACCAACTACCAGCGCAACCGCCTGATCGATTTCGACTACCGAGGCCAGGCCTACACCCCGCCAGCCACCCGCTACCTGGCGCTGCTGACCGCCGCCGATGCCACGGGCGGCACCGAGCAGACCAGCGGTGGCGTCGCGCGCGTCGGCGTGGCTGGCAGCCTGGCCAACTGGGCCGGCACGCAGGCGCCAGGCAGTACCAGCGCCAGCAGCGGCACCAACGGCACGACCAGCAACAACAACGCGATCCAGTTCGCCGCCTCGGCCAGTGCCGTGATCTCGGCGGCCTACGTTGGCATGTACGACGCGTCCAGCGGCGGCAACCTGCTCGAGTACTACGCGCTCAAGGACAGCGGCGGCAACCCGATCACGCGCACCTGGCAGATCGGTGACCCGGTGACGATCGACGCGGGCGATCTCGAGATCACGCTGAGCTGAGAGGCGGACATGCGCGACAAGACCGAATTCGACCTCCTCCTCGCCTCGGGCGGCACGGCCGGCGCCATCGGCTTCCTGGTGGGCATCGCGCGCGGGATCATCCAGGCGCGGCACGGCAGCCTTGGCGCCTGGGTGCGTGGCATCACGGCCAGCCTTTTCGTCGGCGTGGCCGTCGGCTGGGGCCTGAGCGACACGACGCTCAGCACCACCACGCAGGCGGCCATCATCGCCTGCTGCGCCTACGTGGCCGACGACGTGCTGCTTGGCATGCTGGTGCTCGGCGGCATGTTCAGCCGCGACCCGGCGGGCTTCGCGAGCCGCGTGCTCGATGGCGTGCGCGGCCGGGCGTCCAAGGCCGGGGGCGACCAATGAGTGCCGCCATGACCGTGGGCGACTGGCTGCTGCTGGCCGGCTGCGTGCTGGCCGCCGCGATGCAGTGCGCCGCGCTGCGCAGCCCCGACGTTCGCGAGAGCGAACTGGCCTGCGCGCTGCGGCGCGTCAAGGTGGCCGCCTGGGCGCTGCTCGGCGCGCGCATCGGCTGGCTCATGTGGGCGGAGGGCGGGCTGCCGATCACCTTCCTCGCGCTCGCGCCGCTGCTGCTGCTCGCCTATGCCGACGCGGCCTGGCCACTGCTGCGGCTCGTGGAGCGCGGCAGCACCGACCCGCGTGCGTCCGCGCCGGGCGCCTTCGATGACCTCCCGCACGACCACTGGCCGCGAGTCGTCGGCCGAGGAAAGGACACCCCATGATCCGCCTGCTTGCCTTCATGCTGCTCGCCGTGGTGCTGAGCTTCGCGCAGCCTGCTCAGGCCTGCGCCCCGGCTCCGTGGGGCCAGGGCACCAAGCCCCAGGTCGGGCTCAACGAGGTCGGCGCCTGGGCGGCCTGGTACTGCAACGACGGCTATGTCGTCACCAGGCGGCTGCACGCGGTGCGCTGGGACGGCCTGACGCCCGAGCTGCGCGCGGACCTCAACCGGCTGACGGACGCGCCGAACATGGCCGTCTTCATCGCAGAGATGGCGGCGCGGCACCGGACGCTGTCGATCGGGGACCCGCAACTGCTCGCGGTCTGGGGCCGGGACGACGAGCGCATCTCCAACGCGGCGCCGGCGGACATCCCGGTGTGGCGCGTCACGCCGAACACCCGGGCAACGGACCTGAGCCGACCCATGTACCTGCTGCTGCCGGACGGCGTGCGCGGCGCGCCGGACTACGCGCGCGTCCAGGCCGAGGCGCTGTGCGATTGCTCGCGGCGCGCGGTGGAGGGCAGCTCGGTCTACTGCGCTGTGCCGCCGATCCTGACCAGCGTGGCGCTGTGCCGGAGGCAGCCATGACCGACGAGCGCCTGACCGCCAACTTCTGGCTCAGCGAGTTCCTGGCCAGCGACACCGCGGCGCGGCTGGGCATCGACAACACGCCCACGGCGATGGTCGAGGCGACCATCCGCAACGTCCTGGCGCCGGGCATGCAGGCCGTGCGCGACCTGCTGGGCGTGCCGGTGCAGATCACGAGCGGCTACCGCAGCCCGAAGCTCAATGCCGCGGTGCGCGGCTCGCAGGGCAGCCAGCACTGCAGCGGCCACGCGGCGGACTTCCGCGCACCGGGCTTCGGCACGCCGCGCCGAGTGTGCGAGCTGCTGGTGCAGCGCATGGCGCTGGTCCGCTTCGATCAGCTGATCCACGAGGGCAGTTGGGTCCACATCAGCTTCGCACCACGCCAGCGCAATGAGGTGCTGACGGCGCACTTCCGGCCCGACGGGGTCAGCTACACGCGGGGGCTGTCGTGAGCGCGCCGCTGACCACGGCCGAGGAGGTGGTGCAGGAGCTGCTGCGCCAGCGCGCGCAGCACCGCAAGCACGGCGACGTCGCGGCCGCGGCGGTGCTGCAGCGTGCCATCTCGACGGTGCGGCTGCGGATGCGGCCGCCGAGGGAGCCGCAGTGATCCCCGCCACCTGGTCCCTCGCCGCGCGCGTCGCCGCCCCCCTGCTGGTGCTGGCCGTTGCTGGGGCGCTGATCTGGGGCTACGGCCGGCGCGAGTACCTCGCTGGCCAGGCCGACGCAGACGCGCGCCACACCGCCGCCGCGCTGGCCCAGGCGCAGGCCGCCGCCGCCGAAACGGCCCGCCGCATCACCACCATCGAGGAGGCCCGCCGTGCCGCTGAACTCCGCACCCACCAGGCTCTGGCCGACGCTGCTGCTGCTGGCGCTGCTCGTGACCGGCTGCGCCAGCAGCTCGACGCCTACGTCCGGGCCGCCCGCGCTGATCCCGCCGCTGCCGGCGGCAGCGCGCCAGCCGGCGATGCCATCGGTGTGCTCGCCGACGTGCTCGGCCGCGCTGACGCGCGAGCGGGAGAGCTGGCAGCGGCTGCTGACGCTGCCCGAGGGGCCGGCCAGCTCTGCGAGCGCGCCTATGACGCGCTGAGCCAGTGACACCTACTCGCGCGCCTTCTCGATGCGCTCGCGCAGCCACTGCGCGCCGCCCAGGCGGTCGAGCTTCTCGCGCTGGGCAGGCGTCAGCCGGATCTCGACGCGCTCGGTCTGGCGCAATGCGGCTGGCACGGGTGGGCGCCCGCGCCGCTTCGGTTCGGGCTGCTCGCTCATTCTTAGGCCCGCCGAAAATCGATCACCTCAGCATCACCAGCCACCTTTCGCAGCTCGGATCTGATTTCTCTGCGCATCGCGTTTCGCCGCTCGAGAGCGGCCGCGGTGTCGGGCGTCTCGTCGGCGATTGCCGTGGCGTGCAGGCCGCTGACGATGACCGTGCCGTCATCTTGCAGGGTGGCCTTGTAGGTCTTGGTGGTGATCGTGGCGATGGTGCTCATCTGTCTCTCCCGTCTGAGGCGGCAACCGCGCCGCCCATGTGTATTAATGTACGGCACGAAATGCAGCATGGCAAGCATTTTTGTCCGGCACAAATGTAAAGATCGACGTGACGTGGGACGAGATCGAGCGCATCGTGCGCATCGCGGCGCACCCGCTGCGAGCGCGGATCTTTGCGTCAGAGCGCGCCCGCGACCTTGCCCGCGAGGATGTCCTGCAGGAAGGTCGGCTCGCCGTCTGGCTGGCCCTCGAGCGCGTGCCGGGCAGCCTGCCGGGCTACCTGGTCACGCGCGCGCGTGGCGCGATGTCCGCCGCGCTGCGCGATGCATCCTGGGTGCCGCGTGACCTTCAGTCCAGCGAGGAGCAGCACCAGATGATCGATGCAGGGAGCCTGGGCGAAGACGAGCAGCCGCTGCACCCGATCCAGCCGTGCGAGGCCGTCGCGTCGATCCATGCGCGGCGTGTGCTCGAGCAGCTGCAGCGCCTGCCCGACCAGCAGATCATGGTCGCGGGCATGCTGGCTGAGGGCCTCGATGGCGCCGAGATCGGGCGGCGCCTGGGGGTGTCGACCTCGCGGGTGAGCCAGATCAAGGCCGAGCTGCAGGACTGGGTGCGCAAGCGGCTGTAGCGTGCGCCACCACTATTCGCAGGCTTCTGAGGCGCCTTCTCTGCCCGGATTAATCCCGGCAGCAGGCCCGCAAGCCGCATGGCTGTTAGGTTTGTTGGCCCGGGTCGAGGCACCACCAGCCCCCGCCGAAAACCGCGCCAGGTTTCCGGCCTTTACCGACTGATCCCCGTCTTTCCCATGATGGGCGATCTTCTCGGCGCCCATCGCGGCTGCCGCGTTCCCTATCGTTGCCGCCCCTTTGCCGCTGTATCCTGCCATCCCTGCCCGGCAGCATCCCGGCAGCGATCCCGGCAGAGAGGGCGGCGGTGGCGTACATCAGAAAGCGCGGCAAGAGGTGGGCGGCAGAGGTCGAGCGCGACGGCGTGCGGCGCTCGAGGAGCTTCGACACCAAGGCCGAGGCCGCGAACTGGGCGGCTCAGGAAGAGGCTTCAATCCTCGCTGGCCAGCGAGGCCAGTACCCTGCCAAGACCTTGCGCCAGGCGATCGAGCGCTATGTCGAGGAGGTGACGCCCGGCAAGGCGACTGCGCGCAGCGAGGAGCTGCGATTCGAGGCCCTGATGCGCGACTACCCTGGCCTGGCCGGGCGCATGCTGGTGGAGCTCAAGCCCGGGCACCTGGCGGACTGGCGTGATGCCAGGCTCAAGACGGTCACGCCGGGGACGGTGCAGCGCGAGATCAACAGCCTGTCGCACCTCTTCACGGTGGCGCGGGAGGAGTGGCGCTGGATGGGCGAGAGCCCGCTCAAGGGCATGCGTCAGCCGGGCGACAACCCGCCGCGCGACCGCCGCATCGAGCCGCTCGAGGTCTACCGGCTGTGCCGGCGCTTGGGGTTCCGGCGCGGTGTCCCGCAGTCAATCAGCGCGCAGGTGGCGCTGATGTTCCTGATCGGGCTGCGCACGGCGATGCGGGCGGGGGAGATTCACCAACTCGGCGACGCCTCGGTCGATCTGGAGCGCCGGGTGGCGAGGGTGAAGCACAAGACTCAGCGCTTGACCGGCAAGTTGCGGGAGATCCCGCTCACGCGGGCCGCGGTGCGCTTGATGCGGCCGCTGGCAGGCTCGGGGCCGCAGTGGTTCGCGGTGAGCCAGCAGAACCGCGACGCGCTCTTCCGAAAGGCATGCGCGCACCTGCTCATCGAGGGCCTGCACTTCCACGACAGCCGGGCCGAGGCGTTGACGCGTCTCGCGCGCAAGGTGGACGTCATGACGCTGGCGAGGATCAGCGGTCACAGCGACCTGCGTACGCTGATGCAGGCCTACTACCGAGAGACGGCGGAGCAGATCGCGGCACGGCTCTAGGCCGCCCGCCGCTTGGCAGGGCGCGCGAGCCACGCCTCGATGTCATCGCGCGCCCAGCGTTTGAGCTTCTGGCTCAGGTTGACGCGCGGCTTCGGGAAGTCGGCGCGCTTGGTGATGCGGTCGGTGACGTGCTCGCGCGAGCACCTCAGCAGAGCGGCCAGGTCGGCGGTGTCGAGTAGGTCATCCATGGCGGTGCCTCGGTTTTGCGTTATCTGTGGGCATCACTCGTCCCATTGGCCCCAGGGCTCGCGCTTGTCCCTGCGCTGGCGCTTGCGGCGGCTCACGAACCACCCCCGCGCACAAGGCGCTCTTGGGCGTGGGCGCCGGGCTGCTTGTCGGTGTTGAAGCTGTAGCTCACGTGCGTGCTGATGGTGAAATCGCCATCACAGTGCGGGCATGTTTTCTCATGCTCGCCCTCCTCATACAGACCCCACCATCCGTTCTCACTTACGTCGCACTCCTCGCCGCAGTGTGGGCAGCGCGGGCTTTTGTTGCCCCAATAGCTGCTCGGGAAGTGCGGCTCCTCCTCCTTCGCGCGCTTCAGAGCTGCATAAGGTTCTGCGCTCATCATTCACCTCGCTCGCGCACAAGGCGCTCTAGGCGGAGGCGGCAGAACGATCTGCGCTCCTCGGTTTCGTGGGTTGGTGCCAGGGCGTGCCGGTGGACCGCGTCTGCGTAGATATCGGCTTCAACCATAATCTCCGCGACCTCCGCCTCTGGCCGCTTGCGTGCGGCAACTTCGAGTGCCGCGAGGGTGGCGATGTGATTGGCAACTGTCAGGGCGTCATTGCCCGCAAAGCCACACAGTCTGGCAAGCTCTCGCAACTTCCCGTCACGTAGCACCGCGGTGTCCTGCCATTCGACGATTTCCGCCGCAAGCTCTTGAGTGTGCTGGTCGGCAAAGGCTTTTGCGGCATCAGCGGCTGCACGGATGTCACTCATGGTCGCTCTCCTTGCGTGCGGCTGCGATGACGGCGCGGCTGACCCGGTTGATGTGCTCCGCGAGCACATCGGGCGCAGCAAGCGCCTCCAGACTGGATTCGGCGCTCAGTCCCAGCTCTGCGCACGCGCGCAGCAGTGCTTCGACGTTCACGCCGGATAGGTAGCCCTCGCACTGTGCTGCTGGCCGCTTGCGTGCGGCGTTGGCACATTGGCCGACCTTGGATCGGCACAGGCCTGGGACTACTCCCTCTCCGCACATCTGGCAGAACGTCAACTCACCCTGCGCTGCTGGCTGTGCGATTACGGGATCTGACACCAATCCTCCGCACGTCGCGCAGACGGATTCACCCGGCTGCTCGGGCGGCGTGGGGGCGGCTGCGGCGCGACTGTTCCAACTCGATCCGCTTCGCTCGTTCTCGTCGCTCGATTCGTGGCGCGCGCCGCAGTTGCGGCAGGCCACGATGCAGGACTGGCGAGGCGTGCCGACGCGCTCAAACTCAGCTTCGCCACCGCAGAACGGGCAGGGGTCGAGCGCCATGCCTTCGGTGGTGTTCATGGGTGGTTTTCCGTTTCTTTCTTGCGTTGTTTTGCCCCACCGTTCGTAGCCATCCGGCACGGCACCCCTCTTGGGAGCAAAGCCATCGTCCCAGGCGCTCACGATCCTTGCTCCTTCCCGCCAGCCTGCGCGGACATTGCGGCGCGAAGCATTTCCATGTCGGCAGCGACTTCGCCGGCCCTCTGTGTCGTGAAAACGTAGCCCTTGGTTGCCTTATCGAAAAGGGGCCAAAGGCGACGCAGAGCGGTCAGCACCGCATCCAGCCTGTCGGCCTCGGTGGGTGCGGCCTGCTGCGGGCGGGTGGAGAGGTGGGTGCGGAGGGCGGCGTGTGTTGCATCTAGATCAGCACGCCCGCTGGCCCGCGACCACGCAAGTGCCAGCCGCATCGCTTCTTCCACCCACTGCGCATCGGTGGGTGTCGGCTCCGCGCTCTGCGGCGCAGCGGCGCGGGTGGCGGCTTGCCATGCAGAGCGCGCCACGTCCCAAGGGTGCATGGTTGCAAAATCCGGCTGGTCAAACGCCCAATCTGCGAACTCCCCCCGCACCTTCCGTCGCGCGGCATCGTCGGCGGCGAGGGCTTCAAGCGCGATGTTCGCGGCCCACATGCCGTTGTTCCATTGACCGTGTTGCGTTGCGATCTTCTTCAGCGCCTCGCGCAGCTTGTCACTCATGATCGATGATCCCGGTGAGGTTGTAGACAGGTATGTCGAAACCATCGCGCCGTATGGGGGCGAGAATCTTCGGAGAGGTGCCGGGCGAATCCAGCCATGATTGGCTTGTCCACGCCACCGGCTCCAGCGCAGCGAGCTTGCGGAGGATGGCGGCGGCATCACGCGAAGGCGTCGGCTCGTCAGCAGGAATGCCCTCGTCTTGATCGAAAAGGCACTCGGCCAGCGCCAGTAGTTCGGTCTTGTTCATTGCTGCTCCCATTGAACGCGGCCGCCCGTCGGCGTCATCTCGGCCCAGGTGGCTCGGTAATAGGCTTGCCCGCCAGGCGCATCTCGCGCGTCGCCGAGCGACTGCACGTAGCCCTGCGCGCCCCACGGCTTCGGCTCGGTAACGACCATCAGGCAGCATGTGAACGCGCGGTTCTTCACTTCGGGCGTCAGTTGCACGATGTCGCCTTCTTTGATCTCGAACTTGCTCATGCCACTCGGCGCGAGTGCGCCGCCTCCGGAAACCCGTTGTGCTCCACGCCGTCGAGCAGGCGGCCGGCGGCTTTCTGTTCCAGCGCAGCGACGAGGCGCTTCAGCTCGTCCAGCGTGGCATCGTTCTTGATCTGGTTCGCCCGCCAGCAGATGACCCACACGTTGTCGGTGGTGTAACCGCGGCGGCTGTCGATTCGGTCGATGGAAGCGCTGGCGTCTCGCCTGCGTCCGTCTGCTTGGTAGACCAGCTCGACACCGAACACCGGGCAGTGAGTCGGCCGCGGAACGTTGCCAAGGTCGAGCGCGAACTCCAAGCCTTTTGCGTCCGCACGGCCCCGCGCATCCGCCAGCAGGTGCTTCAGCGCCCAGGTGACTGCCTCGGGTCCGGTCTTGCGCGCGGCGCGCAGCGCGATGTGCCGAGTGTTGTTTCGCTCGCGGTTGCGGGCGTGCGAAAGCCGGTTGCGGATCGCGACGGCTTCTTTGCAGGCGTTCGCCAGCCCCGTGGCTTCGTGCTTGCTCTTGCCGAAGGCCGCTCGTGGGTGCATTGCCTTGCAGGCGCCGCACCACAGTTCCGTGTCGGTGGCGGGTCTAGGCCGCATGCGGAAACTCCCTGACCAAGAGGTCAGCCGGGATCTCGGCCTTCTTGGTCATCTGCTTCATGAAGAACGGTACGCCGGCGCTCTGGCATTGCAGCTTCAGGCTGCGGAACCAGTCGGGGTGCGCCGGCCGCGCGTGCGGGCCACTCTCGCCGCCGGCGATGACCCAGTGGAGGCCGTTGAGCCGCGAGCAGATGCACTCGGCAAGGGTGCCGCCGTTCTCCGAGTCGACCACCACGCGACGGCCGGTGCTGTGTGCGAAGCAGTCCCGGTTCGGGCAGCACGCCGTGCAAGCCTTCTGCAGCTCGATCGGCCCCAACATCGGCTCGATCGACAGGAAGCGCACGCGCGCCGGCACCGCGAGCAGCTTCGGGATGTCGCGGTCGGCCTCCTTCTGGTTGACGACGGTGGCGCCGAGCCAGACGTTCGCGGGCGGCCTGCCGTTGCTCCACCAGTCCACGATCCAGGCGCGCAGTGGGTCGTTGCCGGTACTGCCCGCCACGAGCGCGGCGTTGACGATGCTCCTCACGTTCCCGATACGCTTCGTCAGCAGCAGCCAGTCGAGCTCGGGCGTGAGGCGGATCGTGTCGAGCAGCCGCACGAACTCGCCGAGCGGCGCGTCGAGGTCGAGCCAGTCGCCCATCGACGCGCAGAACACGCGCGGCCGCCGGCCGAGCTTCGCCGGCATCGTCTTGGCCCAGGTGAGTGGGGCCTTCCAGTGCTTCGCGCCGGCGGGCGTCGACACGTCGAAGACGCGCCGCTCCGAGCCGACGCCCCACAGCACCTTGCCCGGCGCGAAGCGCTTCGCGTCGCGCTCGGCGTAGCAGTGGTCGCACGCCGGCGACACCTTCGTGCAGCCCCACCACGGATTGAAGGTGGCGTCGGTCCAGCTGATTCCGGTCTTGTCGCTCATACCTGCGGCCTCCTCGCCACATAGCCCTGGGGCTCGTCGTCCTCGCTCACCAGCTCGGCGAACCGCCGGTCGGCAAGCGCCTTGTCCTCGAAGTAGAAGCGGCGCGTCCATGCCTCGTCGTTCACGCCCAGGCAGATGGCCCGGGTGAACAGCAGATCCAGAAGCGCCGCGGCGCTGCCTGATGATGTCGCTCTTGATCTGCTTGAGCGTGGCCTCGCCGTCGAAGCGCTCCAGGTCGGCGCCCATGAACTTGGTGAACACGTAGCCGAACTCGGCGCCGATCAAGAACCGCTTGAACGGCACCCCGCACGCTGTCCAGGTGTTCGCCCAGCTCCCGAAGGTGCTGTGGATCATGATCTCGCCGCAGTAGTACATGCCACGCGACGAGCCGGCCGGCGGCGGGTTGTCCCAGCAGCGCAGCACGACAGTGGCATGCTCGTGGCCGTTGAGCACGCTGTAGCGCTCGCAGATGCCCTTGGTGACGACGGCCGCGCTCATACTGCTTCCCCGACCATTTCCTTGGCATCAGGAAAATGGTCCCGGCTCGCCTCAATGACGAGCTCTCGGTCGAGCCCGACCGACTGCGCCACCGCGTCGACCGCGGTCTCGTAGTCGTTGGAAAGGCGCAGCGCGCGAGCGATGCACTCGCGGATGCGGTCGCGGGAGACGATCACGCGGCCTCCATCAAGGAAACTTCCATATCCAGACCGGGAGCACAGGCGGCTGACCGCCGCCGTACCGCAAGCGCCGCAGCATCGATGTCGAAGTCGCCGTCGCCGATGAACGAGCGCAGCTGAAATGCGGCGTGCCGCGGGTCGCTCAGGACCTCCTCGAACCGCATGCGCAGCAGCGGCCGGCTGCCGATCAGGCGCAGCGCAGCGCTTGTG
>Ga0247718_1000401_pt1 | contig 12073 bp, 10 predicted proteins | sample 21E_DmetaG_FD_189045 | JGI IMG/M metagenome (GOLD analysis project Ga0247718, IMG submission 189045) | Soil microbial communities from hillslope of Landscape Evolution Observatory, University of Arizona, Oracle, AZ, United States - 2-1-E_D | ecosystem: Engineered > Artificial ecosystem >...
ATCTTCTCCAGCGTCTCGGCGTTTCTGACGTTTTCGATCAGGATCTGTTGAATCCGCGCCCGTGCGTCCGTGTCGCTTTGCCCGTCGGAGACAAAATTCTCGGCGATGCGTGAGAGCAGTTCGGCCGCCTGATCGACCGAAGCGGAGCCGGAAGCGATCTTCGGCTCCTCGAGCGCTTCGTTGCGGTGCTCGTAGACATCGAAAAAGGCCTCCTCGATCGAATCGTCCTTGAGCGGGTAGATCCGCTTGAAGACGCGCGTCACCGCGCCGAGCTCGAAGCCGGCGCCCTGGCCGTCGTCGCGCATCGCGGTCACCTTTTCGCCGCTGACGTTAAGCACGATGAAGAGGCGTTTTCCGCTGCGGCCCTTGGTGACGATGCGGCCCGGTACCACATTTTTTCTGAGCCATTCGTGACGCATCTCGGCACGCGTCGAGGGAATGCTCTGGTGTGTGCGCTCGATCACGCTCGACAGCCTTTCGTACCCGCGAACGTCGTCGATCGTCAGCCCGGTGCCGGCGATCGATTCGCCGATGGCCTGCGCTGTACGCTCACGTTTCTTTTCGAGGCGATCGATCTGGTGCCTTGTGTTCCTGAACGCGAAGCTCTTCTCCGCTATCTCCCGCACCGGGGCGAACGAGCCAAAGGCGTCGAGCAGATTCAAAAGGCTCGTGTATGTCGCGCGGAATTGACTTTCGAGCGGGTCGGGCGGCGCTTTGAGCAGTTCGGCGATCTTTCTCGGATTTTGAAACTGACCGGGAGCGAGCACCACGAAGCCGACGAGATCTTTCCCGCGGCGCCCGGCTCGGCCGGTCATTTGTTGCAGCTCGCTCGCGCGCAGCGGGCGCCAGCCTTCGTTGCCGCGGGTGTCCGCGTTAGTAACGACGACGGTGCGGGCCGGGAAGTCGACGCCGGCCGCGACCGTCGAGGTCGCGAAGATCGCGTTGAGCAGACCGTCGGACATCATCTTTTCGATGACGAGCTTCCAGGCCGGAATGTGACCAGCGTGGTGCGACGCAACGCCGGTGTGCACGAGCATCTTGCGGTGTTTGTGATTGAGAATCTCGGGCGTGACCTCGGCGAATTCGCGAAAGACATCTTCGCGCCGCCGCTGCCTTTCGGGGTCGGTCTTTTGTGCGCGATCGCGGGCGACCTCCATCGCCGCCTCGTCGCACTTGCGCCTGGTCGGCAAAAACACGATCGCCGGAAGCAGATTGAAACCCCGAAGCGTGGAGATCAGCTTCGAGGGCGGGATCTCGGCCGTCCGCTGGTTCATGACAACGATTATAACCCAGCGGTTTGGGCTCTCACGCGCGATGCCCAAACGGTCAGCCGCGAAGATCAACCAAGTCACCCATTCGCAGACACCGGCGACAATTCGATCTCGGTGAACAACCGAGGCCAATCCGCTTTGTTATTATTTCAGCAGATGAAGAAGTGGCTCGCCAGGATCGCGGTCGTGCTGTTAGTACTCGTGACGATTTTGTTTGTGGCCGCACTCTGGAGCGAGTTGGATTCGCAGAAATTGACCAGGTACGTCAAAAACGAAGAAGCTCCGGTGATAAAGGACGGATGGCCGGGAAACCCTCTGGACCAGAAGGACCGGTTCATCAACGACGAGCATCCGTTTTTGCCGAAGATGACCGACCTTCTGCGGTGGCGGCTCGGCGGGAATCAGTTCAGGGAAGAAAAGGAGCGGGACACCGCCAGGCTCGAGGTGCGAGATCCGTCGGAGTTTCTCGCGTCGGAGCGAGACGGGATTTTGTGGTTGGGGCACGCTTCGTTTTATATCCGCATAAACGGCGTCGGTATTCTGACCGATCCGGTATTCGGTGATCCGCCATTCATCACGCGCTACGTCGATGTGCCTTCGCCGCTCGAAAAGATCCGACGCGTCGATTACGTTCTCCTCTCGCACGACCACCGCGACCACACCGACGAAACGACGCTCAGGGCGATCGCACGAAAATTCCCGCAGGCGAAATTCCTCGGCGGCCTGCGGATGGACGATCTCTTCAACGAATGGAAAACGCCGTCGAACGGCGCGTACACCACGGGCTGGTTTCAGCCGTTCGTGCTCGTCGGCGAACAGCGGATTAAGGTCTACTTTCTTCCCGTGCGGCACTGGTCGCGTCGCGGACTTTTCGACACGAACTGGCGGCTCTGGGGCGGCTACGTCATCCAGTCGGATAAGACCACGATCTACTTCGGAGGCGACAGCGGCTACGGGCGGCACTACCGCGAGACGCGCGAACTTTTCCCTCAAATCGACTATTTCCTCATCGGGATCGGAGCATACGAACCGCGATGGTTCATGGAGCCGAACCACAACGATCCGTCCGACGTCGTGAAGGCGTTTCAGGATTCGGGGGCAAAAACGCTCGTGCCGATGCACTACGGCACCTTCAACCTCTCGGACGAGCCGCCAAGCGCGCCGCTCAGGACTTTGCTGACCGAAAGCGCAAAAGCCGGAATTATCGATCGCGTGCGGCCCATCGCGATCGGCGAGAGCATCGACATTCCGTGATGAGGTCTGCAAATTCGGAGGGCCGCAACTCCTAGCAAAAGCTCGCAAGTCTCCCTTATAATCGCCCTGCCGACACTCTCTATATCAGTCACCTGCGACGGCGGATGCTAAACGGAAAAAAGATCATCGTCGTGATGCCCGCGTACAACGCCGCGCGGACGCTCGCGCAAACCGTGGGCGAGATCCCGCGTGATCTTGTCGACGAGATCCTGCTCGTCGACGACGCCAGCTCCGACGAGACCGTCGCGCTGGCCAATGAGCTTGACCTGACCGTCTTTCTCCACGACCGCAACTTCGGCTACGGCCGCAACCAGAAGACTTGCTACCGCGAAGCCCTTCGCCGCGGCGCCGACATCGTCGTGATGCTGCACCCCGATTACCAGTATTCGCCCCACCTGATCGTCCCGATGGCGGGGATGATCGCTTACGGCGAATACGACGCGGTCATAGCGTCGCGCATTCTGGGCAAGGGAGCGCTCGAGGGTGGTATGCCGATGTACAAGTACGTGGCGAACCGCTTCCTCACACTGTTCCAAAATATACTGCTCGGTTACAAGCTGTCGGAGTATCACACCGGCTTCCGCGCCTTCAGCCGCGAGGTGCTCAACGCCCTGCCGCTCGAGGAGAATTCGGACGACTTCGTGTTCGACAACGAGATGCTCGCGCAGGTGATCCACTTCGACTTTCGCGTCGGCGAGATCTCGAGCCCGACGCGGTATTTTCCGGACGCGTCGACGATCAATTTCGCAAGGTCGGTCAAATACGGCGCTGGCGTCGTGGCCACGTCGATCAAGTTCCGTGCACACAGGATGGGCCTGATCCGCGCGCCGCTCTTCGATCGTCGCGCCGGACGGCTATCGTCCGACTATTATCACGAGATAGAGCAAAGCAGCAGGAGCAGCACGTAAACACTTAGGCGCTTAGTGCCGAAGCTTTACGTGTAACGACGGCTGGCGAGGGCCTGGATGAAATTCCATCAGGCACCCAACTCAATCCCGATTATCACCATGCAAAGGACAATCTCACACGACTCAAAGGTGGAAAATGAACGAAATGAATCGACGTGACTTTTTAACAACTACCGCCCTGGCGGGAGCGGGACTCCTGGCCGCACAAACCGCTAACGCTGGCCCCAGCCAGCCGTCGCTCGAAGAAGCCACAGTCGCGGACCTCCAGGCGGCGATGTCGTCGGGCCAGACCACGGCACGCAAGATCACCGAGGGTTATCTCGGCCGTATCGCGGAAGTCGACAAGAAGCTCAACTCGGTGATCGAAGTCAACCCGGACGCACTCGCGATCGCCGATCAAATGGACCGCGAACGCAAAGCCGGCAAGGTGCGCGGGCCGCTGCACGGGATCCCGGTTTTGATCAAGGACAACATCGACACGGCCGACAAAATGAAGACCACGGCTGGCAGCCTCGCTCTCATCGACGCGCCCATCCCCAAGGATGCCTTCATCGTGGCTCGGCTGCGCGAGGCGGGCGCCGTCATCATCGGCAAGACCAATCTCTCCGAATGGGCGAACTTTCGTTCTACACGCTCGTCAAGCGGCTGGTCGGCTCGCGGCGGACAGACGCGCAACCCGTACATTCTGGACCGCAACCCGTGCGGTTCGTCGTCTGGTTCCGGCGTCGCGATCGCCGCGAATCTGGCCGCCGTCGCTATTGGGACGGAGACGGACGGCTCGATCGTGTGCCCGGCATCGATCAGCGGAGTCGTCGGGCTGAAACCGACGATCGGCCTCGTTTCGCGATCCGGGATCATCCCGATCGCCCACAGCCAGGACACCGCGGGCCCGATGACCCGCACCGTCGCCGACGCCGCGGCGCTCCTCAATGTTCTCGATTTTGTCGACCCGACGGACTCCGCTATGACCGGAAAGCGGGAGAAGGTTGATTACACAAACTTCCTGAAGAAGGACGGACTGCGCGGCGCGAGGATCGGTGTCGCTCGGCAGTATTTCGGCAAGAACTCAAAGGTCGACAAGCTCCTCGAATCGCAACTGCAGGTCCTAAAAGACGGCGGCGCGGCGGCGGTCGTCGATGTCGAGTTTCCCAAACTCACCGAGATTGACGGGCCCGAGTTTGAGGTCTTGCTTTATGAGTTCAAAAACGATCTGAACGCCTACCTCGCGGGCCGCGGCGGACAATACCGGACGCTCAAGCAGTTGATCGAATTCAACGAAAAGAACGCCGACAAGGAGATGCCTCACTTCGGGCAGGAGATCTTTATCCAGGCCGAGGCGAAGGGAGACCTCAACGAACGGGCCTACCGGATCGCACTGCTGCAGAGTAAGCTCCTCAGTCAGGAACAGGGCATCGACGCCGCGATGGACAAGCACAAACTGGACGCTATCTTCGCTCCGTCTAACTCGCCCGTCTGGTCGACCGATCTCATAAACGGCGATTGCTTCGGCAACTACATCTCGAGTTCCACCCCAGCGGCCGTCGCGGGCTACCCGAACATCACCGTCCCGGCCGGATTTATCAACGAACTGCCCATCGGCGTTTCGTTCTTCGGCCGCGCATTTTCCGAGCCGACACTGATCAAAATCGCATACGCGTATGAGCAGGCGACAAAGGCAAGAAAGCCGCCGAAGTTCCTCACGACTTACGGCGGATAGAGATCAGAAAAACTTGATTTAAGCTTCGGACCGAGCGGGCGGGACCCGCTCTTTTTTGTGCAGCATCCTCAATCCGTCGAGGGTGAGTTCTTCGTCGATCACATCAATACTCTTGGATCTTTCGGCGATGAGCCGGGCGAAGCCGCCGGTAGCGATGACCTTCGCGTCGTCGCCGATCTCGGCTTTGATGTGCGGGATTGCCGCGTCAATAAGTCCGATCTGGCTGTAGAAAATCCCGGACTGGATGGCGGTGACGGTGGTCGTGCCGATCAAGTTCGGCGGTTCGACGATCTCGACCTCGGGGAGCTTCGACGCTGCGATCTGCACGGCCTTTGCGGTCGTGGCTGGTCCAGGCGCGATCAGGCCGCCGCGGTATTCGCGGTTGCGGTCGACGACGTCGATGGTCGTCGCGGTGCCGAAAGCGACGACGACGCACGGCACACCGTACTTCTCGGCCGCGGCGGACGAGTTGATTAGGCGGTCCGCCCCGGTTTCGTCGACAGGGAATTTGAAGGTAAGGCCGAAATCATCCGAAGTTCTGACAAACCGAGCTTCGATCCCAAAAGCATTCGAGACGAATTCGGCGAGCGCCGCATCGACCTCCGGCACGACCGACGAGATCAGACTATCGGTAAATCTTTCGACAAGCCGGCCGTTGACGATCTCACCGAGCGCCGCGGCGTCGTATTCACGTTTTGTCGGGATGGCAAATTTGGAAACAAGTCGATCGCCTTCGAAAACACCGAATTTGATCGATGTGTTGCCGATGTCGATCGCCAGGAACATAGATCGCAAATGAGAAGGGAGAAATGAGAGATGAGAAGTGAGCGTTGAGAAATGGATCTCCGGTAGGAAGCAAAAAAGAATGGAGCCGCGAACATGACGCGGTCTCCATTCTCATTTCTCAATTCTCACTTCTCAATTGAATCTCAGCCCTGCAGCGGCAAGCCGTCGTAGATCAGCCGCCAGCCGTTTTCCTGGCTCGAGCGAAGGCTCCGCGTGAACCACGTCACGGCCGCCTCCGGGTCGTCGTAAAGCTGCACGGCCGGGCGTGACTCGCGGGGATCGACGCGGCAGATCGCGGCGCCCTCGGCGGCGGTCTTCAGGCACAGAAGAGCGATCATGTTGTTCTTCTGCAAGACGGCCGTCCTGAGTGCCGGGTCTTCGTCCTCGTCGCCTCCGTCGAACTCGTCAAAGGCTTCCATGTCGTCTTCGAATTCGTCGTCGAAATCGAAGTCTATGTCTGAATCAAAATCGTTACTCATTAGAAAATGCCGGACCGTAGGTAAAGGTTACATCCTGGGATTGCAAAGTCAATCCGATACTTCGAGTGTGGTCGTTAGGCCGCGCGTTGCCACGATTGTTCATTCCGCCCGCAGCCGCTCGACGTCGCCCGCGTGAACGATCCTTACCGAGCCGTCGGCGAGCCTTACGCGGAGTGCTCCATTCGGCTCGAGTCCGTCGGTGACGCCGTTGATAGATTCGTTCCCCAGAGTTATTCGGACGCTTTTGTTGCTGAAGTACGATGAACGCTCCCGCCACGCGTTGAGTATCTCACCGGTTCCGCCCTGCGCGTTCAGAACCGAATACCAGTGACCGAGGAAGCGAACCAGCAAAGACTCGACATCGGCAACCTTGATGCGGGCGCTTTCCCCTATGCTCTCCTCGATAGACGTTGCCGTGTCGGCGATCTCCGGCGGGAAATTGGACGACGTGAGATTGATCCCGATCCCGACGACAACCGCCACGCCCTGGGCCGTCTCGGCCGTCTCCGCGAGAATTCCGCAGATCTTCTTTTCACCGACCAGAACGTCGTTGACCCACTTGATGTCGGTTTTCAATCCGAGTTCCGACAGTGCGTCGTGAACCGCGACCCCGCTCATCAGCGTGATCAGCGGCAAGTACTGAGGTTCGATCCTCGGTTTGAGAACAACGCTGAAATAGAGTCCCGCGTCCGGCGGTGAGACCCAAACGCGTCCGTGCCGCCCGCGTCCGGCGGTTTGCTGACGAGCAACGATGCATAGGCCTTCGGGCGCTCCTAGTCGCGCCTGTTTAAGGGCCTCGGTGTTGGTCGAATCGATAGTGTTGAAGCGGAGGATCGTGAAATTCATCGATAGCGGCGTAATGGCCTCATCATAACAACTCCCCTCCTGGATAGGAGGGGTGCCCGAAGGGCGGGGTGGTGGACCGGCGCCGAACCCTGGAGTGACTTAAAATCCTGAAAGCCTCAGCACATTTCAAACCGAGGAACTATCTGATTCTTGCAGAACGGCCACCCCGCCGCGAAAACGCGGCACCCCTCCTGGCCAGGAGGGGAGTTTTTTATCGAAGGTCTGGTCGCGGGCCGATCTTCCACAGCGAATCGCAGTAATAGTTCCTGCTGTCGAAAAAATTCTGCTTGATCTCAAACCCGCTGTCGCGGGCGAGGTCTTCGATCATCCGCGGGTTGTACTTCTGCGAGATCTCCATAAAGACCGCTTCCCACTGTTCGAACTCGAAGCTGCGACCGAGGGCTTCGATCCGGACCGTTTGTTGTTCGCGGCTGATCAGGAAACTGCGGGCGGCGCATTCGACGGGGCGGTAGACGGCGTAGTGCGACCATTTGGCGAGATCGAAGTCGGCGCCGAGTTCGCGGTTGATCCGCCTGAGCAGATTCAAGTTGAATTCGGCGGTCACGCCCGCCGAATCGTCATATGCACGCTGAATCAGGTGAGGGTCCTTGAGCAGATCGAAGCCGACGAAGAGAAGGTCGTTCTCGTTCATCACGGCGCGGAGGCTGCGGAAGAAATCGATCGACTGGTCGCGGGTGAAGTTGCCGATGTTCGAGCCGAGAAACATCAGCACCTTGCGGCGCCGGCCGTCGCCTTTGAGCGATCTCAGAATGTTAAAGTAGTCGCCCTGCCGCGGCTCGATCCGCAGTTGCGTAAATTGACGAGTGAACTTGCTTGTAAGCTCGTCGAGCGCTTTCAGCGAGATATCGATGGGCGAATATGTGAGATCGACCTTGCGTTCGAGAAACTGCGAAACGAGCACGGCCGTCTTAGTCCCGTCGCCCGCGCCGAGCTCGATCAGATCGAGCGATTGCAGATTGCGGATGGCGGATGGCGGAATGATCGATTCGTCCGGACGTATCCCGTACAGAAACGAATCGAGTATCTTGCCCGCCTGCGTCTCGAATATCTCCAGCTCGCACCGCGTGAGGTAGTACTCGGGCAGCTTCATGATCTCCTGAAACAGCCGCGAGCCCTCGTCGTCGTAGAAGTACTTCGACGAAAGCTGCCTCGGCGTCGCGGAAAGCCCCGCGAGCACGTCCGACGCGAATTGCGATAGCTCAGGACCGGTCGAGACACTCATAATCAGTTCATTCCGAATTTCAGATTTGAGATTCCAAATTTGAAATTTCAAATTCCAAATTTGACGAAGGACTTGGAATCAGGATCATTTAGCCAATCTTATGCCCGTAAACTGCCAGCGTAGGTGCGGGTGAAAGAAGTTGCGATACGTTTTGCGACTGTGGCCCTCGGGCGTAGCGACCGACGCACCGCGCAGAACCATCTGGTTGATCATAAACTTGCCGTTGTATTCGCCAACCGCGCCTTTCGGCTTTCTGAAACCGGGATACGGCAGGTAGCCCGAATTCGTCCATTCCCAGCGCAAACCCCAGTCGAACTTGTCGCTCGCCGCTTCCCACTCGAATTCGGTCGGCAGGCGCATCCCGCGCCATTCGGCATACGCGGCGGCCTCGTAGAACGAGACGTGGCAGACCGGAGGGTCGGGCGGCAGCTTTCTTAAGCCGCCCAGCGTGAAGTGATGCCATTCGCCGTCGCCGCCGTCGTGCCAGTAGAGGGGCGAAGTTACGTTGTTCTGATTCACCCAATCCCAGCCTTCCGAGTGCCACAGGCGATGATCGCGGTAGCCGCCGTCGAGGATGAATTCGAGGTACTCGCGATTCGTTACGAGGCGGCTGCTGAGTGCAAAGTCGTCCAGATAAACCTTGTGACGCGCGAGTTCGTTGTCGAAACAAAATCCTTCGCCCGCGAAGCCGATCTCGTAAATTCCGCCTTCGATTTCGATCAAACCTTCAGCTCCGGATTCACCCGTTTCCTCAATCGCGAAGTCTTCGCGGTAAACAGGGAATAGCGGATTGACGCTCAGCGTGTACTTAAGATCAGTGAGAAAAAGTTCTTGATGCTGCTGCTCGTGGTTGAGGCCCAAGATGATCAGATCGCGAAGAAGCTCGTTTTGAGTCCCGCCTTCAGGCGGCATCCGTGATGAGGGCCGGCTAAAGCCGGGACTCAAAACGGCGGTCGACAGCAGTCGGCGTATCTGCTCGTCGACGTGGTTCCGGAATTCGAAGACCTGCTTTACTGTCGGCCGACTGAGGTCGCCGCGGTGATCGCGTGCCGTGCGCTCGCCGATCGAGTTGTAGTAGCTGTTGAAGAGAAAGCCGAAACGTTCGTCAAAAACCTTATAGCCCGGCACGAATCGCTTGAGAATCATCTCCTCGAAGAACCAGGTCGTGTGGGCGATGTTCCACTTCGGAGGGGAAACGTCGACGGTCGGCTGCGGAATGTAATCCTCGATCTCGAGAGGGCGGCAAAGCTCTTCGGTGAGTGCTCGTACTCTTTCGTAGAACGAAAGCAGAGTCTCGTCCGCGGGACTTAGCTTGGGGCTGGATGACTGCATGAATCAATTCTAAGCCAAATAGCCGCGCGTCGCGATGGATTATTCCACCGCTTTCAACTTCCGCAGCGCCTCGCGGCTGTTGTTCGCGAGGTAAGGATCTTTTGCGTTCAGACTCGCCGTCAGCGCGGGGATCGCCGAGACGTCGCCGATGTTGCCGAGCGCGCGGGCCGCTTCGCGGCGGATGTCGTCGGATTCGGAAGTGTCTTGCAGGATCTGCAGGGTCAACCTGCTCGCCGAGCCGAACGCACGCACCTCGCGGCTGAGGTCCAGCTTGCCGGAATCCTTTTGTCCGGTCGGGCGCTGGAGTGATGCGACCGCTCGCGCTCCCGTCCTGATCGACTCGGCCGCCGTGCCGATCGAGCGCACGGCCGAGCGGCGGATAAATTCGTGCTCTTCGCCGCGCCGCGATTCCTGCAAATAGAAGTACAGATACCAAACCGACTTGAGCCCGCCCGCCGTGCCCATCGCGACGGCGGCTGCGGCTCGCACCTCGGGGTCCTTGTCGCGGACAAGCACCAGCCTCAAAGCGCTTGCCAGCCTGTCCTCGCTGTCTTCGCCGATGATCGCCGTCGGGTCGCCGACTTCGCCGATCGCGTAGGCCGCCTCTTTTCGCACGAAGGCCGACTTGTCGGACAACAGCGGGACCAGCGCGTCGATCGCTTCCTGCTTCGGTAAAAAAATGACGGACCCGGCGGCCGTCGCCCGCACGATCTCGCTGCCGTCCCTGAGAGCCGGGATTGCAAGGCGGGAGGCCACTTCGGTTCTTGCGTTCCGGATAAGTCGCAGAGCTTCGCGCTTTTGTTCGGTGTTCCCGCTGCGGATCAGTTTCGCGAGCGACGCGACGTCCTGTGCCGCGGCGATACCGCAAAAGCCGACCAGGAGTACAAAAAGGGAGATGAGCCGTAACAGACCGCGTCCGTTCCTGCTCATCTCCCTTTGGTTTTGTCTAACTGAACCCAAGCTCACGCCGCGACGTTCTGCCGGTAAAGCCGTTCCCATTCAACGACCTGGCGCGCTCGTCTGTTCTCGTACGCGTCGGAGAGCGACGAGATCAGATCGTCATTGAGTGCACTGTCTATAAACTGGATCTTTTGAGCGGGAAGCGGTTGGTGATAGCTAAGGACGGCAGCGTCTATTTCGTTGAGCTTGTCGATTTCGCGTGCGATGTTGTGGTTGATTCTGTTGACCATCTCCGTGCCTCCTTTCTTTTGCGGGCAGGGCGGTCGCTTCGAATAAACCCTATGTCAGGTGCGGACCGCCTGCAAAATCTTTTGTGTGACCATTAAGCTGTATTTCGTTAAACACTCCTTAACTTACAGGTTGGGCCAGAATAGCACGGATATTTTTATTTTCCAAGATGTTAGACTTTTCGCGATGCACTTCCTATTATCTAGGTATGTCGAGACACAGACAGCTGACCCTCGCCCTTAGATAGCCACCCGCCGGAGCCATCGAATTCCGGTGAGCGTGGCGTTCCTAACTCGTAATTCCAAACCAAATTAGTCAGCTATCGGTAATTGGTCGGAAAGCAGATAATTCCGCTAAACTTACCTTTTTCTCGGGTTCAATAGACTTTGAACTTTGAACCTTGAACTTTGAACTCACAGTCATGGACGAGAAGTACTTCGCGAAAAAGATCGAACAGAAGTGGCAAAGGAAATGGGCCGAGAGCGGCGCATTTAGCGCCGAGATCGACGACGCCAGGCCAAAATTCTACGAGCTGGAAATGCTGCCGTACCCATCGGGCAATCTTCACATGGGCCACGTGCGGAATTACTCGGCCGGTGACGCGCTGGCCTGGTACAAGCGGCTTAAGGGTTTCAACGTGCTGCACCCGATCGGCTGGGATTCTTTCGGCCAACCTGCCGAGGACGCGGCGGTCAAACGAGGCGTTAATCCACGCGATTGGACCGAGGCCAATATCGAAACGATGCGCGGGCAGCTTCAACGTTTGGGCCTGAGCTACGACTGGCGTCGGCAGATGTACGCGCACCGGCCCGATTACTACAAGTTCGACCAATGGTTTTTCCTGAAGATGTACGAGAAAGGCCTCGCGTACAAAAGAATGACTCAGGTCAACTGGTGCGAGAATGACCAGGCCACGCTCTCAAACGAACAGGCTAGCGGCGGCCTCTGCTGGCGCTGCGGAAATCCGGTAACAAAAAAGGATTTGGAGCAGTGGTTTTTCAAAACGACCGCCTACGCCGACCAATTGCTCGACGACATGGCCGAGATCG
>Ga0247718_1000402_pt1 | contig 12065 bp, 8 predicted proteins | sample 21E_DmetaG_FD_189045 | JGI IMG/M metagenome (GOLD analysis project Ga0247718, IMG submission 189045) | Soil microbial communities from hillslope of Landscape Evolution Observatory, University of Arizona, Oracle, AZ, United States - 2-1-E_D | ecosystem: Engineered > Artificial ecosystem > Mesocosm...
GCATCGCCTCCACGTGCCGAGCCATCGAGTCCATCGCCCGGCGTTCATATTCCGCGGGACTCGATTTGCGAAGCGCCGCGGCTTCCTCGACCGAGAGGCCCGCGGGAACGTAACCGTACAACACATCATGGGCCGCCGTCTGGTCGGTCACAGCGTCGGGCACAACCCCGCGTTCCAGCAACCGCCAATGGATCTCCACGGCGTTGCCGGCGAGAGCTATCGACTTCGACTCACGATTGTCGAGCGAGTGGTAGGCCATCGCGAGCGCTTCGTCGAGCGTGTCCGCTTTCACATCAACCTGCCGCAACTGCAAACGCCGCTCGATCCGCCACGGATCGACCTCAACCAAAATTCCAACGCCGCCGTTGAACGTTATCGCCTGAGCCTGAGCTCCGCCCATCTCGCCGAGGCCCGCGGTCAAAACAAGCTTCCCCGAAAGGTCACCCCAACCGTTCTGCCGCGCCAGCGAGCCGAATGTCTCATACGTGCCCTGCAAGATCCCCTGCGTCCCGATGTATATCCACGAGCCCGCGGTCATCTGTCCGTACATCATCAATCCTTGCCGCTCGTACTCGTCAAACTGCTCCTGCGTTGCCCAATGCGGAACGATGTTCGAATTGGCAAGCAGAACGCGCGGAGCATCCCTGTGCGTGCGAAAAACGCCGACCGGTTTGCCCGACTGGATCAGCAATGTTTCATCTTCGTTCAACTCCCGCAAACTCCGCAGGATCGCATCAAAACTCTCCCAATTCCGCGCCGCCTTTCCGCGCCCGCCGTAGACGATCAGGTTGTCGGGATCGAACGCGACGTCCGGGTCCAGATTGTTCTGGATCATCCGGTAAGCGGCCTCGATCAGCCAGTTTTTGCAGGTGAGCTCGCTGCCCGTCGGGGCTTTTACGATTCGTTTCATATTGTGTCGAACAACATCATATCGGTAAACCAAATTTCCGGAAAACGTGATAACATCCACGGCGTTTTTATCCTTGGAGAACAATCATGAGACTCACGAAGTTTGCCCTTATAACTACCGTCTTCGTCCTTTCACTAGCCGATTATCCCAGTGCTCAGCAACCCGCCGAAAAACCGAAGGCGTTGCAATACGACGCCGAACTCGCAAAGAAACTCGGCGCAGACGAGCGTGGGATGAAGATGTATGTAATGTGCGTGCTAAAGACCGGGCCGAAGGATGCCGAGATTAAGGGCAAAGAGCGGCAGGACATTTTTGCTGGTCACTTCGCGAACATAGGCCGGCTCTCCGGAGAGGGAAAGCTCGCGGTCGCCGGGCCGTTCGGGAAGAACGACAAGGCGTACCGCGGGCTTTATATCTTTAACGTGCCGACGATCGAGGAGGCGGAGAAGCTGGTCGTTCTCGACCCGGCGGTGAAAGCCGGTGTCTTCATCTACGAGATGACGCCGTGGTACGGCTCGGCATCGCTGATGGCCACGCCGGAGATTCACAAGCGGCTCGAGAAGCCGAAACAATAAGGCCGATCTATTTCGACGAGATCACCAGCGTCTGCGGCATCGGGTCGAGGCGGATCATTTCGCTCTGCGAAAAGCCTCCCGCTTCGAACATCTCCCTCAATTCCGCAAACGTATAAGCGTCGCCGCCCGGCGTCGCTGCCAGCATCACCAGAGAGAACATCGCCGGAGTCGGCGGAGTGGTCCGGTCGTCGTTTGGTACGAATTCGACGGTGATCACCTTTCCGCCTTCGGTGATCGCCGCGCCCAGTTTCCTGATAAAACTCACGCACGTTTCGTGATCGAAGTGGTGCAGGAAGTTCGGCACAAGGATGACGTCGTATCCTGTTCCAAAGTCGCTCTCAAATGCGTCGCCGGGAATCGTGTGGTAACGATCGCCGACCCCGTGCGTGTCTGCGTTTTCGCGGGCGACGGCGAGCACGTTCTCCCAATCCGCTCCGTAGATCTCGGCATTCGGGTATCGCTTTCCGACCATTATTCCAAAGATCCCGTGGCCCGCGGCGATGTCGAGCACCTTGAGCTTGCGGCCGCTGTCGAATCCGATGTTTGCGGCGACCGCCTCAGCCGTCGGGTACATCAGTGGCGCCATGCTACGGGCGAAAGTGACCCACATCTCGCTGTTCGGATCCATCGATGCATCGCCCTTTATACTCGAACCGCCATTCTTGACCGCGTTGGTTAGATCCTCGAATCCCCGTAGTTGTTGCGGCGAAAGTATGAAGGTCAATGCGCTGCCGAGATACAGCGGCGAGCGTTTGTCGAGGAACGCGGCGGTGGACTCAGTTAGGCTATATTCTGCACCGTTCTTGTACAGAAACCCCATCACCGTAAGCGAGTCGCAGAGAATCCGAACGCCGCGCTCAGTCGCTCCTGAGGCAGTCGCTATTTCAGACGCGCTTCTGTTTCCTTCGCCGATGCGGGTGAAAATTTCAAGGTCGACCGCTGCCTTTAGTGCGGCGGTCCGTTGGTATGCCGTCATCGTGTCCCAGAAGAGTTGCGGTGAGACTTCGGTCGCGGGTTGTGTCATTTTAGTCCTCCGGTTGGTTTTGAATTTGGCCCGATTATTTCCTCATCACGGGACTCTGTCAAATAATGCGAAGCGCTGTGTCTTTTAGTTGCAAGTTTTGCTCGTGCTAGTATTTCGTTTTTGCTTAATGAAAGCGGACCTAATAATCGACAACATTGGACAGTTAGTTATCTGCTCGTCCGCCGGCAAACCGAAGCGCGGTGTCGAAATGCGTGACGTCGGCATTGTTTCGAACGCAGCGATCGCTATCTCCAGCGGCAAATTCGTGGCTGTCGGTCCGAGCGACGAGGTAGGCAGCGCATATTCCGCTGATGCGACGATCGACGCGCGAGGGAGAGTTGTCTCCCCCGGATTTGTCGACCCGCACACGCACATTGTTTTTGCGGGTGACCGGCTCGACGAATTCGAGCTCAGGATAAAAGGCGCCGACTACCTTGAGATACTCGCCGCCGGCGGCGGGATTCTCTCGACCGTACAAAAGACCCGCGCCGCAAGCGAAGATGAATTAGTTGAGTTCGCAAAAGGCCGCCTCGACAAAATGCTCGCCTGCGGTACCACGACCACCGAGATCAAGACCGGCTACGGACTGGATCCCGAGACTGAGCTAAAGATGCTGCGCGTCATCGAGCGGCTCAATCGTGAGCACCCGATAGATATTGTCCCGACTTTTCTGCCGGCGCACGCTGTGCCGCCCGAGTTTCGTGACGACGCGAATCGCTATGTTGATCTGATATGCAACGAAATGTTGCCGGCGGCATGGGACTGGTACAAAGAGTCTCACTTTTTTGGACGCGTGCCGTTCTTTGTCGACGTATTCACTGAGAAAAATGCATTCAATCTAGAGCAGACGGAGCGCATTTTGGATGTGGCCGGAACAATCGGGTTTTTAATTAAGGCTCATGTCGATGAATTCACAAATCTCGGCGGCAGTCGTCTCGCGATTGAAAAGGGAGCCACGTCGATCGATCATCTCGACACGATATCAGACAGCGAAATCGCTATGCTTGCGGCTTCGGAGACTATCGCGGTTGTGACTCCCACTGTGAACTTTAACTTTGGCAGCGCACACTTCGCTGATGCGCGTAGACTGATCGACTCCGGCTGCGCTGTAGCCCTTTCGACCGATTACAACCCCGGTTCGGCTCCTTGTCCGTCGCAACCCACTGCGATGGCGATTGCAGCCAGATATCAAAAGCTGCTTCCCGCAGAAGTGTTCAACGCGGCCACGATCAATGCAGCATTTGCTGTTGGGTTGTTTGACCAAATCGGATCTGTAGAGGTTGGAAAGAAAGCGGATCTGTTACTTTTTGATACCACCGATTATCGAAGCATTGCATATGAATTTGGGCCCGTTCCTATCGACGCGGTCGTTGTCGGCGGCATCATAATTTGATATGACGACCGATTTGGTTCTACATATCGCACTCGAATTTGCCGCCCAATTGTTTAGCGATGAAGGAAATTGTAATTGACGGTGAAAGTCTCACCTTCGAACAAGTAATCGCCGTCGCGTACGGACGACCGGGCGAGCCCCGCGTTGTGCTTGCGGATTCCGCGAGAGCGGCCGTCGAGCATTGTGCTCGAGCGGTCGAAAAACTCGTCGAGCGCGGCGAGATCGCGTACGGCATCACGACCGGCTTTGGAGCTTTCAAAGATAAGATCATCAGCACCGACGAGGTTGAGCTCCTTCAGAAGAACATCGTCCTGAGCCACGCCGTCGGCGTCGGCGAGCCGTTCGATACAGCTACGGCGCGCGCCATCATGCTGATACGCGCGAACACTCTTGCTCGCGGGTTTTCCGGAATAAAGGTCAGGACGCTCGAGCTGATCCTTGAGATGCTGAACCGCGGCGTGCACCCGGTCATTCCGGAAAAGGGAAGTCTCGGGGCCAGCGGTGACCTCGCACCGCTCGCTCATTTTGCGTGCGTCTTGATTGGCGAAGGCAAAGGCGAATTTCAGGGCTCGGTGATGAGCGGTGCGCATGCGCTGGCCGCCGCCGAATTATCGCCGGTAACGCTCGCCGCAAAGGAAGGATTGGCGCTCACCAATGGCACAACCGTGATGACCGCCGTCGGAGTGATCGAAACGTGCAAGGCAAGGCGCCTTGCAGATCTTGCGGACATCGCCGGCTGTTTGACACTCGAGGCTCTCAACGGAACGCCGAGTGCTTTTGACGAGCGTATACACGCACTACGGCCCCACCCGCGGCAAATCGAATGTGCGAAGCGCCTGCGGGAGATACTGACGGGAAGCGAATTCGTTAGAGGCTTCGACCCGTCAAATGTGCAGGATGCTTACACCCTGCGGTGTATCCCGCAGGTGCATGGAGCGTGCCGGGACGCGGTTGCCTATGCTGAATGGCTGTTGAAGCTGGAGCTGAACTCTGTCACAGACAACCCACTTATCTTCGCTTCCGAATCGCTCGACAGTATCGAGGTCATCAGCGGCGGCAATTTTCACGGAGAGCCGTTGGCGCTTGCGTTCGATTATCTGGCGATAGCGCTGTCGGAACTTGGGAACATTTCAGAGCGGCGCACGATGCGGCTCACCGACGAAAATTCCAACGCGCACGTGCTCCCCGCATTTCTGACAGAGCATGGCGGCCTCAACTCGGGCTTTATGATCGTGCAGTACACGGCCGCAGCGCTTTGTACCGAGAACAAAATCCTCGCTCACCCTGCCAGCGTGGACACTATTCCAAGTTCAGCCAATGTCGAGGATCATGTCTCGATGGGAGCGACAGCGGCGCTAAAATTGCGAAAGGTGGCCGAAAATCTCGCGCAAATTCTCGCTTTGGAGTTTTTCTGCGCCGCGCAGGGTATCGATCTTAGGATGAGACGCTACGGCGAGGTGCGGCGACTTGGTGAAGGCACCCGCGACATCTACGCGAGGATCCGCTCGGTCGTGCCGTTTATCGAGTCGGACCAGTACATGAAAGATCATATCGAGCACATCAGGGGCATCGTCGATGATATTTACCGCTAGCAAAATGCTTTTCAAATTGTCGGCGGCAGGTTTTATCTCTCTCGTACTCCTGTCGGTCGGGACACTGGCCCAACCGGCGGCCCACAAAACGCTTATCGACTTCATCGCAGACCGCAGGTTCCGGATCGGAAATGAAGCCTCCGACAGCACAGGCTCGCTCCCGCCCATCAAAGCGATTGCAAAGTTTTGTCCTGTAGATTCAAGTCCGGTCGCTCGGCGTGTAATTGCTGAGTACGGATCAGTATTCGCAGGTGAAGGCGTCCAGTTTCCGGAGAGTTGCCTGTTTCCGGATGCCGCATCCGTAACTAGCTATCAATCCGGTTTGAAGACCAGGTCAGCACAGTTAAACGGAGTCACCGTCGAATTGCAGGAGTTGGCGATGCAGGCTTTGCTTCGTGCGGTTGAAGAATGTCGACTTAACAATATCGAGGTTATCCCGTTCGACGGTGCGATAGCGGGCCGGCGCAGTTTTGTAGACACTATTCGACTTTGGAATCGGCGTTTTTACCGCGCTCTCGATCACTGGTCGCGTGTGGGGAAGATCGACCGTGAAACGGCGTTCCGGGTCACGAATGCTCCTTTTGCCGACCAGGTCCTCGCGGTGATGGATTGGGAAAGCAAAGGCTATTGGTTCGGTACATCGCTTCAGGGGACGATCTTTGCTTCGACCGCTCCGCCGGGCATGTCACAGCATCTTTTGCTGCTGGCGTTCGATGTGCAGCCGCCCGTATCTGCGGAGCTTGTCGAGATCTTTAAGCAACACGGCTGGTACCGAACTGTAAGAGGCGACGCCGCGCATTTTACTTATCTCGGCTTGGCCGAAGCGGAGTTGCCGTCACGAGGACTCCGAAAAGTAAATTATCGCGGCGTCGAATATTGGATCCCGGTCCTGCCAGCCGACCTTTCTACTGCTGGCTCAGATTAACCGGAGCCGGATATCCCTTACCGGCGAGCTGCGGAATATTGATTACGACCTCCTTTTGCCCTTTAATGCTCCTTGTTACCTTGGCACTGTTATTCGCTGAATTCTTGTTGGCGTTTGTGTTCGCGTTGCTGTTCGCGCCGCCGGACTGGTCGACAGGATTTCCTTGTGCGTCATAGGCCATATCTCTAAGAGCGGCTTCCACCTGGGTGCGGATGTCCGGCGAGAGATCGTTCAGTGATAACCCGTAGACCGAAAGCACGCGCTCCAGGTTTTCTGCCGTATTGGTGCCATGTTCATAAACGTCGCGATAGATGTGCAGCGCGCCGTTCTCCACCACGATCGTTTCGTAGCGAAGCTCAACTGGGACCGGATTAGTGAGCTTGATGTCTTCGGTCTTGGTCTTGTCCGCTCGATAAGATCTGATTTGTTCATCAGAGATCGGCTGCCCAGCAAGGGCTGAAAGTTCCTTGGAAAAATTGAGTATCTGCTGGTCGGTGAGGCCCACGCACCCGTGAGAACCAAAACTGCCAAGCTTTGAGGGTTGCTTTCCCCCGTGAATCAGCGACGGTAAGCCTATCGGAATCTTAACTGGCCCTAGCGGGTTCAACTTGCTGCCGGCTTCGACCTTCTTGCCCGGCTGGACTTTGCCCCTGACCCACGGTTCATCCGGGGGCGTCCAGGTCGGATTGAAAATAATTGACGTCGCTTTTCTTAGACCGGTCGGAAGCGGGAATTCGGGATATCCGATAGCAACTTTGTAGGTTTTCACGAGCTGGCCCTCGCGGAATATATCCATCCGATATGCGGGCGCGTTCACGACGATCCGCGTATCCGTCGGGATCGTATTCGGCTTCATTGCGAGAAACTCACCGCCTCCCTCATACCGCTCGCGCATCAGCTGGAATACCTGGTTGGCTTTATCATCGCCGATTTCCCCGCGGATCGCCCGCATCGCAGTCTCCACAGACTGCCTTGTGGATCCCGGGGCCGCGAGCGGATCGCTCTCATCCAGTCCCTGCGTGGCGTTGTCGGAGAGTTGCTGTAGTCGCTGGATCTGTTCGTCGTTGAGACCCGCCCTCTCCTTCAACTCGCGAACAAACCCCTCATCCGCCAGCATTGCGCCAAGGAGTGGTAAGGTAATCGGAAGATTGTGTTCGGGACGCGTCCCAGCCGCAGGCGACGGGGCCGGGCCCCCGACGGCCGAGTTCACCGCGTTGGCCGGGCTTGCCGGCTGCTGAGCCGTATTCGGAGAATTTTGCGGCGGCACGCAGCCCGAAAAAACCAAAGAGAGAGCAATTAGAAATAACGAAACGGAGAGAAAATTTCTGTAGAGTTTCAAAGATACGCCCGTCCGGCGCACGTTCGTGATACGCATACGCCAATCATCGTGCAAGACCTGTGCCTAATTAGATGAAAGTTCCGTCGCGTTTAGAAGAATAGGGTATGGGTTAATAGGCGTGCCGTCCCAGTGACGCTTTGGATCGACCACCTGGTAGATACCGAAGTGCAGATGATAATTGCCTTTTCCGGAGTTTCCCGTATCGCCCACATAGCCGATCACGGTGCCGCGGGCCACGAATTGATTTTCCCTTAGCCCGTCAGCGCGTCGCTGCAGATGGGCATAGTAGTAAACATATTTTCGGTCCCTGCTAAGCTGGTAGATCGAGATGCCGCCCCGTTCACTGTCCCAGAACTTAACGATTTCACCATCCCCGGCAGCTACGACAGGAGTGCCGGCCGGGGCCATGATGTCGATCGCCTCATGCTTTCGATCCTCCGAACGAGCCTGCGCGAACGTGTCAGCCAACTGCGACCGCTTTACACCGACTACCGGAACAACCAGATCAAGCGAATCAGTCTGAGCCTCGAGCGGGGCATCAGAAATAGAAGGAGGCTCAGGAGTCGACATGTCGCTCAGATGCTCAGGAACGGGAATTGGAGAGGGAACCGGAGTCGGTGTTAAGGGATTGCTTATGGACATCAGTCCCATCGGCTCCAGGAACATCCGGTCGCGAATGTATCGCTCGAAAAGGAGGTACGCGAGCAGTCCATGCAACGTGAGAAGATAGACGACGACAAGCGCCCGCCCGAATTTCCGCGTTCCTGTAGTCACGATCACAATTGTAGTTTCGTGGCGAAATATCAACAAGAAAAATTCGGATATAATCCGATTCGGCTCGGTGCCCTATGAACCCATCTCGTTCAATTAAATTTTCTCCCCGCTTTTTCGATCTGCTGCCCGCCGGCGTTAAAGAAATTCGGGGCCCGGTGGAGCAACGACTCCTGGCCGAGTACGGGGCCGCGTTCGTTGCGCAAGGGGTGAGGGTACCGCCAGTTGTCGTATTTGAGGATGCAGTTGCCGTCAGGAAATTTCAGGACATGCTGGAGACCCGGAGTGCCGACATCGGCGGATTTGAGTTGGTCCTCCAGCGTGAGGCGATGGAAGCGCTTTTAGATGCGGTTGCCGCGGCGGCAGCTCTTAACCTGACTATCAGCCCACGCGGTCCGGACTCCGCGGCGCGCAGCTATGAATTGACCGTCGAGTTGTGGAACAGCCGCGTCGAGCCGGCACTCGACCATTGGGCCGCATGCGGGCGGATCGATCCATCAGTTGCGGCCCGAATTCGTTCGCTCAAGCCGTTCGAACAGGTGCCGATCATATTCGAGCTGGAGCAGAGCGGAATTTACTTTGCCAAGGATCTGTCGAAATCCATCATCTATTCGGTGGCGCCGCCGGGCTCATCCCAGCATCTTTCGCTGCTGGCCTTCGACGTTAAAGAGTTTGACAACGCGGCAATTAGGCAAATCCTCAACCACCACGGTTGGTTCCAAACGGTTATTTCTGACCTTCCTCATTTTACCTATCTCGGTGCAGAGGAGCCGCATCTTCGAGAGCTTGGCCTTGAGAGAGTGGAATCAGGCGGAAGAGTTTTCTGGATACCTGAGCTATATACAGCGATTCCTCCGGGTTAAAGAACAAAAAGCCGAAGGTGTCGACGCCGGTCGCTGCCTCAATGTTGCTGGTCACGGTCCAGGACTCAAACCTGTGACCCTATGACCCGAAGTCAAACGGACTGCCTCGTTGTACTTGGACCGGTTTTATAGTATCTTCACTCGTTTTTCTTTCATTTGTATCTCGTCAAGAACTTCTAGGAAATATCGCTATGAGCGTGTCGTCAATCTCATCAAATCGAGATCGTTTGCGTGCATGTCCGGCATTTAAGACGAGTTGGCTCTTCGTCGTTTTGATCAGTTTTATCGTACTGCCGGCGCAGGCCCGAACGCCAATCGTCCTGGGTGCTCCCTTCGCGTACGATGGCGGAATCGGGTTCTCGGTGGCTGATTTCAACGGCGACGGCAGGCTCGACGTTGCGGCCGCAAAAGCCGACCAGCTCACAGTGCGCTTCGGCATCGGTGCAGGCTTGCTCGCCGGGACTGCCGCAAACGTATTCACCTGCAGCAGGTCCCCGACTAACGCGTTCAGTCAGCCTCTCGCGGGCGACTTCACGGGCGATGGCAAAAGCGATCTGGCGATTTGGATGGCGGATCAATGGTGCGACGGTTTGGGTTCGCGAAAGTTATTACTTTTCAAGGGTGACGGATCTGGCGGATTTGCCGCCCCTTCGTCGATAGTTATTTCGCCGTTCATGTTCATTCCGAATAGTTTCGCCGCGGCGGACTTCAACGGCGATGGCCGGCTCGACGTCGCTGTCTCAAGCGCTTTCAGCGTCACGGACGGGGACAAGGTCGCTATCTTTCTTGCGAACACTACCGACGGATTCAATGAGCCGGCCATTTATAGCCTTGGCGGCCAGGCCTTCTTCCCGCTCACGGTTGCCGACTTCAATAATGACAACAGGCCTGATCTTGTTTTCGGCCGCCGCTCTCCGACGAACCTTATCATCCTGGCGAATAATGGTAGCGGCGGGTTTTCGACGCCGCAGATCATCGATTCATCTAAATTCTGGAGCCGGCTCGCCGCCGGCCGCTTCACTAATGACAACAACAATGATCTTGTGACGGTCGATGATTTTGCGCCCAGAACGGTCACAACATGGATCGGATCCGGAAACAACACCTTTACCGCCGGACCGACGATGACGCTTTCGGACAACACGACAACTATACGGTCGATCCTTCCGGCCGACGTCGACAACGACGGTCTGCAGGACCTGGTCCTCCAACTTAACAACCGGATATTAGTGGCGAGGGCCGTGGGTGACGGAAGCTTCGTCGAGGACGAGATGTATGGGGTCGGAGGCGGGCGATCATTCGCGGGCGATTTTAACCAGGATGGCTGGGTGGACATAGGAACGTCTCAGGCGCTGGCTAGCGGGGGTTCACCCGCCGGTGCTTCCACCGAGTTCACACTTATTCAAAATCGGCAGGACGGCAAATTCTTGACCGCCCCGGCGCTGGACATCCCGTTCGGCGGCTCGGAGGTGGTCATCGACGATTTCAATAATGACAATCTCAACGACATCGCACTCACCGGAGACAATTCGCGCGGAGCGTTCCTCCTGATTCTCCAAACTTCAGACCTCAAGCTGTCCTTGGCTGGTAAAGAACGTTTCTCGCAGCAATTTCTCGGGGGAAGTCCCGGGATGGAGCCGAAGTCGATCGCTGCGGGTGATATCGACCGCGACGGCAGGAAGGATATTGTACTGACCGGACGAGCGCTGTCGGGCAGTGCCCCAACCGCCCTCGTCGCTCGCAATCTGGGCTCTGGCAACTTCGACCTATTGACAACTTTGAGTATTCCTGGGGATGGCAACAAGGTCATCACTGCCCACTTCAACAACGACGATATTCTCGATCTCGCATTCGCTTTCAATCTGTCCGGCACCAACACCTCAGCAGTTTGGGTGTCCTACGGCAACGCTGACGGCACTTTCGCAGCGCCCGTCGGTTATCTGAACGTCAATGCTTCGGGAAAAACGCTGGCGAAGGGCGATCTTAACCGCGACTCGAAGCCCGACATCGTTGCTTGCCTGACCAACGGTACGACCGCCGTGCTGATCAATAACGGTAGCTCTTTCACCCCGGGGGCCGTTGTTACCACAACTGTACCGTGCGCGGATGTCGCGGTCACTGATCTCAATTCGGATACGGCGGCGGACATTCTGGTGGCGAATCACGGTCGGATTACGGTCCTCCTCAGCAACGGCGACGGAACCGTGGCGACGGGTGTAAGCTACCCCACGGTCGGGAATTACGAGCAGAAAATGACCGTCGCGGATCTGAACGGTGACGGCAAGCCGGATGTTGCGTTGACCAATCGCGGCGTCATTTCGACGCTTGAAAATTCCGGAACCGGAGTTTTTGCGAATCGGACCATGTGGGCCGGACCGGGAGCTCTCCGCAATATTGCGAGCGGCGACCTGGACGCTGATGGCCGACCCGATCTGCTGACCACGTCTCAGTTAGACAATGTCTACAGCATTGGGCTGTTTCAGAACATCAAGGCCACGGCGGTCGCTCGAAGGGCCCCTTTCGATTTCGACGCCGACGGCAAAACGGACATTTCTGTTTTCCGCCCCGGATCTTCGGCCGAGTGGTGGCGAGTAAATTCCGGCACAGGAACAGCGGTCGGTGTCGGATTCGGTACAACAGGTGATCAGCCCGTGCCTGCCGACTATACAGGAG
>Ga0247718_1000403_pt1 | contig 12052 bp, 12 predicted proteins | sample 21E_DmetaG_FD_189045 | JGI IMG/M metagenome (GOLD analysis project Ga0247718, IMG submission 189045) | Soil microbial communities from hillslope of Landscape Evolution Observatory, University of Arizona, Oracle, AZ, United States - 2-1-E_D | ecosystem: Engineered > Artificial ecosystem >...
TCACGCTCTACCTCGTGTTCATGGGCAACGACCCCAACGCTGGCGTCCTCCGCAACGTGAGCTTCCGGCTCGGGGACGTCTACCAGGCAAAGCTCCGAATGACCCCGGAAGTCATCGTGGTTCCCGAGGTGCGTCCGATGCCCCTGGAGACCTTGGGGGGCCGCCCGGTCTACATCTCAGCCCACGATGTGACGATCACGGCGGAAGCCACCTACAAGCTGAGCCCGGCCTATGCGTGGATGAACGCCGTGTCGAGCACGGAGGACCAGCGGTTCCTCACGAGCGGCGCCATGGTGATTGTGCGCCAGGGCAGCTACGAATGGTACTACCCTGCGCTCGTGGCGGGAGCCATGATACTCTTGGAGGCGGTGCCCTTCATCGTGCGGAGCCGGCAGGTGGGGAAGCGCGGCGCGTGAGCCCTACTCGGGGGCCCCGCCCCCGGCCTTCTTGGCTTTGTCCTCGGCCTTGATGGCGTCGGTCTTGTTGCCGCCCTTGCGCTCGGCGCGGTAGCGGTACTCCTCCACGGGTTTCCCGCCCTTGAGGTGCTCCTCGAGGATGCGTTTGGCGCCGGCCTCGTCCACGTGGGAGTACCAGACGCCCTCGGGGTAGACGACCATCATGGGGCCGTGGCCGCACTGGTTGAGGCACCCGGAGTGGTTGATGCGGACGTCGTCCCGCAGCTCCGGAGTGTCCTTGATGCCCTGCTTGAGGATGAGGTGCACCTGGAGCGCGGGCCCGTCGCGGGGGCAGTAGGCGCCCTTCGTGCACACGAACACCATCTTCTCGTAGGGCTGGTCGACGGTCATGGGGGCGTGTATCGCTTAACGCGATAAAAGCCCTGGGGTCCCCCTTCGTCCCTCGATCAAACCAGCTGAAGGTCGACCGACTGGCTGAAGGACGCTCTGCTGTTCGTGACGGTGCGACCACTGCCGTTGACCGTCAGTGAGAGCTCCTGCGTGTCACAGGGGATTGGAACGCGAAAAGCCACCCGTTCCTCTTCCATGCGCCACCACGCGCCGCCGTCCCATGGAACCTCGAACTCCTGCATGAACGTCGTCCTGTTTGCCATGCCCGAGGCAAAGCCCGTTAGATTGACCTCCTCCACGACCACCGCACGATGCGTCGCCGAGAGCCACATCCGTACCGAGAGCCCACACCCCTCTCCTGCAAGGGCCGCTTCCTTAGCGGCATCCCCGCAGGGCTCGTTGATGGTACACAGTAATTGGCCGGTTCCCTTAACTGTGAGCGCCCACTCCTCGACTAGGGGCCGATGCTCCTCTGCACCTGGCCCTATGACGATGGCAGGGGGACTCCCATCGTACAGGAACACGAAACCCAGAGCCAGTAACAGGCCAATCCCTGCGGCACTCAAAACCGCCGACCCCCAACGCATCAATATACACTCCTATCGGCCGGAGGAGCCAGGGGGGTTAGCGGACTCAGGCGGGCGGCGGCTCGGGCTGCTATACCTTCAGGCCGGAGCCTCTCCTGCGCTGATGCGCTCGATGACTCACGCTCGGTGAGCACCCGCACCAGCCCGAGGTAGCTCGATAAGAATTCCTCGCCCGCAGGTAGAACTTCCCCCGATTCTACATCTAAGAGCGCTAGGTCGTGCATCTCCTTGAGGTGACCCTTGAACCGGGTCTGCGGAATGTACGCCAAAGACTGGATACGGCTCCAGGAAATCCGTCTTCCTTGCTGAACTTCACGGGACTGCTTAACCCAGAACAGAATGTCCCCATAGATCTCGACGCGACCCCTACGGTATTTCTTCTCCACTCTCTCCACAATCGGACCTCCCATGAGGCCGTAAATCAATGATGATTTGTAATTTCAGTCTTATGGTTCAATTTTTTTTTACGCTGAAGGCCACAAAATGTGCACCATAACAGCGTTGAATGGCCACCTAAGCTACATTTGAGGTCGGAGAGTCCCGCGTGTCGCCCTTCCAGAGGCCGGACGTTGGGTTCTATTCGGTTTATGAGTGAACTGCGGATGTTATTGTGGTGACCCACATGGCCACTAAGAATGAAAAAGGGAAAACAGTTTTCGTGCTACTTCTGGTAGCCCTCTTTACAGCGGCTCCTGTCGTGAGTGCCCACAAGACAGGGGATCTAACAGACAGGTTACACCACCCGACGGTAAGCATCGCCACCCCCCTTCCCGATGAGACAGTCCCTGGACCCGAACCCCAGATTCTCTACGCTGCCGGGGACACAGGTGAGGCCAGCGTCACATCCACCTGTAGCCCTGACGGGGGTTCCTCCTCAGGCCTCGAATTCGTGCAAACCTACGAGCCCTTCGGCTCAAGTGGTTACAACGTCGATCATAACAACAACGTCTACATCCGCTGGTACGCCTGTCGGACAACATACGCCGATACTCAGGGATACAAGTATGTGTTCCTGCAGTACAAGGAAACCCTTAACGCCGCCCCCGGCAACCACGTCTGGTCATACTGGGACCGCTACGATCATACGCAGAAGGCGGAATGGACACCCGGCACTGGCGAAAGCATCGTAGACATCGATCCCAACAACCACGTCAACCTAAACGAGCAGACCCATACCTTTAGTCTTGGTTACGCTGGCGCGTCCCTCGGTTGGAGTCTTTACTTCTCTGACGTAGACATCTACCAAGAGTACTGGACCGGTGACAAGGTCCGCTGGCGGACCGAAGAGAACAGTGCGTTCCTTAATGGCAAGAGCTCGTTCACTCTGTCCTATGGCGCTGTGTGGAAAGTCCCAAAGGGAACGCATGCGGACATTAAGTGGTACTCAGAGTTCGCGTTCCACCATGCGGACGCTACGAACGAGCACCGCCATGGCTACGGCACTCCGTGCTACGGCGTTGGGTGCGGGTACAACACGTTCAGTGTGTGGGTGCCCGCCTAATCCCTGAAAAACTATCGGTGGTGTCCCCCATGTCGCCCCTCTCACGGCGTAACAAGCACGATCCCGCTCGGTACCCCGACGGAGTGGCTCCTCTCGTGGTGCTCACGGCCCTAGGCCTCTTATCGATCGCGATCACGAGTCCCCTCGCCACAGCTAGCGAGACCTCAGTGGTGTGGGTTCGAGTCGTCGATGACGAGGGGCCCGTGGGGAACGCGACCGTGACCTTCGCCGGGGGATACCCCCACCTCAAGGAGAGCGCTCAGTCCACCGGGGGAGGCACTTACTTTTTGGAAACGGTATCCCCCGGATCGCGGGTCCTAAACGTGTCCGCGCCAGGATACTGCATTGCAACGGAACGAGTTCCTGTTTCGCCAGGTCTCAACGAGAGCAGGATAATCTTTCTCCAAGAGATCCCGGCCCTCCGGCCCCTAACGATCCTGGTTAACGGAGGGCGCGACCAATTCAGAATGCCGCTTCAATACGCTGAGGTCACTCTTAGCTACGACGCACCAAGCATGAATCTTTGCCGCTCAGAAGCGCATGCAGAGACATCCTCGAATGGAGCAGTGATACTACCTGCACCGGGGGAAGGCCGAGCGACTCTCTCCATTAAGCACGATTTCTACAAGCCACAGACTACCGAAATCAACCTCTCTGCTCTTCCTGCAGATCCGCGGGTCGTCGAGGCAGACCTTTCTCTGTCTGAACCCCATTTCCTGCTGACGGGCGAGGCACGAGCCGAGACTGGGACCCCTCTTGGGGGGGTTACCGTCGAGCTGCTACTACCTATCGGGCGACCTGAGAGCCCATTCTGGATGCACTCCCGATCTACTGCGACCACTGACGGCTCCGGTCGATTCTACTTGGCTGTCCCCCCCTCCCCCGTGAGGCTTGATCTCACAAAGGAAGGGTACTTTCCAGGGACTCTTGAACTGAGAGCCTTTCCCGATGCGGAGCCTTCCGTTCTCACCCTCACGCCGAAACCGCCCCGCACAGCCCTCCTCTATGGGAGGGTCACTAACACCGCAGGCGAGCCTCTTCCGGGGGTAGGGATTTCAGCCATATCCTCTGAGGGGAACCTTCTCAATAAAGTGGAGACAAACTCAGATCCTGACGGCCGCTTTGAGGTCCTCACTTCGGCAGCGGCACAGAAGCTATATCTTTCATGTACCGAGTCCTGCGCAAAGGGCCGCGATGGCCTGGACCGTATTATTCGTGTAGATGCGACCTCCGGCACGAATCCGCTAGGGACGATTGTTCTCGAAACTGACAACGAACGGTTGAATAGGCAGAACGCAACGGGCACAATCGTGGACGGAACCGGACGCGCCATCCACAAGGCACGAGTTCTTCTCTATGACCATGCCAAGGAACGCGTAATTGCCATTGCCATTGCCCGAGAGGACGGCACCTTTACTATCCCCGCATGTCAGCACAATAGTCAACTTCTCATCGTCGCAGGTCCTGCCGAGCCTGAGGATTCCCTATTCGAGCCTACAGGGTTTGAGAGCCGGCTAATGCGGTGTCCGATCAACGAATTGACGGTGGGTCGAATGCAGTTGACCTCCGCGAATGCGGCAAGCGCTACTCTCAATCTGCGAGTCCTGTCTGATCGGCTCATCTTGGACATGATAACCTCATTGGAGAGCAGGGAACCGATTGTCGCGAACATCACCCTCGATGGTGTTCTTGGGGATGGCGATGGGGAGATCAGTGAGGCGGAGCTTGAACAGGCCGCTTCGCTAGCGCGGAAACTCAATCCCCTGCCTATTGAGCGACTCACGCTTGAGCTGGAAGACGAGCGCCTCCCTCTCCAAACCAAGCCGCCCTCACTCCGGGTCCATCCCGGAAGCCGCCGGTTCGAATTCCTCCAGGAGGCGAGTGTTATCTGGCCGGTGGCGGACCGTGGCGGCCTCCTTAAGCTCAGGCTCAGCGTCCCCTCCTTCACACGAACCGAGATCCGGATCGTCACCCCGGATGGGATGACCTCTGGGCCCGCTGAAGCGACAGGTTGGACCAATAGCGCCTCGGGGGTCTGGATATCTCCGGGTCAGAACACCAACCCAAAAACGGAAACCTTCTTTATTCGCCTCGGCGAGGCCTCCAGGCCAGAAGAACCTCCCGCCCCGCCCCTAGGGTTAGACTCAGCGGAACGACCCGTAGGACATCCAGAGGTGGTATGGGCACTCTTCTCGTTAGGGATAGTCGCTACGCGAGCATTCTACCGCGGGAGCTAGCAGCGTGAGATCACAACGCTTGAGGTCGGGACACCTATCATATAGGAGAGTAACATCTCACTGCGCGCGCTGACGTCACCCGCCTTGTGGCTCTAAAGAGCGGACTTGCAAGGGACCCCAAACGCGGCTAAGTCGTTCGGTGTGCTGCCATTGCCCGAGTGCCTGTTGCCAGGCCTGGTCTTTCGGCCTGTTGGCCGACAGCGCCAGAGTGCAATGCCCTCCAACGCCGCACCCGTGGGTGGATCGAAAGGGCTATGGCCCGCTCCCTGCTCGGGGAGCGCGTGACGCGCACCTGGAGCTACCGCGCGGGCGTCGTGTTCATGCTCGCCTCCGGCCTCAGCTACGGCTGCGTCGCGGTGCTCGCGAAGTTCGGTCTCGAGGCGGGGTGGAACGTCGCCTCCCTCCTGGCGGTGCGCTTCGCTATTGGCGCGGCCGCCCTCGCCGTCCTCCTGGCCGCGCTCCGGGAACCTGCGCTCCCCACCTTCCGCGAGTGGCCCCGCGTCGCGGCCCTCGGCGCGCTCGGCATCGGCTTCACCTCCGGCCTCTATTTCGTGGGGCTTGGCACCGTGGATGCGGGCATCGCGAGCGTCCTCCTCTTCACGAGCCCGGCCATGGTGGCCCTCCTGTCCGCGTTCATGGGGGAGCGCCTCGGGGGCCTCGGGCTTGCCGCGCTCGGTCTCTCGCTCCTGGGGGTCGGCTTCGTCGCGACGGGCGGCGCCGCAGGGTCCGCGGAACCCGTGGGCGTCGTCATCCTGCTCCTCTCGGCCCTCACCTACTCCGTCTACTTCCTCGCGGGCCGCCGCATCGCCGCGGGCGTCCCGGCGGGCGCGCTCGCCGTGGGTGTGATGGCCTCCGCCTCGGCGGCCTTCTTCCTGGTGGCGCCCTTCACGCCCGGCGGGCTCGCTCTCTCGGGGGGCACCGCGGGGCTCCTCATCGCCGTGGCGCTCGGCGTCATCGGGTCCGCGGCGGCCCTCGGCTGCTTCTTCCAGGGCCTCCCCGTGGTGGGCGCCTCCCGCGCCGCCATCCTCAGCACCGTGGAGCCCCTCTCCACCCTCCTCTTCGCGGCGCTTTTCCGAGCCGAGATTCCAAGCCTCCTCCAGCTCCTCGGGGCGGCCGGCATCCTGGGGGCCGTCATCCTGCTTGCGTTCAGGGAGCCGGGGGAAGGGCAGGGGACTCCCTAACGCTTCCTCGCGTGTCAATCGTGGAACGGGGATCGTTAGCGGGAGCGTGAACGGGAGCGGGAGCGTGGCGTGAGCCGGGCGGACGCTCACGCTAACGCTCACGCTCGACGTCCAACGTTAGCGGGAGCGTGAACGGGAGCGGGAGCGGGGGCTGGACGCAGCAACCCCTTTATCCCTCTCCCCCGATCCGGGGGCCATGCCCCTGCACGCCGACCTCGTCGTCGTGAACGCCCGCATTCTCACCATGGACCCCGCGAAGCCCCAGGCGGAGGCCCTCGCCCTCCGCGGCGGCCGCCTAGTCGCCGTCGGGTCCCGCGCCGAGGCCGAGGCCCTCAAGGGTCCCGGCACGGAAGTGATTGACGCGGGGGGCCGCGTGCTCCTGCCGGGCTTCGTGGACGCGCACACGCACCTTGTGCAGTACGGCATGCAGCTGCTCCGCCTCAACCTCGGCACCGTCCGCAGCGTGGAGGAGTGCCTGGAGCGCGTGAAGGAGCGCGCCCAGATGACGATGCAGGGCGGCTGGGTCGTGGGCCACTCCTGGGACGAGATGAAGTGGGACCGTCCCCTCGTTCCCACGCGCGAGCAGCTCGACCGCATCGCGCCCGACAAGCCCGTGGTGCTCATCCGCGTGGACATCCACAGCGTCGTCGTCAACTCGGAGGCGCTCCGCCGCGCCGGCATGGACCCCGCCGTCCACCCCACGGGGTTCCTCACGGAGCACGACGCGTACCGCATCACCGACCTCGTGAAGCCCACGGTGGAGACACACGTCAAGGGCCTCGAGCGCGCCGCCCGCGCCCTCTGGGAGCGCGGCATCACGAGCGTGCACGCCATCGTCGACCACGACGACGTGGACGCCCTCCAGCGCGCCAGGGACAAGGGCTCGCTCCCCGTGCGGACGCTCCTGTACTACCGCGTGGACGACCTCGAGCACCTCCTCGCCTTGAAGCTCCACCGCGGCTTCGGCGATGCCTGGCTCCGCGTGGGCGGCCTCAAGCTGTTCACGGACGGAAGCATCGGGTCCCGCACCGCCGCCATCAGCTTCCCCTACCGCGGCTCCGAGACCAACAAGGGGATGTTCATCTACGACGACAAGAAGCTCTTCGACCTGGCCGCTCGCGCCCACGCCGGGGGCCTCCAGCTTGCCATCCACTGCATCGGCGACGCCGCCGTGGACCAGGCGCTGCGCGCCATCGACCACGCGCTTTCCGAGCACCCGTCGCAGGACGTGCGCCACCGCTTGGAGCACCTCGAGCTCTTCACGGACAAGGACGCGCAGCGGATGAAGGAGCTCGGCGTCATTGCGTCCTGTCAGCCGAACTTCATCGGCGAATGGGGCCACGCGGGCCAGATGTACGCGGACCGTTTGGGCGCCGAGATCGTGGGCAAGCACAACCGCCTCGCCGTGCTCAAGCGCCTCGGCATCCCCATCGCTTTCGGGTCCGACCACATGCCCACGGGGCCCCTGTACGGCATCCACTGTGCCGTGAACGCGCCCACGCCCGACCAGCGCCTCAACGTGGAGGAGGCGCTCTACGCCTACACGCGCGGCGCGGCCTACGGCGGCTTCCTGGAGCGCGAGGTGGGCACCCTTGCGCCCGGCTACTTCGCGGACTTCATCGTCCTCGACAAGGACCCGAGGGACCACCCGACCAGCGTGAAGGACGTCCAGGTGCTCCTCACCGTCCTCGACGGGCGCGTGGTCCACCGCCTCCTCCCCCGGTAAACCCCCGGGATGCGATCAAGGAGCCATATCACTTAAGCGCGAGTCGCCACCGAGCCCCCTTCGGTGACGTTTCCATGGTGGACACCCAGTATGCAGCAGGAAGACCCAGGCCCGTGGCGACGAGCCACGTCCGGGCCTTCTTCATCGGAATCGCCTTGTTCCTAGTGATCGGTTTTGGTCTCGGCCTCATGGGCTTCCTCGTGGGAGCCGCCGGTGACGCCGCCACCACCGTTGGCGGCACGCAAGTCCCCGTGGAGGTGGCGAGCGTCGCCTTCTTCGCGCTCACGGCCATCCTGATGTCGACCTTCGTGGCCCTTGCGGTGGGCATCGGCATCGGCGCCGCCGACGGCCGCAACCCCCTCATGCGCGGCATCGTCGCCGGCATCGCGAGCTTCATCGGCTTCTACCTCATGGTGCTCCTCACCGTCGTCCTTAGCGGCGCGGAGGTCACGAACACCCTCCAGCAGGTGTTCAACACCGCGCAGAACCAGGCCGGCACCGTCCCCAACGTGTGGCTGCGCCTCTTCCTCGCGGGCCTCCCCGCGGCCGGCATCGGCCTCCTCTCCGCGGCCCTCACCGCCTTCATGTGGCCCCGCCGCGACCCCTACTACCCCAGCATGCCCGCCGATGCGGGCCTCTACGAGCGCGAAGGCTACGGCCGCCCCTACGCGGGCTCCACCGCGGCAGGCGCCGTGGGCGGCGCTGCCGCCGGCTACCGCGGCGGCGAGGCCTACCGCAACGACCCCGTGTACCGCGGCGAACCCCAGGACACCTGGCGCCGGGGCGGCGACGCGCGCGACCAAGGCGTCCTCCACGACGACCCCGGCCGCTACGCGGGCGAACGCTCCCGCTACGGCGAGGGCGTCACCTATACGCCCGGCGAGGAGCGCGCCACGGGCGGCGTCTATCGCGGCGAGCGCCTCCGCGACCGCGACGTCTACTGGGAACCCTCCCGGGGCGAGGCGCGGCGGCCGCCTGGTGAGGAACGGCGCTAAGCAAGTATAATCACAGAATTATACGGCCCCGATCTACGGGGCCCTCTTCTTTTTGTTCAAAAACCGAACGGGAGCCAGGGCTTATCGCCTAGGGTCGACCGGAAACGTGCAGGAGAAAAAGCCCCGCCTCACCCCTCCGGAGGGTACGGGTCCTCGCGGTACGTCCGCTCCTCCTGGATGCGGCCGTCCTGATTGTGGATGCGGAGGGACCCTTCGTGGCGCTTGGCGAGGTCGATTCCTGCCCGCACGGCTTCCTCCTTGGTCCCGTGGACGCTCGAGGCGCGTTCGGCATGTTCGCGTTTCACGGCCCACCCTTGCGGATGGGGCGTCACGTGGTAGTTGTCCTTGGTGCCCATGCGTAACGCTCGGACGCGACGGCGCTTAAAGGCTCAGGCCCGGTCACCGAGCCTTCGAGGAGGGTTCCACCGGAAGCACGGGCAGGGAACCCTTTTTTAGAAGGAGGCCCTTCGGCCGCCCCATGTCCCGGCCCCTGCTTTCCCCTGAGACCCTCGGGAAGGCCCGCATCGTCGCCGCCCAGAGGGTGTGCGATCACTGCCTGGGCCGTGGCTTCGGGAAGCTCGAGTCGGGCCTTTCGAACGCGGAGCGCGGCGCCCTCCTTCGGGAGGCCCTGCAGACGCCCGCCGTGAACTTCCTCGACTGCACCGTGTGCGAGGGCCTCTTCGGCGAGCTCGACGAGTTCGCCACCATCGTCCTCGAGTCCCTCGAGGGGTACGAGTACGACAACTACCTCGTGGGCACCCGCGTGGACCCCGACCTCATGGCGCGCGAGCAGGCCCTCTGGCAGGCGGCGGGGTGCGTGGAGAGCTCGGAGAAGCTGAACTCGGAGCTCAACCGCGAGATCGGGAAGCGCGTCCACGCGAAGAACGGGAAGCCCGTCGAGTTCGGAAAGCCCCAGATCACCGTCCTCCTGGACACGCGGTTCAACGTCGCCACCCTCACCTTCGGCGGCTACTACCTGTTTGGGCGCTACCGCAAGCTCGAGCGCGGCCTCCCGCAGACGGTGTGGCCCTGCCGGCGCTGCCGCGGCCGCGGCTGCAACACCTGCAACGGCACCGGCAAGCTCTACGAGGCCTCGGTGCAGGAGCTCATCGAGGCCGCCCCCAAGCAGGCCTCGGGCGCCACGGAGACGGCCTTCCACGGCGCGGGGCGCGAGGACATCGACGCCCGCTGCCTCGGGTCGGGCCGCCCCTTCGTCCTCGAGCTCAAGAACCCGAAGACCCGCGCCCTCGACGTGGCCGGCCTCGAGCGGGAGATCAACGAGACGAACAAGGGCCGCGTCGAGGTGGAAGGCCTCCGCATCGCTTCCAAGGAGGAAGTGGCCCACGTCAAGGAGTTCCGCGGCCACAAGACCTACCTCGCGCGGGTCGTTTTCGCGGACGACGTAACCTCCGAAAAGCTTTTAAAGGCCATCGGGACATTACGGGGCTGCGTCGTCGCCCAGCGTACGCCTTCACGTGTATCCCACCGCCGAGCCGATCTGGTTCGCAAGCGGCAGGTGCACTCAATTGAGTTGGAGAGCCTCTCCGGCCGCGAAGCCCAAATTCGCATCACCGGGGACGCAGGCCTCTACATCAAGGAACTCGTATCGGGCGACGAGGGAAGAACCACCCCCTCGGTGGCAGAACTCACAGGCGTTCCCGCGAAGGTCGAGGACCTCGACATCCTGGGCGTCGAGTACGAGAGCTCCGCCCCCCTCGACGAAGAAGCCTGAAAATCACATTCATCTGGAGGAAACTGAAATGGTCGTCCGCTCCAAGGGATTCCGCAGCAAGACACGCTCCAAGCTCGCCCGCCGCGCCAGCGAGAAGGGCCTCACCCCCGTGACCCACTCTCTCCGCTCCTTTGACGAGGGCAGCAAGGTCAACATCAACATCAACTCGTCCATCCACAAGGGCATGCCCCACCCCCGCTTCCAGGGCTTCACCGGCACCGTCGTCGGCAAGCAGGGCACCGCCTTCATCGTGTCCGTCCGCGTGGGCGGCCTGATGAAGACCGTGATCGCCCGCCCTGAGCACCTGAAGGCCAACGCCTGAAACCCCGACTAGGAGGAATCCCAAGTGGTCGCCGCAGCTCCCCCCAGCACCTCGGTCCAGCCTGCAGAGGAAGTCCTTGAAGGCAAGCCCGTCCCCCTCGCCACTGTGAAGGCGCTCATCGAGCGCGAGCGCGAGCTCCGCGGCCAGACAGCCGAGGACCTGACCTACGAGCAGAAGCTCGCGGCCGACCACGCTTCGACCTTCGCCCGCCTCCCGATGGGGCAGGCGGACGAACTCCTGGGCAAGCTCCTCGCCCTCCCCAAGGTCACGCCCGCCCAGGCGGCGAAGATCGTGGACCTTGCGCCCAGCCACCCGGACGACGTCCGCGCCGTCTTCGCCAAGGACCGTGTCCAGCTGGAGAAGGACGAGATCGATAAGATTCTTGAACTCGTCCGGGGTTACCTCGGGTAATATCAACGGCGGTCTTTCCATGGAGGACTACGTCTACATCCTGGATTTCCTACCTCGGGGTAGGCCTGACAATCCCCGCAGCAAGGACCCCGTTGCCTACGGCATCGGCGAGCGGAACTTCGTCCTCCTCGAGCTTGTGCCCAAGCCCGACGCGACGCTCCTCGTGGGCGACCGTATCTATGTGGGCCGCGACCCCGCCATTCCCCGCCAGGTGGACCATGTCCGCGGCCGCGTCCGTTACGAGGAGATGACCCACGCGGCCCAGTCCGAGATGCCCTTCGTCATCGAGCAGATGGTGAAGGCCCAGGAGGAGCGCTTCCTCAAGTTCTACAACGAGGCAGGGCCCGTGACGACCCGCATGCACATGCTGGAGCTTCTCCCCGGCCTCGGCAAGAAGCTCATGTGGGCCACCCTCGAGGAGCGCAAGAAGGGCCTCTTCAAGACCTTCAAGGAGATGAGCGAGCGCGTGAAGCCCCTTCACCAGCCCGAGCGCCTCATCGCCCACCGCATCGAGACGGAGATTCGGGACCCCGCACAGAAGTACCACATCTTCG
>Ga0247718_1000404_pt1 | contig 12043 bp, 7 predicted proteins | sample 21E_DmetaG_FD_189045 | JGI IMG/M metagenome (GOLD analysis project Ga0247718, IMG submission 189045) | Soil microbial communities from hillslope of Landscape Evolution Observatory, University of Arizona, Oracle, AZ, United States - 2-1-E_D | ecosystem: Engineered > Artificial ecosystem > Mesocosm...
GGCATTGTCGTAATTGTCGCCAAGGGCCGCTGCCCGGCCATAGGCCGCGGTCGCACGGGTGCGGTCGCCCTTGGCGTCGTAGGCGTTGCCCATCTTGATCTCGCTCCAGACGTGCAGCCATGCCGGGCGGGCCGACCCTTGGGCACCGAGGTCGCGGGTGGCTTTGAAGTTCTCGATCGCGAGGTCATAGTTGCGCTGCTCGAGGAACAGCAGCCCGAGATGGTAGTAGACCCACGCGTTGGAGCGGTCGAGCTTGAGCGCCGCCTCAAACTGCTGCTGGGCGTCCACGTAGTTTCCTTCCTTAAACTGCTCGATGCCGCGCCGGGCGATCGACGAGACGCGAAGATCCGGCGAGATCCGCAGCAGCTTATATCCCGGATCGATGATGACGCCGAGCGGTTTGCCGGTCGATTCGATATTAAAGTCGGCACTCGACTCATCCATCTGCACGGTGACGGTCTTCAGACCCTGCTCGCCTTCCGAGCGGAGTTGGACGTCGATCGGCAGGCGAAGGTTGTCGTAGTTCTGCTTGACGGTACCGCGGGCGATGAACTTCCCGCCGCGTGTCCGGATGATCTGGTAATCGGCAGCGAACTCCGGCACGCCGGTGCTCTCGACCCAGCGGGCGAAAAAGTAACGCATCGGCTGCCCGGCGACCTGTGAGGTCAGCTTTTCGAAGTCGTCGATCGAGGCATTCTTGCCGCGGTACTGCTGCAGAAACGAGCGGAGAAGCTGGTCGAACTTTTGTTCGCCGAGCGTGTCGCGGAGAAGCTTAAAGACGAGCGCCCCCTTGGCGTACATGATGTACTGGTACGCGGTCGAGGTGTCGTCGAGATTGGACGGAGCACGCAGCAGCGATGCGGTCTGTTCGAAGGTCAGGGACTTTTCGAGCAGCTCGCGGCGCAGGGCTTCGAGCTTCGCTCCGTCGAGGTTCTGCTCGCGCAGCGAGAAGGCACTGTACTCGGCCAGGCCCTGCGAGAGCCACGCATCGTCGAATGATCTCAGACCTATCGTCTGCCCCCACCACTGGTAAGCGGCCTCGCGCTGCAGGCGCTCGAGCGTGATGTCGCGGGCCTCTTCAAAATGCCGGTTCGCGACGAATAGCATCCCGCGTGCCGAATAGAAATCGAGCGTGTCGTCATCGGTCTGCACGACGATCAGCTTGTTGCCTGCCTCGGGCGCTCCCCAGCGTTTTGTGTAGTAAGCGAGAGCTTTGCCTAGGGTCTCACCGTACCGCGCGGTCTGGTTCTCCATCCCGGGCTGCACGTAGAACTGCAGGTCGTGGCCTCCGATGCTGAGGTTCTTGCTGACAAACCGCCCGTAGGCGAAGTTGCCGATAAGTGCGGGTTTGGTGATGACGAAGCGCTGCTTGCCGCCCGCATTCGTGACCGGCACGTCGCTGTGCCCGACAATCTGCATCCCGCCCGGCGCCGACAAAGTGATGTCGGCGGTCGCCATATCGGCCGCATAGTTGTGGAACGGGAACCAGCGAGCCGCATACATCAGATAACCACGCTGGTCACCAATGTAAGCAAGACGCTTGGTGATGAGCGGACCACCGTTCGGTGAATTAAGAACGCCGCTGTATTTGAAACGCAGAGTGACGGGCGTGCCTTTAGTCACGTTCTCGCCAAGATCGATGCGGACGCTCGGGCCGAGATCCGACACTCCCGTCTGGTCCTGCACGAACGTGATAGGGCCGGCCCCCGTCATCGACGATGCTCCTGCTGCTCCAGCGGCCGGTGCAGTCGTCGAGCGTGGTGCCGGTGTTCGACCCCTCTGACCCACCGCCGCCGCGGGCGCCGCCGTTCCCGAAGCCGGCGACCCCACCCGGATTATCGCGTCGACCTTCAGCGACCCGTTAAGTTCGAACGTGATCGAGCGTGTATCTTCGAGCGGCACGAAGGTGACATCTGCCGTGGCGTCCAATCTGTTGCCGGCCGGCGTAAGTGCCGCGTCGATGACGTAATGCGTCACGTCGAACGGGGTCCGCTTGACCTGCTGCGCGAGTGCGAAAAGCGAGGCGATCGCGATGACAATCGCGGCGGAAACGTATATCTTAAACAGTTTTTTCATTCTGAATACCGGACTTGAAAATCGCTTTAGTATGCGAGGGTTTGATGTAGCCCTCACCTAAATCGTTCGCCTAACGGACGTAAATCGGGTTCGAGATTATCCACGGCATCTCTCGGTCGAACGGCGGCCCGAGTCGATCGAGATAGACCTCCACGCGGTAAGCGCCCGCGCTGTTCACCTCCAGCGTCATCTCGGAGGTGCCTACGGATTCGTGTACGTTCTCGCCGTTTCTGAAAACGACAAACCGCGCGTTCTGCGGTGCCGCAGCAGCGAGTTTTATCGTCTGGCCGGCCGATATCTCACCGCCCATCGGGGCGACGCCGCCTGCCGCCTCAGCCCTGAAAATAAATCCGGCCGTGTCGCCCAGCGAATCGAAGCCAATAAACAGGCGGCCCGCCCTGATCGCCGCGAGCAGCTCGTCGCGGTTTAGTGGCTGGTCCTTCTCGAGCAGCACGTGAGCCCGGACTATTCTGAAAGTGGATTCGTACGGATCGAGCTTTATATTTATAAGTTTATTGCCCGCATCGTCGCTGAAGAGGTGAAAGCCTATATTCGAATGGGCGTCCGTACCCGGGAACAGCGAGATATTCCGCTTGGCTGCAGTCTCGTCAAACCTTAGCAGGTTGTCGTCGGGGCGGCGAAAGTGGGACATCAGCGTCAACTCCGGGTAGCTCCCGTATGACCAGATCAGATCGCCGGCGAGGAGGAGCGGGTTGGCCCTTTTCGCCTGTGTGTGGTTGCTGAAGACCTCGATGCCGTCGAAATCAGCATTCCAGGATTTGAATCTTTCAGGATAAGCGACGAGGGCGGGCCTGTTTTCCGAATGGAGTTTTTCGACCACCCGCTCGGTCGGCAATCTTCTGAGGCTCGCCGCTTCGGCGCTGCCTGGGATCATCAAAAACCGGTCGCCGTCGGCCGTGTCGATCTCATTTCCGCCGACGAAAAGAATTTTGCCGTAAACGCCGTTGAGCGTTAGAGCCGACGTGTCGTACTGATCCGAGTAGTGCTCGGTCATCAGGACAAAATCAAGGTCATTCGCGTTAGCAGCCGCGATCAGCTCATCGAAGCCGCCCGTGCTGTGCCCGCCCAGGCTCGTGTGGGCATGGATGATGCCCTTGTATTCGTTGTACCCCGCGTTTTCGCGATCTATGCGCCGCGACTCAAGTTCGGCGATTTTGCCCGCGATGCGGCCGGTCAGGTAGCGCCGGTAAACAAATGGGACCTGAAGCACCACGACCACGGCAAGCAGGATGAGCAGGATTTTGTAACGGCGCTTCATCATCTCGGAACATTAATTCAGAAAATCGACCGACACAACGTGGGCTGCGATCTGTTTACCCATCGCGGCGACCGTTTGATGCTCGGGGTGGACTGTGTAGGCATCAAGTCCGGCCTGATCGTTGAATGTCGCGACGAGCCCGGTGTCGTACGAGCGCTCGAGATGCAGAATGTCTTCGCCGACGTTGAGCTCGATGACCTCAGGAATGACGTCTTTCAATCCCCGCAGCCGCTCGCGGTGTTCTTCGCGCGTTTCGGGTATCGTTTCTTCTTTGTATTTCCAGCAGACAATGTGGATGAGCATTCTTTTGATTCCAGATTCCAGATTTCAAATTCCAGATCACTGAACTAGATTTGACGGGCAAATTTGAAACTCGAACCTGAAATTTGGAATTTGGAATCTGGAATTCGAAGTCTGAAATTCTAATTCTCTCCCTCGCACCACCGTCTCGTCACCTCGTGGCGGTAGGCGAACATCTTTTCGAGCCGGGGCAGAATGGCCATCGGGGCCGCGAGCGAGCCAAAGATTCCGACCGGCGGCTCAAACTCGATCTCGTCTCTCAGTACTGCACCTGCCGCGTGCGGCAGAATAACGTGCCGATGCCGCCAGCTCTTGAAAGGGCCCGAGATCTGCGTGTCTTCGAACATCCGCGGTGGGTCGTAGGCCGTGTGCTCGGCGACCCAGCGGACCTTGACCGGGCCGAGGACGCGGCTCTCCAGAATGGTCCGCGAGCCGAGTTTCGAAATGTCGGCCTTTTGCACGATCTTCACCTTTTCCCACGGTGGGACCAATCGCTCGAAGGCGTCGGGCAGTTCGTGAAACGCAAACACCTTTTCGGGTGTGCAGCGGATTACACTCTCTTTTACAAACCTCATCGCAGTCGAGACAAGTATATCGTGTTCGCCGGTCGTCGAGGATTTTGAAAACCGCGCCGTGAACTGCTTAAATACGGGCAATAAAAATCCAAAAGAAGACCGAAAAGATCGGCAATCGAGAATGGCAAACACTTCAGCAGCCTACGGCGACACGGGCGTCGGAGCGGACGGCGAACATGTATCGCAATCGAAGATCTGGCAAGTGATCGGCGCCTCGGCGGTCGGCACGATGATCGAGTGGTACGACTTTTACATTTTCGGCAGCCTTGCTGCGACGATCTCGCCGCTGTTTTACCCGCCTGAGAACCAGACCTTCGCGTACATCGCGTATCTCGCGACGTTCGCGGTCGGCTTCATTGTGAGACCTTTCGGAGCGTTGTTCTTCGGCCGGATCGGTGATCTTGTCGGGCGAAAGTACGCTTTTCTCGTGACGCTTTTGATCATGGGCGGCGCGACGGCGATGATCGGGTTTTTGCCGACGTACGAGCAGATCGGGATCGCGGCCCCGATCATCTTGCTGGGCATCCGCGTGCTGCAGGGCCTCGCGCTCGGCGGCGAATACGGCGGCGCGGCCGTTTACGTCGCCGAGCACGTGCCGGACGAGCGGCGTGGTTTTTACACGTCGTTCATCCAGATCACGGCGACGCTCGGATTGTTTATGTCGCTGGCCGTGATTCTGATCGTGCAGAACATGATGTCACCCGACCAGTTCGCCGGCAGGGCGGGTGCGATCGCCGGGTGGCGGATACCTTTTCTGATCTCGATCCTTCTGGTCGTCGTCTCGCTTTACATTCGTCTGCGGATGAAGGAGTCGCCGATCTTCCAGCACGTGAAATCGAGCGGTATGACCTCGGCGAATCCGCTGGTCGAGGCGTTTACAAAATGGAAGAACCTGAAGGTCGTGCTGATCTCGCTCTTCGGCGCGACGGCCGGTCAGGGTGTGGTGTGGTACACGGGCCAGTTCTACGCGCTCTTTTACCTGCAGTCGATCCTCAACGTCAACGCGACCTCCGCCAACTACATCGTCGCGATCGCTTTGCTGATGGGGATGCCGTTCTTCGTGATCTTCGGCGCGCTGAGCGACCGCTTAGGGCGGAAGTGGATAATGCTCGCTGGGTGCCTGCTGGCACTGTTGACCTATATGCCGATCTACAAGGCGATGCAGTCTGCAGCCGGATCGAACGTCGTCACCGCGACCTCTCAGCGAAACCCTACTACCGGAGCGATCTCGCTCACACCGCAATCAATCGATACCGCAACCGGAAACCTCACGCCGGCGCCGAAGGTGCTCCCCTACACATCGTTCTCCGAGCTTGTTTCGAACCGCGCTGCCTGGATGCTGATCCTTCTCGTTTTCGTTCAGGTCCTGTGGGTGACGATGGTTTACGGCCCTATCGCGGCGTATCTGGTCGAGGCCTTTCCGGCAAAGATCAGATACACCGCGCTCTCGCTGCCGTATCACATCGGCAACGGCGTATTCGGCGGGCTGCTTCCAGTGATCGGATTATCTGTGGTCGCGCAGACGGGGAACATCTACGCCGGGCTCTACTACCCGATGGTCGTCGCGGGGATCACATTTGTAGTGGGAGCGCTTCTTTTGCGAGAGACGCACGGGCACAAGATCTGGGAAGAAGTCAGGTCAGAACCGTCCGTGTGAGCGGGCGGCAAGGCGGGTGGAATTTTTGCTCGCGAATAGAGCGAGAGTAAGAGATCTTTGCCGCGGATTGTCGCGGATCGCGCGGATCAAAAAGATCTGTGCGGATCAAAAAGATCTGTATAGACTCTTGTTTCTTTATCCGCGTTATCTGCGTCGATCCGCGGCAAAGATCTCTTCTTCCGACTTGTGATCTTTTGGGGCTCAGACGAGCGACCGCGACAGCAACTCCCAGACCTTCACGAGGTGCTTCTCCTCGACGCGGATGCTGCCGACGGAGAGGCGCAAGGTGAATTTGCCGTTGAGTTTGGTGTGCGACAGATACGCTTCGCCGCTCGCGTTGATGTTGTTCATTAGTCGCTCGTTGAAGGCATCGAGATCGTCGACGTTCTTCGGCGCGGCTCTGAAGCAAACGAGAGCAAACGGCACCGGGGCCATCAGCTCGAAGTTCTCCGACTCCTCGACCCACGAGGCAAACAGTCTCGCCAGCCGACAGTGCTCACCGATTCGCGCGGCCAGGCCTTCGCGGCCGAAGTAGCGGATCACGAACCACAATTTCAGCGCGCGGAAGCGGCGGCCGAGTTGGATGCCGTAGTCCATTCCGTTTTTAACGGTTTCCTGTTCGCTCGTCTTCAGGTATTCGGGCACGAGCGAAAACGCCTGCTTCAAAGTCGCCATGTCGCGGCAGTACAGAACCGAAAGATCGAACGGCGTGAAGAGCCACTTGTGCGGGTTGACGACGATCGAGTCAGCGCGCTCCCAACCCTTGAACAACGGCCGAAACTCTTCGACGATTGCCGTCGGCCCGGCGTACGCCGCATCGACGTGCAGCCACAGTCTGTACCTTTCGCAGATGTCCGCCACAGCGTCGACCGGATCGACGCTGGAGGTCGAGGTCGTGCCGACGGTCGGGATCACGCAGATCGGCACGTAACCGGACTCGGTGTCCGCGCGAATCGCTTCGGCGAGCTTTTCCGGGATCATCTCGAACCGCTCGTTGCACTCGATCTTTCGTAAGCTACGCTGCCCGAGTCCGAGTGTGATGACCGATTTGTCGATCGACGAATGGGCGTGCTCCGAAGCGTAAACGCGCAGCAGAGAAAGATCATCTCTACCGCTCATGCCGCGCTCGCGGATGTCGAGATTTACTCGCTCACGCGCCGCCGCGATCGCGTGCATCGTCGAGACCGAGGCCGTGTCGTAGATGATGCCGTCAAAGCCGTCGGACAGACCGAGCATCTGGCGCAGCCAATCGAGTGTGACGTCTTCGACTTCGGTCGACGCGGGCGAAGTCCGCCAGAGCATCGCCTTCATATCGAAGGTCGCCGTGAGCATCTCGCCGAAGATTCCAACCGAAGACGTAGAGGTCGAAAACAACCCGTGAAAATTCGGATGATTCCAATGTGTCACCGCGGGCACGATCAACCGATCAATGTCGGCGATCACTTCGCCGAAGTCTTCGCCGATCTCCGGCGGCGATTTGGGCACGCTCTCGGTCAGCCAGCCGGGCTCGACCTGCGAGAGCACCGGGAACTCGTCGATGTGTTCGAAGTAGTTCGCGATCCAGTCCACGAGCGCGTGGCCGTGGCGCCGAAATTCGTCGGCGGGCATGTCGCCGAAGTTATTCTTCCGATCCGCTGTCATAGGTGATTGGGCCTTGGTGCCGATTCTATCGGATGAATCCTCGACATGCCATCCTCTTCGGGTATAATGCCGCTTGGAACGCTAATCTTTAGAGACGTGTCACAAAAGGTCTCTCCTCACGAAACTTTCCTGGACGGGTTAGTGGGTTTCCGGTAAGCATTTGTAATTCTGATCAAAATCTTTAGTGCGAGGTGAAAATGATTCACAAAGTCTCCAGATATATGTACGCGCTGACGGCAATGCTTTTGGTGCCGGTACTCGTTTCCGCGCAGGAAAAGGGTCTCGACGAGCGGATCGATGAAGCGTTTAAGCCGGCCGCCGACTGGTGGGAATGGCTTGTCTTCTTTCCTGCACCGTTACCCGAGCCGCTCAATCTGCCGATCGTATTGTATTTGCTGATCATCGGCGCGGTGTTTTTCACGCTCGCCTTTGGATTTATCAATATTCGCCGCTTCCCGCTGGCGCTGAGCGTCGTGCGGGGCAAGTACGACGACATCGAACTCGCGGACGCGGAGCCGGGGGCCGAGGTCAATGTCGTCGAGGGTGACGTCGCCCGCACGATCAGGGACGAAAGTCACCATGGTGAGGTGAATCACTTCCAGGCGCTCGCCACGGCTGTCTCAGGGACGGTCGGACTGGGCAACATCGCGGGTGTCGCGATTGCGGTCGGCATCGGCGGACCGGGAGCAACGTTCTGGATGATCGTCGCCGGTCTGCTGGGTATGTCGTCGAAGTTCGTCGAGTGCACTCTCGGTGTGAAATACCGCGATGTTGAGGCTGACGGCACCGTACACGGCGGCCCGATGTATTACCTCTCGCGCGGTTTCGCCGAGCGCGGTATGGGTGGGTTTGGCAAGATACTAGCGATCATCTTTGCGATCTTCTGCGTCGGCGGTTCATTCGGCGGCGGCAATGCCTTCCAGGCTAATCAGGCAACCACGCAGATCACCACGATGCTTGGTTTCGGTACGGGCGGCGCCGTTCGCACGATTATCGGCATCATTATGGCGGTGCTCGTTGCGGTCGTTATCATCGGCGGCATCAAGCGCATCGCCCGCGTCACCGAAAAACTCGTTCCGCTGATGGCGATCATCTACATCATCGCTTCGTTGATCATCATCCTCGCACACCTAACCGAGGTGCCGGCCGCGATCGGGCAGATCATTTCCGGTGCTTTCACACCGACGGCTGCGGTCGGCGGGCTCGCGGGTGTGATCATTCAGGGTTTCCGCCGGGCGGCGTTCTCGAATGAAGCGGGCGCGGGCTCGGCGGCGATCGCCCACTCCGCCGTGCGGACAAAATATCCCGCGAGCGAGGGGATCGTCGCGCTGCTCGAGCCGTTCATCGACACGGTGGTGATCTGCACGATGACCGCGATCGTGATCGTCCTCTTCAATATGGACGGCTTCTTCCAGTACGGCGGCGTGGTCGATGCCTCCGGGGCAAGGAACGTGATGATCGACGGCCAGGCCGTGAACGGCGTCGATCTGACGGCACGGGCCTACAACGACGTGCTGCCCGGATTTAATATCGTGCTGACCATCGCGATCGTCCTCTTTGCATTCTCGACGATGATCTCGTGGTCGTATTACGGCCTGCAGTCGTGGAAATATCTCTTTGGCAGATCCAAGGCCGCCGATTTGTCCTTCAAGGTCCTGTTCTGCTTCTTCGTCGTGATCGGCGCCGCGGCCTCGCTCGGATCAGTGCTGGCATTCTCGGACGCGATGATCCTTGCGATGGTCTTTCCGAACATGATCGGTCTGTTCTTCCTTTTCCCGAGGGTTAGGGAAGAATTGAATCGCTACCTGGCGGCCATTGGGAAGTAAGATTCGTTGAAAATCGGAATACAAAGGAGGGGGCTATTTCACCGTAGATAGCCCTTTTCCTTTTACCAAACTGCTCGCACGATGGCTGACAACATCACCAGCAGCAGCACCTGGCCACGATGGTTCGCGACTTTGGGTTGCGGCTTCATGATCGCGCTCATTCCTGCCCCCGAGGGCGTGACGCGTGAGGCGTGGAGGTTGCTGGCTATCTTTATCGCGACGATCGTCGGTTCGATCATCGGACCGCTGTCGGGGAGCGCGATGGTGCTTCTAGGGGTGATCGCGACAGTCGTTTTCGGCGCGCTGAAACCCGCCGACGCTCTCAAAGGATACAGCGAGCCGGTCGTGTGGCTGGTGCTGGCGGCTTTCTTCCTTTCGTGCGCGATGATAAAGACGGGGCTGGGGCGTCGCGTCGCACTGCTGTTCATCCGCGCGATTGGACGAAAGACGATCGGCCTGGGCTATGCTCTCGTTGGGACCGACTTTATTTTGGCGTCGATGATCCCATCGAACGGCGCGCGGAACGGCGGCGTCATCCTCCCGATCGCGAAGAGCGTCAGCGAGACCTACGGATCGCGGCCGGACGACGGTACGGCGGACAGGTTCGGAGCGTTTCTCGTGAATCTTCTGTACCAGTGCGACGTGATCATCTGTGCGACCTTCATTACGGGCCAGGCCTCGAACTTCATCATCCAGGACCAGATAGCCCGGCACACCGGCGTCCAGATCACTTACGCCGGATGGTTCGTCGCCGCGATCGTCCCGAGCCTCATATCGCTCACCCTCGCGCCGCTGGTTATCTATAAACTTTTTCCTCCAGGGATCAAGGAAACGCCGGAAGCTTCAACCTTCGCATCGGCGGAGTTGGAAAAGCTCGGCCCGATGTCCGCCAACGAAAAGCTGACTCTGCTGGTACTCGTCTCCGTCGTCGTGCTCTGGATCACTAAGGATTATCTCCACTCGATCGACACGGCCATCGTCGCTCTGCTCGGCATCTGCGTGCTGCTCACCCTGCGGGTGCTGGAGTGGAACGACCTGATGGGCTCGCGCGAGGCATGGTCGGTGTTCATTTGGTACGGCGGTCTGGTCAATATGGCGGCCGCGCTCGGGAGCACCGGGCTGACCAAGATATTCGCCGACAGCGTCGCGGGGTTTACGGGCGGGATGACATGGGCCGCGGCACTTGCGGTCCTGCTGCTTATCTATTTTTACTCGCACTATCTTTTTGCATCGATCACGGCACACGTGCTGGCGATGCTGATCCCGTTTCTGGCCGTCAGCCTCGCGGTCGGCGCTCCGACCGGGCTCACGATTCTGCTCCTTGCCTACTTTTCGAATCTGAACGCGGGCCTGACCCACTACGGGACGACGCCCGCGCCGATCTATTTCGGGACGGGATATATCGGCCAAGGTCGGTGGTGGAAGACCGGTCTGATCGTTTCGGTGATCAATATCGCCGTCTGGGCCGGTATCGGATCGATATGGTGGAAGTTGCTCGGCTGGTGGTGATGCGGGCGAGCAAAAATGAATCGCCGACCGTGAGCAGCGAATTAGCTCACGGTCGGCGATAAATCTGACGGCTTGTTTTTTATTCGGCGGCGGTTGGTAAATCCGACTCGTCAATCTTCTCGAGGGCTTCCTTGTAGATCACGATCTTGTTGTCGGTCTCCAGTTCGCGGCGAGCACTCGCCAGATAATCATTGAATACCCGACCACGCTTTTGCTGCAGCATCTGCTCCATCAACTGGTCGCGCTGCTTTGCAAATTCTTCATTGCTCGGATCCTGACGGCTCTTCACCCCGACGATGTACCAGTTGTCGCCGATCCTGATTGGCTGTTTGGTAACGTCGCCCGCATTCATCGTGAGAAGCGCGTTCTCGAGCTCCTCGTTCGTTGAGGCCGACGGGCCCTGACCGAGCGGCGAACCGATGATGAACGAGTTCTGGTCCTGAGCCTTGAGCCCCTTGCTGCCCGCAGCTGCGGCCAAAGCCCCCGCATTTGCCGCCCCCGTCGCGATCTGGCTGGCGATCTCCCGGATCTGGGCGTTGGCCTTGTCCAGCTTGACCGCTTCGGCGACCTGGCTCCTGACTTCGTCGAATTCCTGATTTCGCGGTTCCTTCATGTCGATCACGATCGGGATCGCAAAGCCATCTTTGACCGGTATTTTGTCCCCGACATCTTGAGGATTCTGGAGAGAAGCGATTCCTTCCTCGAACTGCGGTGAGACGCCGATATTCGGGACGTCGTCGCCCGGCTTGACGTAACCGGTCTCCCGGACCATCTCGGTCGGGCTCATATTCGCCTGGGCGGCGAAGTCCTGGGCGACCTTCTGTGTGTCCTTGGTCTGCTTGAGCGCTTCGGCGATTTTGCCCGCGAGCTCGGCTGCGGCACTGTAAGCGCGGCGGTTACGCAGTGAAACCTCCAGCTCCTTCTTCGCATCCTCGAACGGCTTTGGTACATCTTCGCCCCGGCGGAGAATGAAAAATCGACCCTGATAGTTGATCGGCTCGCTTACCTCGCCCGGCTTCATTTTCAGGAGCCGCTGGTACGGATCGTCGGGGTTGTTCGGGTTTTCCTTGACCGGGCCGCGCAGCTTTCCGCCGAGCGGGGCCGTGGCGGGATTTTCGGAAAATCCTTTCGCAATATCGGCAAACTTCTCTTCCGAGACTGTCGGTCCGTCGGCTCTGAG
>Ga0247718_1000405_pt1 | contig 12026 bp, 9 predicted proteins | sample 21E_DmetaG_FD_189045 | JGI IMG/M metagenome (GOLD analysis project Ga0247718, IMG submission 189045) | Soil microbial communities from hillslope of Landscape Evolution Observatory, University of Arizona, Oracle, AZ, United States - 2-1-E_D | ecosystem: Engineered > Artificial ecosystem > Mesocosm...
GGCCTACCGAGAAAAGCTGGAAGAAGCGGTGATGGCGGGTTACAAGGCTCTGCAGGCGGGAAAGTCCGGCCTCGATGCAATCGAAATTGCGATCCGCATTTTGGAGGACTCGCCGCTTTTCAACGCCGGCAAGGGCGCAGTCTTTACAAACGACGGCAAGAACGAGCTCGATGCGTCGATCATGGACGGTAGGACGCTAGCTGCGGGTGCGGTCGCGGGGCTTCAGCGGGTCAAAAACCCAATCGCGCTGGCGCGGGCCGTGATGGAGAAATCGCCGCACGTGATGATGGTCGGTGATGGGGCCGAGCAGTTTGCCAGGCAGCAGAACATTGAGCTCGTTGAGCCGAAGTATTTCTTCACGCAGGAGCGATGGGACGCGTTGCAGCGCATACTCAAAGAAGAAAAGGAAAAAGCGGCTGCGGCCGACAAAAAGGTGAGTCTCGAACTAACCCCGATGAACGCGCTGCCGGCTAACAAGTTCGGCACCGTCGGAGCCGTCGCTCTCGACAAGGACGGCAATCTCGCTGCCGGGACTTCTACCGGCGGCATGACGAACAAGCGTTTCGGCCGCGTCGGCGATGCCCCGATAATCGGGGCCGGCACCTATGCTAATAACAACACCTGTGCAGTATCCGCGACGGGTTGGGGCGAGTACTTCATCCGTCTGGGCGTTGCTCGGGACGTTTCCGCCCTGATGGAATACCGTGCTCTTCCGATCCAGCAGGCGGTTGATCTGGTCATTCAGCAGAAGCTACAGAAACTCGGCGGCGACGGCGGCGTGATAGCGTTGGATCGGTTCGGGAATATCGGTATTTCATTCAACTCTGAGGGTATGTACCGAGCCTACATCAACAGCGAAGGGAAACCGGTAGTGGAGATTTACAAGGATTAATGAGATCCACCGCGGAGATCATCGCCATAGGTTCGGAACTTCTCACGCCGGACAAGACCGATACCAATAGCCTCTGGCTCACCGAGAGGCTCAACGAACTCGGGATCGATGTCAAACTTAAGACGATCGTCGGTGACGACGAGGTGAGGCTCGAAGAGGTCGTTCGAGATGCATTAAAGCGTTCGGATCTCGTAATAACCACGGGAGGTCTCGGTCCGACTGAGGATGACATAACACGGCCGGTCGCAGCGCGGGCGATCGGTCGCAAACTCGTTTATCGTGACGAGATCGAGGCTGACCTGCGGGAACGATTTCGACGCTGGGGGCGCGAGATGCCGGAGATCAACAAGCGACAGGCGTACGTGATCGAAGGAGCGGACGTTTTGCCGAATCCCAACGGTTCGGCCGTCGGGATGCTGATCGAGATAAATCGGAAAATTCTCGCCGTCTTTCCGGGCCCGCCTCGCGAGTTGAAGCCGATGTACGATGATCACCTGCATCCGCGACTGGTGTCAGAGGCTGGAAAGATCAGGGCAAAACGTCGAGTTCTGCGAATCGCCGGGATGGGCGAGTCCGCCGTGGACGAAGCGATCGCCCCGATCTACAAGCCCTACAAATCCGTCGAGACCTCGATTTTGTTCAACCGCAGCGAGGTCGAAGTGCATCTCACCGCTAAGGCCAGTTCCGAAGTCGATGCCGACCACGTTCTCAACGAAGTCACAGAAAAGATCTGCAAAGAGATCGGTTCGGCCGTTTTCACAACTAATGGCGAATCGATGGAGGAGGTTGTCGGCAAGCTGCTGATCGAGCGGCAAACGACGCTCTCAGTGGCCGAGAGTTGCACGGGCGGCCTGATCGGCTCGCGGTTGACAGATGTCCCGGGCTCGTCCGGTTACTTCATGGAGGGAGTCGTTGCTTACTCTAACGAGGCCAAAATTCGTACCTTGAACGTCCCTCGCGAGACGATCGAAACTTACGGTGCGGTTAGCGCCGAAACGGCGTCGGCAATGGCGATTGGGATGCGACAGCGGTCGGCGAGTGACATTGCCGTCTCGGTCACCGGGATTGCTGGGCCCGGGGGCGGTTCGGCGGAGAAACCGGTTGGCACGGTCTATCTCGGGCTCGCCGACAAAACGGGAGCAAGGTCAATAAAATTGCAGCTGCCCGGGGATCGGTATCTAATCCGATGGCGGGCGAGCCAGGCGGCACTGGACCTTTTGCGGCGTCATCTTATGGGCAAGGGTCACGAAACGGGTGCTGCCAGGTAAATGAAAAAGGTTGATATTTTCACCTGATTGGCAGAAAATTGTGCGGGCGCACTCGTTCGCTCCTCGGTATTAAATTTTGAAACTTTGCCTCGCGGGTCGCGTGTAGTTTTGACAGCGACCATCGAGATATTGATCTGGCCTCTCTTTTTCGGGTTAAAGCTATGAAAAGAATAATGTTCGTTCGTTCTTCGGTCACGTTGATGCTTCTCGTTTGCCTGCTTTCGCCGACAGCGGCGCTCGCGATGGGCGACGGAAAGAAGCATTTCAAAGAAGGGCTCAAGCATGAAGTCGCCGAAGCCTGGGACCTCGCGGCTGAGAAATTTGCCCTCGCGGTGGCCGACAACCCGAAGAATCCGGAGTACCGGCTACATTTGCAGCGGGCGCTTTTTAACGCGTCGCAGCAGTACATGAAGAAGGGCAGCGTCGCGGCGAACGAAAAGGACTACGCCGGTGCCTACAATGCGTTTCGCCGTGCGTACGCGTTCGACCCGACGAACGAACTCGCAAAGAGCGAGATGGAACGGATGGTTCGCCTGCAGCAGGGACTCAGGGACGGAACGCTGGAAGAGAAAAAGGACGACGACGGCAAGATCAAGCTCGTTCCGACCGGATTTACTCCACGGCCCGTGTCCGACATACCGATGCCGCAGCGGCTCGAGAAGCTTCGCGACGTTCCATTTCCGAGCGGGGTCAATTTACAGTTCATCGTTAAGGAACTGGCAAAGGATCTCGACCTGAATGTCCTTTTTGACAGAGATTCGAATCTCGACGCGCGAACCGTCAAGATCGAACTTCGGCAGGTGACCGCTGCGAAGGCGCTCGATTATATCTTTTTGCAGGAGAACCTGTTTTTCCAAAAGGTCGGACCGCGGACCATCCTAGTCGCGTTAAACAATCGCCGGATGAACTTCCAGCAGCTCGTGCTTCGAACCTTCTATCTCTCAAACGCCAGCCCTAAGGACGTCAAGACCGTCATCCAGACCGCGATCCCGGCACAGCCCGGCCGCAGCCAGACGATCGTTCTCGAGGATGCCTCGACAAACAGCATCACCGTCCGCGATACAGAGGAAAACGTCAAACTTATCGGTCGGCTGATCTCGTCGCTCGATAAAGACCGCGCCGAGGTCGTGATGGACGTGGCGATCTATGAGGTCAACAAGAATGACCTGCTGCAATTCGGCAACCAAATTGGAACCGGCGGCGACAGGGGAAGTCTTTTCAATCTTGGCGGCATTGCCGCACCGCTTGCGCGTGCAGGGCGCAGCGATGGTCGAATCGCGGACAACCTTCCGTTCCGAGGGTTGGATTTTGCTAGTTTTGCGATCGGCTTGCCGACCAGCACGTTTGTTGCCCTGCAAAGCAAGGATAATACAAAGTTGATCGCGTCAACGCAGATCCACGCATTCAACAATGAAGACTCGTCTGCTCGGATTGGCCAACGTGTACCGGTTCAGTCGGCGCAGTTCGTGACGGGCGGAGGTACGAGTAATAATGGCGGAATTGTCTCGAATGTAGTCAATTACGAGCAAGTCGGACTTACGCTCAAGTTTAAGCCTCTTGTATTCCCGAATCAGGATGTACAAGTGGCAATGGAAATTGAATCAAAAGACGTCGCTGGAGTTTCTACGGTCGGCCAAAATCCAATTTTCACTGAGCGCACTATCAAAGGGACTGCTCGGGTGCAGAATAATAAAACTTTGCTTCTCGCAAGCGTTGCGCAAGGGGTGGAAAGTAAAGGGCGAACTGGCTTGCCTCTAGTTGGGCTTATTCCTGTCCTCGGTCGGCTATTTACAGCTCCGACTCGAAACAACCGCCAGGTCGATATCGTTATTGCGATAACTCCGAAGGTCATCCGCGCTCCCGCTATCCTGCCAGAGGACGAGATCGAGCGGCCGACGGGAAGTTTGCAGACGCCGACCAACAGCTCGCTCGAGGCGATGATCATTCAGGAAGAGCGCAATGAGATGTTGGCGAATGCTCGCCGATTGCCGAATCAGGCTGAAGTGCAGCTTCCGGATCAGGCGTCGGCTGAGACGCCGGCATACGTTCGGGATTCTTCCGGTGCGGTTGCTGCCAACCAGCCCGCGGTACCGGCCGCCAAGCCGCAAGCAAATGCCCAGTCACTGCTGACTTCGGCATTAAAGCCGATCGACAGCAGCGTTAAGACGCTGCAGATCACGCCGACCTCGGACACGTCGGTCGCCGGCGGTTCGGCGGCTCCTGTGGCAGAAACAGTGCCGAACGCGTCGGGCGGGCCTCAGGTTCAGGTCGTTCTTCCTTCGGGCATCCCGACGTTGAAGACTGGGGAGCGTACGAAGATAGCCATCACGGCCAGCAGCTCCGCCGCGTTCCGCTCGGCTGTTCTCGGATTGCGGTTCGACGAAAAGAAGGTAGCAGTGCGGACGGTTCAGTACGGTGATGTGTTCGGCGCGTCCTTGGCGGGCAAAGCTGCGACGCCTTTCCTGAATGATAAGGGGAAGATGTACGTATCGTTCTCGCTGCCTCAAGGTGCCGTAAACTCGGGCTCGGGTGTTATCGCTTACATCGAGATCGAGGCTCTCGCCGACGGGCGTCCGGAATTCAGCTTCGACCGCGATGTGATGAACTTCCTGACAGCAGAAGGGCGTAACTTTTCGATTGCTTTTTAAGAACCTCGGGCGGCACTCGCGAGAAACCGGGCCGGCGCAAGCCTGCCCAACCTCGCTTTTGCGGCCCGAAGCTTTTTTGCTCGATCGTCTATATGAGATTCACTCTCATGACAAGTAAAAGCAGGGCTGTTCGCCAATCGGCGTCTGCCGGATACACTCTGCTCGAGCTTGTACTTACGCTTGCAGTGCTCGCGATCCTTGTGATGGGCACGATCCCGCTCGCTCAGAACGCTGTCAAGCGTGAAAAGGAGGTCCGCCTGCGCGAGACGCTCCGTATGGTCCGCAATGCGATCGATGAATTCAAGCGAGATGCGATGGGGGCCTGCCCGCAGGGAGCGATCATGAGCGGAAATCCGATCGGTGACCCCCGGACGGGCGGCGGCGCTGTTCCTACAGATCCGAGGAGCCGTGTTGTGATCGATCAGTGCGAGATTTTCGATACGCAGAATCTGGATCGTTATCCGCCTAGTCTCGACATTCTGGTCGAAGGCGTGATGGTTAGGCCGCGGGGGCTGAATATAGCTGGCGGCAGCGGACTCAGGGACGGCTCAAAGCAGGCGACCGAACTTAATAGTGTGACCGAAGAGGTCAAAAAGGTGTACCTACGAGAGATGCCGGTGGATCCGATGACCGGTGATACAAAGTGGAATCTTCGGTCTTCGTATCAGGAGCCCGGGGCTTCGTCGTGGGACCAGATAAATGTGTTCGATATACGCTCCACATCAGATGACGTAGCTATGAACGGTGAAAAGTATAGTGAGTGGTGATCGTAAAGCGCGGAGCACATAGGCAAAGAAACAACTGGGTTTGATCATGAAATTTATGAATACTGTGTTTCGCGGGTCGTCGGGGCAAATCCACCCCGCGGCTTCCCGTACTGCGAACAGTTTCCAGGCAGGCTTTTCGTTGCTCGAGATGATGATCTCGATGTTCATTCTGATCATCCTTTTGTCGGTCGCGGTGCCGACGTATCAGAGGAGTGTGCGTCACGCGAAAGAGGTAGTTCTTAAAGAGAATCTGTGGCAGATGCGGCGGGCGATCGACCAGTACTCCGCCGACAAGGGAAAGCTGCCTCAGTCCGTTGAGGACCTGGTTGAATCCAAATATCTACGTGAAGTGCCCGTCGATCCGATCACCGAAAAGGCGGAATGGGACCCGGTGATGGGCGATGATCCCAACTCGACCGACAATGAGCAGGGAATGGTCGATGTTAAAAGTCTATCCGAAGAGACTGATGGGGACGGTAAGTCTTATAGGGAGTATTGATCCGCTTATCCAAACGAGATGTTATCTTTTCTGACCCAGCCAAACTTTCCAAAAGCAGCGATCGGCCTCGAAAAAGAGGCCGTCACAGCATTATCACTCGAGCGAGAGGGCGCCGGCCGTTACGGCATCAGACAGGCTGCCACGATCGAGCTACCGCCAAATCTGGTCAATCCCAGCTTCAACGAAAAGAACATTTCAAACGCCAGCGAACTTCGAGTTTTGCTGGAGGAGGCTGTGGGATCCGCCGGGCTTCTCGACCAGAAGCGGTGGTCCGTCTCACTCCCGAGCAATTCCGCTCGAACGGCAATTCTCACTCTCGAATCTGAACCGGCATCAAGTTCCGAGGCGTCCGAGATTCTCGAATGGAAATCGGAACAGAGTTTCGGCGTGCCGGCCGGCGAGATGCGAATCAATCGCGTCCGCATCAGTTCGGATTCCGAGGGGCGCTCACGTTACTTCGCCACTGCGGTGAAGCTCTCCGTGATTGATGAGTACGAAACCGTTTTTGAAAGTCTCGGTTGGAAGGCTGGCCTCATTCTGCCTCGTGCGTTAGGTGAATCGAATTGGCTCCCGGCTCGCGCGACTGGTGATGATTCGCTGCTGATAAGCGCACAGAGTGACGGCTTTACGGCTTTACTTTTCAAGGGCGATGAGCCCACTGTTGTGCGGTCGGTCTCGTGCTCACCTGCCGAGATCGAGGATGAGGTTTACCGGCTGCTGATGTTTTACCACGACCGGGTCGCAGGCGGCACCCAAGGGCGGCTGCACGACCTCCTGCTTGTTGGTGAGGAACTGGATCCGGCGAAGATTCAGGACGTTTCCGCCGAGGCCTTTGGCAGCCCGCTCAATGTGCTAACTCCGGAAAGAATCGGCCTTACAATCCCTGTGGGCAGTCTTCTCTTTGACGATGTTGCCGCTCCGGCTGGTTTAGCCGCTCTCGCGTGGCGCTGAAGATCGTTTTTGAAACTTAATCCCCGCCGCTGCCGTAGAAACTTGAGCCTATGTCCACGCTTTCTCTGGGAATCGAAAGGTCCGAAATCGTTACCGACGTCGAGCTTGTAGCACGAGCCGTAGCCGGGCGCGAAGATGGCTTCGAGGAACTTGTCAGGCGGTACCAGCGGCCGATCACTAGCTACATTTTTCGGATCGTCGGGGATTCTGAATCCGCCCTCGATGTGTCTCAGGAAGTTTTTATCAAAGTTTACAACTCGCTGGGCCGTTACAGCACGGATTATAAATTCTCAACCTGGCTGTACCGCATCGCTCACAACGCCGCGATTGATCATCTCCGGCGCAACAATGTGAGCCAGCAGAGCCTCGAGGCCGAGAATGCCGACGGCTCTTTCCAGATCCAGATCGAAAGCAATCGCCCATCTCCCGAGCAGGACCGCGAGCGCAGCGAATGGCGGACCGAGATCGAAGCCGTGGTGAAATGCTTACCGGCGTCTTACCGGGAACTGATCGTTCTGCGGCATTCACGGGAACTTAGCTACGAGGAGATCGCGGAAGTGACGGGCCTGCCATTGGGCACCGTGAAGAACCGTTTGTTCCGTGCCCGCGAGATGATGCGGGGGTTGTTAATCCAGCGGGGCATTACGGGAGCGTGATAGCTGAACGATGAATCTTGAGCTCTCACAATCAGACCGAGACTGCCGCTTGGCCGACATCGCCGCGTACCTCGACGGTGAGCTGTTGCCCGCGGAAGAGTTGGAATTTGAGGGCCACATTGCCGCTTGCTCTACATGTCACGACGAGTTGAATCGACAAAAGCAGTTTTTATGCATTCTCGATTGTTCACTCCGCTCGTCTGATGATGTCGACTTACCGCGGGATTTTGCAAAGGTCGTTGCCGCCAACGCGGAAAGCACCGTCAGCGGTCTACGCCGACGGTCGGAGTGGTTAAAAGCGGGGTTCGTTTGTGGCGGGCTTCTTTTCGTTTCGCTGTTCGCGTTGGGGGCTGATGCGGCCGGGAGCTTTGGATATCCGAAAAGTGTCTTCGGCCAGATCTATGCTGTCGGAGCGTTTGTCCTGCACCTCGCTTACGACGTCGCTATCAGCTGTATAGTGGTGATCCGTTCACTCAGTTCATTTCTGATCGGTGGCTCTCTGTCAGTTGGAGCCCTCAGTGTCAGCCTGCTTTTGGCAGCCGCTGCCTTTTCGACAATGGTAATGCGGCGGCACTACCGGGCCTGAACGTAACGGGAGCAAGGGTGGTAACAGCAGATCGCGAAACACATCAGTTTGCCCCGAACCTTGTAAAGCGTGCGCTTTTGGCGACCGCTTTTACTTTTGCCTGTTTTTGCGTTCTCGCGACAATTGCGGTTGCCCAGCCGCAATTGTCGGTCTCTGTTGAGGACAATACGATGATCATCGGCGAGGCCGGTGACATGGAAGTCGTCGCATTCGGCCGGTCAGTCGTGATCAAGGGCCGCGCCAAAGGCGTACTCTCGGTGGGCGGGGACGTGACCATCGAGGGAAGGGTCGATGGTGATGTCGCGACTATCGGCGGTTCGATCATACAAAAGAGCGGAGCATACGTCGGCGGTGATGTGATCGCATTCGGAGGAGCGTATAAGCCTGAGGACGCTCAGCCGCTCCGGGAATCCGAAAAGGAAACCGTCGTCTTCGGAATGTTCGAAGAAGAGCTCCGAAGCGTCATGCAAAATCCTGCGGAACTGCTCTCCCCGACGTGGTCGATCTCCTTCATCGCTCAGCGGCTCCTGTCAGTTTTGTTTTGGTTCGTTGTCTCGCTCGGCTTCACGACAATCGCTCCGGGGGCGGTCGGCCGGGCAGTTGCCCGACTCCATCTAGCATCGCTGCGCGTTTTCCTGATCGGATCGGCGGCGATGGTCTTTACGTTTTTCGGTATCGGGGCGGCCGTAAATCTTCTGCCGGACTACTTGAGCGTGAGTTTCGGGCTGATGGTGTTGGTCCTTATGATCGTTTCTTATCTCTTCGGTCGAGTCGCGCTGCAGGTGAGTATGGGCAAGCTTATTCAAAAGCACGTGTTGCCTGAAGGCAGCCGGTCCGAGACCTTGGCGATACTCGCGGGCGTAGTGTTTTGGACCATTCTCCTTTCACTGCCTTATGTTTGGACCCTTGCGCTCTTCATCCTCTTCTGCGCGGGTCTGGGTCTGGTGCTGACCGCTCGCTCAAATCCCTCATGGCACAACAGTTAAATTTGTAAACTCAAGTTTTACAAATCTTTACATATTCGCTCGAACCAAGCTGCTAGAATTTTCGTCTTACGGATGTAGGTACAACTTTTGCGCTCTGCGGGCGTAATCAATTGGACAAACCCTGACGGTTATATGACAAGGAAGTTTATGCTTCGCTCAAAATCACTCTTGCTTTTATTCTTTTTACTTTTTTCAGGATTTTCATCCAACGCTCAAACATCCGATGTTGCCAAGCCTTCGGTTGTAACGGGGGAAGTCGTCTCAATTGAGGGCGGGAAAATGGTCGTCAGCACGCAGAACGGCCAACTCGAAGCGATCTTTTCGGATAAAACCGAATATAAGCGAGTGCCGCCTGAGAACCTTACGTTAAAGGCGGCCGTTCCTGCCGCACATTCGGATATTGGAGTTGGTGACCGGGTCATGGTCACGGGAGTTTTCGGGGCCAATAAGAGTGTTCTGCCGGCTCGAGCCGTTTATATCCTTACCAAATCCGATCTCTCCCAAAAGCAGGCCAAAGACACCGAGCGCTGGCGAACCAGGGGAATCGCCGGGCGTGTCGTTTCTGTTGATCCGGTTGCGAAGAATCTCTCCGTGGAAATTCGCGGCTTAACGGGAGCGACGACGGTAGTTCTGACACCGAAGGCGGACGCCAAGTTTCTCCGCTACGCGCAGGACTCGGTCAAGTACAGCGAAGCGAAATCTAGTTCGATCGCCGAGATAGCACCGGGCGACCTGATCCGGGCCGTAGGAGACCGCACACCGGACGGAGCTTCAATGACCGCCGAAGAGATTATCACCGGGGCATTCCAGACACGTGCCGGAGCTGTGAAATCGATCAATGCGGAAAGCGGGGAAGTCGTAATTTCGGATTTGCAGACCAAGAAGGATCTCACGATCATCGTTTCGCCAAGCTCTGTATTGAAGCGATTTCCGCCTGAAATGGCCCAGCGCATGGCGCAGTCTCAAATGGGCGGCGGTGCACGACCCGTAGGCCAGCCTGCTGGCAGTCAAGCGACGGCCACGCCTCCGGGTGCCGCACCGCCGAGCAGTGGGCCCGGACAAATGCGGATGGGCGGTGGGCCCCGCGGCGGGATTGATGAAATGCTTGAGCGTTTTCCGAATATCACCATCGCCGATTTGAAAGTGGGCGACATGATAGCTGTATCGAGTTCGCGTAACCCGAACGCTGAACGCGTTACCGCGATCAAACTTCTTGCCGGCGTCGAGCCGTTTATTCAGATGGCTCAGGCTACCGCAGGGCCGCAGCGCCCCGGCGGGCGCAGCCCTGACTTCAATATTCCGGGGCTCGACAGCGTCGGTTTGCCGTAATGCACTGAGTTGTTTCTAGAGAGGATAATTTATTATGCAATTTATAAAGTTGACTGTTCTATCCACGATCGCCGCGATCTTTTTTTGCGGGACAGTAATTGGGCAACAGAGCGGATCTATCCAGGGCCAGGTGGTCGACAGCCTCGGTGCCGTCGTGCCGGGCGCTGTGGTCACAGCAGTTTCTCCGAATGGCGGTGAAAGGTCTGCGACCACTAACAATCAAGGTCAATACACTATCACCGGTCTCCCGCCCGGAACGTACACCGTCCGGGCGACCGCGTCGAGCTTCGCTCCATTCGAGAATCCCAGCGTTGAAATCAGGGCCGGCAGGCGAGAAGATCTGACCATATCGCTCACTGTCGCTGCCGTTCAAGAGCAGGTTGAGGTCGGGGGCGATGAGAGCGTTTCCACCGACCCAAACAGCAATGCAAGCGCCACCGTCTTGAAGGAAAAGGATCTGGAGGGGCTACCGGACGATCCTGCGGAACTTGAGGCGGCCCTTCAGGCTTTGGCCGGTCCGGCGGCCGGCCCAGACGGCGGTCAGATAATGATCGATGGCTTCACGGGCGGCCGGATGCCGCCAAAGGAAGCGATCCGCGAGGTAAGGATCAATCAAAATCCCTTCTCTGCAGAGTACGAGCGTATCGGATTTGGGCGCGTCGAGGTATTGACCAAACCGGGCTTTGACAAGTTTCGCGGATCAGTCAATTTCAACTTCAACGACGAGAGCCTTAATTCGCGTAATCCCTTTGCACGTAATCGAGCGCCGAGCCAATTCCGCAATTTTGGTGGATTCGTCAGCGGCCCGATCAAGTCGAAGAAGGCGTCTTTCTTCCTTGATGTCAATCACACATCGCGTGATGAGAATGCGGTCATAGCGGCGACGGTGCTGGACCCCTCGCTGAACATTATCAGCTTTAATCAGGATGTCACCGTGCCGACACGGCGGTTCTCGATCAGCCCGCGCGTCGACTACGCGATCAACGACCGCAACACGCTCGTGGCAAGATATAACTTCTCTCGATCGAACTCGGAAAATCAGGGTATCGGCGGCTTTTCGTTGCCAACGCGTGCTTCTGATTCGTCCAATACACAGCACAATATCCAGTTCACCGAATCGGCCATCCTGAACGCGAAGACCGTCAACGAGACGCGCCTGCAGCTCGAATTCAACCGCCGCGAACAAAACGGCGATAACAGCATTCCAGGCATTAACGTCGCTGGCGCCTTCGTTGGCGGCGGCGCGCAGGTCGGAAACAGCTTTAATGATTCGAAACGCTGGGAACTTCAAAACTACACAACCACATCATTCGGAAGGAACTCCCAGCACAGCGTCAAATTCGGCGGTCGATTGCGGGGCATCAATATCGAAGATCGGTCCGAATCCGGTTACGGCGGATCATTTACCTTTTCCGGATTTGTGGACAACAACGGCACGCCGAAC
>Ga0247718_1000407_pt1 | contig 12016 bp, 10 predicted proteins | sample 21E_DmetaG_FD_189045 | JGI IMG/M metagenome (GOLD analysis project Ga0247718, IMG submission 189045) | Soil microbial communities from hillslope of Landscape Evolution Observatory, University of Arizona, Oracle, AZ, United States - 2-1-E_D | ecosystem: Engineered > Artificial ecosystem >...
GTGCCAGTACGCGCTTACTGCCTCGACGGCGATGTGGTGGCGCGCCGAGAACTGGCCGGCCACGCCGCGGCCGAAGATGACCGCCAGGCCAACCACGCCGCCGAAGACGTGCGCGCCGTGGAAGCCGGTGAGCGTGTAGAACAGCGTGCCGTAGATGCCGCTGTTGATGCCGAAGCTCTCGTGGGTGACGAGCTCGTAGTAGTCGTAGGCCTGCATGCCGAGGAAGATCACGCCCAGCAGCAGGGTCACCCCGACTGCGCGGTTGAGGCCGCGCCGGTCGCCCTTGCGGATACGCCACACGCCCCACTGCATGGTGAACGAGCTGAGCACCAGGATGATCGTCGCGCCAATGACCAGCGTGTTGGGCTGGATGATGTGCTCCATCCCGGCTGGCGGCCACTGCGGCGCCGCGGCACGGGCGTTGAAGTAGGCCGCGAACAGGCCGGCGAAGAACATCACCTCGCTGCCAATGAAGAGCAGCATGCCCAGCAGGGCGGTGTTCATGCCCTGCTCGGCGTGGCCGGGATGGCCGTTCGTGGCGTGGGTGGCCTCCATCGGGCTGGTCTCGACGTGCGGCACGCGCACGACCTCGCTGCCGGCGCTCACCTGCGCTCCTCCGGCGGCGGCGGTGCGTCCTCGGCCTCCGGCCGCTCCTCGCGCGGCACGGCATCAGGCGCTGCCTCGGAGACCTGCGGCGCGGCCTCGGACCGGACCTCGCCGGCCTCGTCGCGGTGGCCCTCGATGGGCTCGCCGAGTACCTCTTCGGGCGCGTCGGCGCGGGTCTCGCCGTGCGTCTCGCCGGCGGCAGCGGGAACGGCTACCGCGTGCGGCTCCACCGCACCGTGCTTGAGGTCGAAGAGCGGCCGCTCGGAGCGGATCGGCGGCAGGGCGTCGAAGTTGTACGGCGGCGGCGGGCTCGACGTCGCCCACTCGAGCGTGTTGGCATCCCACGGGTCGTCCTCGGCCGTGCGCGGGCCGCGCATGGTGATGAACACGTTCCACATGAACGGCAGCATGCTGATGCCGATCATGAACGCGCCAATGGTCGACAGGAAGTTGAGCTCCATCCAGCCCGGGTTCTCCGCGTAGTCGATGACCCGCCGGATCATGCCGTCCAGCCCGAGCAGGTGCTGCGGGAAGAACGCGACGTTGGTGCCCACGAACAGCAGCACCCATTGGATCTTGCCCAGCCGCTCATTGAGCATCCGGCCGGTGATCTTGGGAAACCAGTAGTACAGCGCGGCGAAGATGCCGAAGACGGCGCCGGCGACGAGCACGTAGTGGATGTGCGAGACGACCCAGTACGTGTCGTGGACGTGGAAGTCAAAGGGCACCACCGCCAGGAACGCTCCGTCGAGGCCGCCGATCAGGAACAGCGCGATGAAGCCGATGGCGTAGAGCATCGGCGTCGTCAGGCGGATCTGGCCGCCCCACATCGTGGCTAGCCAGTTGAAGAACTTGATCCCGGTGGGCACCGCGATCAGGAACGTGAAGAAGCTGAAGAACGGCAGGTAGACCGCGCCCGTGGCAAACATGTGGTGCGCCCAGACAGAGAAGCCGAGCGCCCCGATAGAGGCCGTGGCGAAGACGAACGCCTTGTAGCCGAACAGCGGCTTGCGGCTGAACACCGGCAGGATCTCGCTGACCACGCCGAACGCGGGCAGGATCAGGATGTACACCTCGGGGTGGCCGAAGAACCAGAAGATGTGCTGCCACAGCACCGGGTTGCCCCCTAGCGCCGGGTCGAAGAAGCCGCCGCCGTAGTTGCGGTCGATGAACAGCATCACGAAGCCGGCGGTCAGCACCGGCACGGCGAACAGCAGCAGCACGCTGGTCACGAGCGTGTTCCAGACGAAGAGCGGCATGCGCATCAGCGTCAGCCCTGGTGCGCGCATCTTGAAGATCGTGGCGATGAAGTTGATCGCGCCGAGAATCGAGCTCGTGCCGAGCAGCACCAGCGAGCCGATCCACAGGTCGATGCCAATGCCCTCGCGCGCCGACAGGGGCGCGTAGCCCGTCCAGCCGGCGTTGGCGGCGCCACCCATCAGGTAGCCCGAGAACAGCATCAGCGCGGCGACCGGGATCATCCAGTACGACAGCGCGTTGATGCGCGGGAAGGCCATGTCCGCCGCGCCCACCTGCAGCGGCACGATGTAGTTGGCCAGGCCGGTCCACATCGGCATGACGAAGAAGAAGATCATCACCGTCCCGTGCAGGGTGAAGATCTGGTTGTAGGTCTCGAACTCCAGGAACTGGACGCCGGGCACCGCCAGCTCTGCCCGGATGAGCAGCGCATAGACGCCGCCGACCAGGAAGAACAGGAAGGCCGAGGCCATGTACATCACGCCGATCTTCTTGTGGTCGGTCGTGGTCAGCCACTCGTAGAGCCGCGAGCGCTGGTACGTGCCTGCCCGCGGCGTGAGGGTGGTCGTTGCCATCTGCGCGCTACTCTCCCACGCTCAGCGTGCCGACCATGTTCGGGTGCAGGCTGCAATAGAACTCGTACGTGCCGGCCGCCAGCGGTGGCGGCTGGTAGGTCACCGTCTCGCCGCCCTGGGCATCGGGGTCGCCGTCCCAGTCGGAGCCGTCAGGGTTGCCGCCACGAATCGCGAAGTCGTGCGGCACGGCCGGATCCGCGTTGATCAGCTCGACGACCCATGGAGTGTCAGCGGGCACGGACAGCTCCGTCGGCTCGAAGCCGTCGACGACGCTGAGCGAAGTCACCTGGACGGTCGCGGCATCCGGTGGCGGAGTTGGCCCGGGGGTGGGCTGCGCCGCCCGTTGCTCGACCACCCAGGCCTCGTAGTCGGCCCGGCTCATCGCCTCGACCGTGAAGTGCATGTCAGCGTGGAGCAGGCCGCAGAACTCGGCGCATTGGCCGGAGTAGACGCCGGGCTCCTCGACCACGATGTCGAACTGGTTCACGCGGCCCGGAACGACATCCTGCTTGTAGCGGAACATCGGCACGTAGAAGGAGTGGATCACGTCCTGCGCGTGCAGCCGGATGCGTACCCGCTCGTTGACCGGGATGGCCATCACCGGCCCCTGTGTGCCGGCGCCGGTGAATGACAGCCCCTCGTCCTCGTACCGGAACGTCCACTGCCACTGGAAGCCGACCACGTCGACGACCACGCCCTGCGGCTCAGGATCGAGCTCCTCGACGAAGGCAAGCGTGTCGATCGTGGCCACGAACAGGGCGGTCACGATCGCCGCCGGGATGAGCGTCCACAGGATCTCGAGGCCGTTGTGGCCGTGCGTCTGGGTGGGCAGCCCGCCGTCTGCCGGCCGTCGCCGGTAGCGCAGCACGATCCACAGCAACAGGCCCTCGACGAGCAGGAAGACGCCGACGGCGATCAGGAAGACGTAGAAGTAGAGCGAGTCGATGGCCTTGCCCTCGGCGCTCGTCGCGGGCGGGGCGAAGAAGCCGGGCCAGGCGCCCTGGCCGTCAGGCGCGGCCGCGCAGCCGCCAATGACGAAGACGACGGCCGCGAGCAGGCCGAGGAAGGCCAGGGCTCGGATCGTCCGTGATGCTCTCGATACCTTGTCCGGCGGAGAGATCGGGCCGACTTCGGGCAAGAAGGTCCCTCTGCTGGTCAACTCGCAGGGCCGATGCTGGGGCGTCCACATAATACGGTGTGCAGCCGCCCATCGCCGATCGCCCCTCGTCTGCTGCTCGGCCCGCCTGGCTCGTCAGGCTGGCGATCGGCTCGCTCGCCTCTGCGATCATCGCGCTGAGCCTGCCCGCCGTCGCTCTGGCCCATGGCTACGTGCCTGATCCCGGATCGCTCGCCGGCGCGCTGCTGCAGTGGCGGTTCGACTGGTACGAGGTGCTGCCCCTGGTCGTGGCGGCGGTGCTGTTCCGGATGGCTGAGCGGCGCGTGGCGCGCGATCACCCGGCCAATCCCCATCCGCGCTGGCGGACGTGGTGCTGGTATGGCGGCCTGGCGGTGCTCTACGTGGCCCTCCAGTCGCCGATCGGGACGTATGACACCACCTTCTTCTCGGTGCACATGGTCCAGCACCTGCTGATGGCGATGGTCGCCGCGCCGCTGCTGGCGCTGGCCGCACCGATAACGCTGCTGCTGCGCGTCTCGTCGCCGCGTGTCCGGCAGCGCGTCGTGCTGCCTGTGCTCCATTCGTGGCCGCTGCGCATCATCTCGTTCCCGGTCGTGACCTGGATCCTCTTCGCCGGGGTCATGTGGGCCACGCACTTCAGCTCGCTCTACGACGCGGCGCTCGACAGCGAGCTCGCCCACCTGGCCGAGCACGCCCTGTACCTGGGCACTGCGCTGCTCTTCTGGTGGCCGGCGGTCGGCGCCGATCCCTCGCCCTGGCGGATGCCGCACGCGCTGCGCATCGGCTACCTGTTCCTGGGCATGCCGCAGAGCTCGTTCCTCGGCCTGGCCATCCTGTCCGCACCTCACGTCCTGTACCCGCATTACGAGACGGTGGTGCGTGATTGGGGGCCGTCGCCACTGGCTGATCAGCAGCTGGCCGGCGGGATCATGTGGGCCGGTGGTGACCTGGCGTTCCTGATCGCCCTCGTGCTGGCGGTGTGGGTCTGGATGCGCGCCGAGGAGGTTGAGGGCCGCCGGGTCGACGCCCGCCTCGACCGGGAGCGCGAGCAGGCCGCCCGCCGGGTGCCATAGGCCGCGGCCTACAGCGGCAGGTAGACGAAGACGTCCAGCACGACGAGGCCGAAGAGCGCGGCTAGGTATGTGATCGAGTAGCGGTACAGCCGCACGGCGCGGCGGTCAGTGCCCTCACGCCACATGGCGAAGGCCTGGATCAGGAACAGGCCGCCGAGCAGCACCGCGCCGGCCAGGAAGACCAGGCCCATCTGCGCGGCGGCAAAGAAGACCAGCGTCAGCGCGACCATCATCACGCTGTAAAGCGCGATCTGGCGGGTCGTCTCCTCGACGCCGCGCACGACCGGCAGCATTGGCACCGCAGCCGCCTCGTAGTCGCGCCGCAGGCGCAGCGAAAGCGCCCAGAAGTGGGGCGGCGTCCAGTAGAAGACGATGGCGAAGAGCAGCAAGGCAGGCACGGTGATGTCGCCCGTCACCGCCGCCCAGCCGATCACCGGCGGCAGCGCGCCGGCGGCACCGCCGAGCACGATGTTCTGCGGGGTCGAGCGCTTCAGCAGCAGCGTGTAGACGATGACGTAGAAAGCCATCGCGACGAGCGTCAGGAAGGCGGCCACGAGGTTTGTGAAGGCGACCATCAGCCCAAAGGCGACGACCGCCAGGCCAAGGCCGAAGACGAGCGCGCTCTCTGGCTGGACCGAGTGCGCCGGCAGCGGACGCCGGCGCGTGCGGCTCATCAGCTCATCGATGTCGCGGTCGAAATAGCAGTTGATGGCGTTCGCCGCGCCGGCTGCCAGCGTCCCGCCCACGAGCACCCAGAAGACGAGGTCGAGCGGCGGGATGCCGCGCGCGGCGAGAACCATCGCCGGCAACGTCGTGACGAGCAGCAGCTCGATGATCCGCGGCTTGGTCAGTGCCACGTACGCTCCGACACGATCGCGCAGGCTCGACGGTGGCGCGGGCTCCTCGCTCTGGCGCGCGGCCGGCCCAGTCTCCGAGGCGGCGGCGCGTGCCTCGTGCCAGCCGACGAATACCGCCGATGCCAGGAGCCCCCAGATCGCTGCCCCAAGGGCGAGGTGCAGTGCCACGGCCCACGGCGCGAGCTGCGTCCAGATCTGGGCGGCACCGACGATGACCTGCATGCCGTAGATCGCTGCGGCACCGCCGACCAGTGCCAGCAGCGCCTGCCCACCGGGCGCGCCACGGCGAGCTGCGCGCCACGTAGCCCATGCTGCGACCACGACGATCAGCCCAACCACGGCCGCCACGAAGCGGTGCAGGAAGTGGCTCATCTCCATGCCGGCAAAGGTCGGGTCGCCTGACCAGCCGGGCAGCAGCTGACCATTGAAGAGCGGCCAGTCGCGGAATATGAGCCCAGCGCCGGTGGCCGTGACGTGAGCGCCGAAGAGCATCAGCGCGTAGACCGAGGCGGCGGTGAAGGCGAGCAGCACCGTCAGTCGCTGGCTGCGGCCACCGGTCGGCAGCCGCCGCTCCTCGTAATGGGCGCGGACCGTGATGAATGCCAGCAGCGCGAGCAGCACCATCGCCGCCGCCAGGTGGGCCGTGACCCACTCGCCGGCGTTATTCGTCTCGACCGTGATCTTGCCCAGCCACGCCTGGAAGCCGGTCAACGCGACCGCGCCGACCGACGCGCCAACGATCGCCTTCGAGTGGCGTATTCGCAACAGGGCGTAGAGCGCCACGGCGACGACGAGCAAGCCAACGATCGCGGCCACGCTCCGGTGCAGCCACTCGATCCAGGCCGCGGTATCGCCCAGCGGCGGGACCCAGGCGCCGTAGCAGGTGGGCCAGTCCGGGCAGCCCATGCCCGAGCCCGTGCCGCGCACGATGGCGCCGATGACGACCAGCACGTAGGTCGTCGTCACGGCAAGCAGGGCAAGACGGGTGAAGCGGCTCATCGGGCTGGAATCGATTGTAGCCACCGACCCAGCTGACCCTGCTGAACCAGAAGGTAAGCGATTGGCGCTAAGGTGAGAAGCGATGCGCTCGATGCTCGTCCGTGGCCTCGTCCTGACGCCTTTGTTCCTGGCCATCGCTTGCGGGCAGGCCGTGCCCGCGCCGACGGAGTCCCCCGTGCCAACGATCGGGCCGGGCGGCCATCCCGGCTGGCCCCCGCTCGCCGATGGCGGGGAGCTGCTGCCCATCCCGGTCACATCTGAGCTGGTCGTGGGCAGCAACCGCTTCCTGCTCAACCTCGTCGATGCAGATAACAACCCGCTGGCTGCACCCGACCGGGCGGTGACCCTGAACTTCTACGCGCTCGAGGTGGACCCGGCCACGCCGGCGCAGACGGTCGAGGCGACGTACCTGCCGACGATCCCGCAGCTGCCCGGCCTCTACCGCGCACAGGTCGACTTCGACCGCGCGGGCACGTGGGGGATCGAGGCCGAGGCCACCGAGGCGGATGGCCGGGTGCGTACCGGCCGGATGGTCTTCAGCGTCCGGCAGGAGGGCTCGACGCCGCTCGTCGGCAGCGAGGCCCGGTCTTCGCAGACGCCGACCGGCGAGTCCGCCGAGCAGATCGCGCTGATCTCGACCGACGACGACCCAAACGCCGCCTTCTACCGCCTTTCCGTGGATCAGGCGCTGCAGCAGGACCAGCCGTTCCTGCTCGTCTTCGCCACGCCCGCCTTCTGCCGTACCGCGACCTGCGGGCCGGCGCTCGACATCGTCAAGGAGGTCGCGCCCGCATTCCACGACGTGGCGGTGATCCACGTCGAGCCGTACGAGCTCGAGCAGGTGGACGGCCATCTCCAGCCGGTGCTGCGCGAGGGCCAGCTGGTTCTGGTGCCAGCGGTGGTCGAGTGGGGGCTGCTGACCGAGCCGATGATCTTTGCCGTCGACGCTGACGGCATCGTCAGGACGAAGCTGGAGGGCGTAGCCTCGGCGGATGAGATCCGCTCGGCGATGGAGGGCATCGCCCCCTAGGCGGTGCCGCTCGAGCCGGGCGCCTCAAGGGGTGTTCCGGCGGCGCAGGCCGGGCAAGCCTCCGCGCCGGGCTCGTAAGTTGGCAGCGACAGCGTCCACAGCGCCTCGACCGGGTAGTGCCGGCCGCTCAGCGGCGACTCGACCTCAAGGAGCGCGCCCGACCGGTCGACCAGCACGACCGCCAGCGCCAGCTCACCGCCCGCTGCCTCGATCGGCGGCAGCATCTCGACCAGCGACGCACCGGTGGTGACCACGTCGTCGACGAGCAGCACGCGCTCGCCGGGCTCGATCCGGAAGCCACGCCGGAACTCGCGCCTGGTCGTGCCGTCCTCGGCGCGGACCTGCTCGGCGAATATGCCGCGTACGCCAAGCTGTCGCGCGACCTCGTAGGCCAGGATCACGCCGCCGGTCGTGGGCCCCACGACGACATCGATCGGTTGGCCGCCTGAGGCGCGCGCGCGGCGGGCGATCATCGAGCACAGCTCGGTCACGGCCGCCGGCCACTGCATCACCTGGAACTTCTCGATGTAGCGATCGGCGTGGCGGCCGCTCTTGAGCTTGAAGTGGCCCTCACGGTAAGCGCCGGCCCCGGCGAACAGTTGCTCGACGCGGGCGGCGTCCGGGGACATGCTGCTCACGGTCGGTACTCGACGCCCTTGGTGGAGGGCCGGTCGCGCCTCTCGGGCAGTGCCCGGCCGATCAGCTGGCGATGCGACGCCAGGCCGTGTCGGGCGCAGTACGCCGCAAGCTCGTCGACCAGCCGCACCGGCAGGACTGGGTCGGCGAAGACGGCCGTGCCTACCTGGACGGCCACGGCTCCGGCCATCAGGAAGTCGAGCACGTCGTCGAGCGCGCCGATCCCGCCGATGGCGACGATCGGCAGCTTGACCGCCTGCGCCACCTCGTAGACGACGCGCAGAGCGACTGGCTTGAGCGCCGGCCCGGACAGCCCGCCATAGGTATTGCCCAGCAACGGCTTCTCGCGCGCTCGGTCGATGGCCATCCCTGACAGGGTGTTGACCGCCGACAGCGCGTCTGCGCCGGCATCCTCGATCGCGCGCGCGATGGCGCGCACGTCGGGCGCCGCGGGCGAGAGCTTGACCATCAGCGGCAGCTCCGTCGCGGCGCGGACGGCAGCCGTGACGGCACCGGCGCCCTCAGCATCAAGCGCAAACTGCAGGCCGCCCTTGCCGACGTTCGGGCACGAGATGTTGAGCTCGATGCCGGCGATCCCGGGCTGGCCGTCGAGCCGCCGCGCGACCTCGACGTAGTCCTCGACCGACTCGCCCGCGACGTTGACGATGACCGGCACCTTCCAGCCAGCCCAGCGCGGCGCGTACTTCTCGAGCACGCCTTTCACGCCCGGGTTCTGGAGGCCGATCGAGTTGAGCATGCCGGCCGGCGTCTCGGTCACGCGCGGCGGCGGATTGCCCACGCGCGGCCGAAGGGTCGTGCCCTTGCAGCAGATCGCGCCCAGGCGCTGCACGTCGACGACGTCGCCGTACTCGACGCCGTAGCCAAAGGTGCCCGAGGCGACCATGATCGGGTTGTCGATGACCAGCCCGCGGCCGAGGTCGACGGACAGGTCGACCGCAGTCGCGGTCGCGGCCGACGCCTCGCTCACGACCAGCCCTCCCAGTCGATCTCGTCGGCGGCGAAGACCGGGCCTTCCCGGCACACGCGCTGCGGACCGTCGGCGCCCATGACCACGCAGCCCAGGCAGGCGCCCACGGCACAGCCCATGTTCTGCTCCATCGACACCTGCAGCCAGGCCTTGCGGCGGGCGCTGGCCGTGCCCCGTGGCGCCGAGCGGCCGCGGCCACGGGCGCCCAGCTGGGCGACGCCCAGGCGCTGGTGGCGCGTCGCGGCCAGGCGGGCCATGGCCGCAAGCATCGGCTCCGGGCCACAGGCGAAGCACTGGTCGGCCCAGGCTTCGTACTGGGCCACCAGCTCCGTCACTCGGCCGTGGTGGCCGAAGCTGCCGTCGTCAGTCGCGACCGAGTACTCGACCTCGGCCGGCAGCAGCGACGAGGGGTAGACCTCGCGCGCGGTGGCGGCGCCGAAGAGCACGACCACGCGCCGATTCTGGGCGACGGCCTCATCAGCCAGCGAGCGCACGCCGGCCATGCCCAGGCCGCCTGCCACGAGCAGCAGGTGCCGGCTCTTGGGGTCCAACTCGAAGCCGCGCCCGAGCGGGCCGAGCATCTCGACCTTCTCCGGCGGGCGCATGCGGGCCAGCCACTCAGTGCCCTTGCCGGTCACCCGGAAGTGGATCGTCGCCTCGCCCGTGTGCCGGTCATAGGTGTTGACGCTGAACGGCCGGCGCAGCACCAGCCCGGAGTAGTCAGGCGTGCGGACGTGGACGAACTGGCCGGGCTGGACCGCGCCGGCGAGCCACGGCGCAGAGTAGGACTGCAGCCATTGGCCGGGAAGGAACTCGCGGCTCTGGATCAGCTCCGCGTCGAGCAGCTTCACGCGGCTCAGGCGGGCTCGCCGCCCTCGTTGTCTTCCTCAGCCGCGATCGCCGGGAAGTGTTCGGCCAGCGCCTCGGCAAAGTCGCCGAAGATGTCGGTTGGGTCGTAGAACTCGACGAGCTCATCCGGCGAGGTGAGCGCGCGCCACTCGTCGGCGGTCTCGCCCTCGTCGTCAGGCTGGGGCACGACCTCGGCCTCGAACGAGCCGTTGGCACGGAACCACAGCCGCTCGTCTTCGTCATCGAGGACCATCAGGTCGCCGAGCGTTGGCGCCAGGTCGGCCGCGGCCACCTCGAACTGCTCGACCAGCCGAGCCTCGGCGTGCTGGCTGCGCTCCTGGAAGGTCAGCGCCAGGTCGTACAGCCGGCGGGCTGCATCCTGCGCGTCGGCCGGCTCGCCGTCAGCCGGCTGGCGGGCGGCCCAGTCGTCGGCAGCGCCCGCGTAGCCGCCGGCCAGCTCCTCCGCCGGGGCCAGGCTGGTGGCGTCGACCAGGTCCTCGGAGGCGGCAATCTCGCCGGGCACGGCGGCCTCGTCGCGGGCGGCTTCGGCGAATGCGGCGTACACCTCGGCCGGGTTGTACAGCTCGACCAGCTCAGCGGCGCTCTCGATGACCTCAGTCTCCGAGTACCACTCGCCGGTAGCCTCGTCCTGGTAGCGGGTCCGCGAGCGGAACGTGCCGTCCGGCGCGACTGACAGGTAATCGGGGTCGTCGTCGATCAGGACCATGCCGCCGATGTCCTTCAGCCGCTGGCGGTTGGCCTCGATGAACCGCTTGAGCTGCTCGGCAGCATCCGCCAGGAAGCTGCTCCGCTCGATGCCGGCGTCGGCCGCGATCTCGCCCAGCGCTCCGGCTCGCTCGTCCATGTCGCCCTCCTTGGGTAGGTCGTCTGCCTGGTTGGTGCGACGGGTGGCGTCGCGGCGGAAGCTCATGGGTGGTACTCCAGGTCGGGCCCCATCCGCTCGCGCAGGAACATCGCGTGGTGGCGCTCGAACATCCACTCGCCCGCCCGGTGGCCGACCGCCCGGGCGCGCTCGTCGGCCTCCAACCGATCGATCGTCCCGTAGTCGGGCAGCTCGAGCAGGATCACGTTGTCGAAATCCCAGCCATAGGCCACGTTGTACCAGCCGAGGAAGCGAATGCCGAACTCCTCCTCGTAGCGCCTGACCTGGCGTGGGAAGACCTTGCGCATGAAGAACTTGAAGAACGGATCGCGCCCACGCCGGACCGAGAAAAACGTGGCTAGGACTGGCACGGCTTTGTCTCTCCCAGCGGTGCTGGTCCGGGCCCGCAGCCCGCGGGCCAACATTGTCGCACGCTCGCGCGATGGCGCCGGGCCGGCCGGACGGGCAGTGCATCCCAAGGCGAGACCGGTGTGCGCCGGCGCCTCGTTTGCGTCTGGCGCACATCGCGTCGGCCCAACGGTGGCGCAACGGCCCGACTGGCCCGCTCGGCCTGGACCTTTGCGTCCGGCGCACATCGCGTCGGCCCAGCGGTGACGCAACGCCCGGACTGGCCCGCTCGGCCGTGGACTTATGCGTCTGGCGCACAACTTCTCTCCCGGCCCCATGAAAAGAACCCATCGAGATGGGGCCGGCGGACGGGACGTGCATTTGCCTCAAAGCGGGCGTGCAGCATCTGCGCACTGGCGGACAAGGCCGTGGGTGGACCATACGCGGCATGTCTGCACGCGAGACTCGGCTGCAGCGTGGACGCCGGCGGGGCCGAATGCTCACCGCTCGAGCGCTCGATGATCTGCGCGCCGCGCGCCAGAGCGCGGGTGTCGGATTGCCCGCCATGGCGCGCGAGATGGACTGCTCGGCCTCACAACTCTGGCGCACGCTCGCCGGCGAGGTTGGCGGGGTGACCGTCATTCGCCTCGCCGAGATGGCTTCGGTCCTCGGGCTGGAGCTGTCACTCGGCCTGCATCTGATCGGCGACCCTATCCGCGATCGTGGCCAGCAGGCGCTGGCCACGATCGCGGATAGGGTCGCCGATCAGATGCAGGC
>Ga0247718_1000408_pt1 | contig 12013 bp, 12 predicted proteins | sample 21E_DmetaG_FD_189045 | JGI IMG/M metagenome (GOLD analysis project Ga0247718, IMG submission 189045) | Soil microbial communities from hillslope of Landscape Evolution Observatory, University of Arizona, Oracle, AZ, United States - 2-1-E_D | ecosystem: Engineered > Artificial ecosystem >...
CCCGCGATTGGCTCGAGGCCGCCCTGCCCCTGTTCGGCGATCCCATGGTGGCGGCGGTCGCGGGCCCGACGGTTCCCTCGCTGACGGGCGATCTCACCGGGGACGCCGCGGGTCTGCTGATGGAGTCGCGGGTCGGCATGGGCGGCGCCCGTGCCCGCCACCGCGTGGGCGTGGTGCGCGAGGTGGGCGACTTCCCCCTGCGCAACCTGTTCGTGCGTGCGGCCCTGGTGCGGCGCCTGCTGGAGGACGGGGTGCCGCTCGACGACCGGTTCGTCACGACCCTGCGCCGGCGGGAGGGGCTCTCGGTCATCTCGAGCCCCGACGTCGTCGTGACCACCGCGCCGCCGCCGCTGTGGCGCCCGCACCTGCGCCGGCTCTTCCGGGCGGCCCGCGCCCGCGGGGAGGCCAGTGGCGAGGGCGCAGTCCGGCTGCGGCACCTGGTGCCGGCCGCGTGGACGCTCGCCCTCGCGCTGGGGCCGGTCGCCCTGCGCCGGCGGGGACGGGCCCGGCACCTCTGGGCGGTGGTCGCGCTGGCCTACGTGGCCCTGCTGTCGTGGTTCGCGGCGCTGCTCGCGCTGCTCCACCGGCGGCCGCGGCTCGCCCTGGTCACGGCCCTCGGGGCAGCGGCCTCGCACGTCGCCTTCGGCGCCGGGCTCCTCACCGGCCGGGCGTGCCGCGCGGCCGGCCGCCTGCGCGGGCGGCGCACGCCCCTCTAGCGACCGCGGGCCGAGAGCCGGGCCAGGTCGGCGTCCACCATCATGTCGACGAGGGCCGCGAAGTCGACCTCGGGGACCCAGCCCAGCCGGCCCTGGGCCTTGGAGGCGTCGCCCACCAGCAGGTCGACCTCGGCGGGGCGCACGAACGCCGGGTCGAGCACCACGTGGTCGTCGGCGTCGAGCCCCGCGCGGGCGAACGCGAGCTCCACCAGGCGGGCGACGCTGTGGGTCTCGCCCGTGGCGACGACGTAGTCGTCGGGCTCGTCCTGCTGGAGCATCAGGTGCATGGCCCGCACGTAGTCGCCGGCGAAGCCCCAGTCGCGCTGCGCGTCGAGGTTGCCCAGGCGCAGCTCCGTCGCGAGCCCCAGCTTGATGCGCGCGACGCCGTCGGTGACCTTGCGGGTGACGAACTCGAGGCCCCGCCGCGGCGACTCGTGGTTGAACAGGATCCCCGACGAGCAGTGCATGCCGTAGCTCTCGCGGTAGTTGACCGTGATGTAGTGGCCGTAGCACTTGGCGACGCCGTACGGGCTGCGCGGGTGGAACGGCGTCATCTCGTTCTGGGGCGTCTCCCGCACCTTGCCGTACATCTCGCTGGAGGACGCCTGGTAGAAGCGGATCGCGGGGTTCACCTGGCGGATCGCCTCCAGCAGCCGGGTGACGCCCACCGCCGTGAACTCGGCGGTGAGGACCGGCTGGCTCCACGATGTGGGCACGAAGCTCTGTGCGCCGAGGTTGTAGACCTCGTCGGGCTCCACCTGCAGCAGGGCGGCGGTGAGGGACGGCTGGTCGAGCAGGTCGCCCTGGACGAAGCGCAGCCGCTCGCGGAGGTGCTCGATGCGCTCGTAGGACTCGGTCGACGCCCGGCGCACCACGCCCCACACCTCGTAGCCCTGCGCGAGCAGGTGCTCGGCGAGGTACGACCCGTCCTGTCCGGTGATGCCGGTGATGAGCGCCGTCGGCACGTCTACTGGTCCTCCCCGTGGGCGATGCGCGCCCGCCACCACTCGAGGCTGTCGGCGAGCGTCGTGCTCAGGGGGATGGCGGGCGTCCAGCCCAGCTCGTCGCGCAGGCGACGCGGCTCACCGTATAGGTCCGGCTGCTCGCCGCTGCGCACCAGGCCCGGGTCGCTGACCACCCGCGCGTCGAGGCGGGCCTGGGCGGCGAGCTGCTCGACGAGGTCGCGGACCGCCACCGAACGCCCGGTGCACGCCAGGTAGGGGTGCTCGGGGCGGCCGGCGGCGAGCAGCAGTCCGTATGCGCGCACCATGTCGCGCACGTCCGTGAAGTCCCGCCGCGTGTCGACGTTGCCGACGCGGATCTCGACCTCCGTGCGCCCCTCGGCCTCGGCCCGGGCGAGCTGGCGGGCGACGTTCGGGATCACGAACCGGGCGTCCTGCCCCGGGCCGACGTGGTTGAAGGCGCGCACCCGCACCACGGGGAGCCCGTAGGCGTGCGCGTACTGCGACGCGGCGAGGTCCGCCGCCGCCTTGGAGGCCCCGTACGGCGAGACGGGGTCCAGGGGCGTCCCCTCGCGCACGGGGAGCGCCGCGAGCGGCACGCGGCCGTGGATCTCCCCCGAGGTGACCACCAGGCACCGCGGCGGGGCCGGCTGCGCGCGGAGGGCCTCCAGCACGTTGAGCGTCCCGGTGAGGTTCACCTCCCAGGTGCCGCGGGGGTCGGCGAACGACCGCCCCACGGACGATGCGCCCGCGAGGTGGACGACGGCATCCGGGCGGGCCGAGGCGAACGCGGCCGTGACCCCCGCCGGGTCGCGGATGTCGGCGCGGTGGGCGGGGACGCCCGGGGGCAGCGCCTCGCCCGCGTCGGCACGCGCCAGCCCGTGCACCTCGTGTCCGAGGGACTGCAGATGGGCCGTCAGGTGATGCCCGACGAAGCCCGTCACACCGGTGACCAGGACGCGCACGGCGGGCCACGCTACAGGGCGTCCGTACCGAGCGACGGGGCGGCGCGGCGGCGGCGTGAAGGGTGCGGTTGCGACGCCACGTAATGAATATGTGACCCGATGACGTGACAGGGCGTCCGGGCGCCGTAGGATCGGACGCGCACATGCGACCCCTTCGTCACCTGCCGGCCCTGCTGGCGATCCTGCTCGCCGCACTGGCCGTGGGGGTCGCGCCCGCGTCGGCCTCCCCCGAGGCCGTGCTCGCCGACTACTACGCCGACGGCGTCGTCGACGGGGAGTACGCGGTCCAGGACCTCAGCCGCGCGCTGACGCTGGCGCGCGCGCAGGAGGAGGCGCAGTACGCCGACGCCGCCACGGCGATCGAGGCGGCGCGCTCGATGGCGATCGCCGGCATCCGCCCGCCGGGGGGACCCGGTCCGGGTGCCGACGGCGGCGCCCCCGCGAAGCCGGCGCCGCGCAGCCGAGCGGGGGGCGGCGACGGCGACGGAGGGGCGCGCAGCCTCGAGGTGCCGCGGCCGGAGCCCGCGTCCGTCCCATCGGCGCTCCCGGTGCCGCCGGTCTCGCAGCCGGGGGCGGGGGTGCCCTGGCCGTTCGTGGTGCTCTCGACGCTGGCTCTGCTGCTCGCGCTGGGCGGCGCGTCGGCCAGCGCGTACCGCCGCCTGCGGGCCGCCGGGCGCCCCTGACGGCCGCGCCGCGCGGCGCGGGCGCGGCGGCGCGGCAGGCCGCGACGGGCCTGCGGGGCGTGTCGTAGGATGCGGCGCCGCACACCGACCCCTCACGGCGAGGTCCCCATGTCCGAGTCCAGTTCCAGCCTCACCCTGCGCACGACGGTGCCGGCGACGGTCGGGACCTTCGGCCGGGTAACGGCGGCGATCTCGGACGCCGGCGGCCGGCTGGGCGGGGTGGACATCGTGCGGTCCACCAAGACCGACGTCACCCGCGACTACACGGTGTACGTGCCGAGCGACGAGGTCGGCGCGGCCGTCGTCGCGGCGGTCGAGGCCGTCGAGGGCGTGCGCGTCGAGGAGGTGCGCAACCGGGTCCTGACGCTGCACGAGGGCGGGGTGGTGGGCATGCGCAACCGCATGCCGCTCACCAGCCGCGACGACCTGTCGATGGCCTACACGCCGGGCGTCGCCCGGGTGTGCATGGCCATCCACCACGACTTCGAGCAGGCCTGGGAGTACACGATCAAGGCCAACTCGGTGATGGTGGTGAGCGACGGGTCGTCGGTGGTGGGCCTCGGCGACCTCGGCGCCGACGCATCGCTGCCCGCCTGCGAGGCGAAGTGCCTGTTCCTGCGCGAGCTCGCGGGGATCGACGCCTTCCCGCTGCCCGTGGACGCCCGCGATCCGGAGGCGATCATCGAGGCCGTCGCCCTGTGCTCGTCGGTGTTCGCCGGCATCCACCTCAGCGACATCTCCGCGCCCCGGTGCTTCCAGATCCAGACCGGCCTGGCCGCGCGCCTCGACATCCCGGTGTTCCACGACGACCAGCAGGGCACGGCGGTGGCGGTCCTCGCCGCGCTGCGCAACGGACTGGCCGTGACCGGCGTGGCGCCCGGCCAGGCCCGGGTGGTGGTGGCCGGCGAGGGCCCCGGCGGCATCGCGACGGCGGCGCTGCTGCGCGCCGCCGGCGTGGGCGAGGTGGTGGCGGACGCGACGCTGCCCGACACCCGCGGGGCCCACGCGCTGGTCACCTTCGACGGCGTCCGCGTCGGCCCCGCGGACGTGCCCGCGGGCGCCATCGTCTTCGCGCTCGGCGCGCCGCAGCCGGAGATCGCCGCCGTGGCCCGGGTGTACGGGGACGCGCTGCCGGGCTCGGCGAACCAGATCAACTCGGCGATCGCCTTCCCCGGCATCTGGCGGGGCGCGCTGGCCTGCCGGGCGTCGGAGATCACCGACGCCATGCTGCTCGCCGCCGCGGGCGCCATCGCCGACGCCGCGCGCGACGAGGAGGGCACCGTCGGCGCCGACCTCGTGGTGCCCTCGCCCCTGTCGCGCGACCTCGTGGAGAGCGTCGCCGAGGCGGTGCGGGCGGCGGCCGTGGACGGCGGGGTCGCCCGCGTGGGCGCCGGCACCCACTGACCCCTCGGGGGCGGGCGGCCCGGCCGCCTACCCCCGCAGCCGCCGGCCGAGCAGCACCAGCGGCACCGGGAAGAGCGCCGCCGCGAGCACGGCGAGGACGCCCACGTGGAGCAGGGTGCCGGCGCCGGCGCCTCCTAGCACCAGGTCGCGGATGGCCGCCACCAGGTGCGACAGCGGCAGGCACCATCCGATCACCTGGGCCCACTCCGGCAGGCGGCCGAAGGGGAAGAACACGCCCCCGAACAGGAACATGGGGGTGAGGATGCCGGTGAAGAAGATGTTGTAGTGCTCGATGTTCGACACGAGCGCCGTGTAGAGCATCCCGACGATCGCGAACAGCAGCGCCCCGATGGCCATCACGGGCACGACCAGCACGGCCAGGGGCGACGCCACCAGCCCGAACGCCACCATCACCAGCAGGAACACCACGCCGTAGGCGAGCGCGCGGGTGGCGGCCCACAGGTACTCCCCCACCACCACGTCCTGCACCGACAGCGGCGTCGTGATCGCCGCCTCGTACACCCGCCGGATGTGGATGCGGACGAACGAGTTGTACGTCGTCTCGAGCACGGCCCCGAACATCACCGTGGACGCCGCCACCCCCGGGGCGATGAAGTCGACGTAGTCGACACCCTCGATCGTGGTCAGGTAGGTGCCGAGCCCGAGGCCCATCACCGCCAGGTAGGCGATCGCCTCCAGGAACCGCGGCGTGATCGTGGTCAGCAGCGTGCGCCGGCCCACGGTCGCGTTGCGGTGCCAGAACCGCAGCGCCGCCCGCGGCGAGAACGCCCACGGCCGGTCGCGGAGCGCCGTCCCGGCCGGCCCCGGCGTCACCTCCGCGGCGGCCGGGGGGCGCGCCGGTGGCTCACAGCGCCTCCATCATCGCCCGGATGTCGTCGGCCATGCCGGCGTGACCGTGCCGGGTGGCCTGGTCGATCCCCTGCAGCCAGGCGTCGGCGGCCTCGTCGGCGCGGCCCAGGGCGGCGAGGCACTCGCCGAGCCGGCTCCAGGCGTTGCCCTCGTCCTCCTGCAGCCCGAGGTAGGCGCGGTACTCGCCGACGGCCTCCTCGAGCCGCCCCGCGCGCTGCAGTTCGGTGGCGTAGGCGAAGCGCGCGCGCGCCACGCCGGGGTCCTCGGCGACGAGCCGGGCGAAGTACTCGATGCGGTCCATGGCGGGATCGTAGAGCGGCGGCGCGCGGACCCCGACCGCGAGCACGGTCCGCGGGGCCGCGTCAGGGCGGGACGTCCCTTCGGCGGGGGCCGTGTGACGTGTCATCGCACGCAACTTCGCGGCGTTCGTCACGAAGTCATGCCACGTCTGCAACGAAGATGCAGGGCCTCCGGGGCGTTGCTAGCGTCCTCGGCGGTCCCCGTCACTCGTGGACCGTGCCCCTGCTGCCGAAGGCGTCGCGTGGACTTCTCCGACTACCTGCCGATCCTCGTGTTCATGGCGGCCGGTCTCGCCGTGGGCGGCGCCATCCTCGGCCTCAGCAAGGTGGGGCGGCCCAAGCCGAACCCGGTCAAGGCGCTGCCCTACGAGAGCGGGATCCTGGCGACGACGCCCGTCCGCCAGCGCTTCTCCATCGACTTCTACCTGACCGCGATGCTCTTCATCATCTTCGACATCGAGCTCGCGTTCATCTACCCGGTGGCCGTGAACCTGCGCGACGGCGGCGGCGCCGCCCTGATCGTGCTGCTGGTCTTCGTGTTCACCGTCATCGAGGCACTCGTCTACATCTGGAGGAAGGGGGCGCTGGAATGGCGCTGATCCCCCCGCCCGGCGCGCCGCTGGAGCGCGCGCCCCGCACGGACGACACCATCGACCGCGACCTGCGCGACCTGGTCGAGAGCCAGGAGGAGGAGGCGTTCGCCAAGCGCCTGCTGCTCACCACGGTGGACCGGGCGCTCGCGTGGGCGCGCTCGTCGTCGATCTGGCCGGCCACCTTCGGGCTGGCGTGCTGCGCGATCGAGATGATGCACACGGCAACGCCGCGCTACGACCTGGCGCGCTTCGGCGCCGAGGTGTTCCGTGCCTCACCCCGCCAGGCCGACCTGCTGATCGTGTCCGGCCGCGTCTCGATGAAGATGGCGCCGGTGCTCCGCCGCATCTACGACCAGATGATGGAGCCCAAGTGGGTCATCTCCATGGGCGCGTGCGCGTCCACGGGAGGCGTCTTCAACAACTACGCGATCCTGCAGGGCGTGGACAAGATCGTGCCCGTGGACGTGTACGTCCCCGGCTGCCCGCCGCGTCCGGAGAGCCTCATCGAGGGGATCCTGGTGCTGCAGCGTGTGATCGGGTCCAAGGGCCTGCCCACCAGCACCGACCTGATGCGCGAGGACGACATGCCCCTGCCGGAGCAGGCGCCCGAGCGCGCCGAGGCGCTGCGCGCGCTGGGACCGGGGCGGCGTCCGGCGCCGGCCGGTGCCGTGCCGGCCGGCCTGCCGGGCGACATGGCCCCCACGGGAGCGCGGTGAGCGAGTACCGCAACCTGCTGGACGCCGCCTGTCCCGGCGCCGTCGTGGACGAGTGGGAGGGCGCGGGAGGCGAGCTGACGATCGAGGTCGACCGCGACCGGATCGTCGAGGTCGCCCGCTTCCTCAAGGGCGAGCCGTGCGCGTTCCGGCTGCTGTCGGACCTGACCTGCGTGGACGTCATCGGCGGCGACGGCCGCGGCAACCGGTTCCGCCTGGCGTACCAGCTGTTCTCCCTGGAGACGGGCGACCGCCTGCGCCTGCGCGTCTGGGCGGACGCCGAGGCCCCCGAGGTCGCGTCCGTGACGCCCGTCTGGCGCACCGCCGACTGGCACGAGCGCGAGGTGTGGGACATGTTCGGGGTCCGCTTCAGCGGGCACCCCGATCTGTCGCGGATCCTCATGCCCTTCGACTGGGAGGGGCACCCCCTGCGGCGCGACTACCCGATCGGGGGCGAGGACGTCCAGTTCAGCGACGCCGTCTAGAGCGGAGACCTGATGGGGACCGAATTGGGAGCGGGGCTCACGCCCGTGGGCGAGGCCCGCGAGGTACTGGAGGCGGCCCGCCGCGAGGGGCGTGAGCTCGCCGAGACCGAGCGCGTCGTCGCGCAGGTCGAGGCGGGCACGGCCGTCGAGGCCCTGAGGCGCACGCGTGAGATGGAGGAGCGCAACGCCGAGGGCGTGCCGGGCGCGCGCGAGCCGATGATCATCAACCTCGGCCCGCAGCACCCCTCCACACATGGCGTGCTCCGCCTCATCACCGAGCTGGACGGCGAGGTCGTCCGCGACATCCACCCCGTGATCGGCTACCTGCACACGGGCATCGAGAAGCAGTGCGAGAACAAGACCTTCTGGCAGACCATCACGCTCGTGCCGCGGATGGACTACCTCTCGCCGTTCTTCAACCTCCACGCCTACAACATGAGCGTCGAGAAGCTGCTCGGGCTGGAGGCGCCGTCGCGGGCCCACTGGCTGCGCGTGATGCTCTCCGAGCTCAACCGCATCACCAGCCACCTGGTGTGGCTCGGCACCAGCGGGCTCGAGCTGGGCGCGATCACGGTCTTCTTCTACACCTACCGCGAGCGCGACCGCGCCCTCGACCTGTTCGAGATGATCTCCGGCGAGCGCATGAACCACCGCTACTTCCAGGTGGGCGGCTGCTCCGACGACATGCCCGAGGGCTTCGAGGCCATGGTGCGCCGGTTCGTGCAGGAGATGCCGGGGCGCATCGACGAGTACGAGGGCCTGCTGTCGGCCAACCCCATCTGGATCGAGCGCACCCGCGGCGTGGGCGTGCTGCCCGCGGACGACCTGATCGACCTCGGCGTCACCGGCCCGGCGCTCCGCGCCGCCGGCGTCGACCTGGACCTGCGCAAGGCCGCCCCGTACTCCGGCTACGAGCACTTCGACTTCAACGTCCCGCTGGGCACCCGGGGGGACGCCTACGATCGCTACTCGGTGCGCCTGCGCGAGATGCGCGAGTCGGTGCGGATCGTCGAGCAGTGCCTCGACGGCATGCCCGAGGGGCCCCACATCGCGGACGACCGCAAGGTGGTGCTGCCGCCGCGCGAGGAGCTCGCGACCTCCATGGAGGCCCTCATCCACCACTTCAAGCTGGTGACCGAGGGGTTCCGGGTGCCGCCCGGCGAGGCCTACTCCGCGGTGGAGAGCCCGCGCGGCGAGATCGGGTGCTACGTGGTGGCCGACGGCGGGCCCAAGCCGGTGCGCGTGCACATGCGCGACCCCAGCTTCGTCAACCTCCAGGCCCTGCGCCCGATGGCGAAGAACGCCTACCTGGCGGACCTCATCGTCATGATCGGCTCCCTGGACAACGTGATGGGCGGGGTGGATCGCTGATGGGCCACGGACCGCAGGACGACGTGATGGGCGGGGTGGACCGGTGAACGCCGAGCAGCTGCGCGCCTACCTGGAGCCCATCCGCGGGGAGTACGCCGAGGCGCGGTCGCTGATCCTGCCCGCGCTCAAGTACGCCCAGACCGAGAAGGGCCACCTCACACGCGAGGACCTGGACGCCGTGGCCGGCGCCACCGGCTTCTCCCGGGCGTACGTGGAGAGCGTCGCCTCCTTCTACGACCGCCTCTACCTGCGCCCGGTCGGCACCCGGGTGGTGAGCGTCTGCGTGACGCTCAGCTGCATGCTGCGCGGGGCGGACGAGGTGTGGGAGCACCTGTGCGACCGCGAGGGGCTGGACCCCCACCACGGGGGGACGTCCGAGGACGGCCGCGTGACGATCCAGGAGGCCCAGTGCCTGGGCTACTGCGACCGTGCCCCGTGCGTGCAGGTGGACGCCGAGGAGACCTCGGGGCCGCTCACCCCCGAGGACGCCGCGCGGCTCGTGGACGAGCTGCGCGAGGCGCCCGCACCCGAGCATTACTGGCGATGACGACGGTGGAGAGCCCCCTCACATGCCGGTCCTGAACAGCGTCTACCGCCACCGCGAGGCGGGGCACCTCCTGACCGACCTCGACGCGTACCGCGAGGCCGGCGGATTCCGTGCGCTCTCGTCGGCCGTGGCCGACATGGAGCCGGACGACCTGCTCTACGTCTTCCACCGCTCGGGGCTGCGCGGCCGCGGCGGCGCGGGGTTCCCCATGGGCCGCAAGGCCAGCTTCCTGCCCAAGGACAGCCGGCTGGCCAAGTACGTCGTCTGCAACGCGGACGAGAGCGAGCCGGGGACCTTCAAGGACCGCGAGATCATGGAGATGAACCCGTTCCAGCTGATCGAGGGGATCACCCTCGCCGGCTACGCGATCGGGGCGGAGCGCGGGTACATCTACATCCGCGGCGAGTACGAGCACCAGGCGCGCATCCTCGACGAGGCGATCCGCCAGGCGCGCGCCGCCGGCTACATCGGCCGCGGGATCCTGCGCTCGCAGGTCGACTTCGACGTCACGCTCTACCGGGGCGCGGGCGCCTACATCTGCGGCGAGGAGACCGGCCTGCTGGAGAGCCTCGAGGGCAAGCGCGGCCAGCCGCGGCTGAAGCCCCCGTTCCCGGCCGTCGCCGGCCTCTACAGCTCCCCGACGCTGATCAACAACGTCGAGACCCTGTCGGCACTGCCGCCCATCGTGGAGCGCGGCGCGGACTGGTACGCCGCCCTCGGGCCGGAGAAGAGCCCCGGCACCAAGATCTTCAGCGTGTCCGGCCACGTGCAGCGGCCGGGCAACTACGAGGTGATCCTGGGCGAGACCACGCTGCGCGAGCTCATCGAGCTGGCCGGCGGGGTGCGCGAGGGCCGGCGGGTCAAGGCCGTCTGGGTGGGCGGCTCCAGCGTCCCCGTGCTCGGCGAGCAGCACCTGGACACGCCCCTCGACTACGAGTCGCTCAACGCCGTGGGCACCTTCCTGGGCTCCGGCGGCTGCATCGTCATGGACGACTCCGGCTGCATCGTGCGCTCCACGCTGCGCCTGGCCACCTTCTACCGCCATGAGAGCTGCGGGAAGTGCTCCCCCTGCCGCGAGGGCACCACCTGGATGGAGAAGATCCTCCAGCGGATCGTCGACGGCGAGGGGCGGATCGAGGACATCGAACTGCTCGAGTCCCTGTTCGGCCGCATCTCCGGCAAGGTGCTGTGCGCCCTCGCCGACGGCGCCGTGGCGCCCATCAAGAGCGCCCTCCACATGTTCCGGGACGACTTCGTCCGCGCCGCCGAGCAGGGCGCGCCGCGTCCCGACCCGATGCTGCCGGCGACCGCCGCGTCGTGAGGTGATTCATGGGTGACTACGCCCCCGTCGACCTGACCGTCGACAACCAGGTCACGTTCGAGCTCAACGGGCGCCCCGTGTCGGCGCCGCCCGGCACGATGCTCGTCGACGCCTGCTTCGCGCACGGGGTCGAGGTCCCGGTGTTCTGCTACGAGCCCCGCCTGGGCCCGCCCATCGGCGCCTGCCGCATGTGCCTGGTCGAGGTGGAGGGCATGCGCGGCCTGCAGACCGCGTGCTCCACCCCGGTGCAGCAGGACATGGTCGTGCGCACGGACTCCGTCGCGGCCAAGGACGCCCAGGACGGGGTGCTGGAGCTGCTGCTGGCCAACCACCCGCTGGACTGCCCGGTGTGCGACAAGGGGGGCGAGTGCCCCCTGCAGGACCGCACCTACCGCTTCGGCCCCGGCCGCACGCGGTTCATCGAGCGCAAGCGTCACTTCCCGAAGCCGCTGGAGCTGTCCACCCGCATCGCGCTCGATCGCGAGCGGTGCATCCACTGCTTCCGGTGCGTCCGCTTCAGCCAGGACGTCGCCCAGGACGGCCAGCTCACCATGCAGGAGCGCGGGGCCGCGCAGGAGATCACCACGTTCACCGGCGACCCCTACGAGGGCCGCTTCACGGGGAACGTCATCGACCTGTGCCCGGTCGGCGCCCTCACCTCGATCCCGTACCGCTTCGTCGCCCGCCCCTGGGACATCGCCGACACCCCGACGGTCTGCGGCGTCTGCCCGGTGGGCTGCAACACGGAGATGAGCCTGCGCGAGGGGCGCGTGATGCGCGTCACCGGGCGCGCGAACCCCAACTACGCGCACGAGGAGGGGTGGCTCTGCGACACGGGCCGGTGGGGCTACGACAGCGTCGACGCCCCCGACCGGCTGGTGGCCCCGGTGGTGCGCGACGCCACCGGTGAGCGCACCACGGACATCGAGGACGCCGTGCTGGCCGCCGCCCTCGTCCTGCGCACGGAGGGGCGCCCCGTCGGCATCCTGCTCGGTCCGTCGGCGAGCGTCGAGGAGGGCGCGATCGCCCTGGACCTCGCGGACGCCGGTGCGCTGCAGGGCGAGGGCGGCGGCCAGCACGGCGT
>Ga0247718_1000410_pt1 | contig 12006 bp, 6 predicted proteins | sample 21E_DmetaG_FD_189045 | JGI IMG/M metagenome (GOLD analysis project Ga0247718, IMG submission 189045) | Soil microbial communities from hillslope of Landscape Evolution Observatory, University of Arizona, Oracle, AZ, United States - 2-1-E_D | ecosystem: Engineered > Artificial ecosystem > Mesocosm...
CAGACGCCCGCGGGCCCACCCGCTCGCCGTCCGCCTCCACCGCGAAGGCCCGCATCAGGTTCCACTCCCCCGCGGGCGTCTGTACCAGGCGCAGGTCGGGGTTCTCCACCTGCACGTCGTGGAGGACGAACGGGCCCTCCCCGGCCGCGCTCCGCGGATCGAAGACCATGCGCAGCCGCGGGGCGGTCACGATGGTGTCCCCCTCCCGCTCCACGATGGCCACCCGCTGCAGCAGGACGCGGATGGAGCCGTCGGGGAGGATCTCCTCCACCTCGAAGGCGTCCTTGGGGAGGTTGACCTTCTGCCGGATGGCCGCCTCCACCCGCTCCTCCTCCGCCTCCCGGACGTACGCCCGCACCCCGACGAGGGCCAGGACGAGCCCCAGGAGGAGCCCCGCCAGGAGGAGCCCCGCGCGAGCCGGAGGGGAGGAGCGCGCCATCAGAACGCCTGGCCCACCGCGATGTAGATCTGGATGCGCTGCTGCAGCCCCTCCCAGAAGCCATCCGCCTCCGGCCGGTGCCTCCCCAGCGGGATCAGCTCACCCGTCTGGGGGTCGAAGCCCACCAGCGGGCCCGACTTGGCGCCGTAGGGGTTGAAGCCCAGGTCCACCCGGATGGGCCCCACCGGGCTGTAGAAGCGCGCTCCCACTCCCGGGGTGATGGTGAGCCGGGTGGGGGTGGCGTAGCTCTCCCCCCGGATGGTGAGGCTGTCCTGCGCCCACACCTTCCCCGCGTCCACGAAGGCGGCCAGCCGCGTGTACTCGCGGAGCACCGGCGACGGCATGCGCAGCTCCACCGATCCCACCACCATCCCCGTGCCGCCGGTCGCGGCCGGGCGGACCGTCTTGAACTCTCCCGTGAAGCCGGAGTCGCCGGGGAGGACGGGGTCCTCGGTGACGTAGAGGGTGGGCCCCAGGGTGTTCCGCGGCACCCCGCGTACGGTGGTGGGCCCTCCGGCATAGAAGCGCCGCTCGGGGGGGATGAAGCCCGACTCCTCGAAGAGCCGCTCGACGAACGCTCCGCCCATCACCCGCCCCGCCAGCACCCACCCGGTGCGCACCTCGCGGTACGCGGCGCCGTCGCCCAGCAGCCGCAGGTAGCGGTCGTTCGAGCCCAGCAGCGCGGAGGCCCAGTCCACCGTTCCCCGTGCCTGGTACCCGCCCACCGGGAACTCCCGCTGCACGGTGCGGTCGCGCGACAGCGCCAGCGCCAGGGAGTTGGACCAGCGCGACTCTCGCAGCGGCTGGATCTCGCCCGGCTCGCACACCAGGAGCGCCACGCAGAAGAAGATGTCCGGGGCCTCGGTCTGCCCGCGCTCCACGTTGAAGGCCCCGGTCACCGTGGTCTGCGGCCCGATCTGCCGGAGCGCCGCGAGCTGCCCTCCGCGCGAGGTGCGCAGGTACGCCTGGTACTCGGAGAGGCGCTCCGCGTGCAGGTTCACCGTGGTGCTGGTGCGCGTCCCGAAGAGGCGGGGCTGCACGAAGGTGGCGGCCGCGCTGTAGTTGAGGTGCTGGCTGTAGGGGTCCTCCGCCAGCTGGCTGCAGAGGCTGTTCTCCAGCCCCGCGCCGAGCGGCTCCCCCGTGCCGATCTTGGAGAGCGATCCGTTCAGCTCCAGCCGCCGCGCGCCCCCCAGGAAGTTGCGGTCCACCACCCGCGCCTGCGTGCGGAAGCAGTCCAGGGTGCCGTACCCGGCCGAGGACTCCGCCAGGTAGCGGGGCGCTTCCACCACGCGCACCACCACGGTGGCGTTGGCGCTGTCGGGGTCCACCTGGAGCGAGTCGGGCGCGAGCTGCACCGCCGCGAAGTTCACCAGCCCCAGGTCGTACAGGTTCCGCTGGCTCTGGCTCAGGCGCGAGCTCACCAGCACGTCCCCCTGGCGGAAGGCGAGCTGCTTGAGGATGGTGCGCCGCGCGAGGCGGTCGGTCCCCAGCACCAGGATGGTGTCCACCCGCACCAGCGGCCCCGGGATGGCGCCGAAGTTCGCCTCCGCCACGTCGGCGATGGTGTCGATGGAGTAGTTGCGCAGCACCTCGGCATAGGCGTATCCCCGCGCCAGGAGCGCGGAGCGGACGGTGTCGGCGGAGGCCAGGAAGCCGGTGCGGCGGAAGGGCTCCCCCTCCTTCAGGGGGAGGCGCCGCTCCACCTCTTCCGCGGGGACGATGGAGTCCGTCCCCTCCACCACCACCTCGCGCGTGGTCACCAGGTCTCCGGGCGCGATGGCGAAGCGGACCTCCACCTGGTCGTCGCCCACGGGCTCCACCTGCGGGAGGACGCGGGTGCCGTAGTAGCCGTGGTCGCGGTGGAAGAGCTGGATACGGACGATGTCGCGCCCCAGCTCCTCCACGTCCAGCTCCCGCTTCACCCGCCCGAAGCCGAAGGGGCAGACGGGGATGAAGAGGATGCCGCAGCGGGTGGGGCGCGTGGCGAGGAGGCGGCGCAGCGAGTCCGCGGGAACCACGAGGTCGCCGGTGAGCTCCACGCTCTTCACCTCGCGCCCGGCGAACTCGGCGAAGCGCGCCAGCGGCCCCGTGGTCGGGGCACGCTGCACGCAGCCGGCGGAGAGCGCCAGCACGCAAAGCGCGGCCAGCCGCAGGGCGCGGCCCGGGAGGGTGGAGAGAGGTCCTGAACGACGTAGCATCCGGAGTCGGTGCAGGGCGCGCGTAATGGGTTCGGGAGCCAGGGAACGCCCCGAAAGGTCGCACGCATCCACGCGCGCGGAGGGTTGCCGGCGGAAACAGATGCGCCGGAGGCACCCCCGGTGGCGCATCTCGCGTGCCACCCTTCTTTCCAGCGTGAAACTACGGCGCCCCGCGCCGGAAACGAAAGGGCCGGCCCCGGAAACCCGGGACCGGCCCTTTTCACCCCCGCCGCCTCGAAAGGTTCACCCCACCCGGAGCAGCTTCTCCAGCTCCTCGGGCGTGAGCTCGGCCCCGGCACGCTTCCCCATGGTGCGGCGCCCACGGACCCCGCGGCCCTGCTTCTGCTCGGGCGTGTACACCGTCTCCTCGGTGGCGTCGGTGAAGCCGAACCCCGGCACCTCCACCCGCGGGAGCATGTATCCGATCAGGTGCTCCACCGCCCGCACGTCGCCGATCTCGCCGCCCGACATGAAGGTGATGGCCTCCCCCTTGGCGCCCGCCCGGGCCGTGCGGCCCACGCGGTGGACGTACCCCTCGGGGTCCTGCGGCGCGTCGTAGTTGATGACGTGCGAGATCCCCTCCACGTCCAGCCCGCGCTGCGCCACGTCGGTAGCCACCAGCACCTGCACCTTCCCCTCGCGGAAGGCGTCCAGCGCCCCGGTGCGCTCCTTCATGTTCCGGTCGCCGTGCATCACCTCCACGCTCACCCCGGCGCGCTTGAGCTGCGCGCTGACGCGGTCGGCGCCGAACTTGGTGCGGGTGAAGACCAGCACCGAGTCCATCCCGGGCCGCTTCAGCAGGTTCAGGAGGAGCTCGGTCTTCTTGCTCTCCTGCACCGGGTAGATGAACTGCTCCACCCCCTCGGCGGTGGTGGCCTGCGGCGCCGCCTCTACCGTGACCGGCTCGCGGAGGAGGTCGTACGCCAGCGACTTCACCTCGTTGGGCATGGTCGCCGAGAAGAAGAGCGTCTGCCGCTCCCGGGGGAGGCGCTTGGTGATCTCGTTGATCTGCGGGCGGAAGCCCATGTCGAGCATCCGGTCCGCCTCGTCGAGCACCAGGACCTCGACCCCGGACAGGTCCACGTTGCCGCGCTCCAGGTGGTCGATCAGCCGCCCGGGGGTCGCGACCAGCACCTCGTACCCGGCGCGCAGGCCGCGCAGGTCCTTCTCCACCGAAGTGCCGCCGTACAGCACGCCCACGAAGAGCTCGGAGCCCCGGGCGTACTCACGGGCGTTCTCGTACACCTGGATGGCCAGCTCGCGCGTGGGGCAGAGCACCAGCGCCTTCGTCCCTTCCTTCCCGCGCAGCCGCTGCAGGGTGGGGAGCATGAACGCCGCCGTCTTCCCCGTCCCCGTCTGCGCGCGGCCCAGCAGGTCCTTCCCCTCCAGGGCGATCGGGATCGCCATCCGCTGAATGGGAGTGGGCTCCTCGTAGCCCAGCTCCGTCACCGCCTTCACCAGCTCGGGCGTGAGCCCCAGTTCGTCGAAACGCATAGATCTCCTCTGTGGCCCGGGCTCTCCACTTCCGGGTCCTCTCGCGATGGCGGTTCCGGCGCCTCGTGCGCCGGGGTCCGCCGACTTCGTCCTGCATGGAAGCGCGTCGCCCATCGGTGCGGCACCTGGTGTTAGGGCCGCGGAACGTCGCTCAGGACTGCACTACAAGTATGGAAATCTAACGGATTTCACGCGTTCGCGCCACCTCCGCCCCCGGCACTCCGCGGAGTCCCCCCACAGGTAGCGGCACGCGATTTCCCGCGTTAGAATAACCACGCCGCGCCCGGAAGACCGGACGTGGGGACACGACGGGGCGCGACACCCCTGTCACGTGCGCAGAGAACCGATCCATGTCTGACCTTCGCGAATTCCACGGACCCAACGCGGGGTACGTGCTGGAGCTATACGAGCGGTACCGCCAGGACCCCGGCGCGGTCGATCCGGGGTGGGCGGAATACTTCCGCTCGCTTCCCCCCTCCGCCCTGGCGGCCGCCGATGCCCCGGCCTCCACTGCCGCCTCCGCCGCTCCCGCAGCGGCGGGGGTGGACCTGGAGGCGGTGCTGGCGGCGCACGAGCTGGCGGAGGCCATCCGCGCGCGCGGCCACACCGCGGCGCGCCTGAGCCCGCTCGGGGGCGACCCCACGCCGGACCCCGCGCTCCGCCCCGAGCACCACGGCCTCTCGGAGGCCGCGCTGGAGAGCCTCCCGGCGACGGTGGTGCGCGGCCCCGCGGGCGCCGGCGCGCGGAGCGCGGGCGAGGCCATCCGCAAGCTGCGGGAGATCTACGCAGCCACCAGCGGGTGGGAGTTCGACCACGTGCAGGACGCGGAGGAGCGCGGCTGGCTCCTCGATGCCGTGGAGCAGGGGCGCTACCGCGTCCCGCTGGACGGCGACCGGGGGAAGGCCCTCCTGGAGCGCCTGGCCCACGTGGAAGGGTTCGAGCGCTACCTGCACAAGGCCTTCTTCGGGCAGAAGCGCTTCTCCATCGAGGGGACGGACATGCTGGTCCCCGTGCTGGACGAGATCATCGAGAGCGCCGAAGCCGCGGGCACCCGCGAGGTGGTGATCGGGATGGCCCACCGGGGCCGCCTGAACGTCCTCACCCACGTGCTGGGGAAGCCCTACGCCAAGATGCTGGAGGGCTTCGCGGGGGCCAAGGCGGGCTCCGAGCCCCCCACCGAGCTCAAGGCCCCCGACATGTCGGGCGGGACCTCGGGCGACGTGAAGTACCACATGGGGTGGCGCGGCGGCGCCGAGGGCGAGCAGGGGATCCGCGTGACGCTGGCCCCCAACCCCAGCCACCTGGAGTTCGTCAACCCGGTCATCGTAGGGATGGCGCGCGCCGCGCAGGACCGCACCGACCGCCCCGGCCCGCCGGAGGTGGAGCCCAGGCGGGCGCTCGCGGTGCTGGTACACGGAGACGCCGCCTTCCCCGGGCAGGGGGTGGTGGCGGAGACCTTCAACATGTCGCGCCTCCCCGGCTTCAACGTGGGGGGGACGCTCCACGTCATCGCCAACAACCAGGTGGGCTTCACCACCGGCCCCCACCAGGCGCGCTCCACCCGCTACGCCAGCGACCTGGCCAAGGGGTTCGAGGTGCCGGTGGTGCACGTGAACGCCGACGACCCCGAGGCCTGCCTGGCCGCCGCGCGCCTGGCGCAGGCGTACCGCGACCGGTTCGGGAAGGACTTCGTGATCGACCTGGTGGGATACCGCCGCTGGGGACACAACGAGGGCGACGAGCCCAGCTTCACCCAGCCGGTGATGTACGACGAGATCCGCTCCCACCCCACGGTGCGCGAGCGCTGGGCGGAGCGCCTGGTGGCGGACGGCGCCCTGACCCGCGAGGAGGCGGACGCCATCGCGCAGGCGGTGCTCGACCGGCTCTCGGCCACGCACGAGGCGCTGGGCACGGAGGGCGCCGCCCCCTCGGGGAACGGCCGCCCGGCCAGCACCGGGGCGGAGGCGGGACCCATCGAGACCGCCGTCCCCGCCGAGCGCCTGGTGGAGTACAACGAGGCGCTCCTGCACTGGCCCGAGGGCTTCACCCCCAACGCCCGCCTGGCGAAGCTCCTGGAGCGGCGCCGCCAGGTGATGGGCCCGGAGGGGGGGATCGACTGGGGGCACGCGGAGACGCTGGCCTTCGCCTCGCTCCTGGCGGAGGGGACCCCCGTGCGGCTCACCGGGCAGGACGTGGGGCGCGGCACCTTCAGCCACCGCCACCAGGTCCTCCACGACGCCCGGACCGACGCCGAGCACACCCCGCTGGCGGCGCTCCCCGCGGCTCGCGCCTCGTTCGAGATCCACAACTCGCCGCTCTCCGAGATGGCGGTGGTGGGCTTCGAGTACGGCTACAGCGTGGCCGACCCCCAGGTGCTGGTGCTCTGGGAGGCGCAGTTCGGCGACTTCGTGAACGGCGCGCAGGTCATCATCGACCAGTTCCTGGCCGCCTCGCGCGCCAAGTGGGGGCAGACCTCGGGACTGGTGCTCCTCCTCCCCCACGGCTACGAGGGGCAGGGGCCGGAGCACTCCAGCGCGCGCCTGGAGCGCTTCCTCCAGCTCGCCGCGGAGGACAACCTCCGGGTGGTCAACTGCACCACCTCCGCGCAGTACTTCCACCTCCTGCGCCGGCAGGCCGCGCTCCTCTCGCGCGACCCGCGCCCGCTGGTGGTGATGAGCCCCAAGAGCCTCCTGCGGCACCCGCTGGCCGCCTCGCGCCTGGAGGAGCTGGCCGGGGGGCGCTTCCGCCCTGTGCTGCCGGACGAGACGCTCGCCGGCCGCGAGGGAGAGGTGACCCGGCTCCTCCTCTGCAGCGGGAAGGTGTACGTGGACCTGGTGGCGGGCGGCGCCCGCGAGGCGGCGCGCGACGTGGCCCTGGTGCGGGTGGAGGAGCTCTACCCCTTCCCCGCCGAGGAGATCACGGCGGTGGTCGGCGGGCTCCCCGCGCTGCGCGAGCTGGTGTGGGTGCAGGAGGAGCCCCGGAACATGGGTGCCTGGAGCTTCGTCGAGCCCCGGCTGCGGGCGCTCGCGGGCGAGCGTCCGGTGCACTACGCGGGGCGGCCGGAGCGCGCCAGCCCCGCCGAGGGGAGCCTGGACCGGCACAGCGCCGAGCAGGCGCGCATCGTGGAAGCCGCCTGGACCGGCGCCCCGGACCCGGAGAGCGCTTCCGGGCCGCGCGCCAGCGGCGTGCTGATCGGGAAGCGGAAGCGGAAGTAAGAGCAATCACCTGATCTGGAGCGGATATCCGATGCCGGTTGAGATCCGAGTCCCGCCGCTGGGAGAGTCTGTGGTCGAGGCGACCGTCGGGCGGTGGACCAAGCAGGAGGGGGAGGCCGTCGCCCGGGACGAGATCCTGGTGGAGCTGGAGACGGACAAGATCACCGTGGAGGTGGCCGCGCCGCGGGCGGGTGTCCTCGGGAAGATCGTGAAGCGGGAGGGCGAGGCCGTGGGGGTGGACGAGCTCCTCGCCACGGTGGAGGAGACCGCCGGGGCCACCCCCGCCGAGGAGGCCGGGCAGGTCTCCTCGGCGCGCTTCCAGGAGAAGGCGGACGCGCCGCCGGCCGCCGCGCCCGCGGGCGGGGCGCAGAGCTCCCCCGCCGCGCGCGCCATCGCCGCGGAGCATGGGATCGACGTGGCCGGGGTGCAGGGGACGGGCCCCAACGCGCGCATCACCAAGGAGGACGTGGTGAAGGCGGTGGAGGCCAGGGGCGCGGCGCCGCAGCCGGCCGCGGCCCCAGCTCCCGCCGCCGCTCCGGCCCAAAAGCCCGCGCCCGCGCAGGCCCCGAGCCCCGCGCCGCGGGCCGCGCAGCCGGGGCGCGAGACGCGCGAGCGGATGTCGCGCCGCCGGCAGACTATCGCACGGCGGCTGGTGGAGGCGCAGCAGACCACGGCGTCGCTCACCACCTTCAACGAGGTGGACATGTCGCGGGTCTTCGAGATCCGCAAGCGCCGGCAGGACGCCTTCGTGAAGAAGCACGGCATCAAGCTGGGCTTCATGTCGTTCTTCGCCAAGGCGGTGGTGGGGGCGCTCAAAGCCTTCCCCCGGCTCAACGCCGAGATCCAGGGCGACGAGATCGTCCTCAAGCACTACTATGACATCGGCATCGCGGTGGGGGCCGAGGAGGGGCTGGTGGTCCCCGTGGTCCGCGACGCCGACAAGAAGACCTTCGCCGAGCTGGAGCGCACCATCGCCGAGCTGGGGACGCGGGCGCGCGAGGGGAAGCTCACGCTCGACGAGCTTCAGGGCGGCTCCTTCACCATCACCAACGGCGGGATCTTCGGGTCCATGCTCTCCACCCCCATCCTCAACCCGCCGCAGGTGGGGATCCTGGGGATGCACAACATCGTGGAGCGGCCGGTGGTGGTGGACGGGGAGATCCAGGTCCGCCCCATCATGTACGTGGCGCTCACCTACGACCACCGCATCGTGGACGGGAGCGAGGCGGTGCGTTTCCTGGTCACGGTCAAGCAGATGATCGAGGACCCGGAGTCGATGCTCCTGGAGGGGTGACGGGGAATGGCTGACCAACACGATTTCGACCTGGTGGTGCTGGGCGGCGGGCCCGGCGGGTACGTCGCCGCCATCCGCGCGGCGCAGCTCGGCTTCAAGACGGCGTGCATCGAGAAGGAGAGCGCGCTGGGGGGCACCTGCCTGCGCGTGGGGTGCATTCCCTCCAAGGCGCTTCTCGACTCCTCGGAGCTGTACGACCAGATCCGGCACAAGGCGGCGGGGCACGGCTTCGACGTGGGTGAGGTGCGGGTGGACGTCGCCCGGATGCTGGCCCGCAAGGACGAGGTGGTCACCGGGCTCACCCGCGGGGTGGCCGGGCTTTTCAAGAAGAACAAGATCGAGTGGATCCGGGGCTTCGGGCGCCTCACCTCCCCCGAGTCGCTGGAGGTGGACACCGCCGAGGGGACGCGCTCCGTCCGCGCGAAGACCATCGTCCTGGCGCCCGGCTCCGTGCCGGTGGAGCTCCCCTTCCTGAAGTTCGACCACGAGCGCATTGTGGACTCCACCGGGGCGCTCTCCTTCCCCGAGGTGCCGGGGCACCTGGTGGTGGTGGGCGGCGGGGTGATCGGGCTGGAGCTGGGGAGCGTCTGGCTCCGCCTGGGGGCGAAGGTGACGGTGCTGGAGATGGCCCCCACCATCCTCCCGGGGATGGACGGGGAGATCGTCAAGACCGCCGACCGCATCTTCCGCAAGCAGGGCTTCGACCTCCGCACCGGCACCCGCGTGACCGGGGCCGAGCGCCGCGGCGACAAGGTGGTGGTGACCATTGAGGGGGCGGAGCCGCTGGAGGCGGACTACGTCCTGGTGGCGGTGGGGCGGCGTGCCTACACCGAGGGGATGGGGATCGCCGAGGCGGGGATCCGCCTGGAGCGCGGCGTCATCCAGGTGGACGAGCGCTTCCACACCGGGGTGGGGAACGTCTACGCCATCGGGGACGCCATCGGCGGGCGGATGCTGGCCCACAAGGCCGAGGAGGAGGGGGTCGCGGCGGTGGAGTTCGCGGCCGGGAAGCACGGCCACGTCAACTACGACGCGGTGGCGAACGTGGTCTACACCTGGCCCGAGATTGCCTCGGTGGGGATGACGGAGGAGGAGGCGAAGGCCGCCGGGCGGGAGTACCGCGTCGGGAAGTTCCCCTTCATGGCCAACGGGCGTGCCAAGGCCATGGGCGAGGCGGACGGGATGGTGAAGGTGCTCGCCGACGCCCGCACCGACCGCCTGCTGGGGCTCCACATCCTGGGGCCGCGCGCCTCGGACCTGATTGCCGAGGCGGCGCTCGCCATCGAGTTCCAGGCCAGCGCCGAGGACATTGCCCGCACGGTGCACGCCCACCCCACCCTTCCCGAGGCGGTGAAGGAGGCGGCACTGGGGGTGGATGGGCGGATGATCCACCTGTAGGACCCTTCCCTCTCCAGGGTGCCCCGGAGGCCCCGCCGCGCAGGCGGGGCCTCCATCTGTTTTCCGCGTCGTGGCGTCCGGTGACGCCGCCGCTCCGGCCGTCGTCCTTTGGGCTGGAGCGGAGGGCGGTCGCGGGGCCGCCGCCGCTTCGCCGTCTCCGGAGCTCCCCTCCCCGCTCACACGGCCGCCCCGGACGTACGCCGGGTCACCGGCCGCGCGCCGACACTCACTGCGAAGACAGCCCCGGCCGGGTACTTCCCCCGGTCCGGCCGGGTGGCTCATCCTGAACCGGGGCGTAACCGGGAGCCTGCCATGAGACGAGGGATTGCATACCGCAGGTGGTGGTTCGTCGTGCCGGCCATGCTCGGCGCGTCCGCCTGTACCGACGACGGCACCACCACCGCCCTCCCCGAAGACGCCTCCTTCTCCCGCGGGCCGGGCGCCGCCGAGCGGGGGATTCCCGGGCAGTACGTGGTGGTCTTCAAGAGCCACGTGCGCGACGTCCCCGGACTGGTGAAGAGCGTCACCACCCCCCGCGATACCGTGCTCTACCTGTACGAGCACGCCCTGAAGGGGTTCTCCGCCCGCCTCTCCCCCTCCTCGCTGGAGGGGCTCCGTCGGCACCCGCAGGTGGAGCGCATCACGCAGGACGAGTGGGGGAAGATGGACCTGGGCAACTGGGGGCTCGACCGGGTGGACCAGCGGGCCCTCCCCCTCAACGAGGTGTACGCCCCGGAGCGCGACGGGACGGGGGTGAACATCTACGTGCTCGACAGCGGGATCCGGAAGAGCCACCAGGAGTTCGACTGGGGGGCGCGGGCGCTGCACGGCTACAGCGCCATTCCCGACGCGGTGGGATCGGAGGACTGCAACGGCCACGGCACCCACGTGGCCGCCGCGGCCGCGGGGAGCACCTACGGGGTGGCGAAGGGGGCGACGCTCTACTCCGTCCGCATTGCCGACTGCAACGGCAACGCCTCGGTGAGCGCCGCGATCAGCGGGATCGACTGGGTGGTGGCGAACCGCATCCTCCCGGCGGTGGCGAACCTCAGCTACAGCTGGTCGGCGCGGAGCGACATCGACGGCGCCGTGCAGCGCGCCATCGACGCCGGAGTGACGGTCGTCACCTCCGCGGGGAACGACAACGCCGACGCCTGCAACTATTCCCCCAACCGCAAAGTCAACGTCATCACCGTGGGGAACTCCCGCGGCGACGACTGGAGGCATCCCAGCTCCAACTGGGGATCGTGCGTGAAGGTGTTCGCGCCGGGGACGGACATCCGCTCGGCGTGGAAGGGGAACGACACCGACAGCCGCACGCTCACCGGCTCTTCCATGTCCAGCCCGCACGTGGCGGGGGTGGCGGCGCTCTACCTGCAGGGAGACCCGTTCGCCGCCCCGTGGAAGGTCCGGGACGCGGTGGAGGGCTCGGCCACGCCGAACGTGGTCCTGGACTCCAGGGGGGCGCCGCCCCGGCTCGCGTACGCCTTCCCCCTCTACTTCGGGGTGTCCGTGGACGGTCCGAGCTCCATCTCCTCGAACGGGGACCACACATGGTCCGCGGCCCCGGAGGGCGGAGACGGGAGCTACACCTACCAGTGGAGCGTGTACTACGTCCAGAGCGGGTCCACGCAGGTGCTGGGAACCGGGGCGTCGCAGTCCCTCTGGGTGAGCGCCGGGAGCGGCGACTTCGAGGTGACGGTGTCCTCTTCCTCCGCCGGACAGACGCGCTCGGCCACACGGTACGTCTACAACTCGGGGAGCGGCACCTGCGCCTACACCGGCGGCGATCCCTGCATCCTCTGAGCGGGAGAGGCAGGGCCGACGGGTGATCGTGCAAGGCTCGGCCGCCGCGGGAGACCCCCTCTCGCGGCGGCCGTCTCTACTCCTCGTCCCCGTACGCCAGCTCCTCCTCGGCCTCCAGCACCCGCCGCAGCGCCGCCTCGAACCCCACCCCCTCCCCCATGG
>Ga0247718_1000412_pt1 | contig 11983 bp, 9 predicted proteins | sample 21E_DmetaG_FD_189045 | JGI IMG/M metagenome (GOLD analysis project Ga0247718, IMG submission 189045) | Soil microbial communities from hillslope of Landscape Evolution Observatory, University of Arizona, Oracle, AZ, United States - 2-1-E_D | ecosystem: Engineered > Artificial ecosystem > Mesocosm...
GATCGCGCCGACCACGCTGGAGCAGCCGGAGATGGTGGTGGCGGAGGGCAGCCTGTGCGTGCCCGGAGCACCGGTCGCTGCACCGCCCGGGCCGGTCGCCCCGGTTCCGCACCGGCCGCCGCCGGGCCCCGGCGCCGCACATCGGCCGCCGCCCGCACCGGCCGGCGGCCACCGGCCGGTGCCGCCCGGCCCCCCGCACGCCGGACCGGCCGCGCCCGGCGGGCCGCACCGGTTGCCACCTGCCGCCGGCAACGGTCGTCCGGGGCCGGGGCTGCCGCCGGGCGGGCCGCGTCCGGGCGTGCCCGCCGGGCAACCGCAGGGCTCGCCCACCGGGCGGCCTGCCGCCGGGCCCTCCGGACACCCTGGTCCGTCCGGGCAACCGCAGGGCCCGCCCACCGGGCGGCCTGCCGCCGGGCCGTCCGGGTCCCCGGGTCCGTCCGCCGGGCGCCCGCCCGGGGCCCAGCCAGCGGGCCGGGCCGCCGGAGCACCGCCCGCGCCGCCCCCGGGCCCCGCGCCGGGCCGTCCGGCGGGCCATCGACCTGCTCCGGGCCCGGCCGGGCCGTACCCGGCAGCCTCCGGCGGGGCCGCCGGACCGCCGGCGGGTCACGGCGCGACGGTGGGACGGGCCCCGGTGCCCGCCGGTGGGCTGGCGGGCGGCGAGGCCCGCCCCGTGAGCCCGGCGCCGCCGGTCAGCGGCGCGCCCGGCGGTGGGCATCCCATCAGCGGCCCGCCGGGCGGCCCGCCGGCGATGGGGGCGCCCCGCCCGCCCGCCGGAGGTGCCGGCCCGGCGGGCGGGCGCCCGCCGGCCGCTCCCGCCGGACCGCGCCCGATCCTGCTCACCCTGCCCGCCGCCACCGGACACACCCTGGACGCCGGTCCGCCCGGTGGGGGTCTGCCCACGGCCGGCGGCCAGCTGCTGGTGTTCCGCAGGCCCGAGCCGCTGCTGGCCCACCTACGGGCCCAACCGGGCGGCGGCGCCCTCTCCCGGCTGCGCCCGGACCAGCTCGGGCCGGGGGCCGCGGTCCGCTACGACTACCTGCGGCTGGGCCGCATCCTGGCCGCGGCGTGCCCGCCGGAGTCGATCCCGCTGCACCGGGCGGCCGGTGGGCAGTTCGTGCCGGTCTCCCCCGACCCGGCCGGCGCCGCCGCGCCGGCCGACCTCGCCCGGCACGTGGACTTCGCGCGGCTGGTGTTCACCCGCCTGGGCCGGCGCAGCCCGCTGCTGGAGCCCGGCCGGGTGCAGCGCGCCACCGCGCCGGTGCTGGCGGTGGCCGGGCCGGCGGGCCGCCTCGACGCCCGGGTGCTCGGCGCGCTCCCGCCCGCCGACCGGTTCCGCGCCGCGTCGTGGTGGTGGCAGCTCGTCGACGAGTTCACCCTGTCGGTGGCCTGGCGCTAGCCGAGCCCGGCGCCGGCCGAGCCTGGCACGCGCCGAGCCTGGCACGCGCCGAGCCTGGCACGCGCGGTGCCGGCCACCGCTCGTCCCGCGCGGTCCGCCGGGCCGTGGTCCACGACCGTCCCATGCGGACCCGACCACCGCACGGCCGAAGCGGTGTACGCCACACCGCCGGCCCGGGACACCGCGGTGCCCGCCGCCCACGCTGCGACGTCCCCTCCGGACGGTGGGCCCTCACCGCGGACCGGCCGGCTACGCGGGCCGATCATCCGAGTCCCGCCGGTACGGCCGCCGTGGCACCGTTGCGGTGCTCGATGAACTGATCACGGGGAGCGTCGGCGGTGGCGACCGCCGCGCACAGACGCGCGCTCGATGCTGCGTCCACTGTCGACCTTCCCACCTCTGGGGAGGGCTAGATCTTGCCATCGTCTCGTCGAACCGCACTCGCTCTGGCGACCGTCACCGCCGTGGTGACCGGTGGCCTCGGCGCGGCCGTCGCCTCGCCCGCGGCCGCCGCCCCGGACCGCCAACCCGCCCGGACCACGCCGGCACCGCTGGCACCGGCCGGGCCCGAGACCGTCGCGGACCGGTACATCGTCGTGCTGCGCACGGAGACCACGTACGCCGACCGCGGCCCATCGGTGCAGGGCCTCGCGCAGCGCCACGGCGGCCTGGTGCGCCAACGCTACTCCCGCGTCCTCAACGGATTCGCCGCCACCCTGCCGGCCGCGGCACTGGCCGCCGTGCGGTCGGACCCGGCCGTCGCCTACGTGCAGCGTGACTCGATCATCCGGGGTGGCGGTGCCGCGCCGGCCGCGACGGCCGCGACCACGGTGCAGCCCAACCCGCCGTCGTGGGGCTTGGACCGCATCGACCAGCGGAACCGTCCGCTCAACAACAGCTACGGCTACGACTCGACCGGTGCCGGCGTCACCGCCTACATCTTCGACTCCGGGATCCGCGCGACGCACACCGACTTCGGCGGCCGGGCGCAGGGCGTCTACGACGCCGTCGGGGACGGCAACGGCACCAACGACTGCCACGGGCACGGCACGCACGTGGCCGGCACGGTCGGCGGAGCGGCGTACGGGGTGGCGAAGGGGGTCGCCCTGCGGGCCATCCGGGTGCTCCAGTGCGACAACAGCGGCTGGGAGTCGCACCTGATCGCGGGCATGGAGTGGCTGGTCGGCAACCACCCGCCCCGCTCGGTGGCGAACTTCAGCCTCCAGGGCTACGGCACCGCGACCGGTACGGCCACCGAGGCACTGATCGACAGCGGCGTGCAGACGGTGTTCATCGCGGGCAACTTCAGCTCCGACGCCTGCGCCAACAACCCGCGCTCGGCCCGCGGCATCACGGTCGCCGCCACCGACGACACCGACACCCGGGCGTCGTTCTCCAACTTCGGCACCTGCGTGGACATCTTCGCGCCGGGGGTCAACATCACCTCGGCCGGCATCGCGTCGGACACCGCCGTCGCGGCGGGCTGGTCGGGCACCTCGATGGCGGCGCCGCACGTGACCGGCTGGGTGGCCCGGCACCTGGAGAAGGTGCCGACCGCCACCCTGGCCAACTCGAAGGCCGCGCTGCTCGCCGTCGCCACCACCGGCGTGGTCGTGAACCCGGGCACCGGCTCGCCGAACCGGCTGCTGTACGCCGACCCGGGCACGGGCTCGACGCCGGTGACGGTGTACTCGGACACCTTCGAGACTGCGACGGGCTGGACCGTGAACCCGAACGGGACGGACACCGCCGCGGCGGCCGGACGGTGGGAGCGGGGCGACCCGGAGGACACCAACCACGGCGGACCCAAGCAGCTGGGCACCACCGTGAGCGGCACCAACGACCTGGTCACCGGCCGGCTGGCCGGTGCCAACCCGGGTGACTACGACGTCGACGCCGGCGTGACGAGCATCCGCTCGCCCGCCATCACGCTGCCCGCGTCGGGCACCCTGACGCTGTCCCTGTCCTGGTACTTCGCGCACGCCAACAACTCGTCCTCGGCGGACTACTTCCGGGTGAGCATCGTGCACAGCGGCGGCACCACCCAGGTGCTCAACCAGGTCGGCGCCGCCACCAACCGCAACGCGGTGTGGGGCAGCAGCAGCATCAACCTCACCGGGTACGCGGGCCAGTCCGTCCGCATCCTGGTGCAGGCGGCCGACGGCAGCACCGCCAGCCTGGTGGAGGCGGCCGTGGACGACGTGAAGATCACCAAGTCCTGACCACCTCGGGCGGCCGCGGGCCGGCGCGTGCGACGATCAGCACGGACGCCGGGCCGCGGCCGCCCGCGCGTCCGGCCGGGTGGTGGTGGCGACGGGAGGGGCCCGCGACGTGACGGCGCTGGTCGAGGAGTTCGCGGCGGCACGCCAGAACCCGGCCCTGGCGGTGCTGGAGGGCTTCCACGCGGTCAAGCACGCGCTGCGGTTCGGCGCGCGGCCCCGCCGGCTGGTGGCCGTCGACCCCGGGGCGTTGGAGCAACTGGCCGCCACGCTCGCCCCGGACCTGTGCGGGGCGTTCCGCCGGCTCGCCGAGCCGGTCCCCGTTGACGTGTTCCGCCAGCTGGCGCGGGCGGCGCCGCACACCGGGACGATGGCCATCGCGGACCGGCCGGTCCGCGATCCGGCCGCGATCCTGGCCGACCCCGCGGCGCGACCGGTGGTGTTCCTGGAAGACCCGCGCCACCTGGGCAACGTCGGCGCGGTGATCAGGGTGGCGGCCGCCGCCGGCGCCGCCGGTGTACTGACCAGTGGCCGGTGCGACCCCTGGGATCCGGCCGCGCTGCGGGGCTCCGCGGGCCTGCACTTCGCCGTCCCCGTGGCGCACCTCGCCCACCCGCCGGCCGGCACGCGCAGCCGCACCGGGCCTCGGGGCGCCGACGCCGGGCCGCGGCTCGCCGACCCCGCACCGCAGGCCGCCGACCCCGCACCGCAGGCCGCCGACCCCGGGTCGCGCCGGCCGCTGGTGGCGCTCGACCCGGCCGGCGAGCGGATCGCGCCGGACGCGCTGCCGCGCCGGGCGGTGCTCGCCTTCGGCACCGAACGGCACGGACTGAGCGCGCAGCTGCGGGCGGGCGCCGACCTCACCGTCCGCATCCCCATGCGTCCGGGGGTGTCCAGCCTCAACCTGGCCACCTCGGTGGCGATCCTGCTCTACTGCTGGACCGGCCCCGACGACCTGCCGGCCGGCTGACCGCGGCGGGCGCCGGGCCGCCGACGCCCCGGAATTCCGGTGGCGCCCGGCGGGCGGGGTGGCAGCATGGCGGGATGTCGTACGAGATCCGCGCGCTGACCCCCGACGACAGTGCCGCCGCATGGGAGCTGGGTGCGACGGCCTTCGGCTACCGCGAGACGCCGCGCCCGGCGCAGTGGAACGCCACCGGGCCGGGGCGCCGCTGCTGGGGCGCCTTCGACGCGGCCGGGCGGCTGCTGGCCAAGGCGGTGGACCGGGAGCAGGGCCAGTGGTTCGGCGGCCGGGTCGTGCCCACCGCCGGGGTGGCGGGGGTCGCGGTGGCCCCGGAACTGCGCGGCACGGGCCTGGGCCGGCGGCTGCTGACCCGGCTGCTCGCCGAGGCGCGGGCGCGCGGAGCGGCGCTCAGCAGTCTCTTTCCGACCACGCCCTTCCCCTATCGGCGCCTCGGCTGGACCGAGGTCGGGACGCTGACCGGCACGGCGCTGCCCACCGCCTCGCTGGCCCGGGTCCGCCCCGTCGGGGGCGTCCGGCTGCGGCCGGCGGCCGTGGAGGACGTGCCGGCCCTGCGCGCGGCGTACCGGGCGGTGGCCCGGACCGGCACCGGCATGATGGAGCGGTCCGGCCCGCTGTTCGACACGCCGGCCCAGGAGTTTTTGGACGAGTACCACGGCGTCACCGTGGCCGAGGACGACGCCGGCGCCGTGGTCGGCTTCGCCGCCTGGCAGCGCGGTCCCGGGTACGACGCCGGTGGCCGGGTGACCGTGGACGACCTGGTCACGTTGACGCCGGCGGCCGTCGAGGCGCTGCTGTGGATGCTCGGCAGCTGGGCGAGCGTGGCGCCCACCGTGGTGCTCCAACTGCCCGACCCCGACCCGGTCCTGGTCACGGCCTCCACGGTGGACGCCCGGGTGGAGACCCGCCAGCCGTGGATGCTGCGGGCGGTCGACGCCGCCGCCGCGGTGGCCGCCCGCGGCTGGCCCCGGCACCTGCACGGCCGCGTGGGCCTGCACCTGGAGGACGAGCAGTGCCCGTGGAACGCCGGTCCGCACCAGTTCGTGCTCTCCGGCGGGCAGGGCCGACTGGAGCCGGGCGGACCGGCCGCGGTGCGCCTGTCGGCGCGCGGGTTCGCCAGTTGGTACGCCGGCGCCGCGTCCCCGGCGCTGCTGCGGCGGGCGGGCCTGCTGAGCGGCGGCGACGAGGAGGCCGACGACTTCCTCCAGGCGGCGACGGCCGGTCCGCCCCCGGCCCTGCTCGACTACTTCTGAGGCGGCGCGGCCCGCGCCGGGGTCGGCGGAGCGGCGCCGGGCCGCGGGCGGTCCGGTCGCGGTCAGCGGCCGCGCCAGTCGAGACAGACGACGGCGGCGTCGTCGGTGAGCGGCTCGCTGCGCCGGAACACCGCGTGGTCGGCCAGAACGGCGCGCACCGCCTCGGTCGGCGGCAGCAGCCGGGTGGCCGTGATCGTCCGGTGCAGCCGGCCCTGCTCGCTGTAGCGGTCGGTGCCGTGGCGGGCGTCGTGCACGCCGTCGCTGAGCACCACCAACCGGTCACCGGGCACCAGGGCGAGCTGCTGCTCCACGTACACGGTGGATTCGAACATGCCCAACGGAAGCTGCGCCTCCAGCGGCACCCGGCGCACCTCACCGCCGCGCAGGAGCAGCAGCATCGGTGAGCCGGCGTCCACCAGGGCCACCTTGGCGGTGGCCAGGTCCACCCGCAGCAGCAGCGTCGAGACGTGCTGCCGACCCCGGTGGTGGGCGTAGACCGCCTGGTCCGCCAGGCACGCCTGGTCGGCCAGGGACCCGCCGGTGAGCCGGGCGTTGCGCATCGCCGTCACCGCCAGCGCCGTCAGCAGCGCCGCCTCCACGCCGTCGCCATGGCCGTCGGTCACGGTGACGGTGAGCTGGTCCGCGTCACTGCTCCAGTCGAAGTTGTCCCCCTTGACCGAGTACGCCGGCTCCAGCTGTCCGGCCAGCTCGAACTCGGGGCGCTGCACGGCGCGGCCGGGCAGCAGGTCCCACTGGAGTTCGGCGGCCAGGGTCAGCCGCTTGCTCCGGCGGGCCAGCCGGTAGCGGTCGGTGGCCCGGTCCGCGGCGCGCAGGTCGTGCGCGAGCGCCACGGCCAGGTCGACGAGCTCGACCTCGGTCGCGGTGTCGGGCGCACCGTCCAGATCGGGCGCACCTTCCAGATCGGGCGCGCCGTCCGGGTGGGGCGCGCCGTCCGGATCTGGTGCGCCGCCCGGGTGGGGCGCGCCGTCCGGCTCCGTTGGCGCGTGCGGGTTCGGCACGGCGTCCGCCTCGGCCGCGCCCCGGTCCCACCGGAGTACGAGGACGCCCAGCCGGTCTCCCCGGGCGGTGACCGGGACGACCAGCCGCCGCCCGCGGGCGGCCTCGTCCGCCACCACCTGCTGGTCGATGAACGCCCGTCCCTCCAGCGTGCCGGTGATCGGAACGGCCGGGTCCGGCCGCAGCACCGGTTGCAGCCGGGTCAGGCAGTAGTCAACGAGCAGCAGTTCGCAACCCGTCACCCCGTACTCGGCGCGTAGGGCGGTGGCCAGCGCCTCGACGACGCCGTACGCCGGGGCGGCGAACATGGCGCGCAGGGCGCGAGCGTAGCGGCTGACCGATGTCACCGGCTATCTCCTCGTCGTACAGTTTCAGCCGGCGGGCGGTGGCCCGCCGGACCATAATGGGGCCCACGTGGCGACCACCCCGGGGGTCCGCCCGTCGACCGTCCGCGGCGGCCGCAGAGGGGAGGCGACACTGTCCGGCATGGGGAACGTCGATCCGGCGATGATCGTGGCGGTGGACAGTGCGAGCCAGGCGCTGGTCAACGCTTTCGGCCGTGCCGAGGAGGCCGTCCTCAGCCGGGTGTCCGTCTCCCAGCTCCGGGCGCTGCGCATCATCGACCGACACGGAAAGATCAACCTGAGTCAGCTCGCCGAGGAGCTCGGGGCCATTCCGTCGTCGGCGAGCCGGCTGTGCGACCGCCTGGTGGCGGCGGGTCTGCTGCACCGGCGCACCAACGCCGCGGACCGCCGGGAGGTGGAACTGACCACCACCATGGAGGGCGAGCGCCTGATCCAGCAGTTGCGCGAGCGTCGGCACCGCGAGCTGTGCCGGGTCTTCGCCGCGATGAGTGCGGAAGGGCGCCGCGCCCTGCTGATCGGCCTCCAGGAGTTCAGTCGCAGAGCCGGCGACACCGACACCGCCAACCACGAGGTTGCCTGACCCGCCCTCCTGCACGTCGACCCGCCGCCCATCGCACTGACCCGTCCGGGACTGCCGCCACGGATGGGCGAGCGAGACCCCACCGGAGGGTATTTGTCGCGCGGCAATGATATACGGTGCGGCGGCCTCCGTGGGAGCGGCAGGCGCGACCAACCCGGCGGCGAGATCAAGAGCGCGTTTCGGGGACACGGCACCCCCAAGATCGGAATACTGCTCAGGAGACGACAACCGCGCAAGGGGCATGTCGCCCAGGTGCACTGACTGGTTGATCAGAGACCGAGTGAGGAGTATCCGTGAACACAGCCCCCACGGACGTCGGCCGCGCCACCTCGGCCGGGCGCATCGTCCGCCTGCTGTCGGTGCTACTGATGGTGGCCGGCGGGATCATGGTGGTGGCCGGGGCCGCGACCTGGTTGGCCGTGCAGAGCGAGCTCGCGGACGAGCGGGTCACGGTGGCCGAGGACGCAGAGCGCTACGCCGGCGAACCGGTGGACGGCCCGCTGACGGCGTTCGAGCAGGCCGCGGTCATCGAGAAGCACGCGCTGGAGGCCAGCGGCGGCAAGACCTACGCCGAGCTGCCCCGGGAGGACCCTCGGCGGGCGACCGTCATGAACGGCTCGTTCCTGCGCGCCTCGCTGTTCACCTCGGTCGTCGCGTTCGGCGTGGCCGCCATGGCGGCGGGCCTGGGCATCCTGGTGATCCTGGTCGGCTACGCGCTGTTCCTCGTCGCCCGACAGCTGACCGGCACCGGGCTGGGCACCGCCCAGTAGCCGCCGCACGGGCCGGTCCGCCTGGGCCGCAACGCCGGACGGCCCGGGGGTGCGCCCCGGGCCGTCCCTACGCCGCGGCCCGCGAGCCGCCCGCCGCCGTCAGACCCGGAACCGGGAGACGATGCTGCTGAGCTCCGTGGACAGCTTGGCCACGCCGGCCGTGGTCCGGCTGCTGGAGTTCATGTGCTCGGTGGTGTCCCGGACGATGCCCGCGACCTCGCCGATGTTCACCGCGATCTCGGCGCTGCCGGAGGCCGCCCGCGCCACGTTGCGGTTCATCTCGTTGGTGGTGGCGCTCTGCTCCTCCACCGCGCTGGCGATGGTCACCTGGTAGTCGTTGATCCGGCCGATGATCTGACCGATCTGGGTGATCGCGTGCACGGCGCGCTCGGTGTCGCCCTGGATCGCCTCCACCCGGCGGGAGATGTCCTCGGTGGCCTTGGCCGTCTCCTGGGCCAGGTCCTTGACCTCGCCGGCGACCACCGCGAAGCCCTTGCCGGCGTCGCCGGCGCGGGCGGCCTCGATCGTCGCGTTCAGGGCCAGCAGGTTGGTCTGCTCGGCGATCGACGTGATCACCTTGACCACGGTGCTGATCTCGTTCGACGACTCGCCCAGCTTGGCCACGATGCCGGTGGTGTCGCTGGCCACGGTGACGGCCTGGCCGGCGACTTCGGCGCCCTCGTTGGCGCTGCGGGCGATCTCGCGGATCGAGGACTCCAGCTCACCGGAGCCCGCGGCCACCACCTGGACGCTGCGGGAGACCTCCTCGGCCGCGGTGGCCACCACGGTGACCTGCTCGTTGGCCCGCTCGGAGCTGCGCACGATGTCGTCGCTGGACCCCTTCAGCGAGGACGCGCTGGCGCGCAGCGCCTCGGCGCTGACGGCCAGGTCCGCGATCGCCTGACGCACGCTGGCGGCGGCCCGGTTCATGGCGTGCGCCATGACCCCGATCTCGTCCCGGCTGGTGACCTCCACCTGCTGGGTGAGGTCACCGTCGGCCACCGCGGCCAGGGCCCTGGTGACCCGGGCCAGCGGCCGGGTGATCCGGCGGGCCACCAGCACGGCGAGGAAGACCGCGATCAGCAGCGCGAGGCCCAGCGACAGCAGCACCGTGAGGACCGCGTTGTCGTACGCCTTCCGGGCGTCCGAGGCCACGGTGGCCGCGTTGCGGGCCTCGATCTCGATCATCTTCTTCACGCCGGCGTCCATGCCGCCGACGACCCCGGTGATGTCCATGCCCGCGGGCATCTGCGCGTCCGGCGGGATCGGCTCGCCCCACATGTCGGCGGACCGGGCTGCCCGGAAGGCCCGGGCCAGGCGGAGGTAGTCGGCCGCGGTGGCCTTGGCGTCCTCGCTCTGGGCGTGCGAGATGTACGTCTCGACCGCCTTCTCGTGCGCCTCGTCGGCCTTGATCAGCTCCCTCTGGGAGTCGGCGCGGGTGCCGGGCATGACGTTCCACAGGATCACCCAGTGATTGATCAGAGCCACGGAGCCCCGGATCTCGCTGAGGTCGGAGAGGCTCTGCACGTTCTTCTGGCTGAGGTGCTCCAGCTGGCTGTTCAGGTGGCCGAGCCGGTTGATCGCCACCCCGCCGACCAGGACCGCCGCCGCCGCCACCAGCGTCAACGCGTAGAGCACCTTGGCCTGTACCCCACGGCCGCGGGAAACCGCCGGACTCGCATCCATGCCTGCCACACTTTCGTCACGTACCGGTGGCCGCGGTAGCCGCGGCCGGGCAGGCGCCGGAGCGCACCTATCCCTGCGCGCCCTTCGGCGGCCGGAAGCCCGGGATGAGCACTTCGGCCCGGGAGCTGGACACCGGCCGCAGTCGGTGCGTTGTGGCCTCGGACACACCGGGGCTCAGGCGGATGCCGGCGGAGCCGGTCACCGGGTTGCGCGGTAGCCCGGGCGACCGCGGCCGGGCCGACGGGCGCCCGCAGGGGTCGCGCCGAGCCGGGCCACTCCCGAGCCGGGTGATTCCCGAGCCGGGTGATTCCCGAGCCGGGTGGTTGAGCCGGCCGGGCCGGGGCACTACATAGCCGGCGCCGGTCGCCGCGCGGTCGCGCGCCGGCCCACCGCACACCACGGCCGAAGAATCGGGAGCCGCCATGTCCGTCGACCAGCACCGCCAGCAGGACCCGCGCCAGCAGTACCGGCAGCCCGAGCAGCAGGACGGCGCGCAGCTGCCGTACCCGGGGCGGACGGAGGACATGCCCCAGCGCCCGGATCACGGCGAGGAGTCGTACCGCGGCTCGGGCCGGCTGACCGGCCGCCGAGCGGTGATCACCGGGGGCGACTCCGGCATCGGGCGGGCGGTCGCCATCGCGTTCGCCCGGGAGGGCGCCGACGTGCTGCTGTCCTACCTGCCCGAGGAGGAGGACGACGGCCGGGAGACCGCCCGCTGGGTGACGGAGGCCGGGCGGCGCGCGGTGCAGGTGCCCGGTGACATCACCAGCGAGGAGCAGTGCCGGGAGCTGATCTCGCGCGCGGTGGCCGAGCTGGGCGGCATCGACATCCTGGTCAACAACGCGGCCTACCAGATGTCCCAGTCCGGCGGACTGGCCGACATCACCAGCGAGCAGTTCGACCGGGTCTTCAAGACCAACGTGTACGCCACCTTCTGGCTATGCCGCGCCGCGCTGCCGCACCTGAAGCCCGGCTCGGTGATCATCAACAGCTCGTCGATCCAGGCGTACCAGCCCTCGCCGCAGCTGCTGGACTACGCGGCCACCAAGGCGGCGCTGGTCAACCTGACCAAGAGCCTCGCCGAGGACCTGGCCGAACGCGGCATCCGGGTCAACGCCGTGGCGCCCGGACCGATCTGGACGCCGCTGATCCCGGCCACCATGCCGGAGCAGAAGGTCGAGTCGTTCGGCGAGCAGACCCCCCTGGGCCGCGCCGGGCAGCCGGCGGAGGTGGCGCCCGCGTACGTCTTCTTCGCCTCGCAGGAGTCCAGCTACGTCACCGGCGAGGTGCTCGGCGTGACCGGCGGCCGCCCGCTGCCCTGAACCGGCGGCCCACACCGACACGGGTGAGGGGCGGGTACCGCGGTCGGTACCCGCCCCTCACTGGTTCCGTGCTGCGGCCGGCTCAGCCGGCCCGGGTTCAGCAGGCTCCGGCGTCAGCCCACACGGCCCACGACTGCGGCGCACCGGGTTCGGCGCCCGTGGAGTACCAGGTGGAGTTCCACAGCCGCCCGTTGTGCGACACCTTGGCGCCCGGGGAGTACGCCGTGGTGGCGCTCCAGGCCGGCACGCCGTTGCAGCCGCCCGGCGGGTCGTCGCCCTGGACCGTCACCGTGAAGGTGGCGGTCTTGGTGCCGGAGGTGCCGGACGCGGTGACCGTCAGCGGGTAGCTGCCCCGCGCCACCGTGGAGGCGACCTGCACCGACAGCGTCGCGG
>Ga0247718_1000413_pt1 | contig 11967 bp, 6 predicted proteins | sample 21E_DmetaG_FD_189045 | JGI IMG/M metagenome (GOLD analysis project Ga0247718, IMG submission 189045) | Soil microbial communities from hillslope of Landscape Evolution Observatory, University of Arizona, Oracle, AZ, United States - 2-1-E_D | ecosystem: Engineered > Artificial ecosystem > Mesocosm...
TCTTGGCCTCGAGCAAGCCGCCGACGCGCCCGAGATTCATCTGCAGGATCGCTGCGCCGCCGGCATCGAGCAGCCGCGCAAAGTCGTACTTGGTGGAGAGCCGCTCGCCGGTTGCGATGGGGATCGAGGTCGCACGCGCAACCTTGGCCATTTCCTCCGGCGCATCGGGTGGAACCGGTTCTTCAAGCCAGAGCGGATCGGCCGCCTCAAGCCGCTTCGCCAGCCGGATCGCCCCTGCCGCCGTCATCTGGCCGTGGGTGCCGAACAGGAGGTCCGCCTTGCTGCCGACAGCCTCGCGCAGGATCTTCGCGAACCGCTCAGACAGATCAAGCGCCTCCAGCGAAAGCTGTCGCCCGTCGAACGCCGAATAGGGCCCTGCCGGATCGAACTTAAGCGCGGTGAAGCCCATGGCGAGGTACTCTGCCGAGCGTTCCGCGGCGAGATCGGGATCATGGTAGACGTCGGTCTGGTCGCCTGGGCGCGGATAGATATAGGTGTAGGCGCGCAGGCGTTCGTGCACCTGTCCGCCAAGCAGCTTGTAGACCGGCTGACCCGCGGCCTTGCCGACGATATCCCAGCACGCCATTTCCAGCGCGCTCAGCACGCCCATCAGCGAGAGGTCGGAATGCTGGGTGAACCCGCTCGAATAGACCCGCCGCCACAGGTTCTCGATATCGTGCGGATCGCGCCCCGCTGCATAGCGCGCGAAGACATCCTCGATCATCTTCGCCACAAGGAGCGGTGAGAAGGGGACGCAATAGGCCTCCCCGATCCCGCTGATCCCGCAGGCCGTCGTCAGCTTGACGAACACGAAATAGCGCCCGCCGAAATGCGGCGGCGGGTTGCCGACGACAAACGTCTCGATATCGGCGAGCTTCATGCCGCCTCGAAGCCGTTGATCACCTTGATCTCGAGGTAGTCGTGGAGGCCGAACTCGCCCCACTCCCGCCCGTTGCCGGACTGCTTGTAGCCGCCGAAGGGCGAGCAGTAGTCCTGTCCGGCGCCGTTCACATAGACGCTGCCCGCGCGGATCTTTCGGGCGACGCGGCGGGCGCGCTCGACATCGCCGCTCTGGACGTAGCCGGCAAGGCCATAGGGCGTGTCGTTGGCGATGCGCACTGCGTCCGCTTCATCCTTGAACGGGATCATCGCGAGCACCGGCCCGAAGATTTCCTCACGGGCGATCGTCATGTCGTTGTTCACGTTGGCGAACACCGTCGGCTTCACATAGTAGCCCCGGTCAAAGCCGTCAGCGCGGCCGGGACCGCCGGTTACGAGCGTAGCGCCTTCGGCAATACCCGCCTCGATCAGACGCTGGATCTTGTCGTAGTGCACCTTGCTGACGACAGGGCCGATATGCGGGCCCTTTTCCATCGGATCGCCCAGCGTAACGCTTTCGGCCACCTTTTTGGCTATGGCGACGGCTTCGTCATAGACCGATTCTTCAACCAGCATGCGCGTCGGCGCGTTGCACGACTGGCCCGAGTTGCCGAAGCAATGGCGCACACCGCGCGTGACGGCGGCGTCGAGACCTGCGTCAGCGAAGACCACGTTGGCCGACTTGCCGCCCAGTTCCTGGCTGACGCGCTTGACCGTCTCGGCGGCCGACTTCGCCACCTGAATGCCCGCACGGGTCGAGCCGGTGAACGAGACCATGTCGGCTTCGGGATGGCTGGTCAGGTGATCGCCGATGCCGGGGCCGGTGCCGTGGACCATGTTGAACACGCCCGCCGGGAAGCCCGCCTCGTGGATGAATTCGGCAAACAGCTGCGCGGAAAGCGGGGCGATTTCGCTCGGCTTGAGCACCATCGTGCAGCCAGCGACGAGCGCCGGGCCGATCTTGGCGGCCAGCTGGTTGATCGGCCAGTTCCACGGCGTGATCAACGCGCAGACCCCGACCGCTTCGTGCACCAGACGGCCGCGGCCGCCCAGCGGACGTTCCCACACCATCTCGCGCGCGGCCTTGACCGTTTCCTTGAGGTGACCGGGCCCGCATTCTGCCTGCGCGTTGTAGGAAAGGTCGTAGGGCGCGCCCATTTCGGTGCTGATCGCGGTGACCATCTCGTCATAACGCGCTTCGAACACGGCAATCAGCTTCTCGACGAGGGCAAGGCGCTCTTCGAGGCTCATCGAAGAGTAGCCGTCGAACGCCGCGCGTGCTGCCGCCATCGCCTTGTCGACATCGTCAGGCCCGCATAGCGCCACGCGCGCACAGACTTCCTCGGTCGCCGGATTGATCGCCTCGAAGACCGCAGAGGACGTGGCGGGGAGGACCCATTCGCCGTTGATATAGGAGGGGAGGGGAGAAAGCTCAGACATGACCGATAGCCCGCTGCTGGTCCTCGACGATCGTGCGTGCGGCGAGGAAATAGTGGAGCGCCGCCCAGAACCCGGTCGGCGCGAGGATGAGGAGCGCCGAGCGCAGCGAATTGGCGTCAGGCCCCGCCGGACCCGCGAACCAGTCGCTCAGCATGCCGACGCCCTGCGGCGCGACGATGAGGTTGAACACGTTGGCGATAAGGAGCGCGATCGCGCTGAACATCGCGCGCATCTTCGGCGGCGCGAGGTTCTGGCCGAGCGCGAAGGCGGGGCCGATGTAGAAATAGATGCCCGGGATGAACAGCCAGAGCGAGACGGTCGCCAGCGTCAGGTTGTGCGTGTAGATCGCGATGATGCCCGGCACCGTGGCCACGGCGGTGACGCCGCCGAGCAGGTACACGATCTTGCGCGGATCGGTGTAGGACGGGCGGGCCAGGATCCACGCCGTCAGCAGCGAGGCGCCGATGCCCATGACGAGATGGATCGGCCCGACGATCGCGCCGGCCTGGCCCACGTCGATCTGATAGGTGCGCTGGAGGAAGGTCGGGATGAACCACATCAGGCCCCAACCCCACAGCGCGCCGACGCCGCTGCCCATCATCACATGCACCGCCGATTTCTGCGACATGCAGAAGCGCAGCGTGTCCATCAGGGTCGGATCATCGTCGCTCTTGATCACGTCGAGGCAGCCGCGCTTGGGTTCGCGGATCGTTGCCATGATGAGCAAAGCAAGGAGCAGTCCCGGCACGCCGAGCACGAGGAACGCCGCGCGCCAGCCATAGGCATTGGCAACCGCACCCGCCATGTCCGCGCCGATCCAAGCGCCGATCGGTGCGCCGAGGCAGAAGATCGTCAGCGCCATCGGGCGCCGCGCGGCGGGGAAGTAGTCGCAGATGATCGAGTTGCACGAAGGCGTGCCTCCCGCCTCGCCGATGCCCACGCCCATGCGCGCCAGCAGCAGCTCGATATAGCCGCGCGAGAGGCCGCACAGCGTGGTCATCAGCGACCACAGGGTGATCGAGATCGCCAGCAGATTGCGGCGGTTGTAGCGGTCCGCGATCCACGAAAGCGGAATGCCCATGCTGACGTAGAACAGCGCCAGCGACACGCCGGTGAGGAAGGCCACGCCGCCATCGCTGAGGTGCAGGTCGAGCCGGATCTGCTCCAGCACGGTCGACATCACGTAGCGGTCCGCGATGTTGATCGTGTAGGCCAGCATCATGATGAACAGCACGTACCAGCGCAGCGCTACCGAAGCATTCTCCTCGCCCGCCGGGGCTGCCGTTGCGCCTATCGCTGCCATTGGCCGATCCTGTCCCTTTTCCTGATGTCTTATCGTGGTGCCAGCTCGGGTCCCAGCGCCTCGCGCAGGGGTTCGAGCCAGGGTTCGAACTTCTTCCACTGGTCGAGCCCGTCGCGGAAGATCGGCTGGCGAACCTGTTCCGAACTCGGCGTGCGCACGCTGCGCTTGGTCTTGTGGAACTCGATGCAGGCCTCCTCGAACGGGAGGCCGCAGTAGTCGAGAATGCGGCGCACGCTGCCTTCGAGATCGTCTACCACATCCTCGTGCTGCACGCGCAGCACCCTGCCGGGAAGCACGGTGTCCCAGTGGTCCATCAGCTCGACGTAGGTCTTGTAGTAGCGCGCGATGTCCTCGATGCCGTAGGTGAATTCCTGCCCCTGCGCGAAAAGCTGCTTGAGATTGCTGAAGCAGCACGACATCGCATCGCGCCGCGCATCGATGATCTTGGCGTTCGGCAGAATCAGGTGGATCAGGCCGACGTGCCGGAAGTTGTTCGGCATCTTGTCGATGAAGAACGGCCGGCCGAGGATGCGGTTGGGCATTGTGTCGGCAATATACTGCTCCCCGAACTTGCGGACGGCCTCACGGTCCAGATCCGCCATCGAGCCGGGATAGAGCGGCTTGTCGAAGTTGAGCTCGCGGCCCTGCAACTCGTGGACGATGCGCTGGATGTCCGGCAGTTCCTGCGTACCTTCGACCATCGAATGCGAGGCGAGGATCTGCTCGAGCAAAGTCGAACCCGAACGCGGCAGGCCAAGCACGAAGATCGGCGAGGGATCATCCAGCCCCCAGCCTTCGCGCGCGGCGAAGAAGGCGGGGGTGCACACCCGCTTCTGTTCGCGCGTGTTGGTCTCGAACACCTCGGGCACGTAGCCGTTGCTGGCGCGGTGCATCGTGTTGCCGCGCGAATAGGCGGCCCATGAACCTTCGTAGTCGCCCGCATCTTCCAGCGCCTTGCCGAGCGCGAAGGCAACGTGGACGCGGTCGACATCCGCGATCGCCGGGCTTTCCAGCTGCTCCTTGAGTATTGCGATGGACTCGGCGGAAAACCGGTAGGTCTTGAGATTGGCGAGGCTCCACCAGGCATCGCCGAAATCGGGCCGGTTTGCCGTCGCCGTCATATAGGCATCGATGGCCTCGGCCGTGCGCGCCTCTGTCTTGAGCGCATGGCCCAGCCAGAGGTTGAGATCGGCACGCCGTACGCGGGCCTCAGGAGTATCGCCTTCGATCTCCGCGATCATGGCCCTGTATTCGGGGATCACGCTTTCGAAATCTCCGAGGCCGACCTTGATCGTCGCGGCCTGGATGCGGTGCGCGTGATTGCGTGGATCGCGCTTCAGCAACGGCTCCAGCGCCTCGCGCGCCTGCGGGAACTTGTGCCGCGCGATCAGCACCTGCACATATTCGTGCCGCGCTTCATCGTGACCGGGCACCATCGCCAGCACGCCTTCGTAAAGCGTCTCGGCATCGTCGAGCACATTGCGCTGGTGGCCGATCTGGCCGAGCAAGCGCATCGCTTCGGGGTGATCGCCCGCCTCGAGCAGGAACCGCCGGATCAGATCTTCGGCAACGTCGATCTCGCCGTCGCCAAACAGAACTTTGGCCTGAACGACTTGCGGCGGGATACTGGCAAGATGGGCGAAATGCGCGGCAGCGAGTTCGGCGCTGCGCATGTCACCGGTCATGCGGTAAAGCCCATCGAGCATGCGCCAGCCCATCGCAAGGGCCGGATTGAGCGTCACGGCGGCGCGCAGATCGAATATGGCAGCAGGCGCATCGCGGCGGGCGACATGGCACAGGCCGCGCTCCAGATGCATCTGGCTGAAACGGGGATGGCTGGCTGCCAGTCGGCCCAGTGCGGCCAGCGCGGCGTCGGTCTGCTGCATCATGCGCAGCGAATGCGCCTCGATCAGCAGGAGATCGCGGTTGTTCGGCTCGGTCTTGAGAAGCTGGCGAGCGCCGCTGACAGCGGCCGCATAGTCGTCTTTCGCCTGCAATGCATGCAGCGCCATGATCTCTGACGCGAGCGAAGTCTCTGAATTTGCAGCAGGAGAGGTAGTCATGGAGCGGGTCAGGTCTGCTTGCGTGGCCATTTAAGATTGGTCCTGTCGGCCATCGCCATGCTTGTCCATCAACCGGGCCCGTCCGTTATCTTGCAACACCGAAAGGATGAGGGTGGCCCTTGCGAGGCCACCCCTGTCCCTCAGCAGTATCCGATCACAGCTTGGCAGCGATCTTGATACCATAGGTCCGCGGACGCACGATCGTCGAAGTCTTGATGTACTGCGACGAGTTGGTGAACGTCGAGGCGTGCGAGTTGAAGATGTTGTCGCCGAAGATCGTCACCGTCCAGTTGTCCTTGGTGAAGCCGATCTGGCTGTCGACAAGGCCATAGCCGGGCATCTTGTAGCGCAGCACGGTCGTTGCGGGAACGATGATCCCGTTCGGACCCGCCACGTTGCCGTTGCCCGGGACGTTACCGTCCGGATAGGTCGCGGGCTGGTTGAACTGCGCGCTGATGTAGTTGCCACCGACCGCCGCGAACCAGTCCATCCCGTTCTTGCCGGCCCACTCGTAGCGGAAGCGGATGTTGCCCTGGAACTTCGGGCTGAACGGCGTGATGCTGCCGACGGTGCCGAACGGGCTCTGCACGGGCAGAGTCAGCGGGTTGCCTGCCTGATCGTAGCCGTTGCCGAAGCGCTCGGTAATGCAGTTCCCGAAGCTCGACGCCGTCGGGTTGTTGGCGATGAAGCAAGGCGCGTTGGATTGCTTGCTGCTATTGTAGGTTCCCGAAGCGTTGATCGTCAGACCCTCATAAGGACGCGCGAAGATCTGCGCTTCAACACCCTTGATGTTGTAGCTCGGACCGTTGGTCGCGAACGCGGTGTTGCCGAAGCCGGCCGCCGGGTTGAAGAACCCAATCTGGATGTTCTTCCACTGCATGATGTAACCGGACAGGTTGAAGGTCACCTTGCGGTCGAACAGGTCGGTCTTGAGGCCCACCTCGTAGTTGATCAGGTTGTCCGGCGCATAGGCGGCGGGAACCAGCAGCTGGAAGTTGCGTCCGTTGCCGGTGTTGGTCACCGAACCCTTGCCGTCGGGTCCGATGAACGGCAGCCTGGGATCCTGCACACGGGCCGAAGGACCGCGGTTGAATGCACCCGGACGGAAACCTTCGCTATAGGTGAAGTAGAGCAGCGTGCCCGGCTTCGGCTTCCAGGTGATCGTGCCCTTGCTACGGAAGCCCTTATAGGTCGTCTTCAGGCCGAGCGCGTCGAGGTTCGAGCCCGTCGTGCAAACGGCCACCTGATAGCAGGATGCGCTGAACGACGAGTAGACCGAGCCCTTCTGGTAGTTGTCGTAGTAGTAGTAGCGCGTTCCGCCGGTGAGGGTCAGGTTCGGTGTGATGTCGAAATCGACCGAGCCGAACGCCGCATACTGCTTGTAGCCGCGGGTGATGTCCTGGCCGAAAGCATCACCGATATCGCGCGGGCCGGGACGATTGAGTGTGGCATTCGGGTTGGGTGCAACGCGGCCGAGGCAGACCGGGTTCGGAGCCGCGCCAGCAGCGATCTGTGCCGCTGTCGCCGGCACAAAGTCGAGGCCGCAGTCAGGAATGGTCTTGTACGCCCAGTTCATGTCGTCCTGGATCTTGAAGTTCTCGTAATAGCCACCGACGATGGCCCGGATCCGGCCCGTGTCGGGCGTCGAGATGCGGATTTCGTGGCTCTCGTGCGTATTGCGGACCTTGTCCTTCCAGTAGCTGTTCGGCTCGTAGCAATAGGGCGCCGCGCCGACGTTCCAGTAGTAGTTGCCGGCACCGGTGCACTGGTAAAAGATGCCGTAGGTCGCGCGCGCGTAGTTGGTGTAGTCGCCCTGCTGCGTGATGTGGCGGGTCAGGTACGAACCGGTGTAGACCACCTTGAAGTCGCCGACCTTGCCGTTCAGCGTCCAGGCGGTGTTCCAGTAATCGTCCTCGTTGTACTGGGGCGAGAACAGCGTCGACGAAAGACCCGTCAGCGGCGCGTAGTCATAAGTGTAGGTCTGGACGGCGAATGTGCCGCGCGACTTGAGCTTCTGATAGGCCTGCGTGACGAGCAGATCCCAGTCCGGCGTGACCTGCCAGGCCAGCGCCGCGCGCGCGCCAGTGTAGTCGACCGGGTTGAAGTTGTCTTCAACCAGAGCCTGGTTGTTGTACTGGCCCTGACGGCTCTGCTGGTCCGGGGTCAGCTGGTTGCCGTTGCCCTGGTACGACAGGTAGTACGAACCAAGGTCAGTCGGCCGACGCGTGAAGGTCGAGAACTTGTTGTCGATGTAGCCGCCGCGGTGATCGGTGTAGGCGACCACGCGAACCGCCAGCTTGTCCTCGATGATCGGCACGTTGATCATCGCATTGAACGAGCCGTTGGTGCTGCCGCCGGAGGTGCCGCCAAAGCTGCCTTCGAAGCGGCCTTCGAACTTGCTCAGCTTGGGCTTGTTGGTGATGTAGCGAACCACACCAGCCTGCGCGCCGCCGCCGAAGAGGGTGCCCTGCGGACCTTCGAGCACTTCGACGCGCTCCATGTCCGCGACATAGACGTCGACGTTGCGCGCCGGGAACTGCAGCGCCTGGTCATCGAGATAGACGGCCACGTTCGGGAAGCCGCCGATCGTCGCCGAGGACTGCTGGCCTGCGAAGCCCGCCGAAAGACCACGCAGGAAGATCGCGCCCTGACCCGGACCGTTGTTCGAGAAGGTGACGTTCGGGGTGTACTTGAGCAGCCCTTCGATCGAGGTCACGTTGAGCTTGCTCAGCGTGTCGGTGCTGAACGCCTGCAGGGTCAGCGGCACGTCCTGGATCGACTGGTCACGGCGCTGCGCCGTCACGATGATCACATCGGAGCTGGTGGAGTCGGCCTCGGCCTGCGGCGCGGACTGCGCCAGCGCCAGTTCGCCCGAGCCGAGCGCGACTGCAGCAGCAGCGCACGACAACATAAACCGTGATTTCATGTGTACCCCCATCTTTCTCATTTCCCGCCCGGCACCTGACCGGGGCCCTCAAAACCACGCCGACGGCGCGTGCATGTCGCGGAAAGGATCAGAGACATCCTGCAGGAAACTGTGTGAAGGGCACTTCACTTGGCCGCTTTCACTGGTTCTGCCTCATCCGGCCGAACCATCCCCGAGCAGGCAATTCCCTGATTTTACTCCCCGTTTTCAGCACGCTCATCGTCGCGTTTGGACAAGCCTAGGTCAAAGCAAGGCCTAAATCCACCCCAAGATTGCGGCGCTGCAACGTCGCGGGCGATTGTGGCTTTTTGGTCCTCCTTGCCGTGCATAGGTTTGCGCACGCGCACAAAGCACTGATATTGCTGAAATTTGCTCGAAATTGGACGAAATCGTAACCATCCGCCGGTGCCGTATGGGCGTTCACGGCGCCCGCGAGCCATGCCTTTTTGTCAATTTTCCATGGCGGCATAAGGAAATCCGATTGGCTGCATTGGCCTGCTTGGTCCACCCGATGGCATATTCGTTCCTCGTCTCATCGGGACAACCCACACATGATCGACCTCAGCCGGATCGGCTCGCTTCTGGACCAGCGGCCGGCAGGCCACTGCCTCCCCCAGGCTCTCTATAACGACGCCGAGGTCTTCGACTTCGACATGGCCGCCATCTACGGCACCAGCTGGCTCATGGCCGGTTACGAGTGCGAGCTGCCTAAGGCCGGCAGCTACATCTCGCAGATGGTCGGCAAGTGGCCGGTGCTCATCGTCAAGGGCCGCGACGGCGAGATCCGCGCCTTTCACAACACCTGCCGCCACCGCGGCTCGATCCTGTGCGCCGCCGGCAAGGGCGCGGCGCCCAAGATCGTGTGCCCCTACCACCGCTGGACCTACGAGCTCGACGGCTCGCTGCTGTCCGCCATGCGCATGGAAGCCGATTTCGACAAGGCGAGCCACAGCCTGCGCCCGATCCAGCTCGAACGCGTCGCCGGCTGCCTGTTCATCTGCTTCGACGACAATCCGCCGCCGTTCAACGAGTTCGCGCTTCGGCTCGAGGAGTACCTCGCGCCGCATGACCTCAAGAACGCCAAGCTCGCGTTCGAGAGCACGATCATCGAATACGCCAACTGGAAGCTGGTGATGGAGAACGGGCGCGAGTGCTATCACTGCGCAACCGGTCACCCGGAACTGGCCCGCACCTTCCCGGTCGGCATGTCGAAGCATTTCGAGATCGATGGCGATACCCAGGTCCAGACCTTCCACGAAACGATGGCCGCCGTGGGGCTTGCCACCGAGGCAATCGAAGGCGAGTGGTGGCAGCTCGCGCGCTTCCAGCTCAATCCGCAGGTCGTCTCGCTGTCGATGGACGGCAAGCATCTCGTCAAGAAGCTGATGTGCGACCTCAATGGCGGCGATATCGGTTCGATGCGCCTTGCCGTCGATCCGCACTGCTTCACCCATTCGACCGCCGACCACACCTTCATGTTCAGCGCGATGCCCATCGGTCCGCACGAGACCGCGGTGACCGGCAAGTGGCTCGTCCACAAGGATGCGGTAGAGGGCGTCGACTACTCGGTCGAGGAACTGGCGGACCTGTGGACGCGCACCAACCTGCAGGACAAGGAACTGGCGGAAAACAATCAGCTCGGCGTGAACAGCCCCGGCTACGTCCCCGGTCCCTATTCGCAGGAGGCCGAGATGCTCGCGCTGCGCTTTACCGACTGGTACTGCGACACCGCCCGCAAGTATGTCGAGACGCATGGCCGCTGATTCTCTCAAGGGGTTACGCCCCGAAACCCTCGCCGTCGCCTTCGGTTATGATCCCGCCGAGGCGCTCGGCGCGGTCAAGCCGCCGGTCTACCTGACCTCGACCTTCATCTACCCCAGCGCCCAGCACGCCAAGGACGTCCACGAGGCGTTCTTCGACGGTACGGGGCCGCTGGCGGGAAAGACGGGTGAGGGCCATATCTATTCGCGTCTCGGCCACCCCGGGCTCGACATTCTGGAATCCCGCCTTGCCGCGATTGACGGGGCGGAGGCGGCTGCCGCGTTCTCGTCAGGGATGGCAGCGCATTCCTCCATCGCGCTCACGTTCGTGAATCCGGGTGACAGCGTTCTCCATGGCCGCCCGATCTATGGCGGTGTCGACATGCTTTATGGCTCGGTGATGCCGGGCTTTGGCGCCCACGTCGAAACCTATACCGACGGCTGTGATCCGGATGCCGTGCGCGCTGCTGCCCGCGCTGCGCTGGCCAAGGGGCCGCTGGCGCTGATCGTCGCGGAAACCCCGGCCAATCCGACTGCTGCCATGGTCGATCTTGACCTCATGGTCGCGGTTGCCGACGAGATCGGCCGCGAGACGGGGCGGCGGCCGCTGGTCGTGGTGGACAACACCTTGCTCGGTCCCTTCGCGCAGCGTCCGATCGAGCATGGTGTCGACCTGTGCATGACCTCGCTCACGAAGTACTGCGCTGGGCACAGCGACCTGCTGGCGGGCGGGGTCAGCGGCAGGCTGGAGCTGATCCACCAGCTGCGCACCTTGCGCACCACCTGGGGCAACCATCTCGATCCGTTCACGGCATGGCTCGTCGTGCGCAGCCTCGAATCCGCCGCCGTGCGGATCGAGCGGGCCATGAGCAATGCGCGGCAGGTGGCGGAGTTCCTGCGCGATCATCCCAAGGTCGCGGGCGTCACCTATCTCGGCTTCCTGCCCGAAGGCAGCCCGGCCAAGGCGGTCTATGACCGCCAGTGCAAGGGCGCGGGCTCGACCTTCTCGTTCCACCTCCACGGCGGCGAAGCAGAATCCTTCCGCATGCTCGATGCGCTGAAGCTCCTGAAGCTCGCGGTCAGCCTCGGTGGATCGGAAACGCTGATCTGCCATTCGGCGACGACCACCCATTATGCCGTCCCGCGCGAAGGGCGTCTCGCGGGTGGCATCACCGACGGCACGATGCGCCTGTCCGTCGGGCTCGAACACGCCGATGATATCATCGCCGACCTTTCCCAGGCACTAGAGGCTGTCTGAACCATGCACCTGAACAACGGCACCGATCCCCACGCGATCGGCACGAAGCTCCCTGCGCCCGAAGCGCGTTATGACATGGTCGTCGTCGGCGCGGGGCCTGCGGGCCTTGCCGCCGCGCTCGCCGGGGCAGGGGAGGGCAAGTCGGTGCTCCTCGTCGACGAGAACCCGATCCCGGGCGCGGCGATGGGCAACGACGTGCCGCTGCTGTTCGGCGGCCGCATGACCACCGCCACGCAGAGCGCTGAGCGCATGCTCGAGACCGTGTTCATGAGCGAGCCGCAGCTTGAGGCCGCGATGGAAGCGGGTGTCGAAGTGCTCCTCGGCACCAGCGCCTGGGG
>Ga0247718_1000414_pt1 | contig 11954 bp, 8 predicted proteins | sample 21E_DmetaG_FD_189045 | JGI IMG/M metagenome (GOLD analysis project Ga0247718, IMG submission 189045) | Soil microbial communities from hillslope of Landscape Evolution Observatory, University of Arizona, Oracle, AZ, United States - 2-1-E_D | ecosystem: Engineered > Artificial ecosystem > Mesocosm...
AGGCGAGACCGACGTGATTCCACCGCCGAACCCAACCGGTCCGGTGCCGCCGCCGGCGATCTGCATCCTGTCGTACGAACTCTGGCAATCCGCGTTCGGCGGCCGCGCCAACATGATCGGTGAGCTGGTCGAGGTCAACGGTTTCCGCCGCGAGGTGATCGGCATCATGCCGAAGGGCGCCGACGTGATGGATAACCGCACCGAGATCTGGATGCCGATCGCGCTCAACCCGAACAACCGGCAGAACCGCGGCAGCCACTTCCTGTACCTCCTCGGCCGGTTGAAGGACGGCGTCACGCCCGAGATGGCCAACAGCGAGCTCCAGTCGCTGATTGCGTCGTGGGGAGAGCGGACCGGTCAGAAGAACCACGTCTTCCGCCCATTGCCGAAGAACGCCGAAGAAGCCAAGACCAATCCCGGGCACATTCTGCAGATGCACCAGGTGCAGGAGCAGATCGTCGGCAGCGCGAGCCGCGCCATCTGGGTGCTGCAGGCAGCGGTGGGTTTCGTGCTGCTGATCGCCTGCGCCAACCTCGCCAACCTGATGCTGGCGCGTGCCGAAACGCGTCACCGCGAGTTCGCGGTGCGCACCGCGCTCGGCGCAGGGCGCGGCCGGCTGATCCGCCAGTTCATGACCGAAGGCGTGTTGCTGTCGATCATCGGCGGCGTGCTCGGCCTGGTGCTCGCCCGGGTCGGCGTCGACACGCTGCTGCGCGTCTATCCGACGAGCCTGCCGCGCACGGCCGAAGTGGCCGTTGACCCCGTGGTGTTGATCTTTACGTTCGGCATATCGATCGCGACCGGCCTGATATTCGGCCTTGCGCCGATCATGCACACTCGCGTGAAGGGCCTGGTGACGGCGTTGAAAGAAGGCGGCGCCAAGGGCGCGACGGGCGCGGCGCGTCATCACATCCGCCGCGGTCTCGTGATGGCGGAGGTCGCACTCGCCGTGATGCTGGTCATTGGCGCCGGGCTGATGATCCGCACGGTCTATAACCTGTCGGCTGTGGACGCCGGCTTCGATCGCTCACGGCTGGTCACCTTCCAGATGTCGCTCGCCGTCGCTGATTATCCGCAGCCGGGACAGCGCTCGCAGCTCTACCAAAGGCTGCTCGAGAAGCTGCGCGGCGTCGCCGGCATCCAGGCCGCCAGCGCGATGTCCGGACTGCCGCCGAACCGCCCGCTCAACGCCAACGACACCGACATCGGCAACTACACCGCGCCGCCCGAGGGTCCATTCGAGAACATCGACTACTACCAGTCGGTGATGACCGACTACTTCGAGACGATGGGCATTCCCATCGTCAAGGGGCGTGGCTTCGAGCCGACGGATATCAGCTCGGGTCCGGTCGTGATCGTCAACGAGTCGCTGGTCAACACGTTCTGGAAGGACGTGGACCCGATCGGCCAGACACTGAAGCCCGGGCTAACCGCCTTCCAGAACGTGCCTGACTTCCGCGTCATCGGCGTTGCCAAGGACGTGAAGCAGGGCGGCGTGGACAAGAAGACGGGCACCGAGTTGTATCTGCTGGTGGACCAGGTCGCGATGATGCCGGCCCCGCTTGCCAACGCGCCCGGCACGATGAACATCGTGATGCGCACGACGCTGCCGCCGGCGTCGCTGCGCACGTCGGTCGAGTCAGCCGTGCGCGAGGCCGATCCGTCCGTGCCGGTGGTGCGGCTACGCGACTTCAACGGCGTGTTCGATGAATCAATCCGCCGCCCGCGCCTGCTCGCCCAATTGCTCGGCGGCTTCGCCGGCCTCGCCCTGCTGCTCGCAGCGATCGGCACTTATGGCGTGCTGTCGTACATGGTCGCCGAACGCCGACGTGAGATCGGCATCCGCATGGCGCTTGGCGCCGACCAGGGCAGCGTGCTGACGTCCGTGATGAAACAGGGGCTTTCGCTCACCGGCATTGGCATTGTGGTTGGGCTCGCCGGCGCGTTCGCGATGAATCGGCTGATCGCCTCGCTGCTCTTCGGCGTGCAACCCACGGACACGCCGACGTTGGTCGGCGTGGTCGGCACGATTACGCTGGTCGCGGCGGTCGCGTGCCTTCTGCCGGCGTGGCGCGCATCACGCGTCGATCCGAACATCGTGTTGAGAGACGACTAGCCGGTAGCGGCGAGGGTGTAGAATTCCCGCAATGGATCGTCGAAATCTGTTGCGGTTGGGTGGAATGGCGGCGCTGGGCTTCAGTCTCGAAGCCTGCGCGCCGAGGACGGCGAAGCCGGCGCTGACGCCGTCGCGGCCGATGTTGCGGCTGCCGCTGGTCAACGTGTCGTTCGATCGCGTCATTCGCACCACGATCGGGCTGCGGCCGCATCGCCCTTCAGGCTTCGTGCTCAAGGCCGACAAGCTTGACGGCAAGACCATCATCCACAACTTCGGTCATGGCGGCGCGGGCATGTCGTTGTCCTGGGGCACGGCCTCGATGGCAACCGACATGGCGATGGCGCATACCGAGCGCAAGGCCGCGGTCATGGGCTCCGGCGTGGTGGGCCTCACGTCCGCGCGCGAGCTTCAGCGTCACGGATTCGACGTAACGATTTACGCGGCAACCGTCCCGCCCGACACCACCTCGAACATGTCGCTCGCCGGCTTCACGCCGACGTCGGGCCTGGTGGATTTCCAGAAGCGCACGCCGGAGTGGGAGGCGCAGTTCCGGCAGGCGGTCCGCATCGCGTATCGCCGGCTGCAGTTGATGGCCGGCCCGAAGTACGGCATCACGTGGATCAATAACTACGCGCCGACCAACAACGAGCAAGCCGGCCGCGGCACCAACATGCTGATGCCGGAGGATCTGCAGGGCGCGCGCGTCATCCTTGGACCGGGTGAGCACCCGTTCCCGATGAAGTACGCGATCGAGCGTCCGGAGATGCGCATCGAGCCGTCGATCTACCTCGACGCGCTGATGGACGACTTCCTGGCGTGGGGCGGCAAGGTGGTGATCCGGAAGTTCGAGACGCCGCGTGACGTGACCGCCCTCTCGGAGAACGTGATCGTCAATTGCACCGGCCTCGGCGCCAAGGCGCTCTTCAACGACCCCGAGCTGATGCCGTTGAAGGGGCAGCTGGTCGTGCTGACCCCGCAACACGAAATCAACTACAGCACCAGCGGCGGCGCCAGGCCGCCCGCCACACCGGATGCCGGTTTCGTGCACATGATGCCGCGCTCGGACGGTATTGTCCTTGGCGGCACGTCGATTCGCGACAACTGGTCGCTCGACATCGAGGAAGCCGATCGCAAGCGCATCGTCGAAGCGCACATCGAGCTGTTCGACTCGATGCGCGGTGCCGCTCGAACCTAGTTCAAGTTCTCAACACCTTTGCCGATTAGTGGCATGAGCCTTGCTCTGTGCGCGGCGAAGGTGTGTAGATGAACCCCGAAACCCTCCCTGGAACGCCGCCAAAACGCGACAAAATCCGCTCCGCGTGGATCTCGTTTGCGGGCCGGATCGTCGCGCAACTCATTGGTGCTGCGGCAACTGTGACGCTTGGCGCGATCGTGCTCGGCGGCCGCCAGGCGCCGGTTACGCCGGTGCCCGCGCCGACGCCGACTGTCCTCGTGGCCACCCCGATCCGCACTCACGGGGAGACAGTGATCGTGATGATGCCGGCGGGAAAAGATGGGCAAGTGGACCAGGCGCTGGCCACCCAGGTCGCGGAGTCGTTTGAAAAGACTAAGGCGCTGTCCGAGGGCGCAGGTGAGCGGCCGCAAACGCCCACTGATCCGCACGTTCAGCAATCAGCCGGTCCGTCGGGCGATACGCGTGAGAACCCCGCGTTTCCACGCGAATAAGCACCGGACGCTCACAACCCTGTGCGGCCTGTAGCGCCGCAGTGAACTTGAACGAGTGGCTCGGCACGACGCGGTCGTCGTGATCGGCCGTCGTCACCAGCGTGGCCGGGTAGCACGTGCCCGGCTTCACGTTGTGCAGCGGCGAGTACTTGATCAGGAACGCGAAGTGACGCGGATCGGATGACGATCCGTACTCGGTCGCCCATAGCCGTCCGCCTGTGAAGCGGTCGTAGCGCAGCATATCCATCACGCCGACGGCCGGCATCGCCACGCTGAACAGATCCGGCCGCTGTTCCATCACGGCGCCGACCAGCAGCCCGCCATTCGAACCGCCCATCATGCCCAGGCAATCTGGCGACGTGTAGTTGTTGGCGATCAGGGACTCGGCTACCGCGATGAAGTCATCGAACACGTTCTGCTTCTTGTCGAGCGCCCCATCCTTGTGCCACCGCTCGCCGTATTCGGCGCCGCCGCGCATGTTCACCGAGACGAAGACGCCGCCCATTTCGAGCCACGCCGGAACGTCGGCGCGATACGCAGGCAGCACGCTGATCGAGAAGCCGCCGTAGCCGTAGAGCATCGTGGGGTTGCGGCCGTCGAGCGCCAGGCCTTTCCTGCATGTCAGGAAGAACGGCACGCGCGTTCCGTCTTTCGAGGTTGCGAACATCGCGCGCGTCTCGAAATGCGCCGCTTCAAATGGCGGCTCGGCGGCCTCAAACGGCACGCTCCGTTGCGCTTCGAGGTCGTGACGATACACGGTCGCTGGTGTGAGCGGCGAACTGAACTGGAACCAGACGTCGTATTCGTCAGCTTTCCCGTAGATGCCAGACACCGCACCGATGCCGGGCAGCGCGATCTCGCCCTGCTTGCCGCCGTCGAGCGCGAACACTTGCAGGCGGCTCTGCACATCGACCAGGCAGTGGGTGATGATGCGGCCGCCGATCAACGCCGCCTGCTCGATGGCGTGCGGCTGCTCGGGAACGACGATCTTCCACGCTGCCGGATCCGGATTCTCGAGGTCGATTGCGATGATGCGGCGCCTGGGCGCGTCCTTGTCGGATCGCAGATACAGCCGCGAGTGGTAGTTGCCAATCGGGGCGAACTCGGCGTCGAGCGTCTCGACGATCGGCACGATCCGCGCGCCGACGTTTGGCGCCGCCGCGTACTCGAGGTCGATGAAATGCAACTGGTTGTTGTTGTCAGCGCCGCGGTAGGTCCGGATGAACACCCATCGCCCGTCATCGCTGACCGTGGCGTTGACGATCCAGGACGGATGATCGACCCGCTGGTAGATCAGTTGATCGGCGGACTGGGGCGTGCCGAGGCGATGGTAGTAGATCGCCTGCCCGGATAACTCAGCCTCGAGCACCTTGTTCTTTGGCGGTTCGGGATACCGCGAGTAGAAGAAACCGAGCGAGTCGTGCGTCCACGATATATCCGAGAAACGCACCCACGACACCGAATCCGCAAGATCTTGTCCAGTGGCGACAGATCGCACGCGGACCGTCTGCCAATCGGCGCCGCCTTGCGCGACCGCATATGCAAGCAGCTTCGCATCAGGTGACGGCATGTACTGCGCCAGCGAGACGGAGCCGTCCGGCGACAACTCGTTCGGATCGAGCACCACGGCGGGTGGATCGAACATGCCGGTCCGCATGTAGACCGGCGCCTGGCGCTGGAGTCCGGTGTTCTTCGAGTAGAACAGCCGCCCGCCCTCGATGACCGGCAGGCCGGTGCGCGGATAGTCCCAGAGCTCGGTGAGCCGCTCGGTGAAATGGCGGCGAAGCGGCAGTGATTCCAGGTGCGCGAAGGTGACCGCGTTCTGCGCGGCCACCCATTCGGCGACTTCAGGCGAGTCGAGATCTTCCAGCCACCGGTACGGATCGGCGATGCGGGTGTGGCCGTACAGATCGGCGACGTCGGTGACGCGTGTGTCCGGATACTTCACGCGAAGCGCAACCGGCCGGACTTACTTCGCGCGCGCGAGATCGACCACCGCGTCCCAGTTGAAGCGGACGAAGCGATACAGCTCGCTTTCGAGGATGCGCTCCTGGTCGCTATGCGCGCCGAAGCCCTTGGGACCGTCCTCGCTGTCGGTTGCGGGACCAATGCCGTAGCACTGGATGCCCTTCTGCCGGAGGAACGCCATGTCGGTCGCGCCCGTGCTCATCGTCGGCAGCGTGATCGCCTTGTAGTGCTTGGTGATGTTGGCTTCGAGCGCCTTGAACGCATCCGAGTCGAGCTTGGCGGCTGGCGTTGGCGGACGCGTGTCGCGAGCGCCGTAGTTCACTTCCACCTGCGGATCGTTGACGACCTGTCTGACCAGCTCGAGGAACTTCTCGGGGTCTTCATCCGGAGCCAGTCGCGTGTCGATGGTGGCGGTGCCTTCGGATGGAATGACGTTGGTGCGGTAGCCACCAGTGATCATCGTCGGCGACAACGACGTGCGCAGCATCGACCAGTGACGCGGCTCGTTCTTGCGAATGTAGTCATCCGCGGGCTTCGACACTTTCGGATCCGGGCTCAGCAAATCCTGGTAGCGCTTGGCGTCGGCGGGCGACGAGATGGAGGCCAGGCGCTTGAAGTACGCGGCCGTCGTCTCGTTGATGCGCATTGGCGGAGTCCACGCCGCAATCTTGCCGACCGCGTCGCCGAGGTGCGCGAGCGCGTTGTTCTCGAGCGGCACCGAGCCGTGTCCTGCGACACCGCGCGACGTGACGCTGATCGCGCGAGGGATCTTCTCAACAGTCTGGACGGACGCAAACCTGACCACCCCTCCGGTGCGCGTCACACCGCCGCCTTCGGCATAACAGAACTCAGCGTCGATGGAGGAAAAGTGCTCGTTGGCGACGAACTGGACCCCGATGGTCGATGCACCTTCTTCGCCGGCCTCGAACAGCGCGATCACGTCGCGGTCAAGCGCCACGTTCTGGCGCTTCAACATCAGCATCACCATCAGCGTGGAGACGACGTTGTCCTTGTCGTCCACGGTGCCGCGGCCGTAGATGTAGCCGTCCGCGCGCGCGGCGGAGAAGGGCGGGTGCGTCCACTTCTTCGGGTCGACATTCACGGTGTCGGTGTGCGCCATCAGCAGCAGCGGACGCTGCTTGCCGGTGCCCTTGAGCCTGGCGACGACATTGGGGCGCTTGTCCGCCTTGGTGAAGACCTGCACCGGGATGCCTTCGGCTTCGAGCACCTTCTTCAGGTAGTCGGCGACCGGCTGTTCGCCCCCCGGCGGATCGGTCGTGTCCATCTGGATGATGGCCTGGAAGTGCTTCAGGGTTTCGGCTTCGATCTGCGTCCAGTTCGGCTGGGCGGGCGCCTGAGCGGACAGCGTGATCGAGGACAGTGCTACTGCGAGCAGGATTCGCATGGCCGGTAGGTTAGCACGGCGTGCGCCGCCGATCAGCCGTCGAGCATCTCTCGAATCTTGGACAGCAGGGCCAGGTTGGTGAACGGCTTGCCGATGAAATGCTCCTTCGGGCCGATGATGCGTTCCTGGCTCTCGATGTAGCCGGACATGTAGAGCAGCCGCGCCTCCGGCCGCAGCTCGAACAGGTGTTCGGCGAAGCGACGTCCGCCCATGCCGGGCATGACGACGTCGGTGAGCACCAGGTCGATCGGTTGCGTCGATGCCCGCAGGACTTCCAGCGCCTCTTCGCCGCTGCTGGCGAGCAGGGCATGGTAGCCGGCGGTGGTGAGCAGCAGTGCGGTCAACACCCTGACGTCGTTATCGTCCTCGACGATCAGGATCGTTTCTGTGCCACGGGGTGGGACGCCAACAGCGCCAGGTGGTTGCGCGTCGGGCACGCCTTCCACGGCAGGGAGGTAGACATGAAAGGTGGTGCCGGCCCCGGCGACGCTGTCGACAAAGATGTAGCCGCCGCTTTGCTTGACCACGCCGTAGACGGTGGGCAATCCGAGCCCGGTGCCCCTGCCCATTTCCTTGGTGGTGTAGAACGGCTCGAAGATGCGTTCGCGCGTCAGTTCCGACATCCCGGTGCCGTTGTCCGCCACGCGCAGCTCGACGTACGGTCCGGGCTGCACCTGCAGCCGCTCGTTGCCGTGCGATTCGTCGAGGCGGCTGTTGTGAAGCGAGATGTCGAGTTGACCGCCGTCCGGCATGGCGTCCCTCGCGTTGACGACGAGGTTCATGATCACCTGATCGATCTGCCCGGGATCGGCGCTCACGCTCGACAACTCCGCGTCGCCGGTGACGGTCATGACGATGTCTTCGCCGATCAGCCGGCGGAGCATCGGCGCCATCTCCTTCACGGTATTGTGCAGATTCAGGATCGCCGGCTTCAGTGCCTGCTGGCGGCTGAAGGCCAGCAACTGCTGCGTGAGTTGCGCGGCGCGGCCGCCGGCGCGGCGAATCATCAGCGCGCGCTCGAGCAAGGCGGTGTCGGCGGCGACGCCTTCGACGATCAGTTCCGCGCAGTTGTTGATGACGACCAGCAGGTTGTTGAAGTCGTGCGCCACGCCGCCGGCGAGACGGCCGACGCTTTCCATGCGCTGCGCGAGCCGCAGGCGCGTCTCCATCTGCGTGCGCTCGGTGATGTCGATATGCGAACCGAGCAGGTGAAGGTTGCGGCCGGCCGCGTCCCGAATCAGCTGGCCGCGCGCCAGGATCGACCGGTAGCTGCCGTCCTTGTGACGCAGGCGGAACGTGCGGTCGTACACGGAGTCCGGATTGGCGAGGTAGTCCTTGACGGCCTGGACCGTCGCGGCCTCGTCGTCGGGATGCAGTCGCGAGCGCCATTCATCGACGTGGCCATCGATCTCGTCGTCGGCGTAGCCGAGCTGCCGCTTCCATTCGGGCGAGAAGTAGACCTCGTCGGTCTCGAGGTTCCAGTCCCACAATCCGACGTTGCCGGCGCTCACGGCGCGCTGCAGCTGCTCTTCGGCATTGCGGAGAATGCCCTCGGCCTGCTCGCGCGCCGCGATCGATTCGGCCATCAATCGTTCGGCGCGTTTCTGCTCGGTGGTCTCGGTGATGTAGACGGTCAGGCCATCCGGCGATGGATAGATGCGGCTCAGGAACCAGCGATCCAGTTTCTGGTTGTGACCTTCGAGCACCGAGGCTTCCTGGGTCGCCAATGCCCGTGCGTAGGCGCGTCCCCATGGACGCTCCATCGCGTCGGGAAACTCCGTGAGCGCGTGCTTGCCGATGAGATCAGACGGGTGCCGCTTGCCGAGCATCTGCGCGGCCTGCGGGTTGACGTAGGTATATTGCCAATCGAGATTGAGCGCGATGACCCCATCTCGGATGCGCTCCAGGACGCTCGACAGCACGCGTCTCGCGTCCTCGGGGTTCGCCGGAGGGATCCAGCGCATGAAGTGAGTCTATTACTGTCAGGCCGAACTGCAATACCGCCCAGGCTGAGCTAGCGAACGACGCCGCGCCGTGCGCGGACCCGGTACGCGTCGTTGACCGCCTTCACGCGGACGCTGTGGTACTGCCCGTTGCCGCGCTTGGCAGGCGTGTAGCCAATCATGTACTGGCTGTTGAGCTCTTCGGCGATCCGCTCGGTCGCGGGTCCGAGTTCCGCGGCGCTGCCGATGATCTCGGTATAGCCGCCGCCCTGGCTGGTCAGCTCGTTGAGGGTGAACGGGTTGATGCGGGTGGAGTTCTTCGCGTCGATGGAATTGATGCCGATCGCGTAGAGAAACACGTCGCTGCGCACCAGCTTCTGCTTCAGCGCGGTCGGCGTCATGTCGCTCGCGGTATCGGCGCCGTCGGACACGAGCAGGAGCGCGGCGCGCGGGTGCTGCCGTGAATCGAACATCGGCAGCGCGGCGTCGATCGCGTCGTACATCGCGGTGCCGCCGGTTGGGCGAATCGCGTCCAGCTTCCCGCGCAGGTCCGCGCGTTCGGTCGTCCAGTTCCCGAACAGCCGCGTCTCGTGGTTGAACCCAAGCAGCGACGCTTCGTCGTCCGGCGCGAGCAGCTTGTCGAGGAAGTGGGCGAGGGCAGTGCGCGCATCCGCCATGCGCTGCCCGCGCATCGAGTCGCTGATGTCGAGCGTCAGCGACAGGCTGACGGGCACCCGTTCCCTGGTGAACTGCGTGATCGTCTGCGGGACGCCGTCCTCTTCGACGATGAAGTCTTTCGGTTCGAGGTTGGTGATCAACCTGCCGTCCGCGTCGCGAACGGTGACGGCGGTCGTCACCAGCTCCGACGCGGCACGGAACGTTTCGCTCCGGCGCGCGTCGATAGCCTGCTGCGCCGACAGCGGCGCGGCCGCGAGCGCGGCGAGCAGGACGATGCTATTTCGCAAAGTTGTAGAGCGCGCTGCGTGTCCTGATGAACAGCTCGCCATCCGCCGGCACTGGCGTCGCGAACACTTCATCGTCGAGCGTGTTGACCTGCAGCACCTCCCAGTCGCCCTTCGCGGTGACGACCGACACCGTGCCGTCCTGGCTGACGAGCCACACCTTGCCGTCGGCGCCGATCGGCGAGGCGAAGTACTTGTCGATCGCGCCCTTCAACCGGCCCTGCTTGATCACGTTACCGGTCGCTGGATCGAAGGAGATCAGGATGCCGCTGTCGTTGACCATGTAGAGCACGCCGTTGTAGAGCACGGTTGACGGCACCTGGGGCACGGGCCGCAGGTACTTCCACTTCACCGCGGTGGCGGTCATGTCGCCAGACCCGCCAAGCTTGATCGCCATCAGGCCGTTCTCGGCAGCGAGCATCGAGCGGAAGATCTCCCAGTCCTTGGCGTCGAGCTCGCCGTCGCGATTGCCGTCGAACGCGTCGAAGCCGGCTTCAGGCTTGAGCATGCGCTCCATGCGATCGGCGGGCGTGTGATCGATCGTTTCCTGGCGGCTGATCTTGCCGTCCTTGTTGGTGTCGAAGCGCTTCAGCCCTTCGGCAAAATCGACCGTGGGGATCTGCGTGCCGGCCTGGTTGGCGCCGAAGCCCCAGCCGTTGATGTAAAGCGTGTCGTCGTCGATGCTGGCGACGGACTTCATCTCGCACGCGAGCCCGCGCACGTACCACAGCTGCTTGCCGGTCTCGAGGGAGTACGACGTCAGCTGGAACGATTCGGGCACGAGGATCTGCGCGGGGCCGCCGTTCTTCGGCCGCCAGATCGTCGGCGTCGAGTACCCCGAAATGACGTGCGGGCGCTGCACGCGCCAGCGTTCCTTCCCGGTCCGGGCGTCGACCGCGAGGATGTAGGCGGTGAGATCCTGGTCGACGGGAAGAATCAGCATGCCGTCTTCGAGGATCGGCGATGCGCCGAAGCCGTAGAACATCGTGAAGGGGCCGAGCGGCATGCGCCAGCGCTCCTTGCCGGATGCGGAATAGCTGATCAGGCCGAAGTCCTGGAAGAAGGCGTAGACGTTCTCGCCGTCGGTCACGGGGCTCGGCGACGCAGGGCCGTTGACGTTTTCCTTGCGGCCCTTCTGCGGACGCGGCACTTCGTGCTGCCACAACTGCTTGCCGGTCTTGCGATCAAGACCGTGCACGAACAGCTTGTAGTTGTGCGGATCCTTGTTGTCGATCGGCGAGTGCGACGTCAGGAAGATGTGCGAGTTGGTGAACACCGGCGACGAGTGGCCGGGCGGTACCGCGACCTTCCACTTCACGTGGCTCGTCGGGCCAAACTCAACAGGGAGGTTGGTAGCGTCTGACACACCTGTGCCATTGGGCCCCCGAAACCTCGACCAATTCTCAGCAGCAACGACCCCTGCACCCAGCACGGCGATAAGGGCCACCGTGACAGTCACGCGCATTTTCAGCATGTGCTAATCCTCGCAACATGGCGGAGATGTTGCAAGGGTAGAGAGGCAGGAGGAGCTATGTCGTCACTGGCTATTTGGATCATTGGCTTCATGGTCTTGATCGGTGGATTGGCCTACGGGGCGAGCCTCGCGGGCATGAGCGCGCAGTGGATTGGCGTCGGCGCAATTGTGCTGGCCGGCCTTGGAATCGTGATGGGCGTATCCCGGACGAGGACGAAGGACGTCTCGCACGGCTAGGCTGGGGATCAGGGATCAGGGATCAGGGATCGGGGATCAGGGATCAGGGATCGGGGATCAGGGAATGAGCGCCAGGTAGAACACGGCGCCCTCGAATCCCGGCGAGGTGCGGAGCGTTTGCTGGAGCAGCGCGCGCGCCAGCAAACGCTCCGCACCTCGCCGG
>Ga0247718_1000415_pt1 | contig 11950 bp, 9 predicted proteins | sample 21E_DmetaG_FD_189045 | JGI IMG/M metagenome (GOLD analysis project Ga0247718, IMG submission 189045) | Soil microbial communities from hillslope of Landscape Evolution Observatory, University of Arizona, Oracle, AZ, United States - 2-1-E_D | ecosystem: Engineered > Artificial ecosystem > Mesocosm...
GAGCTCGATGACATGTTCATCTCCCGGCATCCCGGGTCGGCCGCGGGCCCGCACGTCGCGCTCGCGGTGAGCGACACTGGGTGCGGCATGACCGAAGAAGTCAAATCGAGGATGTTCGAACCCTTCTTCACGACCAAGGAGGCCGGGAAGGGCAGTGGCCTCGGCCTGTCGACCGTGTACGGCATCATCAAGCAGAGCGGCGGATCAATCTGGGTTTACAGCGAGGTCGGCGTCGGCAGCTCGATCAAGATCTATCTGCCGCGCACAGACGCCGTCACGACGGCGGCTGCGAGTCCCCAGTCAACATCTGAGGCGCTCGATGGGACCGAGACGATCCTGGTCGTGGAAGATCAGGCCGAAGTTCGTCAGGTCGCCGAGAGCGCTCTCCGCCGCCGCGGCTACACCGTGTTGTCGGCCTGTGGCGCCACGGACGCCGAGGCGCGCATCGATGCGCATCCGGGGGTCGTGCACCTGCTGCTCACCGATGTCGTGATGCCTGAGTCGAGCGGGCGCGATCTGGCCGAGCGACTTTGTCGCCGCCATCCGCATTTGCGCGTTCTGTACATGTCCGGGTACACGGACGATGCGGTGGTACGCCGTGGCGTGCTGTCACGGGAGATGGCGTTTCTGGAGAAGCCTTTCACGGCAAAGGGGCTGCTCCGGGCCGTGCGCGGCGTCCTCGACGGTCGCTGACAGGTTCGGAGAAGCGGGCGATCCCCCGCTGACATACTTCCTATCCCTCTATGGCGGTTAGATAGAATAGCCGAGCTAGATGGCCCTCGTACCCGGCTCGCGCATCGGCGCCTACGAAGTGCTCTCGCTCATCGGCGAGGGCGGGATGGGCGAGGTATATCGGGCGCGCGATCTCACCCTCGATCGCGACGTGGCCATCAAGCGCCTGCCCGATGCGCTCGCGAATGATCCCGAACGGCTGGCGCGATTCGAGCGGGAAGCCAGGACCCTCGCGTCACTCAATCATCCCAACGTCGCCCAAATCTACGCTGTTGAATCCGGCTCGATCGTCATGGAACTCGTGCCGGGGAAGACGTTGTCTGGTCCGCTCCCGCTCGAGACCGCCCTCGACTACGCTGCCCAAATCGCGTCGGCGCTCGATGCGGCGCACGAACGTGGCATCGTCCATCGCGACCTGAAGCCTGGCAATGTGGTCGTTACGCCAGAGGGTGTGGTGAAGGTGCTCGACTTCGGCCTGGCTGCGCGCGAAACCCACGCGGCCGATCAGGATCCCAGCCGCTCCCCGACGATCACCGCGATGTCCCAGCAGGGCATGATCATCGGGACCGCCGCGTACATGGCGCCGGAGCAGGCTGCCGGAAAGCCCGTCGACAAGCGCGCGGACATCTTCGCCTTCGGCGTCGTGCTTTGGGAGTTGTTGACCGGCGCGAGGATGTTCGACGGCGAGACCACATCGCATGTGCTCGCCGCAGTGCTGACCAAGGAGCCCGACCTCGGCGTCGTTCCGCCTCGCGTGCGCTACCTGTTGGCGCGCTGTCTCGAAAAGGATCCCAAGAAGCGGTTGCGTGATATCGGCGATGCCATGAGCCTGGTCACGCAGGATGCCGTGGCCGCGACGTCTGCGCCCCCGTTGCCGCTGCGCGTGTTGACCGCCGGGGGATGGGTCGCCGCCGTGGCCATCGCCGCCGTCGCCCTGATGGCATGGCCGCGGTCGACGACGCCCGTCGACTCGGCGGCCCCGATTGTGCGTTACTCGATTCCGCGCACGCTCGATCTCTACAACCAGAACTCGACGGCCTTTTCAGTGTCGCCTGACGGATCGCAGCTCGCGTACCACAACGAGACGGCTGACGGTCAGTACAGCCTCTATGTGAGGAACATGGCCACCGGCGACACTCGCGAGCTGTCTGCCGCGCTCCGTACCTTCGGCCCGCGGAGCGATTCGATCGTCTGGTCGCCCGATGGCCGCCGCATGGTGCGTGGCATGCAGCTTGCCGCCCAGCTGATTGATCTCGAGTCGGGTGCCGCGCGGACATTGTGCGACTGCAGGTTTACCGGCGGCGCCTGGGCTGCCGGAGACGACGTGCTGCTTGGTGGACAGGGCGCCGGTCAGGGCATCATTCGCATCAAAGTCAATGATCCAAACCCGGTGAAATTGACCAGCCCCGATGCGGCTCTGGGAGAACAGGATCGGTGGCCCGTGCTGCTGCCGGATGGCCGGCGTTTCCTGTTCAGCCGCCGATCCAATGACGGGGAGGTCGCGTACGTCGGCTCGCTCGACGGGACCGAACCCAGACGCATCGGCGACGGTTCGCCTCGCGTGATCGTGCCCGCAGCCGGAAGGGGCGGAGCTTATTTGATCGGCATCGACGAGACCGGCGCCACGGCCCGCGCATTTGATCTCGAGACGCTCACCGTCAGCGGCCCGCCGATTACCTTGCTGGCCGGTGCGGTCGCCGTATCGGGCGGCACGAACGGAATCCTCGTGCTGAGCGAACCGGGCGCCCGTCAGCGCAGCGTGCCGACCTGGTACGATCGCAAAGGGCAATCCCTTGGCCAGGCCACGACGCCTGGGTACATCGAGGCGGTAGCGCTTTCGGATGACGGGCGCTTCATCGCGACGGCCGAGTCGCCTGACGGCCGATCAGTGGGGACGCATGACCTCTGGATTCACGACACGGCGAAGAGCGTCAAGACGAGGTTGACCTTCAGTCCCGATAACGACAGCACGGCCGAATGGACGCCGGATGGGCGGCGCATCATCTACACCTCGCGGCCGAAAGGCGACGCCTTGCTGTTCCAGAAGAACGCGGACGGCACCGGCAGCGAGAGCCTGGTGTTCGACGACGACCGCAGCGAGACGTATGCGAATGACGTGTCGCCCGATGGACGATGGTTGTTGTACGCCTCGCGGCGCGAAGGCAACGTCACCGACCTGTTCGTGCGGCCGATCGTCAACGGCGTGGCCGGCAAGCCGGCGTTGTATCTCGGCGGGCCGCGGCGCCAGCAGCAGGGGGAGTTTTCGCCCGACGGCCGCTACGTCGCGTACGGCGACGACCGGACCGGCACGTTCGACATCTACGTGCAGCCGTTTCCGGACGCATCGACCGGGAAATGGATGGTCTCGAGCGGCGGCGGCACCGAGCCTCGCTGGAGCCGTGACGGCAAGGAACTCTTCTACCTCGCCGGCCAGGCGCTGATGTCGGTCCCGGTCACGTTGTCGCCGACGTTCTCATTCGGGCCGGCCGTCAAACTCTTCGATACGCCGGTGCAAGCGGGCTACACCAACGAAAGCGACATCTGGCAGGTGGCTCCGGACGGGAAGCGCTTCCTGATGCTGCCGGCCGATGACGGCCAATCTGGACCCGAACTGCGCGTGATCGTCAACTGGCAGGCGTTGCTGAAGCAGTGAAGCCTGACGGCTTCTTGATCAAAGACATCCTGCAGTCTCCCTTACCTCTATTGCTCCTGTGAACTAGAATCCGGCGCATGAAGCGAAGCCGCCGAGATTTCATCAACATTTCTGGGGCCGCCGTCGCCGGCATCGCCGGCGCTGCGTCGATCGATCCCGCTGTGGCGGCGCAACAAGCGCCGGCCATCATCACGAGCGGCGGCAAGTCGCCCGATCTCATCGTCACCAACGCGACGGTCTACACGATGGACACCCGCGCGCCGCGCGCGGAGGCGTTTGCCGTGACGAACGGGCGATTCACGGCGGTCGGATCGACCAGCGACATCCGCAACCTTGCGGGCAAGGGCACGCAGGTCTTCGACGCGAAGGGCATGACCGTGGTCCCCGGCTTCATCGACTGCCACACGCATGCCGTTGGTGAGACGTTGCTGAACGAGGTGCTGGTCGGCAATCCGTTCGAGGTCGAGTTCGTCAGCATCCGCAGCATCATCGGCAAGCTGCGCGAACGCGCGCAGAAGACGCCGCCGGGGCAGTGGGTCGAGGGCCACTTCTTCGACGACACCAAGGTCAGCGACAAGCGCGCGCTGACCATCCGCGATCTCGACGAGGTGTCATCCGAGCACCCGGTGGTGGTGCGTCACCGCGGCGGCCACACTTACTTCTACAACAGCAAGGCCTTCCAGCTTGCCGGCATCACGAAGCACACGCCCGATCCGATGGGTGGCACCTTCGACAAGGACGCCAACGGCGAGCTGACCGGCCGCGTCACCGACCTTGCGTCGGCGCCGTTCAACAAGGTTGGCACGCGTCCGGTCTACACGCCGGCGCAGCAGGAGCAGCGGTCGCGCGACGGTATCGCGCACATCTCGAAGCAGTTCGCGCGCTATGGCCTCACCAGCGTCCATCACCAGGGCGGCGACTTGCGCGCGATCCAGGACGTGCGGGCTCGCGGCGACCTGCGGCATCGTGTCAGCTACGAGGCTGGCGGCCGTGTGCTCGACGCCATGATCTCGGCCGGCATCCATACCGGCCTCGGCGATGAATGGATCAAGTTCGGCGCCACCTCTGAATACACGGTCGATGGCTCGTTCTCCGAGCGGACCCTCGCGCGCTCAACGCCGTTTCCAGGCGTCACGCCGGAATACAAAGGCAACGTCACCCAGACCCAGGACAGCCTGAACGAATGGGTCGAACGCGTGCACCGCGCCGGCATCCAGGTGAACTGCCACGCCAATGGCGACGTGGCGATCGATATGTACCTCACCGCAATGGAGCGCGCGCTCAAGCTGCTGCCGCGCGCCAACGCGCGGCCGAAGATCACGCACTGCACCATGGTCACGCCGTCACTGATCGCGCGCATCAAGGCGATCGGCGCGGTGCCGGCGCTGTTCACCACCTACGCGTACTACAACTCGGACAAGTTCGTGTATTACGGCGAAGAGTTCATGAAGAACGCGATGGCGTTCCGCTCGTTGCTCGACGCCGGCATTCCCGCGTGCGCGGGGTCGGACTTCTATCCGGGACCGTTTGCGCCGCTGATGGGCATCCAGGGCTTGGTGACGCGCAGGGGTTGGGACGGCAAGGAGTGGGGCGTCAACCAGCGCATCAGCGTTGACCAGGCGATCGCGGTGAACAGCTTCAACGGCGCGTGGGCGTCGGGTGAGGAATCGATCAAGGGCTCCATCGCTGCCGGCAAGCTCGCCGACTACGTCGTGCTCGCTGACGACCCGCACACCGTTGATGCCGAAAAGATCAAGGACATCCAGATCGTCCGTACCGTGGTCGGCGGCACGGTCTCGTATCAGCCGTAGCTACGCGAACGTGCCTTCCTTGGGACCGCGCGCGGGCTTGGCGATCTGCCGGATCGCGCCGAAGTGGTAGGCGAGGTGGACGACGCTCGCCATCATGCCGATCTGTTCCACGTCGGTCACTTCTCGCGGCGTCTTCAGGACGTCGGCCCAGCGCCGCGCCTCGTCCTGGAGACCCTTGCGGATCTCGGCCCACTCAGCGTCGTTCACGCCTGAGAGCTTCCACGCCTCGTCCCATTTCGCGTTGGCGAAGGGGTTGCCGCCCCTGGCCGCCCACTCGTTCATCAGGGACAGGCCGTAGCGCACGTGCTGCGCATGCGCGGCTGGTCACGCCGTCGGCGAGCTCGGAAAACAGGTGTGAAAGCCTGCGCGCGCTCTCGTCAGTCTTCATCCCCTGATCCTACCAACTGGGGTACGATTGGTAGCTCATGCAGCCCATTTTCCAGACCCCGAAATCTGTGCTGTCTGCGGCCCTGGTCGTGTTGCTGTCCGTGCCGTCGATGGCCCAGGTGGTGCGAACCGCCGATCCCGAGAAGCGCGGCCTGAGCCGCTCGGAGTTCCCGCGCACGATCAAGATCGCTGACAACGTCTACGGCTACGAGGACTTTCACTCGGCCGGCATGACGACCGTGAGCATGTTCGTGGTCGGCAACGACGGCGTGCTGCTCGCCGACGGGCAGGGCAGCCCGGCCGCCACGCAGAAGCTGCTCGACGCCATTGCCAAGGTCACCCCGAAACCACTCAAGTGGTACGTGGTCGCGTCCGACCACGGCGATCACACCGCCGGCAATTCGGTGTTGCCGAAAGACATCACCTACATCGTGTCGCCGTTCTCGCGACAGCAGTTGAAGATGACCGCGCCGGCCATGGCTGGCGACCGCCAGGTGATCGACATCGGCGGCATGGAAGTGCAGGCGCTGAATCTCGGACGCGCGCACACCGGCGGCGACCTCGTCGTCTATCTGCCGAAGCAGAAGATCCTGTTCATGAGCGAGGTGTATTTGAATCGCGTGTTCCCGGCCATGCGTTCGGCGTATCCCAGCGAATGGAACGCGGTCCTGAGCTGGGCGCTGCAGATGGACGTGGCGCACTACATTCCGGGCCACGGGTTCATTGAAGACCCGAAGGTCGCGCGCGAGGAGCTGGTCGAATACCAGCGCGCGCTGCGCGCCGTCATTGCCGAGGTGACGCGGCTCCACAAGGCCGGCGTGCCGGTTGAAGAAGCCGTCAAGCAGGCGAACTGGGGACCCTACGCCGACTGGTACATCGCCGCGCAGCAGGGCCCGATCGCGGTGCGCAAGATCTACGACGAGCTCGACGGAAAGTTGAAGTAATGGCCGAACAGTCCTTTCAGAATCACGCGCATCGCCCCGTTCACACAGCGGTGGTGGGATTGCTGGCGTTCATCGCGCTGGTGCTGTGGCTGCTGCCGCGGTTCGGCTACAACACCGGCGACTGGGCGATGTTGATGGTGATCCTCGCGGTGTTCGAGCTGGGCTGGATCAGCCGCGCCTACATCGTGAAGCTGCAGGACCGCATCATCATGCTCGAAGTGAAGGTGCGTGCCGCGGAGCTGCTGACCGCCGGCGCGGATGCGCAACTGGCGAAGCTGTCGGTGAAGCAGATCACCGCGCTGCGCTTCGCAGGTGACGATGAATTTGGCGCGTTGCTCGAACGGGCCGCGCGAGAGAAGTTGTCCCCCAACGACATCAAGGCGGCAGTCAAGAACTGGCGCCCTGACTTACACCGCACCTAGAGGAAGCCCGTTCAGTGACCCCGGAAGAGCAACAGGAAGTCCGCCGCCTGATCGACGCGCACGAACACACCTTGCAGGTCTGCCGTGCCTGCGCCGAGACCACTCGCGACCTCGCGTGGGAGGTCAAGCGCGGCAGCGTGCCGTCTTCGGAATCGCTGGCGGCCACCCTGGCGGAAGTCGAGCGGGTGCTCAGCGACATCGGCCAGGTCGAAATCGCCATCGCTGAAATGAAGGCGTCGCTCTGGTGAACACCACGCCCACGCAGGAACACCTCGCCGAACTGGTCAACTTCAGCGTCGACGCTGTGGTGCTGGTTGATGTCGACGGCACGGTGCAGTGGGCCAATCCTGCCACGCGCGATGTGCTCGGCTACGATCCGGCCGATCTCGTTGGCGTCAAGGTTCGTGACCTCGTCGAGCCCGCCGATCGTGATGCGTGGCGCGAGCTGGTCGAGCAGTTGTTCGACGACCCGGCCACGCCGCGCCACGGCACGTTCCGCTGCCGGCACAAGGACGGCAGCATTGGCTGGACCGAGGGCGTGGCGAGGAATCTGCTCCAGGAACCGCGCATTGGCGCCATCGTGGTGCACTACCGCGACGTCACCGCGCGGAAGGCGACCGAGGAACAGCTCAAGACGACCGAGGATCGATACGGACACCTGTTCGAGGCGGCCGCCGACATCATCTTCGAGGCGGATGCCGAGGGCTACTTCCGGTTTGTGAATCCGCAGACGCTGAAGATGTTCGGCTTCGCGCCGGACGAGGTGATCGGCCGCCGCTTCACCGAGTTCATCCGCGCCGACTACCGCCCGCAGATCCTGCAGCACTATTACCAGCAGACCACCGGGGGACGCCTCAACTCGTATATCGAGTTTCCGGCGATCACGAAAGACGGATCCGAGGTGTGGCTCGGCCAGAACGCGTGGGTCATGACCGACGGCCTGGGCCGCCTCGTCGGCATGCAGGCGGTGGCGCGCGATATTACCGAACGCCGCAAGGCCGAAGAATCCTTACGCACCGCGGAAGCCAAGTATCGCGGACTGGTCGAGCAGTCCCTGATGGGCGTCTACATCTCACAGAACGGCCGGATCATGTACGCCAATCCCAAGGCGGCGGAGATCATCGGCTACGCGCAGCAGGAACTGATCGATTCGCCCAACGCCTACCAGTTCATTCACGAGCAGGACCGGGCGCTGGTGCGCGATCAGGTCGCGCGCCTCGACGCCACGCGGCCCAGCGTGCAGTTGACGATCAGGGTCGTCCGCAAGGGTGGCGAGGTGATGCAGGTTGAAGCGTTCTGCTCGCTCACTGAGTTCGGCAACGAACGCGCCATCCTGACGACCGTGCACGACATCAGCGATCGCGTGAAGCTGGAGGATCAGCTGCGCCAGGCGCAGAAGATGGAAGCGGTGGGCCGCCTGGCCGGCGGCATCGCGCATGACTTCAACAACCTGTTGACCGCCATCCGCGGCAACGCGGAGCTGATGTCGCATCGCGTCAAGAAGGATCCGGCGATGTCGGCGGAAGTCGACGAGATTCTTCACGCGGCCGACCGCGCGGCGTCGCTAACGCGCCAGTTGCTGGCCTTCAGCCGCAAGCAGGTGCTGCAGCCGGTCGCGCTCGACCTCAACGAGAGCATTGGCGGCGTGTCGAGGATGGCGCGCCGCCTCATCGGCGCCGACGTGCAATTGCGGCTCGAACTGGCGGACTCGGTCTCGCCGATCCTCGCCGATCCTGCGCAGGTCGAGCAGGTGCTGTTGAACCTGATCGTCAATGCCAGGGACGCCATGCCGTCGGGGGGCACCATCACGGTTGAGACCGCGGACGTGGTGCTGGGACCGGATGCGCCGGAGATTGTGCAGGCGGGCATTGCTGCCGGCGCGTTCGTGAACCTGGTCGTCAGGGATGACGGCATCGGCATGGACCAGGCGACGCAGGCGCGCATTTTTGAACCCTTTTTCACGACGAAAGAAACCGGCCGGGGCACTGGCCTGGGGCTCGCGACTGTCTACGGCATCATCCGGCAGACGGGCGGCGCGATCACGGTAGTGAGTGAACGCGGCAAGGGCGCCAGATTCTCGGTGTATCTGCCGGTCGTCGCAGGAGAGACAACGTGATTCGTAAACCGGTGGTGTTGATTACGGGCGCAGGTGGTGAGATCGGTCACGGACTGATCGCGCACCTGGCGGCCGAGGGGCGCCAGCCCGTGATTACCCTGGACGTCAATCCGCTCGAGCCCGCGCTCGGCAAGATGGTGCAGCGCGAGTTCACCGGATCGATCATGGACAAGCCGCTGCTCGAGCGCGTCCTGTCCGAGTTCGAAGTGGAAACGGTGTATCACCTTGCGGCGCTGCTCTCGACGCGCTCGGAGTTCACGCCGATCACCGCTCACCAGGTGAACGTCGAAGGCACGCTCAACCTGCTCGAGTTCTCGCAGCGGGAAGCGGAGTCGCACGGCCGCCCCGTCACGTTCCTCTATCCCTCGTCGATTGCCGCATACGGCATGCCGGATCTGGAGACCAAGCGCCGCGCCGGCAAGGTGACCGAAGACGACTACAACACGCCGTCGACAATGTATGGCGCGAACAAGTTGTACTGCGAGCAGTTGGGCCGCTACTACGCGAAGTTCTACAAGCAACTGGCGGCCGAGCCGCAGTCAGGCCGGGTGGATTTCCGCTGCGTGCGGTTCCCCGGGTTGATCTCCGCGCTGACCGTGCCTTCTGGCGGCACCTCTGATTACGCGCCGGAAATGATCCATGCCGCCGCGAAAGGCGAGCCCTACGCCTGCTTCGTGCGGCCCGATACGCGGATTCCGTTCATGGCGATGCCCGATGGCGTCGAGGCACTGTTGAAGCTGGCCAAGGCGCCGAAGGCGTCGCTGACGCGCACCGCCTACAACCTCGCCGCGTTCAATCCTTCCGCGGATGAAGTGCGGACCGAGGTGGTGCGCGCGTTCCCATCGGCGCAGATTACCTGGGAGAACGACGTCAAGCGCCAGGGCATCGTCGACTCGTGGCCCGAGGACGTGGACGATTCTGCTGCGCGCAAGGATTGGGGCTTTGCTCCCGCCCACGATTTCGAGCGCGCCTTCCGTGATTACCTGATCCCGACTATCGGCAAGCGCTATGCGAAATAAGAAGTTACGGGTTACGGGTGCCGGGTTACTGGTGGTTCTCGTTGCGGGTGTATTGATGAGTGCGCAAGCTCCCGATCCGTATCGCTCCGTCGCTGAACGCTACGTCAAGTTGGTGCTCGCGGTCGGCCAGCACGACGCCGACTACGTGGATGCGTTCTACGGTCCCGAGGAGTGGAAGAAGGAAGCCGAGGCGTCGAAGAAGCCGCTGTCGGCGATCGACGCGGAAGCGGCCGCGGTCGAACAGGCCATCGCCACGACCAATCCGAAACCGAATCCGGCCGATGCGGAGATGTGGGCGCTGCGCCGCCAGTACCTGACGCGGCAGATGGCCGCCCTGCGCTCGCGCGTGGCAATGCTTCAGGGCAAGAAGTTCACCTTCGACGAGGAGTCGATGGCGCTCTACGACGCCGTCGCGCCGGTGAAGCCGGAATCCGAGTTCGAAGCGGTGCTCGCCCAACTGTCGGCGAAGCTACCCGGCGACGGCTCGCTGATCGAACGCTACGACCGCTACAAGCAGGGCTTCGTGATCCCGAAGAACCGGCTCGATCGCGTGTTCCAGGAGGCGATTCGCGGCTGCCGCAGCCGGATGCCGGAGCTCAACCTGCCGGTGAACGAGCGCTTCACCGTTGAATACGTGACGAACAAGTCCTGGTCCGGCTACAACTGGTATCAGGGTGACTTCAAGAGCCTGATCCAGGTGAATACGGACCTGCCGATCTATATCGATCGCGCGGTCGATCTCGCGTGTCATGAAGGCTATCCCGGCCATCACGTTTACAACGCGCTGCTCGAGAAGAACCTGGTCAAGGATCGCGGGTGGATTGAGTACACGGTCTATCCGCTGTTCTCGCCGCAATCGCTGATCGCAGAGGGCACCGCGAACTACGGCATCGAGGTCGCGTTCTCCCCGGCCGATCGCCTGCGCTTCGAGAGTGACGTGCTGTTCCCCTTGGCGGGTCTGGATCCGGGCAAGGTGGCGGAGTACTACGGCGTTCTCAGCCTGGTGGACCGTCTGTCATACGCCGGCAACGAGGCGGCGCGCCAGTACATCGACGGAAAGATCGATCGGGCCGGCGCGGTGGCGTGGCTCGAGAAGTACGCGATGTATGCGAAGCCACGCGCCGAGCAGCGCGTCAGGTTCATCGAGCAGTACCGCAGCTATGTGATCAACTACAACCTCGGCAAGGACCTGGTCCGCGCCTATGTCGAGCGCCGTGTCGGCCGCGATAAGACGCCGCAGCGCCGCTGGCGCGAGTTCACCGCGCTGTTGTCGTCGCCCAGGCTGCCATCGGGGCTGAAGTGAAGGCCGTCGAGATCACGCAGTTTGGTCCGCCAGAGGTTCTGCAGATCGTCGAGCGGCCGGAGCCGTTTCCTGCCCCCGACGAGATCCTGATCGACGTCGATGCCGCGGGCGTGAATCGCCCGGACATCGTGCAGCGGTATGGGAAGTATCCGCCGCCGCCGGGCGCGTCCGATATCCCCGGTCTCGAAGTGGCCGGCGTCGTGGCCGCGGTTGGAGCCGATGTGCGCGGCTGGACAATCGGCGAGCCGGTGTGCGCGTTGGTGGCCGGTGGCGGTTATGCGGAACGGGTATCCGTCCCGCATGAGCAGTGCCTGCCGATCCCGAAGGGCCTCACGGCGATCCAGGCGGCAGGACTCCCCGAAACCTTCTTCACCGTGTGGACCAACGTGTTCCAGCGCGGCAAGCTGCGCGCGGGTGAGACGATCCTCATCCACGGCGGCACCAGCGGCATAGGCACCACCGCGATCCAGCTCGCGAGGGCGTTCGGCGCGCGCGTGCTCGCCACCGCAGGCTCCGACGACAAGTGTGAGGCGAGCCGCAGGCTCGGCGCAGAGCACGCGTTC
>Ga0247718_1000416_pt1 | contig 11918 bp, 9 predicted proteins | sample 21E_DmetaG_FD_189045 | JGI IMG/M metagenome (GOLD analysis project Ga0247718, IMG submission 189045) | Soil microbial communities from hillslope of Landscape Evolution Observatory, University of Arizona, Oracle, AZ, United States - 2-1-E_D | ecosystem: Engineered > Artificial ecosystem > Mesocosm...
CGTGCTGGTGCTCTGGCGCGACATGGAGGGGCTGGACGCGGAGGTGGAGCGCCGCTTCCTGGAGCCGCGCATCCGCGCCGCAGATCCGGGGTACGACGAGGTGTGGATCAACGGCGACAGCGCCATCCCCGGAGTGCACTCCCTTGACCCCGTCTTCAAGCGGCTGATCGAGGAGGAGGAGAAGCCATGATCGCACGGCCTCCCACGCTGGAGTCGCTCCGGGCGCGGCGGGAAGAGATCCTCCGGCTCGCGGAGAAGTACGGCGTATACGACATCCGCGTGTTCGGCTCGCTCCTGCACGGAGACGCCACACCGGAGAGCGACGTGGACCTGCTGATCAAGATGGAGAAGGGCCGCTCGCTCTTCGACCACATCGGCTTCATGCAGGACCTGGAGGAGTTGCTCGGCCGGAAGGTGGACGTGGTCCATGACACCACCCTGCACTGGCTCATCCGTGAGGAGGTGCTGGAGGAGGCGGTGCCGCTGTGAGGAAGAAACCGGAGGTCTACCTCGCCGACATGCTGCAGTACGGGCGGCGCATCGTCAGGTATACAGCGTCGGGTCGCGCCGACTTCTTCGTGAACCCGATGGTGCAGGACGCCGTAATGCGCAACTTCGAGGTTGTCGGAGAGGCCGCGTCACGCGTCCCGCAGGATCTGCGCACTGCGACCCCCCAAATCCCGTGGAGGTCGGTCGTCGGCTTCCGGAACGTGCTCATCCACGGCTACTCGGGAGTAAGCCTGGAGGAAGTCTGGGAGATCGTGCAAAACACGTTGCCGGAGCTGCTGCAGGCCCTGGAGTCGCTCCTCCGCGAGCGCGGCATCGACCCGGACCACGTCCCCGAATGAAGCTGGAACACTCGCTGGTCCTCAACCGGTGGCTGCACGCACAGCTCGGCGCGCGCGAGGTGGCCGACCTCAAGGACGGCCTGATGCGGGCGGAGCCGGGCGTGCCGGGCGAGAGCCCCTTCCTGGGCGCGCTGCTGGAGCGCCCCGGCGTGCTCCTCGCCGAGGCCGACCTGAGAGCGTACGACGGGCGCATCCGCGAATACGAGCAGCGGCTCGCCGGGGCCCGCGGCGCCCTCGCCTGGAAGTACTTCCAGTACCTCGCACTCCTCTACACCGAGATCTACCTGGATCGCCTTACCCGCGACCCCGGGGCGCTGCTCGCCGAGCTGAACACGTACCTGGATGGGCTGCGCGGTCGGGAGCCGCACCTGGCCCGGTTTCCGGCCTTCCGGCCCGACGACCTGCGGCGCCTGGCCTACTTCATGGCCACGGGGAGCGGCAAGACGCTGCTGCTGCACGCCAACCTCTGGCAGGTGCACCATTACCTGCAGCACGGCCGGCACCGGGAGGCACTGGTGCGCAGTGCCGATGGGCGGAGCGAGTTCGACAACGTGCTGCTGCTCACGCCCAACGAAGGGCTCTCCGAGCAGCACATCACCGAGCTGCGGCAGAGTGGCATCGACGCCGTGCACCTGGCCTACGACGAGCCGAGCGGCTGGCTCTTCGGGCCGCAGGTGAGGGTGATCGAGATCTCCAAGCTCGCCGACGAGCCCTCCGGCGACGGGCTCAGCATCGCGCTCGATGAGCTGGGGAGCCGGAACCTGGTCTTCGTGGACGAGGGGCACAAGGGCGTGGGCTCCGACGCGCAGGTGTGGAAGAACCGCCAGCAGCGCCTCAGCCAGGACGGCCTCCTGCTGGAGTACAGCGCCACTTTCGCGCAGTCGGTGGCCGCCGCACCCAGGCGCGCGCAGGACACCCTGCGGGCGGAGTACGGCAAGGCCATCATCTTCGACTACTCCTACCGCCACTTCCACGGAGACCGCTACGGGAAGGAGTTCGAGGTCCTCAACCTGGAGGCCGAGCGCGCCGAGCAGACCCACGAGCTGCTGCTGGGCGGCCTGCTCACCTACTACCAGCAGCTCCGCCTCTTCGGCGAGCACCGCGCCGCGTACCGCCCCTTCAACATCGAGAAGCCGCTCTGGGTCTTCCTCGGCTCCAAGGTGATCAGGAGCGGGAGGCAGGACCTGGGCGACGTGGCACGCGTGGTCGCCTTCCTCAAGCGCTTCCTGGAGGACGAGGACTGGGCCGTCGAGTGGATCGGGAAGGTCCTCGCCGGCGGGAGCGGCTTCAGGGACGAGGAGACGGGCGAGGATCTGTTCGCCCCCCGCCTGGAGCACCTGCGCGGCGCAGAGCCGCGCGAGCTGTACGGCCGCATTGCCGAAGCGGTCTTCGGCGGGCGCGGCGCCCTGGAGGTGTGGGAGCTGAAGCGGACGAGCAGCGAGCTGGGCCTCAGGGTCGCCTCCGGCGGGCAGGGGGCGGGCGGCTACTTCGGTGTGATCAACGTGGGCGAGCCCGGTGCGCTGCGGCGCCACCTGGAAAGCGACCTGGCGATCGAGGTCCCCGCCGACGAGCTGACCGACTCGCTCTTCGAGCAGGTCGAACGGTCCGATCCGGCCGTGAACGTGCTGGTGGGCGCGAAGAGGTTCATCGAGGGGTGGTCGAGCTGGCGCGTCTCCACCATGGGGCTGCTCAACATCGGGAGGGGCGAGGGGCCGCAGGTGATCCAGCTCTTCGGCCGCGGCGTGCGCCTTAAAGGAAGGAGCTGGTCGCTCCAGCGCAGCACCCGGCGCGGTGAGCGCGACGAGGACCTCCCCCCCGGCCTGAAGCACCTGGAGACGCTCTACGTCTTCGGCTGGAACGCCACCTACGTGAAGAACTTCCGGGAGATGATCGAGGCCGAGGAGGTGGAGTGGGAGGTGGAGGTCCCCCTCACCCTGCGCTTCGACTCGCTCCCGGTGCTGTACGTACCTCGCCCCCGGGCGGGGTACCGGGTGGAGCAGGAGACGTGGACGCTCGCCTTCGAGCAGCACGGGATCCACCTGGACCTCACCCCGCGCGTGACGGCCATGGTCGGAGCCGAGGTCCACGCCGGCACCGCCGGCCACGCGGTCACCCTCAGGTTCAGCGATGACGGCACCTGGGCTCTACTCGACCCGGAGGCACTCTACACCGATCTGCTGGACTACAAGCGGCGCAGGGGCCAGTTCGCGAACCTGTACCTGGATCGGGCGGCACTGCGGCCCATCCTCCGGGACTCCACCCTCTCCGTGCTCCGGGACGATGCGCGCCGGCCCGAGGTGGTGCAGGAGGGCGCGCTTCGCGTGCTGCAGTCGTACCTCGACCGGTACGCGGGCCGTCGCGAGCGCGAGGCGCAGAGCAGGCATCTGGAGCCCCAGCGCCTGGAGGTGCGCGAGGAGGCGCGGTACCCGTACGTGGTGCGGGGCACCGACCGCGAGCTACACCGGCAGGTGGTCGACCTGGTCGCCGATCCGGCGAGGCTACTGCAGAGCGCCGACGGGCCGCTGCCGCGCCTTTACCTCGACCGCCACCTCTTCAACCCGGTCCTGCTCGATCCGGAGCCGAGCGGCGCTTCCGGCCTCAGCGTGAGCCCGCCGGGGCTCAAGAAGAGTGAGCGCACCTTCGTGGAGGACCTGATGCGGTTCTGGGAGGCGCACGGGGCGGAGGAGCGATTCGCCGGGACCACGCTCTACCTGCTGCGCAACCCGGCGCACCGTGGCGTGGGCTTCTTCCAGCGCAGCAGCTTCTTCCCCGACTTCATCCTCTGGCTCCACCGCGAGGCCGACGCCCGCACGCGCATCCTGTTCGTCGAGCCGCATGGGATGCACCACCACGGGCTCGATTACCCGAACAGGAGCAAGATCGAGGCGCTGAAGAAACTGGAAGAGATGAGCCGGGAGCCTGTGTTCCGGGATCGGGGCATCGAGCTGGGCGGGTACATTCTCACGACTACCCGGCGCGAGGAGATCCCGGGTGCCGGGGCACTGACCTGGGAGGAGCTGGCTGCGGAGTACCGGATCATTCACCAGGCCGGTGACGAGTACGTAGGCAGGATGCTGGGGTAGCGTTCACCCGCTCCCGGAAAGTGCTCCCGCCGCGTCTGCACGTACGCGTGGCGGGTGCGCGTAGCGGACCGGCGGCAGGCGGTGCTACGTCCTCACATGGTCCGTTGACTCCGACTGTGTAATGTGAGACAATTCCCGAGCGGCCTTGCCTCTCGATCACAGCCATCCCTCACACGTGTCCCGGTCCTCGTTGAGCCTCTCGCCACGCGCCCCAGCGAGGCGTTGGCCCCTTCTGCTGCTGGGCGGCGTCACCGTCCTCGGAGCGATGGTGGCCGGGGCCCACCGCAGGCCCTCGCACGCCATGGTCCTGAGCGAGCTCGCGGCTGCCCGGCCCGTCCGTGCTCTCTCGCCGCGTTTCTCCATCCCGGTCGAATACCACCCCTGCTCCGCCCTCCGAGCGAGGGCGGATGAAACGGTGCCCCGCGAATCGTGCGGATCCGACCCGGGCCGGCTGGCTGGCTTCGAGGCGCTGACCGCTGCCGGTGAAAGCCCGGACCCCGACTCGGTTCAGGCGTCGGCGCTGCTGACGATCATCGGTGATGACGATACGGAGCAGGCGGCCGACGTGGCGATCACCCGGCTGTCGAGGGCGCTGCGGCTCTCGCGCCAGCGGGCGCCGCTTCTGGTCGACCTGTCGGGCGCACATCTCGTCCGCGCACAGCGCACCCAGAATCCGCGCGACCTGCTGGAGGGGTTGAACTACGCACTCGAGGCAGTCGCGACCGAGCCCCACAACCCGGCGGCGCAGTTCAACACCGCCCTCCTGCTGCAAGCGCTGGGGTTGGATGGACAGGCCGAGATCGCCTGGACAGACTATCTGCGCATCGACTCGACGAGCACGTGGGCCGACGAGGCTCGGGCGCGGCGCAGCTCCCTCCGGCACCCTCCCATGGCCCCGGCGCCTCCCCCCCGCGCTTCCGAGGCGGTGGTGCGCGCATTCGCCCATGCGCATCCGCAGGAGGCGCGCCTGTACGGCTGGGACTCGGTGCTTGGAGACTGGGGCAGCGCACGCGAGGCCGGGCACTCGGCCCGGGCCGCGGAGTTGCTGCAGCTCGCCGAGCGACTGGGCGGCGCGCTGGAAGCACGCGGTGGAGATGCCTCTCTCGCAGACGCGGTGCGGGCGATTCGGGCCGTCGAGGACAGCCCCGCAGCCACACGCTCGCTCGCCCGCGCTCACAGCACGTACGCCGCGGGGCAACGCCTGTACCAGAGCACGGAGCAGGTCGCCGCAGGAGACTCGTTCGCGCACGTCGTGGACATGCGGCCGCCGTCTCCCGTACTCGTGCTCACGGCGGAAGTCTTCCAGGGCGCCGCGGTGGTGTACGCGCGCGATTTCGCCCGGGCGGATTCCATGTTCGGGGAGCTGGTGCTCCGGATCGATTCTGCACGATATCCGGCACTGGCCGCACGCACCCTGTGGATGCGCGGCTCGGGGCTGCTCCGCAGCGGCCATCACGCCAGGGCGCGCGCGGCACTTCAGGTCTCTGCCCGGCTCTTTCGACGCGCGGGCGAAACGGAATTCATGGGAGCGGCCTGGGCGACGGAGGGGGAAGCCGCCTACCGCCAGCGCGACACGCTCGCGGCGTATGGCTCCATGCACCGAGGCCTGACGATCCTCCGACGGTACCGCTCGTCCGTGTGGCTGCACAACGCGCTGTTCATGCTGGCGAACTGCGCAGCCATCGACCGAATGCCCCGTGCGGCATCGGTCGTTCAGGACGAGGACGTCGCCGTGGCCATGCGGGACCACCGTTGGACAACCCCTGTCGAGGCCCTCCTCGGTCGGGCTCGCATCCGCTCGATCGATGGGCGGTCGCCCGTGGCGGCGCGAGACCTGGCCCTCGCCGAGTCGTTCGTCGCAAGGATACGCGCTGAGGAGCCGCGCAGGTGGCTCGCGCAGACGGTGCACTTCTCGCGGGCACTCGTGGCGCCCGCTACGGCGTCGACGGCGGACCTGGACTCCGCCGTGGCCTTTTTCACCGCGGTCGACAATTCAGGGTGGCTTCTCCCGGCACTCCTCCAGCGGGCCGACGTGCGGCTCGCGCAAGGGGACCTGGGGGCCGCTATGGCTGACCTGAGCGCGGCCACGGCCCACGTGCGTGGCCTCTCCCTGAGCCTTCCGGAGGCGTCACTGCGCGCCGCGATGATGGAGCAGGCCCGCAGCCGGTTCGACCAGTTGGTGATGCTCCACCTGCGTGCCGGGGACACGATCGCCGCACTGCAGGCGGTCGAGCGAGGCCGAGTCTCGTTCGCGCCGGGGTACGAGGCTGCCACGCTGGGTGCCGGCCGTCCGGCTGCACCCTCCGGGCAGGTGGCGGTGGAGTACGCCCTGATCGGCGACACGCTCCTCACCTGGACGTTACGCGGAGACGACGTGCGCCTGCTGCGCCAGACCGCGGCGCGCGGCGACATTCTCGCGATGATCGAACGGAGCGTGGCAGCGCTGGAATCGCCCGGCCGAGCGGCGCTCGCCCGGCCGGACCTCGCGCGGCTCTACGAGCTGCTGGTACTGCCGGTCGAGGAACGCCTCGGTCCGGCCGGGACGCCGCTCGTGATCCTGGTGGACGGAGAGATCGCCGGTGTGCCCTTCAACGCCCTGCTGGATGCCGGGCGGGACCGCTACCTGGTGCAGGACCACCCGATGCGCTTCGCCGCAACCCTGGCCGAAGCCGGGCGGCGGGCATCGCGCACCGTCCGGTCGGCTCCCGCGCTGCTCGTGGCCGACCCCGCGTTCGACGCGGCGCAGTACCCCACGCTCGACCGGCTTCGTGGAGCGCGGGCTGAGGTCGACTCGCTTCGCACGGTGTACCCGGCCAGCGTGGTGCTCCAGGGTGATGCCGCGACGCGCGACGCCCTGCGCGACCACGCACCCCGCGCCAGCGTCATCCACTACGCCGGGCACGCGCTGTTCGACGATGCGCGGCCGGAGCGGTCGGCGCTGGTGCTCGCAGGGCCAGACACCACCGGGCGCCTCACCGCGGAAGCCGTGAACGCGCTCCAGCTCCAGGGGGTGCGCCTGGTGGTGCTGGCGGCGTGCCGAACGGTGCGCGCGAGAGAGGGGCGCTCGGGCGGGCTGGCGGGATTCTCGGGTGCCCTAATCGCGGCGGGCGCGGGTGGGGTGGTGGGGAGCCTGTGGGACGCGGACGACCAGTTGACACAGCCATTGATGCTGGCGTTCCATCGCGCCTACCGCCGCTCGGGAGACCCGGCCGCGGCGCTACGCGAGGCCCAGCTGGAGCTGCTCCGCTCGCGGGACCCCACGCGGCGCTCCCCCGCGGCATGGGCCGGATTCCGCTACATCGGCAGCTGAAGAAGCGGGGATTTCACTCGGTCGCAAGCTCCCGGGCCAGCGCGTCGATCGCGGGGGCGAGCGCCTCCCACCGCAGAGAATCGGCCGCCAGCAGGAGCCGCACCTGCTGCAGCGCCGCCAGGGCCACCGGATCCCCTGCGGAGAGCCGTCCGGCCCGGTCGAGCATCCGCGGCGTCGCGGGGTCGCGGAAAAAGCCGGCGTCCTGCCGCGCCGCAGCCAGCCTCGCGGCCTCGGTCCAGGCGCCCAGCCGCAACGCGTCCGGGTCCAGCCGCCTCGCGATCCGCTCCGTGGCCTCACCGATCAGCGGCCGCAGCCGCTCCGGGCTCTCCCCGGCGCCGTCAGCGATCCCGCGGAGCGCGCCGCCGCGTCCTCCCTGTGGATCGAAGCGGGCGGCGAGCTGGACCGCGAGCACCCGCGTCGCCGCGGCGTCGCGCGCCTCCACCGCCACCGAGAGGTCCACCAGCATCGCGCCGGCACGTACAGCCGTCGCCCAGCGCTCGCCGGGCGACGGGGTGCCGCCCGAATCGTCTCCGCGCGCGGAGCCCCACGGCCGCCGCTCGGTCCACCCCGTGGGCAGCCCCTGGGCGCCGTGCTCCAGCCGCGCGGCCAGGCGCACCGGCTCATCGGCGATGGAGGCACGGGGACGTAACGCACGGCCGGTGATCAGCGCCACGCCCACCAGCACCGCCGCAAGCGCCACCCACCCGAGAAAGGGCGCTCGCCTTCGACGTCGCGCGGCCAGGGGGACCACGCCCCCCGCCGTGTCCCCGGGCTCCTCGCCGGCCGCGGGTACACCCTCCCGCCCGGGTACGTCGGCCTCCTCCAGCTGGCGCAGGATGGCCGCGGTGGCGGCGAGGACCGCGCGGTCCTCCTCGCTCCCGGTGAGATGGGCCAGCATCTCCTCCCGTCGGCGCGTATCCATGCGGCCGTCCAGGAAGGCGGCCAACCGCTCGTCGTCGCTCTCGTGACCGCTCATCGGCAACCTCCTGCGAGGGACTCTCGGCGCCCGCGATTTCGCCCGCTCATGGCGAGTCGAGCTCGTAAAGGAGGCCGCGCACGTCGTCTCCGCTCAATCCGGCGCTTTCCAGGAGCGCGCGCAGGCGGGCGCGCAGACGCTCGATGCGCCGGTAAAGCGGTTTCTGGTCCAGGCGCAGGGCACGGGCCACGTCGGCAACGGTGTGCCCCTCGGCGAAGTGGAGCTGCACGATCAGCTGCTCCTCCGGCTCCAGCTGCTCCATGGCCGTCCCGAGCACACCCAGCACCTCCGCGCGCCGGCTGTCGGTCTCGGCCTCGATCACCCGCTCGTCCGCGCGTGAAGTGCCGGGCTCGGCATCCACCCCTGTGGCCGGCGCGCCCACCACCGGGCGCAGCGGCGCACGCTCGGGAAGCTGGCTGAGCAGGCGCGCGAGCTCGGCGTCGGAGAGCGTGGTGCGGCCCGCGGTACGCAGCTTCTCCCCCGCCTGCTGCAGGGTGTAGCCGTCACGGCGCACCAGCCTCTCCACGTCCACCGCCGGCGTGCCCAGCCGCACCGCCGCTGCGGAAGGACGCCAGCGGCCCCGCTGCTCACGAACGAAGTCGACGAGGTGGCGGGCGACCACCGTGGCCAGGTACGTCCTGAACTCGGAATTGCCGGCGAAGCGGCGCACCACTGCGTAGTCGTCCTCCACCAGCTTCATTCGCACCCAGGCGGTGAAGTCCTCGGCGTCAGCGTCCCAGATACCATGGTTGCTGCATCCCTTGGATGCGACCCTGTCGATCCAGTCCAGGTGCTGCAGGAACAGCGCCTCGGCGGTTTCCCGGTCAAGCATCTGCATCCGCACGGAGAAGGGGCTCGGGCAGAACGCCCCGACACCAGCCTCCCGCCCCGGTGCGAATCGTGGAGGTCCCGTCCGACCAATGTGTCACGGCCGGAAGACGGCCGCGGCCCGCCGGCGGCGGAACGGAACAACCACTCTCGAACGGGGCTGCAAAGACGATGGCCTTCACACTCCGAATCACCTTCTCGGGACTCTGCCTCTTCGTGCCCGAGCCCGCCGGCGGAAGCACCGGCCGGATGCACGTGCTGATGCCCGGCATGTTCGGCCACCACTGCGGGGCCGACCGGCACGTGGCGGCGGTGGCGTACGACACGGGGCACCTGGCCCCGGGCGGTACGCCCACCGGCATCACCGCCATGGCACCGCTCTCGGGCCGGCAGCTGACGCCCGTGGCCGGCGAAGAGGCCAGCCTCGCACTGTGCAGCCACATCGTGGACCTGCGTGAGATCACGCAGCGGGGGGTGGACCCCGACCACCTGGCCGCCGACACGGGAAAGAAGCTGACGGCGCGCGTGACGCTGGGCGCGGGGCGGATCACGCGGGTGTCGCCGGGGGTGTGCTGGGAATGGCGCCCCGGTGAGTTCCGCCCGATCGCGCACCGGGTGGAATGGGAGATCCCCGACGTGGAAGGCGAGCAACTCACGCTGGTGTCGGATCTCATCGGCGGAGGCGGCGAGCAGAAGGCGCTGGGTACGCTGTACCCCATGAACGGCCGGGTGAATCTGGTCGTGTATCACGAGACGACGCAAGACCTGCCGCCGGAGCCGCTTCCCGTCCATCACCAGCCGGTGCCGGCGCCCGGCTTCACCCCGCACCACTTCTCCGCCTACTACGCCCTCTTCGGCGGACCTGTCCCCACCCTGCTCCCGCGCTTCCGGGGGAAGCTCTCCGAGTGCCCGCCGCTCGCCAACCCCTGCGAGGCCATTCCCCCGGACATGGGCGGAATGCCGTACACCTGCCTGGTCGCCGGCGTCGGAGGTGGAGGCGGCGATGGCAACGGTGATGGCGACGGCGACGGCTGATTCGAGGCTCGATCCATCGCGCCGCCGCACCCGCGGCGGCGCCCCTCCCCACCCCGGAGACCGGCCATGGCACGCGGCACCTCGATCCACATCGGAGTGAACCACCCCGCCTCCACCCGCGAGTGCCCGCTGTCGCTGAGTGAAGCGGGCGCCTGGAAGATGGCGGAGCTCGCGCACCAGGCGGGATACGGCGCCATCCACGTGCTGCGCGGCGCGGACGCCACCCGGAGCGCGGTCAGCGCTCTCCTCTCCGCTGCCGCGCGGGCGCTGGAGCCCCGTCAGACGCTCTTCGTCTCCTTCTCGGGCCATGGCTCGCGCGTGCCCGACGCGGACGGCGACGAGCGGGACGGGTGGGACGAGACGTGGTGCCTGCACGACGCCGATCTCATCGACGACGAGCTGGCGGCGATCTGGAGGCTGGCGGCGCCCGGGACGCGCGTGCTGGTGGTGACGGAGAGCTGCTTCGGCGGCGGGATGGGGCGGTACGGCAATGACGTGCTGGCCGCGTATCCCGGCCTGTCATCCGCCCCCGACCCGCCGGTGTACCGCTCCGCCCACCCGGTGCTGCGGGGGGTGAAGCAGTACGCGCAGCCGGTGTCGTCGTGCATCTCGCGCACGCCGTCTCACGATGACGGCATCAAGGCCAGCGTGCTCATGATGGCGGGCGCGGCCGAAGGGCAGAAGGCGCGGGAGGGGCTCTACATCCGCCACCTGCTGGAACTCTGGGAGGGGGGGGCGTTCCGCGACAGCTTCTGCGCGCTGCACCGGCGCCTGTGCGAGCGCGTCCGGCACGAAAATCCGCAGCAGGAGCCGCAGATCGCGATGCTGGGAACGCCCGATCCCAACTTCCCGCTGGAGATGGCGTTTCACCTGGAGCGCCCTGTGGTGCGCGGGGATGGACGGACTGACGGAAGAGCGCGCTCCGACCAGGTACGAAGAACCCATCCATACACCGCGCTCTCAGAGACAATCTAGAAGGACGATGCAGATGCGAGACAAGATCAGGGTGCTGTTCCTGGCGTCGGACCCGTTCCGCGACCGGGCGCCGCTGAGGCTCGACGAGGAGGTCCGCGCCATAGAGCACGCCATCCGCAGGGGCCGCGAGCGCGACCGGGTGGAGCTCATCCCGCACTTCGCCACGCGCACGCGTGACTTGCAGGACGCGCTGCTGCGGCACGACCCGCAGGTCGTGCACTTCGCCGGCCACGGCGGAGGCACCGGCGCCCTCTACCTGGGCGACGAGCACGGCCGCCCGCACCCGGTAGGAAAGGAGGCGCTGGCGAAGATGTTCGGCATCCTTCGCGAGTGGATCAGGGTGGTGATCCTGAACGGGTGCGACACCCTTCCCACCGTCGAGGCACTCGGCGAGGTGGTGGACTACGCCATCGGGATGAACCGGCCTCTCACCGATCCGTCGGCGATCGTCTTCGCCCAGGCGTTCTACGGGGCGCTGGCAATGGGGCAGACGGTGCAGGCATCGTTCGACCTGGCCGTGAACCAGCTTGAGCTAGAGGGAAACGCCGAGGCCACCACGCCCGTGCTGCGCATCCGGTCCGGCGTCGACTCGTCCCTGCTGCTCGTGGCGGCGCGGACAGCCGCACCCCCGCTCACCGCGGAAGGAGGCAACGGCGGAGGCGCGCATCCGGCCAGAGCCCGTCAGACGAACACGTTCGAAAGACTCGACGGGGAGGACGTGCTGATCGAGAACCTTCCTGGCGCGGGGGACCAGGACACACAGGAAAACCGCTTCGGCGACACCACAGTCCGTCGCCTCACCCTCCGGAACGGCGGATCGCGCTGACCCGGCCCGTGTCGTCCGCACCCTGCCTCCCTCCCGC
>Ga0247718_1000417_pt1 | contig 11906 bp, 13 predicted proteins | sample 21E_DmetaG_FD_189045 | JGI IMG/M metagenome (GOLD analysis project Ga0247718, IMG submission 189045) | Soil microbial communities from hillslope of Landscape Evolution Observatory, University of Arizona, Oracle, AZ, United States - 2-1-E_D | ecosystem: Engineered > Artificial ecosystem >...
GCCGGGAAGTGTGCGACGAAATCAGGAACAGATGCTATGGCTTGCTTGTTCGGACGTCTTGAATTTCCGTGCGCGTTCCATTGTCGTTTTTTGCGGCGACATAAATCCGTCCGGCCAACATGGCACCGACCTGGCCCACGCCAACGCAAAGCGGAATGACGGCGTCAACTTCACCTGACCTGCCAAGGGCCCTTGCCGCACGCTCCGCAACCCGTCCTGAGGAATACCTCGACGGCCGCACCGGCTAGGCAGGCCTCACTGGCTGCCTCCGGCGAACCGCGAAACAAACTTCGTATTGAGGTAGCCGTCGAAGGTCTCGCTGCCGCCTTCGGTTCCATATCCGCTGTCACGGACCCCCCCGAACGGAGTTTCGGGCAACGCCAGTCCAAAATGATTGATGCTGACCATGCCGGCCTGGAGGGACGCGGCGGCACGGTCGGCACGTTCCAGCGAGTTGGTGAAAACATAGGAAGCCAGGCCAAACGGCAATGCGTTTGCCCGGTCTATCGCGTCGCTCATGTCGGTAAAGCGTGATACCACGGCGATGGGTCCAAATGGTTCATCGCGCATCAGGGCGATGTGATCGTTCGCAGTATCGACGATGGTAGGAGCGAAAAAGTAGCCCGCGTTTCCCTGTCGGGTGCCACCAGCAAGGATTGCGGCACCGCCGACGCGCGCGTCTTCGACCAATCGTTCCATTTCAGCAATCCGCCGGGCATGACACAGCGGTCCCATCTGAACATTTGCCTCAAGGCCCTCTCCTACTTTGACGGTCGCAAACGCATCAACCAGCGCTCCGACAAATCGTTCGTGAGCACCTGACTGCACAAAGAACCTTGTCGGCGAAATACAGACCTGGCCGGCATTTCGCAGCTTGTTTGCTGCTAGAGCTGTTGCGGCGGCCTCGGCATCAGCATCATCGAACACCAGTACGGGGGCATGGCCACCAAGCTCCATCGTGGCGCGCTTCATGTGGCGACCGGCGAGCTGAGCGAGATTCTTGCCGACCTCGACAGATCCGGTGAAGGTAATCTTGCGGACGTCGGGATGGGCCACGAGTGTCTGCGAAATTGTTTCCGGATTGCCCCAGACGAGATTGAGGCATCCATCGGGCAATCCTGCCTCTTGCAGGTAACGTGCTATGGCCACACAGGCAGACGGAGCGTCTGCAGGACCCTTTAGAATCATCGTGCAGCCGCTGGCCAGTGCCGCAGCGACCTTCCGAACCGCTTGGCTCAACGGAAAATTCCAGGGTGTTATTGCCAGGCAAACACCGACCGGCTCGCGCAGGACCTGTTGATGCACGAACGGGGATCGCGCAGGAATTATTCGGCCATATATACGGCGCCCTTCTTCCGCGTGCCAATCAACATGATCAGCCGAGGATCGGACTTCAGCAAGCGCTTCAGCCAAGGGTTTCCCCTCGTCGAGGGTGATTGCGGTCGCAATAGCCGCTTCATTCTCACGCAACAGTTCTGCAAACCGCCGCAAAATAGCGCTGCGATCGATCGGAGAACGCAGCCTCCATCGCTCAAAGGCTGACCGGGCGGATTGCACGGACGCTTCAAGGTCATCGGCTGTCGCATTCGCGATCAGCCCGATTTGCTGCGCTGTCGCCGGATTGATGACGGGCAGTGTCTCGCGGTCGTCAGAACCAATCCATGCGCCGGCGATAAACAGTCCGATGTCTGCATATTCATGTTGCATCATTACGCTCCTCTTTCCCCGTTTCGCGCTGGCGCCTGAGCGGACTTCGAAATCGTCGACCGTCTGGTATTCCGCTAGGCGGAATATTATTCCGCAATATTGACAACTCCAGTACTCCGAGCTTAGATACATTTCAAGTCGACAGCGATTGGGTGAGAGGAGTGTTGCGGTGCGACCGCGCAAAGAGCCTGCAAAACTCGATGGTGCGGACCGCGATTTCGTGGTTGCGTTGGGACGTGGTCTCGAGGTCTTGCGCGCCTTTCGCAAGGAGGGGGAGGCCTTGGGCAACGGTGACTTTGCAGCGCGAACCGGCTTGAGCAAGTCGACCCTGTCCCGGCTGACTCATACGCTCCATCGACTCGGTTACTTGAGCTTCGATCCGGAGACCGCGCGGTACCGCCTCGCCCCGCCAGTTCTTTCGCTTGGATATTCGTGCTTGGCTGGCATGCCGACCTTGCAGTTGGCCAAGCCCTACATGCAGGAGCTGGCGAACTATTCGGGAATGCCCGTTGCCCTAGCCGGCAGAGATCGCCTGACAATGGTCTACCTTGAACGCTGCCGCGGTTCGAACCCGATTACGCTCGCGATCGAAGTGGGAGCACATATCAAGCTGGCCACCACGGCGATCGGCCGGGCCTTCCTGGCTGGGATCTCCGAAGATCTCAGACATGAAATTCTCCAGGAAATTCGTGAGCACGAGCACGAAGGCTGGCCAGTCATCGAAAGGGGCATAAACGATGCCCTCGAAGCGTACGCCAAGCACGGATATTGCCTTTCAATTGGCGAATGGAAGACGGGTGTAAACTCTGTCGCGGTGCCTCTAATTCCTACCGATGGTTCACCCGTTCTAGCCTTCAATTGCGGAGGGGCGGCGTCCCATCTGACTCGTGATTGGATCGAGGCCGACATTTCCGCTCGGCTGAAGGAACTTGTCCGCAACGTCAGTGCGATTTCGCCCTGAACCTTAGGAAGCCAAGTTGATGCCATTGGATGCCGATACACTCTCGCAGTTTCTCGATGCGCTGGACCGCTTTGTTCGCGAGCGGCTTATCCCGTGCGAAGCCGAAGTGGCGGAAAACGACGCAATTCCCAAGCCTCTGGTCGAGGAAATCAAGAACATGGGCCTGTTCGGAATGTCGATACCCGAGGAGTATGGCGGCCTCGGTCTGACCATGAGCGAAGAAGTAAAGGCCGCGTTCGTACTTGGTCAGGCTTCGCCCGCATTCCGATCATTGATCGGTACCAACAATGGCATCGGATCCCAGGGGATCATCATCGATGGCACTCCCGAGCAACGAGCGCGGTATTTGCCTCGACTAGCCACTGGGGAATTGATCTCTTCCTTTGCCTTGACCGAGCCAGACGCTGGCTCTGACGCTGGCTCGTTGACGACGTCTGCTAAGCGCGAAGGTGATCATTTCCTGATAAATGGCACTAAACGATTCATCACCAACGCCCCACTCGCTGGCCTATTTACAGTATTTGCTCGGACCAAGTTGGGATCCACCAACTCCTCTGGGGTAACCGCCTTCCTCGTCGATGGGACTGCGTCTGGCATCTCATTTGGCGTTCGCGATCGCAAGATGGGACAGAAGGGGTCGCAAACCTGCGACGTGATCTTCCAGGACGTGCGTGTTCACGAGTCTTCGATAATTGGCGGGCCGGATCTCGAAAACAAGGGATTCCGGACTGCGATGAAAGTCCTCGATCGTGGCCGCCTGCACATATCAGCTGTGTGCGTCGGGGCAGCCGAGCGGCTAATTCACGAAAGCCTTTCCTATGCAATGGAGCGTAAGCAGTTTGGTGAACCCCTTGCCGATAAGCAGCTGATTCAAGCGATGTTGGCCGACAGCAGAGCTGAAGCTTTTGCAGCACGATGTATGATTGAGGAAACAGCTCGCAGGCGTGACTCTGGCCAAGACGTATCAACCGATGCGGCGTGCTGCAAAATGTTTGCCAGCGAGATGGTAGGCCGGGTCGCTGATCGCGCGATCCAGATTCACGGCGGCGCTGGCTACATGTCTGACTACCCGGTGGAGAGATTCTACCGGGATGTGCGGCTGTTTCGAATCTACGAAGGCACGACCCAAATTCAACAACTGATAATTGCACGGAACATGGTCCGTGAAGCAGCAGCCTGATTGGAGAATCGTATGGACCTCAACTTCCTTTCTTGTCCGCGCATCATTTGCAATGCCGGATCGTTAACTCAAATCGGAGAACTCGTACGTGAGCTGGGGGGGAGCCGAGTCATGCTCGTTACCGATCCCGGGATCGTAGCCTGTGGATTTGCCGAGCGAGCATCGTCCGTTCTGAATGCCGCGGGAATCGCAAATCAAACTTTTGATAACGTAGCGGCGGATCCGCCAATGTCTGTTGTCTCAGAGGCTATTGAAAGAGCCCGATCATTCAAAGCTGATGCCATCATTGGACTAGGTGGGGGAAGCTCGCTCGACACCGCCAAATTGGTCGCCTTGGCAGCAGTGAGTGGCCAGTCAATTGACAGCATGATCGGCATTGGAAAGGCAATCGGCAAGAGGTTACCGTTGATCCAAATCCCCACCACAGCCGGCACTGGTTCGGAAGTGACGTGGGTTTCAGTATTGACCAGCGCGAAGCAGGAGAAATTGGCGGTATACGCGCCGCAACTGCTTCCGGACATTGCATTGCTTGATGCAGAGCTCACCTTGGGCATGCCACGCAAGATTACTGCAGCGACTGCGCTCGACGCCATGGTTCACGCGATCGAAGCTGCGACGAGTCGGACCCGCAAGAATTTGATTTCGGACGCACTCGCAGACAAGGCACTTGCGCTTTTGGGTCAAAACCTCCCACGAGTTCTTGAAGTTCCCTCGGATCTTGCCGCGCGCGAAGCAATGCTGCTGGGAGCAACGTTGGCAGGCATGGCGTTCATTAACGCCAGCGTCGGCTCAATCCATGCCCTTTCGTACCCGTTGGGCAGCCATTTCCACGTTCCGCATGGCCACGGAAACGCACTGGTCGCATCACCAGTCATGCGCTTCAATCTTGCAGCCGCAGAGGCAGAATATGCGCGTCTCGCCCGCGTCTTTATGCCAGGCAAAACCTTCGCGAACAATTTGGCGGCCGCGGATGCTCTCATATCAGCGATGGAAGCGATGTTTGCCTCGAGCGGTTTGGAAACCCGACTTTCGCAGTTGGGCATTCCCGTCGATGCTATTCCAACCATGGCCCGAGAAGTCACCAGTGGGCTAACCCGCCTCTTAGCCAACAACCCTTGTGACATGTCATACGAGGATGTGGTCACTCTTTACGAACAAGTTCTATGACAAGTGCGCCGCTCAAAGGAATTCGAATAGTTGATCTCAGTCGCGTCCTCGGTGGACCGTACTGTACGCAGGTTCTAGCCGACTACGGTGCGGAGGTCATCAAGATCGAGCCCCCCCAGGGAGACGAGACACGCGGCTGGGGACCACCCTTCAAGGATGGCATTAGTGCCTATTTTGCAGGTGCCAATCGCAACAAGCGATCGATAGGAATCGATGTTGGCAAGCCGGAAGGACGCGAAATCGTTCTTAAGCTCTTGGAAGGCGCGGACGTGATGGTCCACAACTTTAAGACCGGCGCTCTGGAAAAGTGGGGGCTTGGCTATGACGACGTGCTCAGACAGCGTTTTCCGCATCTTGTATTTTGCCATGTCACTGGCTTCGGTGCTGACGGCCCGCTGGGTGGTTATCCGGGCTACGATGCTGTAGTTCAGGCAATGACTGGGTTGATGAGCATCAATGGTGACCCCAAAAGCGGCCCGGTCCGGATGGGAACCCCAATAGTGGACATTGGGACCGGTCTCATTGCCTGCAACGCAATCCTTGCTGCGCTAATCGAGCGTGGCAAATCGGGGCTGGGTCAGAAGATCGAGGTTCCTCTTTACGATTGTGCGATCAGCATGCTTCATCCCCAAGCGGCGAATGCGCTGATGTCGGGCATCGTTCCCGTCGCAACGGGAAACGGTCATCCTAACATTGTTCCCTACGACATGTTCGAGACCAGAACGGGAAAGATCTATCTCGCGGTTGGCAACAACGGACAGTTCGCGAAGCTTTGTGCAATCCTCAAACGCCCTGATTTAGCCCACGATCAACGCTTTATCGACAATGCAGCAAGGATTGCGCATCGCGCAGAACTTGGGGAGATTCTCACAGATTGCCTTTCACAGCTTGATGCAGAAATCCTCGAGAAAATGCTACTGGACACCGGGGTACCGGCAGGCGTTGTGCGAGACGTCAGCGATGCGTTGGCGCACCCGCAAACCATTCATCGCGACATGGTGGTGAAGATGGGGAACTACAGCGGGACGGGAATTCCGGCAAAATTCAGCAGGACGCCTGGCTCAGTCCACTCTGTACCGCCTTGCTTCGGGCAACACAGTCGACAGATATTGCTGGAAGCAGGATACAGCGACGCCCAAATTGCGCTGATGGGGAATCAAGGCATAGTGTATGGAGGCAATGTGGTTGGTTCGTCGACCAGCCAATAGCAAACTAAGTTTAGTTTAGTTCAATCTCAAAAATTGCTATGCGCTCACGGTTGGGGGAGTGAGAGATGAATGGCCTAGTTCCGCCTGAACACATCACGGAGTGGATTCCTGGACGAAAGACGATCGACAGCACTGCACAAGGCTGGCGCGGAATCACCCTGATGGGTTATCGATACTCAGGCCTCGAAGTCGAGATTCCGCCGATGCGGGATTACATGATTGTGGTCTATCAGGAAGCCGACACAAACATGCGCCGTCGCTGTAGCGGCCCTTGGCAAACTGAAAGGCTTGGACCTGGGGACGTTTCGATCCTGACGCGAGGCGAGCAGTCGACTTGGCAATGGGACGATGCAATCAACGTAAGGCACATTTACCTTAGTCATAGCGCGATTAGCGACACTGCTGCCCAAATTTTCGATAGAGATCTTGCTGGAATCGAGATCGGTGACCACGTCCGCACGAGTGACAGTATGATACCATCGTGTCTCGCGATGCTGGAACAAGAATACAACGGCGTTGGAGTTGGTGAAGATTTGTTCATCGATGCATTGAGAACGCAACTCGCCGTTCACCTCATTAGGAATTATGCCAATATTGCGATAAAGGAGTCACACGCGGGTGCCTTGGGTTCCGTGTTGCGAAAGGCTGTTTCTGAATACATTGAGGAGTCGCTAGGTGATCCAATTCACCTCGAGGATTTGGCCTCCATCGCTGGGCTAAGTCCATTCCACTTTTCTCGCAGGTTCAAGCTGGAATTTGGCACAACACCGCACGCTTTTGTTATTCAGCGAAAAATTGAACGAGCCAAGTCATTGCTTAATATGAAAAATATGCCGTTAAAAGTGGTCGCAGCTGATTGCGGTTTCTCCGACCAAAGTCATCTGAACAGGACATTTCGAAAGTTTCTTGGCTTAACTCCAGCAGAGTACCGTCGAAATTCGTAAAATTTACCAGAACTAACATTGATAATTGAGCGCTGGTTTTGATCAAGACGACCACATATCATCTTCGAACGCTTATCAAATTGAATTATTATAGCACACTCAATTAGATAAATTCAAATTATGTAAAAGGAGCGCGCACTTCGCATCCAACGGTTATTTAATCTGACCGCTCATCGATTCACTTGTTCAAGCACCCATTGATCGATTTCGCTCAGCAGCCAAACTGTGCATCGAGACCCTAGCAATCGTGAACGAGGGAACCTTCCTTCGCTCATACGTTTGTAGATCGCGGAGCGCTTCAATCCGACCCTGTGCATGACTTCGGGCAGTCGCAGCAATCTAATCGGTTGAGTAACTCCATCGGAGTTTTCTATGGAGCCGTCCATGAGCTTCCTACCGTTCTTCGCTCAGGACCGTTCACCGATCGCGTCACCGCGACGGTTAAGATCGGCAACATGATGGGCCAGCGTGCGGGCGAGAAGCTTTGCCGTTCCTTTGGCCCAGCGCGGCCTAAGTTCATCTACGTCCAGCCCCAGCATTTCAACCAACTCGACGGGCGTCAGTCGAAACAGCTCGCCGAGAAAGCGAGCAATTTCCGAGCCTGAACGTTCCAGTGCAAAATCCTCGTCGATCAGAATCATGAACAGCAAGGTTAATTCGCCGGGCTGCCCTAAAGCCTCAAGGATCGAAACGGCTTCAATCAAGGTAGGCTGTCGCTCTCCGGAGAGCGTCCTGCGGACCGTATCCTTCTTCAGTCCAGAAAGCCGCGCGACCTCCGCAAACGAGCTTCCTTTATCTCGCGCCGCACTGGCCAGCAGGCGGGTCAAGCGTTGGTCAAGATCACATTCCAAGAGCTGCATTTGGGACTCGACTCTATTGAAGGCACCAGCAGCTAAGGCGTCCTGAGCCCTGTAGGAAAGCAAAAAGAACATATAAGCAACATATAGGATTTCTTATGCACATGCCGAATCAGGGTAGCGCTCGGATTTGAGCGGTCGTGGCGCAAGAAAGCGCGATCGCCGCGCAATTCTGCGCTGATGCGACGCGTTTCCGCCCCAGACGAGCGCAATGAACCCGTTTTCTGGATGAAACGAATGAAATCATGCCCGTCGTGGAGGGACTCATGCGTCTTCTCCTTTCCTACAGCGGAGACGTACCGCATTGAGAACGTACAGCGAACAAATGCTGTACAACCTCAAGCGGAGTACCCTCCCTCATGAATGCCATTGCCCTCCCCTCCACCCGCCGCGGCACCCGCCTCGGCAAGCTCGCAAGCATCGCCACCCCGGTCGCGATCGGCGCGCTCGCCGCCAGCGCGGCCTATGCCGGCGCCGACACCACCTTCGCCCCCGCCCTCGCCAAGTTCACTGATTTCCTGGAAGGCTCGGGCGGCAAGATCATCACCGTACTGAGCCTCGCCGGCGGCCTGATCGGGCTCGCTTCGGGCCGCTTCACCCTCGCGCAGATCGCTGTCCCGGTCGGGGTCGGCATCGGCGTCGGCACCGGCGTGCCAATCGTCACCTCGGTTGTCACCGCGGTCATCTGAACCGGGTGTCACAGGAGGGCGTGCGTCATCATGAGCGACAGGTACATCGTGCCAAGGCGGCTCGACGATCCGGAACTGATCGGCTTCTGGACCATCGACGAGTTCGCCGGGATGATCGTCCCTTTCACCTGGGGGATCCTCGGACAGCATGTCTTTATCGGCATAGCCCTGGCCGCTGCCTCCTGGTTTGCGCTCCGCAAGGCCAAGGCAGGCCGCAGTTGGGCCTGGGTTATCCATGCCGCCTACTGGCATCTGCCTGCAGGTCTCTCTGGCCTCAAGATGACGCCGCCCTCCCATTGCCGGCTGCTGGCCGGCTGAGGGGAGACAAATCCATGCTTGTCCAGATTTCTCACGAGCGCAGCCAGGCGCTGCTGAGGCAACGCAATCTGTTCGCGCTGACCAGCGCCGGATTGGCGATTGCCTTGGTTGTCGCCGGCGGTTTCGCCGTGACCCGCGACCGCGAGGTCGTGCTGGTCCCCACCGTCCGCGCGCCGCTCACCATTACGAGTACCGGCGTTGACGCCCAGTATCTCGAATTCGTGACCCGCGATGCCGCGTTGTTGCTGCTCAACCGCAGCCCCGAGGGGCTAGACTACTGGATGAGTCAGATCCTCGAACTCGCCGATCCCGCAGCCAATGGCACGCTCAAGGGGGAGCTGCTGCGGATCGTCGAGGAACAGCGCGGCTCAGACGTAACCCAGGCCTTCGTGATCAAGCAGATCAAGGTCGATCCTGCCGCCCTGACCTCCGAGGTCAAAGGCACGCTCAAAACCTTCGTCGGGGCGACCGTGATCGGCAGCGACGAGCGGCGGTTCCGTTTCAGCTGGACCTACCAGGGCCTTCGCCTCGGCCTAGCCGGGTTTGTCCAGCTGCCACCCGAAGACACAACCAAGGAGTCCAAGTGATGCCCTTTGCCCAAAAGCGGCGCGCACCGATAATCGCGCTTGCAGTCTCGCTGCTGGCATTGGCCAGCCCGGCGCTCGCCGACCAGTTCAAGCAAAGCGCCGATGGCGGCACGATCGCATGCTCAGTTTCAGCCCGTGAACTCACCCGGTTCGCGCTCATCGGCGACCAGTTCGCCAGCGTCTCGAAGATCTCGAGCGGCTACCCGAACCAGACCGCTGCCCTCGCCCGCGCAAAGCTGTTCTCCGATCTGCCGATAGCCTACCAGTACCTCACCGGAGTGTCCGCGAGCGCCACCGACCTGTTCAAGCAGACGCTCACCATCAACGCGATGAGCCAGGCTATGCACGGGTTCACTGGCGCGAGCGGTGCAGGCAATGTCGATGTCTACCCGCAGCCCGCCAGCATAGGCCAGATGCAGCATTGCGCGATCGCGGGTGCCAAGGCGTGTCCGGGGATCCGGGGCATCGAGCAAAGCCTTGATCTCCGCCCGGTCGAGGTAATCGATCAGCGCCTTGTCGGTCTTCTTGGTAGGGATCGATCTAACGCGAAGGGCCTGATCCAGGCAGGCCGGAATGCGATACTCTATGTAGCGGAAGAAGGACCGGATCGCGGCGAGCCTGCCATTGCGGGTCCGAACACAGCTGCCGCGACCGTTCTCGACATGGTCAAGGAAGGCCATGATCATGTCGGTGCCGAGATCCTCGATCTCGAGATCGGTCGGCCGACGCTTCAGCCGATCGGCAGCGAACTCGACCAGGAGGACGAAGCAGTTGGCATAGGTCTTCACCGTGTGCGGACTAACAGCACGTTCGCGTGGCAGATGTTCACGCAGGTAGGTCGAGAGATGCGGAGCGAGAGCCGTCATGCCGCTTCTCCTCGGTAAAGTTGCTCGCTGGCGGCAGCGATATCGCGCAGCAGCACCGGAGTGGCCTCGAGATACCAATAAGTGTTGGCGACCGACGCGTGCCCCAGATAGACGCTGAGTCCGGCCATGTGGTGTGCGATGGCTTCCCTTTCCGGCGGGCATGACTCCAGCGAGCGGACAGCGAAGGTGTGCCGCAGATCGTGGAGCCGCATGCCCGCTGTTCCAGTAGGTCCGCGATATCCGAGCAGTCGGGCCAGCCTGACGAACACGATGTGCGCGCGCACTTTATGGGGGGCTCTTCCGCGGATGGTCACGAACAGGTCATTGCCCGTGGCGCCGAGCCTTGCCCGGGTGGCGAGATATGCTTCGAGCGCCTGACGGGTCGATGGCTGCAAGGCAATCAGCCGCTGCTTGCCGAACTTGCCGTTGCGGACGATCAAGCCATCCTCGACCAGATCGTTGCATTGTAATGCGAGGGCCTCAGAAATCCGGAGACCTGTCGCCGCCAGCAAGCCGAACAAATAATGGTACGTGTATGGGCTGATCGTGTCTTGGGACGCAACGTCCAACGCCGCGGTCATGATCGCCCGGACCTGTTCCGGTTCGATGATGGTCGGTGTCGGGCGTGGCCGCTTGCCCCGACCGAAGACACCGGCAGGCGGCACCTCGTAAACTGGATCATCGGCTTGGATAAAGCGGCTGAAGTTGCGAACGGTATCAAACCTCCGGCGGGCCACATTCTGCGAACTCGCCGTGTGGCACCAGTCGTAGATCCGCTGGACTTGGATGTGCCGGTCGCCGAATCCTCCGGCGTAGGCGGCGTACAGGCGCAGCATGCGTTCCTGTTCAGAGAACTTCAGCCCGAGGCTGCGATGCAGCGCCACGTATCTGGAAATGTGGATGTTCAGCATGACTGTTCTCCCGGCCAGGGCTGCGCGATCTTCATGAGCATCGGCAGATCGACCTTGGCGTAGATGGCAGTGGTCTCGGGCGAGCTGTGACGCAGGATGGTCCCGACGGACTCCAGGCCTGCGCCCGCGCGCAGCAGGTTGGTGGCAAGCGAATGCCGGAATATGTGCGACCCGGTCGGCACTCCTTCGATCCCACCGCGGTCGCGCGTACGAGCGACGATGCCCGCGATCTCAGCGGACGAGCGGAATGGCCGAAACGGTGCTTGTGCACGCAGGAACAGATGCTCTTCGGCGGCCTTCGGGCGGGCTGCCGCAAGATATGCCAGGATCGCGTCGCCAACATCCTGCGGCAATGGCAGGCGGTCCGGGCGACGCGTCTTGCCCTTGACCGTCAGGTGGCCGGATCGCCAGTCGATGTCGTCGAGACGCATGTTCTGAATATCGGCAGCCCGCAGGCCGAGCCTGGCGAGCAGGAGAATGATGGCCTTGTCCCGGACTTCCACCGGACGAT
>Ga0247718_1000418_pt1 | contig 11893 bp, 13 predicted proteins | sample 21E_DmetaG_FD_189045 | JGI IMG/M metagenome (GOLD analysis project Ga0247718, IMG submission 189045) | Soil microbial communities from hillslope of Landscape Evolution Observatory, University of Arizona, Oracle, AZ, United States - 2-1-E_D | ecosystem: Engineered > Artificial ecosystem >...
GCATAAAGGCGCAGAGCTTGCAGCAGGGAAGGGACTGGAAAAGAGAGGCGCCGCCCGGGGACGGGCGAGCGCGGGTCGGGGCGTTTGGGCTCCGGTTGGCGAGCTCAGGCGATGGCCTTGGTTCTCGTACCGGCCTGGCCCTTCTTCCCCTGGAACTTGGAGGCGTCGAGGTCCAGGTCGAAGTCCTTCTCCTTCGCATTCGCGACATCGAAGGTCTCCCCAATGTCGAGCTTCAACTCAACCTTGGTGTCCTGTTTGCTCTTTTTCTTGAGCTTTCGATCGCTCATGATGAGAATTCCTTGAACTTGGGAGGCCATAAACCTTGCCACCCCTCCGCAAGGTGCCCTGAAAAACCGGCGGAAATCCGGCAAAAGGCACCCGGATTTGAGTACCCGGTTCGGGAAATGGGCCACAAAAGGGAACAACCCCTTGTCTTGGGCCACGCCCAGGGGAGTTACCCCCGAACCCCATCAGATAGTGGGCTCGGGGTTGTAGGGGTCGGGGAGGTGGATGCGCTCGTAGCCGCCGTCCTCGGTGAGGATGCTCATCTCGGACCAGTCGATGCTGCCCATCTCGTAGTCCTCGAGGAGCTGCACGCGGGCCTTCGCGCGCGTGTTCTGCGGCGGCTGGAGGATGGCAGACTTCACGTCCTCCTCGGAAAGCATCGTGTCGAGCTTCTTCTCGTGCACGAGGCGGTGGTAGATGCCGCGCAGCTCGTTGAGCTCGCTGTACTGCTTTGCGGCAGCAAGCTCCACGTTCTCGTCGCGGCCCTTGAGGTCGATCATCTTCTCCACCTCGATGAGGCGCGCCACCCACTCCACGCGGCGGCGGAGGGCCTGGATGTTGCCCGCTTCGAGCTTCTCCAGGATCTCCTCCCACATGGCGAGGGCCTGCTTCTCCTCCTGGGTCTCCACGAGGCCGGCCTGCTCCACCTTCGTGAGGTAGTAGCGCTGGATTTCCATGGGCGTCACCCAGCGCCCGTCGGTGAGCTCCATCTTCCACTGCTCAGGCGCCACCTGCTCCACCATGTGCCACATATCGCGGAGGGGCTCGCGGAGCTGGGGCGCATCGTCGAGGTAGCCCCGCTCCATGGCCTGGAGGACGCCCGCGGTGCTGAAGGCGCGGAGGTAGATGGGGATCTCGCCCATGAGGGCGTCCCCGATGATGACGTGGAGGCGGCGCCAGCGCGTGGGGTCCGCGTGGGGCTCGTCGCGGGTGTGGAGGATGCCCGTGTTGCTGAGGTTGCCGCCGCTCACGAGCTCCGACGTCAGGTACGCGCAGGGGGAGAGCACGTAGCGGCGGTCGATGAAATCGCCCGCGCCGCAGAACACGATGCGCGTCACGAGGTGCGCCACGAAGTTCTTGAGGTACATCGCGGGGAAGTCGATGTTGCGGGGGACGCAGTAGTTCTCATGGCTGCCGTAGCTCACGCCGTCCGGGTCCGTGTTGTTCTTGTACGCGTTGATCTTGACGCTGTGGAACTCCTCGAGCTTGAGGCGTGCAAGGTCGACGATGCGCTCGCCCGCCTTCTCGTACCGCAGCATGTCGAAGGGCGTGAGCGTTTCGGGGGTGCTGATCTCGAGGTGGCCCACGTCGAAGTAGGCGCGGCTCCCGTTCTTGAGCCACTCCCCCTGGGCCGCGAACTGGCTCTTGCGGAGCACCTCCAGGGCGAGGCGGTGGGGGTCGATGCCGCGGGGGTTCATCTGGTGGCTGAAGAGCGTGTACTCGTGCTCGGATCCCATGACCATGGGCTTCATTGGGACACCTCCCGGGCGGGGCGGCGGCGCCGCCTCGGGGCGGGGGCTTCGGCAAGGACAAGCTGCATGTCGAGGAAAGGCTTCACGAGGGGGCTCTCCACGGCGAGGGCGTAGAACTGGCTCGCGCCCACCTTCCGCGTCTTTCGCAGGATGCCCTGTTTCAGGAAGCGGGACACCACCTTGTAGGTGGCGGGGCGGGAGACGCCGGAGTGCCGCGCGAGGTCGGTGATCGTGTAGTCGAACTCCTGGTGCGCCGAGAGGAACTCGAGAACGCGCACCTCGGGGTGATCACCGAGCACCGACGTCAACATCGTTTACACCCTTGTCAATGCTTTGTCCCGATGGGTCTTGAACCCTCCGGCTCCCGGGCGTATCGGAAGCCTCAAGGATCAGGGAAGGAACCCGGGCCTCAGAGCGCAAGGAGCGGCCGCCCGAGGAGGGCGTGCACGTACAGGAAGAGGACTGCAACGGCATAGACCACGGCGGCCACCATCACGACCCGCTCCGCGTGGCGTGCCCGCCCCGCGACGGCAAGCCCGAGAAGAGGCAGCACCTGCAGGCCGTGAAGGCCCAGGAAGTGCGCGGCACGCAGGTCGCCATGCTCCGTGCTCCAGGTGAGGAACGGGAGCCCCGCCCCGCCATCCTCGCCGCCCACGGTGTGACCCTGGTTCGCCACCATCTGGCCACCGGCGGCGCTGCCGATGAGCATGACGAGGAGCCCGAGGCGGATGCCCCACCGGACGGGCTTCGCGACGGGGACGGGCTTCAGGTAGAGGACGAGAAGCGCGATGGCGGCGGCGGTGGCCGCCATGATGAGGATGCCCATCACCTGAAAGAGGACGGCGTCGAGAGGCGTGGCGATGTTGAAGTGGCTCGTGGTACCGCGGGCGGCCTGGGCCACGATGATGGCCATCTCGCCCACCATTGTCCAGACGCTGGTCTGGCGGATGAAGCCCTTCGTGCGGCTTGCAGCGAGCGGGAGGAGGAGAGCGGCGATGGTGATGAGATAGATGCCGATGCTCAGGGTGAACTTGGTGGGCTTCACCCACGGATCCACGCCCAGGATGGTGCGCCCATCGAAGGGAGCAAGCGCCAGAAAGAGGGGGGCAAGGACGAGGTGGCCGACGCCGGCCCAGAAGAGGAGCGGTTCCTGCCGGCGGACGGCCTCGACGGCGCCCCGGAGGGTGAGAGGCGCGGCTGGAGCGGTGCGGGTGGCAAGGACGGAGGCCATGATCCTCCCCATGTCCCGCGCGCTATATTCCGGTTGCTAAGCTTTGGGGGACAAAGCGGAGCAGGGGCTGGGGCGTTCAGGAGATAGAGAAAAAGAAGCGGCCCGGCGCGGGGCCGGGCAGGGGCGGACCGGAGCCCGCCGGGCTTACATCACTTCAACGCCCTCAGCAGCGGCGAACCTCGCACGCTCCCGCTGGCGCTTGTGGTACACGCTGCTCTCGACGAGGGCGTGTTCCTTGGACTCCTCTTCGGCGGCCTTGCGGAGGTCCTCGATGCTGATGCCTTCCGCGTTGCGCTCCTTGCTGCCCTTGGGGTACTTGAGGACGCGCTTCACGTAGTTCTTCTTGGCCGTCGTGATGATGCTCTCGATGAGGGCGCCGCTCACGATGTCCTTGCGCTTGATGGTCTTCACGGACTCCTTGGCCTCGGGGTCGAGCTTGAACTCCACCCACTTGTTGTCACCGTAGAGCTCCTCCACGAGCTGCTCCTTGAGCGAGTCGAGGGCCTTCTGGCGGTCGCCGCCGTGCTCCTTCACGTAGGATTCGGAGAGGGGCAGGTCGGGCGTGAGGTAGATGTTGATGATGTGCCGCGCCGCGTTCTTGTCGGGGCGGGGAATCTCGATGACCTCGTCGAACCTCCCGGGGCGGAGGAGGGCGGGGTCGATCATGTCGGGGCGGTTCGTCGCGCCGAGGATGTAGACGTCCTTCAGGGCGTCGATGCCGTCCATCTCGCTCAGGATCTGGGCGATGATGTTCTTCTGGACGCCGGCGGAGTCCTGGACGCCACGGGTGGTGCCGAGGGCGTCGAACTCGTCGAAGAAGATGATGGAGGGGGCGTTCTCGCGGGCCTTGCGGAAGAGCGCCTTGATCATGTTCTCGGACTCGCCGACCCACTTGCTGAGGATGTCGGCCACCTTGACGTTGAAGAACGTCATGTTGTTCTCGGTGGCGACGGCCTTGCCGATGAGGGTCTTGCCAGTGCCCGGGGGACCGTACAGGAGGACGCCCTTGGGCGCCTTCAGGCGGATCTTGGTGAAGAGCTCGGGCTCCTTGTACGGGAGCTCCACCACGTCGCGGATGCGGTCGATGGTCTCGTCGAGGCCACCGATCTGGCTGTAGCGGACGTTGGGGGTCTCACCGAGGAAGAGGTCGCGGATCTCGCTCGAGGGGCGGACTTCGAGAATCTCGTGGCTCGGCGGGAGCAGCGTGAGCTCGTACCCGATCTTGATCTCGTCGCTCATGGCGGGGTCCATGTCGATGACCTTGCGGTCGCCCATGTCGCCCACGGTGATGACGAGGCGGTCCTGGAACACGTCCACGACCTTGCCGATGACGCCCTGCTCGAACTGCTTCGAGGCGGCGATGATGGCGAAGGTCTTCGGGTGGAGCCAGACGTACTGGCCCTGCTTGAGCTCGCGCTTCTCGAGGTTCCCGGTGTTGACCTTGAGCACCTGGGAGCCGTGGGAGACGACGACCTCGCGCTGGGCGAGGTCCGCGCCGTTCATGCGCAGCACGTAGGCGCTGAGGAGAGGGGGCTCCTTGATCTGGTTGAACTTCTCCTCGTAGGCCTTGACGACCGTCTGGAGCTCCTGCACCTCCTGCTGGGAGGAGGCAAGGCGGGACCGGAGGCGGTCCATCTCGTCCTGAAGGTCATCCGATCGGTGGGTCCTCATGCGCTTCTCGGCATCCCGGTCATCCATCAACGGTCACCACTTGGTGGTAAAGTCAAGGACTAGCGTGCTAATCCCTGACGCACTATCAGTCCTAACGCTCGGCGGCCTTAAACCTTTGCCTGCACCCCGAAGGGTGACCGAGCCTCGCTTGGGGAAAACCTTCCCCCTTGGGCAGGGAAGGGGACGGTGGTAAGCATGACCCTTGCGCCATCCGGAGGGGTTGATGGCCCGCACGACCCGGCAAGCCCCTGCGCAGAGGGGGTGGACAAACCCTTAGGTAGCTCCGGGGGGTTGCCGGGCCCATGGGCGTCGACCTCGCGGACCTCACCCCCGGCACGCCGCGCCGTCTCGATGCGTTCAAGGGCCAGGCCGTGGCCATCGACGCGTACAACACCCTCTACCAGTTCCTGAGCATCATCCGCCAGCCGGATGGGACCCCCCTCATGGACAGCGAGGGCCGCGTCACGAGCCACCTGTCGGGCCTCTTCTACCGCCTCGCGAACCTCGCTGAGGCCGGCATCAAGCCCGTCTTCGTGTTCGACGGCAAGCCTAACCCCCTCAAGTTCGCCACCCTCGACGAGCGGCGGGAGCGTAAGGCGAAGGCCGAGCAGGAGCGGCAGGAGGCGGTCGCGGCAGGCGACACTGCCCGCGCGTTCTCCAAGGCGCAGCAGACCTCCAGCTTGAGCCGCGACATGGCGCAGGAGGCCAAGGACCTTCTCGACGCCTTGGGCATGCCGTGGGTGCAGGCTCCGGAAGAGGGTGAGGCCCAAGCAGCACAGATGGCCCTGTGGGGCGACGTGTGGGCCGCCGCGAGCCAGGACTACGACAGCCTCCTGTTTGGCGCGCCGCGCCTCCTCCGCAACCTCTCCGTCACCGGGAAGCGCAAGCTCCCGGGCAAGAACGTGAGCGTCGAGGTGGAGCCCCACCTGCTGGAGCTCGAGCCCTGCCTGTCGGAGCTTGAGATCACACGGGAGCAGCTCGTGGCCATCGGCATCCTCGTGGGCACTGACTACAACCCCGGCATCAAGGGCGTGGGGCCGAAGAAGGGCCTGAAGCTCGTGAAACAGCACGGGACGCTCGAGAAGGTGCTCCAGCACCTCGAGGCGGAGATCCCGAACGCCGCCGAAATCCAGCGCCTCTTCCTGGAGCCTTCGGTCACGCGGGACTACACGCTGAAGTGGGGCGCGCCCGACGCGGACGCGGTCACCCAGATCCTCGTGGCGAAGCACGGCTTCAGCAAGGACCGCGTGGAGGCGACGCTGCCCAGGTACCAGGCGCTCATCGAGGCCCGCAAGCAGCGGAGCCTCGACGCCTTCTTCTGAGGCTCACTCGCGCGACTCGGGCGGCCGGTTCGCGGCCTGTCCGGGACCGGGCTTGCCTCGTTCGCGGTCGAGGTCGGCGGGGTCGTCGCCGCGGTTCTCCGGAAGCGCGCCGCTCACCGTCATGGGGGTGCTGAGCTCGTTGGGGTTCGCGCCGCCCACGGGCGGCACCTCGGGCGAGAGGTGCGGCTTCTCGGGGTCGGCCTTGCCATAGCGTCCGCCCGCTTGCGCGTTCGCCACGGTGCCCTCTTCGGCTTTCTGGGGGTCGGTGTCCGTCATGCGGGGGGCTCTCCCGCAGGGGGGATTAAGCCCTTCTCGCCCCACGGTCGACAACGAGGCGGCCGCCCTTAACGACGGCCTGCACCACGTTTACGCCGAAGTGGTAGGGGAGGTGCACGTGGCTGGGAGCGTCGAGGACCACGAGGTCCCCCACTTTTCCCACCTCGATGGAGCCGTGGGTGGCTGCCCGGTCGACCGCTGCGGCCGCGTTGATGGTGCTCGCCGCGAGCGACTCGGCGGGCGTCATCCGCATCCCCTGGGCCGCGAGGGCCATCATGAAGGGCATGCTCTCGCAGAAGCAGTTGGGGTTGAAGTCCGTGGCGAGGGCCACGGCGCACCCCGCGTCCATGAGCGCTTGCGCGTTCGCGTAGGGCGCGCGGAGCGTGAAGGCCGTCCCCGGCAGGAGCACCGCGACGGTGCCGGCCTCGGCGAGGGCGCGAGCATCGGCAGCGTCTGCATGGAGGAGGTGGTCGGCGCTCACGGCGCGCATCCCGGCGGCAAGCTGGGAGCCGCCGCTGTGGGCAAGCTCGTCGGCGTGCACCTTCACCTTCATGCCGACGCGGCGTCCCGCTTCGAGCACGAGGCGGCTCTCCTCGGGCGTGAAGACGCCCTCCTCGCAGAAGACGTCCACGAACTCGGCGCCGCGGCCCGCTGCCTTCGGCGTGATCGTGTGGGCGACGTGCTCGGCGAAGCTGGCGGCGTCCTTGAACTCGGGCGGCACCGCGTGGGCGGGCATGAAGGTGGGAGCCACCTCGACAGGGTGGTGGTGGCGCGCTTCGCGGAGGACGTCGAGGAGCCGGAGCTCCGTGTCGAGGTCGAGCCCGTACCCGGTCTTCGCCTCCACGGTGGTGGTGCCATGGAGGAGCATCCGGTCAAGGCGCGTGAGGAGCTGCGCGAGGAGCTGCTCCTTGGAGGCCTCACGGGTCTTGCGGACGGTGTAGAGGATGCCGCCGCCCGCCTTCAGGATCTCCTGGTACGTCTTCCCTTGCAGGCGCATCTCGAACTCGTGGGCGCGGTCGCCCGCGAAGACGGGGTGCGTGTGGGGGTCCACGAAGCCGGGGACCACGGAGCGGCCCTCGGCGTCGAAGCGCGGCAGGTCGTGGTGGTCGCGCAGAAGGTCGCGGCTCCTGCCGACGGCGACGATGCGGCCGTCCCGGATGGCGACCGCTCCGTCCTTGATCACGCGGAGGTCGTTCATGGCGGCGCGGCCGCGGCGGACGCCGCCGGCGAGTGTAGCGAGTTCGCCCGCGTTGTGGAGGAGGAGGTCGCTCATCGGCGCGCCCCCAGGCCCGCCAGGAGGTGCGCGACGGTGTAGGCCGCCGCGCGCACGGTGCGCCCGTTCTCGTCGAGGGGCGGCGCGAGCTCGACGAGGTCGGCGCCAACGAGCTTGGCGCGCTTCGCGATGAACCGCACGGCCTGGAACAGCTCCGTGGTGTTGATGCCTCCAGGAGTGGGCGCGCTCACGCCGGGCCCGTGAGCCTGGTCGAGGACATCGATGTCGATGCTGAGGTAAACTCCGTCGGTGCCGTCACTTGCAAGCTCCACGGCGTGCTCGATGACTTCAAGGCCCTTTTCCTGCCACTCGGTGGCGCCCAGGAGCGTGGCACCCGCCTTGCGGGCCTTGTTCGCGTACCAACTGCTGTTGGCAAAGTCACGGATGCCGACCTCGACGAAGTTGGGTCCCGGCACGAGGCCGAGGTCGAGGAGGCGGCCGAAGCTCTGGCCCGAGTTGAGGGCGCCGTTCACCACGTCGCGCACGTCCAGGTGCGCGTCCAGGTTGATGACACCGATCTTCTGCCGGCGGCCCTCGTGGGCCTTTACCAGGGGAAAGGTGAGGGAGTGATCGCCCCCGAGCGCGAGCGGGAAGGCGCCCGCCTCGAGGACGGCGAGCGCGGCCGTCTCCACGGCCTGGTGCACCGTGTTCACGTCGCCGTAGGGGATCCGGACGTTCCCCCAATCCGCAAGGGGCACGTCCGTGTCCCCCTCGCCGAGGGTCCAGGGGCGGAGCTTCTGCAGCTCGCCACGGATGGCGTCGGGGCCCATGCGGGCGCCCGGGCGGCCGATGACGGCGCCGTCGTAGGGAATGCCGAAGAGGGCGACGCCGCCTTCGCGCTGGCCCTGGTGCAAGGTCTGCGCGAAGAGGACGTCGTTCACGTCGCCGGGGCGCATCGTCCAGGCGCCCGCCGCGGGGCTGAACACGGGGCTCGGGAGCGGCACCTTACTTCTCCTCCATCATGGGGACGCGGACGCCGCGCTCGCGCGCAATCTTCTCCGCGTGCTCGTAGCCGGCGTCCACGTGGCGCACGACGCCCATGCCGGGGTCGGTGAGGAACACGGCCTTGATCTTTTCGTCCGCAAGAGCCGACCCGTCGCACACGACGTGCATGTTGGCGTGGAGGGAGTAGCCGATGCCGACGCCGCCGCCGTGGTGGAAGCTCACCATGTCGGCGCCTGCGGCCACGTTCACCATGGCGTTGAGGATGGGCCAGTCGGCGATGGCGTCCGACCCGTCCTTCATGCCCTCCGTTTCACGGTAGGGGCTTGCGACGGAGCCGGAGTCGAGGTGGTCGCGCGTGATGCAGACGGGGCCGATCTCGCCCTTGCGGACCATCTCGTTGAACTTGAGGGCGGCCTTGTCGCGCTCGCCGTACCCGAGCCAGCACACGCGGGCGGGGAGCCCCTGGAAGGGGACGTGCTTGCCCGCGAGGGTGAGCCAGCGCTTGAGGGACTCGTCGTGGGGGAAGAGCTTGAGGACAGCCTCGTCCGTCTTGCGGATGTCCTCGGGGTTCCCGGAGAGGGCGATCCAGCGGAAGGGACCGCGCCCCTCGCAGAACTGGGGCCGGATGTAGAGGGGGACGAAGCCGCCGATCTTGAAGGCGTCGCGGACACCCGTGTGGGCGGCCACCTGGCCGCGCAGGTTGTTGCCGTAGTCGAAGGCGACGGCGCCGCGGCGCTGCATCTCCAGCATGGCCTCCACGTGCATGGCCATGCTCATCCACGCGTGCTGGCGGTACTCGGTGGGGTTGCGCTTGCGGAGGTCGGCGGCCGCCTCGAGCGTGAGGCCCGCGGGGATGTAGCCGTTGAGCTCGTCGTGGGCGCTCGTCTGGTCCGTGACAACATCGGGGATGAATCCTTCCCGCACCATGCGGGGGAGCACCTCAGCCGTGTTGCCGATGAGAGCGATGCTCAGGGGGCGGCCTTCCTTGGCGGCGGCCTGCGCGCGCGTCCAGGCGTCAGCGAGGTCGTGCGCCTTCTCCATGCAGTACCCGATCTGGATGCGGCGGTCGGCGCGGGCCTCATCCACCTCGACGCAGAGGGCGACGCCGTCGTTCATGGTGACGGCGAGGGGCTGAGCGCCACCCATGCCGCCAAGGCCGCCTGTGAGAGTGATTTTTCCCCGGAGGGAGCCGCCGAAATGTTGGCGGGCGAGCTCCGCGAAGGTTTCGTAGGTGCCCTGGATGATGCCCTGGGTGCCGATATAGGACCAGCTGCCAGCGGTCATCTGGCCGTACATGATGAGCCCACGGTCCTCCAGCTCGTCGAAGTATTCCCAGTTGGCCCACTTGCCGACGAGGTTGCTATTGGCGACAAGGACGCGAGGGGCGCGGGAGTGGGTGCGGAAGACGGCCACGGGCTTGCCGGACTGCACGAGAAGCGTCTCGTCGTTCCCGAGGCGCTCGAGCTCCCGCAGGATTGCCTCGTAGGCCTCCCAGGAGCGGGCGGCCTTCCCCTTGCCACCATAGACCACGAGGTCTTCGGGCCGCTCGGCCACCTCGGGGTCGAGGTTGTTGTTGAGCATGCGGAGCAGGCCTTCCTGCACCCAGCCCTTGCAGGTGCGGTCGAGGCCGCTGCGGCGGCTCCACTGCTTGCTCACGCCGGCGGGAGGGGTAATGACGGGGTTCCTGACGTCCGCTGCCCGGTGCACGGGGTCACCGGGGTTGCATCGCAGGGCCCGGACTTAACGGTAGGGGTCAGCTTTCCCGCTTCTTCTCGGTGCCGGTGGCGCTCTGCTTGGCGATGCGCTCCACGTCGGGCGTCTCCATGGGGGGCACCTCGGGCTCGCCGGGGGCCTCGTGGTGGCGCGCGCGCTCGCGGTCGCGCTCCGCCGGGGTGCGGGCGCGGGCGCTCGGCGCCTGCTCGCCGGGAGCAAAGCGCCGCTCGTTCACGAGGGTCTGCTCCATGAGGATCTTCTCCTCGAGGTCGCCCTCCGCGGCCACCTTGTTCCCCTTGCGGGCGGGTGTGTTGAGGTCGTCGGTAGTAACCATGATAAAAAGCTCGCCCGCTCAGGAGATTGGGGTTATGGTACAGGGTTCGAATTGCGCCTGCCCGGCCGCTCCCGCGTGAGGGCGGCAGCAGAGGCGGCCACGAGCCCCGCCGCGGGCACCGCGAGCCAAGCAGACGGCTCCGGCACCTGGAGGAGGCGGTCCGCGAAAAGGCGCCCCGAGGCGTAGAGCAGCAGAAGCGCGCTGAGGCCGAAGCTTGCGACGGCGCCCCAGGCGCACCGCGGAACCCACGCAGAATAGGGGGATTGGACCACGGCCGTCGCGAGCCCCACGAGGGCGCCCGCGGCGAGGATTTGGAGGGGGAGCACGAGGCGCAGCAGCCACGGAACGTCGCCCCCCAAGCTTCCCCGGGATCGGAAGAGCGTGTCCTCGAAGTAGGTCGCGGTGGTCTCGCTGTGGAGGTTTCCCACGGTGAGGGTCCGCTGGACTCCCCAGGAGTGCACGAGCACCCGCGTCTCGCCGCGGTCTCCGGAGAGGTCGGTGACGGCGCTGCGCCAGGGAAGGAACTGGGAGAGGAGGAGGGCGGCGAGGGCGACGGAGGCCAGGAGAAGGAGCCGCCGTTGCCGGGGGTCGCCGCCGGGGGTCATGGGGGCGCTCACTCGAGGGGGAACAGTTTGAGCTCGAGGATGTCGGAGCGCATGATGATGGTCACGTCGTCGTACTGGACGCGGCCCTTTTCGCCGTCGGTGGAGCGTTCCTTGGCGAGGGTGACGAAGCGCTCGGCCTCGTGCAGGAGGAAGCCCGTTTCCTCGACCACGTAGGGTTCGGCGTCCTGGATCTTCTTCAGGTCCTTGGACTCGAGCCAGCAGTGGTCGTGGTATTTCACGTAGGCCACGGGGAAGAGGGGAATCGTCTCCTTGCGGGCGCTCGTGCGGGCCTTGGCCTTCCCCTTCTTCGAGTGGGCCTTGGCGGTGGGGGTAGCGGGAGAACGCTTGGTGGTCCCGGGCATCAGGAGGGAAGAAGCGGGCTTCGGACTTGAAGGTTGGGGGTTCGGGGAAGAAAAGAGGCGAAAACGGGGGCGGCGCGGCCGCCCCGCGGAGAGGGCTCAGCGGGAGCCGGGGACGGAGGCCGTGACGCCGCGGCGGACGTTGCGGGTGGTGCGGCCGGTGTTGCCCGTGCGGCCGCCGGTGGTGCGGGAGGTCACGCGGCGGGCGGCGTTCTTCACGGTGCGCTTCACGTTGCGGCCGGTGCTCTTGGCCTTCGTGGCGGTGCGGCGGGCGGTGGTGCCCACGCGGCGGGTGCCGGTGGCCTTGGTCTTGGTGCCGCGGGTGCCGGTGGTGCGGCGGGTGGTGGTGCCGGTGGCGCGGGCGGCCGTCTTGCGGGTGCCGGCGCCGGTGGTGCGGCCCGTGGTGC
>Ga0247718_1000419_pt1 | contig 11884 bp, 8 predicted proteins | sample 21E_DmetaG_FD_189045 | JGI IMG/M metagenome (GOLD analysis project Ga0247718, IMG submission 189045) | Soil microbial communities from hillslope of Landscape Evolution Observatory, University of Arizona, Oracle, AZ, United States - 2-1-E_D | ecosystem: Engineered > Artificial ecosystem > Mesocosm...
TCATTCGGAAGGAACTCCCAGCACAGCGTCAAATTCGGCGGTCGATTGCGGGGCATCAATATCGAAGATCGGTCCGAATCCGGTTACGGCGGATCATTTACCTTTTCCGGATTTGTGGACAACAACAGCACGCCGAACGACCCGACCGACGATCGCTTTGTAAGTTCGATCGAGCAGTACCGTCAGAAGGTCCTGGGTAATCCTGATCCGCGTTACAACCCGCGGCAGTTCAGCATCACGACCGGTAACCCGCTGGCTGAAGTCTCGCAGTTCGACTACAGCCTGTTTGTGACTGACGACTGGAAGATGCGGCCGGATCTGACGCTCAGTTTTGGGCTGCGTTACGAGAACCAGACCAACATCAGTGACAATGTCAATTTCGCCCCGCGTTTTGGGTTTGCCTGGGCCCCGGGTGCAGGGGGAGCTCGAGCTCCGAAGACTGTGATTCGCGGTGGGTTTGGCCTGTTTTACGACCGCTTCAACGAAAACAATGCGCTTCGTGCCATTCGCCAGAACGGGGTCAACCAGCTGCAATACACGGTAACGACCAATCAGAACAATATTCTTGGGCAGGCGGTGTTTTCACACAACGGTGTGACTAATGTACCTACCGCCGCGCAGGTAGCCTCTGTGGCCCCGCTGGCGAGTATTCCGTTTCGGGTGGCGGATGATTTAAGTGCTCCCTATGCAACGCAAGCGGCGATCAGCGTCGAGCGTCAGCTTCCCAGAAATACAGTGCTGTCGGCGACGTTCACGGTCTCGAGATCTCTTCACTTGCTCAGGACAAGGAACATCAACGCACCGCAGTGCCCGGATCAGATCACGTGCCCCCAAGGCTTGACCTCCGCACAGATCCAGGCGCGTCGGCCGGATCCTTCGGCCGGCAATATCCATCAAATAGAGTCGAGCGGCTATTCCAATACCCAGTTGTTTCTGCTCGGCTTCCGGTCCAACTTCCACCGGAGGTTCTCGTTAAACGGCGGCTATACGCTAACGCACTCGAAAGGCGATACGGACAGCCTCAATAGCCCGCGCATGGTCGTAAACTCAGTTGGTTTTCCGGCTTACAGCTATGATCTGAGCAGCGAGTACGGTCCGTCCGCATTTGTCGCGCGGCACTCGCTTTTCCTTTTTGGCTCAATGACGTTGCCGTGGAACATCCGTGCCAATCCGGTAATCATCGCTAGCAGCGGGCGACCGTTCAACATCACGTCCGGTACTGATGTGAATTACGACGCTCTCTTTTTTGAGCGGCCGACTTATGCCCAGCTCGCTAACCGTTGCGCCCAACTCAACCTGAGTAATCCGTTCTGTGATGTCAGCGGTATCACGAACCCCGAGACGACCATTATCCCGCGAAATTACGGTCGCGGCCCCGGCACTTTCATTGTCAACCTGAATCTGTCCAGAACTTTCGGCTTCGGTGGGTCGAAAGCCTCAGCAGCTCGCGGCGGTTCGCCGTCGGGCCAGCAGACTGCTGACAACTCGGGCGGAGGACCCGGAGGCAATCGAGGCGGCGGTGGCGGCCGGCGCGGCGGAGGGGGTGGCCCGGGAATGGTGATGATGGGCGGTGGCGGAGGCTTCTTCGGTGGCGGAGGAGGCGAGACGCCGAAACCGTATAACCTTACGCTTGGAATCAACTTCCAGAATCTGTTGAACACAGTGAACCTCTCATCGCCCGTTGGAACGCTGACTTCTCCATCCTTCGGTCGATCGCTGTCGACGGGGGGCGGCTTTGGCTTCTTCGGCGGCGGTGGCGGCGGTTCAGCAAATCGCAGGGTCGATCTATCCGTGAGATTCAGTTGGTAGATTCGGCCGGTGCTTAATTTAAGGGGAGTTGAGATATCATAAAGATCTCGCTCCCCTTTGATTTTGTTTACGAGGTAGTTTCGAGATGAAGGGAATAATAGCCTGCACCGCTATCGTCGTAGCGGCCGTCCTGAATTCATTTTCCCAGACGCCGGCAGTCGCAGGAAAATCGAGAGACTCCAAGCCAACTGGTGTGTCGACGGGGCTCGATGTTGTTGAGTTGGCCAAGGCTGTGGTGGCCGCCCACGGAGGTGAGAAGCTTCAGAAAATGAAGACGCTCGTCGTTCGAGGCAGCGCCGATGTGAGTGCTTTTGGGCAGGCCTTCCCGGGAAGTTTTTCTCTGGTGATAGCGGCGGAAAAGTACCGGTTCGAAGTGAACTCGATCCAGTCGTTCAAGCAGGTCTTCGACGGTGAGAATACCGTTACCTCGGTCCAGGTCGGATTCATGCTTCCGCCGATGAATCGTTTGGGCATCCCGCTTCTGGCTCGCTTCGGCGACAGTGGCTTTGTGGTCTCCACATTGCCGACCGGGAAGAAGCAGAACGGCTTCCGGATCACCTCCCCCGAAGGCTGGTATACCGACTTTTACATTGACGATAAAACTAAACTGGTAAAAGCTTATGACTCAGCCTTCGAGGTGCGCGGGCAAAAGGTGACCACGTCCGTAGACATCAGTAAAAACCTAACTGTCGAAGGCGTCGTTATTCCTGAAAAGTTTGCGCAACGCTTCGATATGGGACAGCTCACGGCCTATGTCGATTTCAAGTCGAAAGAGGTATTGGTGAATTCGGCGATATCAGACGACGTATTCCGGCTGGATAACTAAGACGTAGAAGTAATATAGATTTTTGGACTTTCCGGCCGTTCTCAGCGCGCGGCGAAGCGGCTCGACTTCCACCAATCGATCGTCCTGTTCAGTCCTTCTTCCAAGCCAACAAGATTTTTGTAACCGATACAAGCAACGGCCCTGTTGTTGTCAGCCTGAGAATGCTTGACGTCACCCAGCCTCTCGGGCTGATAATCAGCCTCGATGTCGGGCCTACCGCTTATTTTCTTCAAGACGTCAAGAAGCTCATTCAGTGAAGTTCTTTCGCCATTTGCAACATTCATCACCTCGCCGACGCCCCGGCTTGCCTGCGAGGCTTTTATGTTTGCGTCCACAACATTTGCCACAAAAGTGAAGTCACGCGACTGCTCGCCGTCGCCAAAGATCACCGGGCTCTTGCCTTTGTACACCGCATCGATAAAGCGCGAGATCACGCCCGAATACATCGACGATGGGTTCTGACGGGGGCCAAACACGTTAAAATATCGAAGGCAGAACGTTTCGAGCCCATAAACGCGATGGAAAACCTGGCAATAGTACTCACCAACCAATTTTGCGGCCGCGTAAGGTGAGAGCGGTTCTGGCCGCATAGTCTCGACTTTCGGGAGAGTAAGCTGATCGCCGTACGCAGAACTTGAGGCCGCGTAGACCAATCGGCGTACTCCCTTTTCACGGCACTTTGATAGCAGCTTGAACGTCGCATTAACGCAGGCATCATGCGTTTCGGCAGGGTTTTCGACCGAGCGGGGAACGCTCGGCAGTGCAGCCTGATGAAAAACAATTTCTACCCCATCAACAGCCTGATCGAGAACATCTTCATCGTTGATGTCCCCGCGGACAAATTCGAAATCACCGTGAATCTCATTTAGATTCTCTTCAAAGCCGGTGACTAAATTATCGACAATCGTGACGCGAGCCCCGCGCCGAATCAGTTCTTCAGAAAGATTGGAGCCAATAAACCCTGCTCCTCCGGTTACGAGTACTTTTGGTGTAAGTGCCATCTATTGAGTGTGATCTTTAGGATAACCTAACGGCCCACGCCGATGTAATCAAACCCGAGCTTACGCATGTCATCGGGCTCGTAGACGTTCCGGAGATCGGCTATTTTCGGTTGTCTCAAAAGTGCTTTTACCCTTTCCATATCAAGCGCGCGGAACTGATTCCATTCAGTTGCGATCACAAGGACATCCGCCCCCTTGAGCGCGTCGTATTCGTCGGCGGCATACTCGATCTCCGGTAAGCAGTGTCTTGCTTCTTCGATGGCGACGGGATCATATGCGCACACCTTTGCTCCCCGAGAGCTCATTGCACGAATTACATCGACTGCGGGCGACTCTCGCAAATCGTCCGTCTCAGGCTTAAAAGAAAGGCCCAGCACGCCGATCTGCTTGCCACTTAGCCCACCAACCAGCTTTTCGATTTTTTGTATCATCACGTCGCGCTGGCGTTCGTTGGCTTCGATCACCGCGTCGACGATTCTCGTTTCGACGCCAAACTGATCCGCCACCGTAGTCAGGGCCCTAGTATCTTTGGGGAAGCAGGAGCCCCCGTACCCGGGGCCCGGATGCAGAAATTTCCGGCCGATACGGTTGTCCATTCCCATACCGCGCGCGACGTCGTGCACATCACACCCAATCGCGTCACAAAGGTTGGCGATCTCATTGATGAAAGTGATCTTTGTCGCCAAAAAGGCATTCGCGGCATATTTTATAAGCTCGGCCGCCTCCAAGGAGGTAATGACTATCGGCGTCTCGATAAGGTAGAGTGGTCGGTAAAGATCTTTCATTATCTCGATCGCGTCATCTTCATTACTACCGATAACGACGCGATCAGGCCGCATAAAATCCCCGATTGCAGCTCCCTCGCGTAAGAATTCAGGGTTTGAGGCCACCCCGAAATTCGTTTCGACCTTCAGGTTCTTAGTGACGAACTCACGGAGCCATTTTCCGGTGCCGATCGGAACAGTCGACTTGGTTACAAGCACCTTGTAACCGTTCATCGACTCGGCGACGTCTTTGGCGGCCTTCTGGTAGTAGCTCATGTCGGGCGACCCGTCCGCCTTCGGGGGGGTGCCGACTGCGAGAAAGACAACCAGAGCGTCCTGAACGGCTGATCTTATATCTGTCGTAAAGTGGAGCCGGCCGGCTTTTGAATTCTTTTCGACGAGTGTTTCCAGCCCAGGCTCATAGATAGGTATTATTCCTTGGTTTAGTCTATTGATCTTTTTTTCATCTACGTCGACGCAGGTAACCTCTACGCCAAATTCGGCGAAACACGCACCGGTAACCAATCCGACATAGCCGGTGCCTATAACAGCGATATGCATATTAAGTAGTAAAAGGACCTCTTATAGTAGAGATAGAATATAGCAGACCTGAAAGCAAAATGATGCGGGCCACATTAAAAACATGACCCGCAAAAAATAGAATTGATTGTTACAGTCGTTTACCGCGTTGGGCTGACGACGATCACGCCGCCACCGACTTGTGTATCGTTCTCCCTTGTACCGAGCAGAATGCCTGCTCCCGCGACTCCGGCGGCAAGAAGAACAAGCCACCATGGTCCTCCAAAGCGGACCGGCGGCGCGGAGTTGGGGCGAAGGCAGGGCTGGCAGCCCGTCTGCGCAAGGTTGCCCGCTGTCGCGTTTGTTCCCGCCACGACCTGCTTATCATTAGTCCCTTCTCTGAACGTAACCACGCCCGACAGGGCATCAAGGTGAGTGTGCGAACATTCAACCTCGACCACAAAACTGTTAGCCTGGCTTGAATCTGCCAGAGCGACAGCATCTTTTGTCGTGATTGTCGTCGCAACACCGGCTGCGTTAGAAACTCGAACCTTGCCGGCAGACAAAATTCCAACGATGCTGCTGGCAGAGAATTGGAGTGTCAAGTTTGAATCGGCAAGAACCTCGATCCGGCCTGCCTTGCCAAGGCTTATCGTAGCCGAAGAATCCGCGCCCGTGGCGATCGTGCTTCCTGAGATTACCGTCGCGTTTGAGACGGCAGGTTGACCATTTACAGTTACCTGGCCTGTCACGGCGATTTCACCGGTCACGTCCGTCGGTGCCGCGAGAGCGACCATCGACGACACTGCCCAGAAAGCCGCCAAAGTGGTCGCGGTAACTAACTTGCGAAGTATTTGTTTCCCAAGCATTTGAACTGATTTCCTCCTGTAACAATCCTCAAAATGATAGCCTCTTTCAGCCGGAGCGGTCCTGCCGAGAGGTCAATACACTAACGAAAAACTATCGAACCGGGCTGATTACGGTGCCAGTGCCGCCGAGATCAGCATCATTGTCGGCTGTAGTGGCGAGGAGAATTCCGGCAGCGGCCCCGCCGAAAATAAGAGCCCAAGCCCACCATGCAGCTCCGCCGTCGTCATCATCGTCATCCTGACGCTTTCCAGCAGCCGAAACGGTTTCACCAGCAGTCGCATTTACTGCCTTACCGTCCGCCGTTTGGATATTAACGGGAGACGAAGAGGAAAGAACCGTCAAGGCGCCTGTCGAAAGACTGCCGCCAAGAGATGTTTCGTCAAAATTGATCGCAAAGGTGGTGTTTGGTGCCAATTCGATAACGCCTGATTTGCCAAGATTGATGACGGCTCCAGCATTTTCCGGCGTCGAGATGACGCTTGTCGAGAAGATCGACCGACCGCTCTTAGCGGCTTCACCATTAACGCTCACAGATGACGCCGTACTCCCGATCACAGTGAGTTCTCCCGCGATACGGCCAGCCCGCCCCAATGCAAACATCGATGACGTCGCGAAAACGGCGGCCGCCAAACCCACTGAAAGCGTCTTACGCATCCACACTTTGCTGTTCATATTTCTCCTCATGTCTCGCTTATTCAAATGTAATAAAATTCAAACCTCTCAATCTTTTACACGAATTGATATTTCCTGTCAATAAATGAGGGGACGCCCGCACTTACCTAAAAACAGCCCCTAACCAGGCGATTCAAACGTCTAAGCCGAGATTTGATAAATACTTATATCACAACGGGGAATACATTCAAAGACTTTTCGAAGTTTCACCCGGCAGGTGTCTTAATCTAAATCTAACTGAGCGGTTGTGATATAGCTATGACAAATCCATCCGCAATTTGCGAAAAGTACACGTCGAGTAATTTGACGATTTGGCGCTATCCGAATTGAGCCGCCCGACTTTAGGTTCGCAAGTGTAAGCATCCAAATTGCTTGAGCACAATATTTCTGATTTAATCTGTGTTGCTTTCTGTACAATTCGGAGACCCCATTAATGGAAAGAAACCTATTACTCTTCGTGTTTCCTGCCCCCGCTATCATTGATAATCGCGGAATTACGACCACCCTGACTGGGTCTGCCATAGCCGAAAGACCGGGTCTCCAACCCACAGTGATAAAGCACGGGCACGCAAAGGTTGATCACGTCAATAGGGATGTTCCTGTTTCCGGACGTCCAAGGCGATAACGCTCGACCCCCAAGGTTATCGATGAAACATTACGTGTTGGCGGTCGATCTCGGCGGCACGAATTTACGAGTTGCAGCGGTCGACGATGCCGGAAAAATTCTTCATATCGCCCGAAAACCAACGCCGCGTTCCGGAGACGGTAAAGCGATCGTAAACTCTATCTTTAGCCTTGCCGATGAGTGCCGGAACGAATTGAAAAACGACGGTCGTCCGATTGCCGCCGGAACGGCTATTCCCGCAACGCTCGACCTGAAGCTAGGCAAGATTCTTAGAGCTCCTAATCTGCCTGAGCTCGATGGCTTCGAGCTTGTCAGGGAAGTAGCAGGGGTGTTGGAACTACCGGTTGTTCTTGAGAACGACGCGACGTCGGCGGCGATCGGCGAGAACTGGCTCGGTGCCTCGCGAACCGTTGACAGTTCGGTATGCATCACTCTCGGTACGGGCGTTGGCGGCGGGATCATTATTGATAGCAAGCCGCTGCGCGGGCTTGACGGTACGGCGGGCGAGGTGGGACATCTTTGCGTCGAGCCGCTGGGCGTTGAATGCGGATGCGGAAGCAATGGCTGTCTCGAGCAGTACTCGTCGGCATCTGCAGTCGTTCGTATGGTGAAAGAGGGTTTGCCGCTTCATAAAGATTCAACACTGCATTCCGTTGCCCCCCTTACAGCTCTGGATGTGTACAAAGCCGGCAAGACCGGAGATGTCCTGGCACACGAGGTCTTTGCCAAAATGGGATACTATCTCGGTATCGCGATGGCTGGACTAATCAATGTGCTGAATCCTGAAATGGTTGTTCTCGGAGGAGGTCTGTCGTCGGGATGGGATCTATTTATTGATCGTGTAAGGAAACAGGTGGCGACTAGAGCGTTCGCCGAACCGGCGCGGCGTGCACGAATCGTGCGGGCCGAACTCGGCGACTATGCAGGACTGATCGGTGCCGCCCGTATCGCACTAGAAGTGGGCCGGACGTAGTCATCGGTGCCCGCGACAGCGAGATTGTAAGGCTAGAGCGCCATTTGATTGAGCGTTTGAGACTCGATATCAAGTTTTGATCGTTAGCATTGAAGAAGGCGTAAAATCTGGCGATTTCTATTTTTTTGACGCGGGTGCCCTTTAATACACCACTTCCGCAAAAGACAACTGTCAGTAGACCTTTCGCTTGCTAATACAGTCGATGATGTACTAGAATCTCAGTTTGCTGAAGATACGTGGGAGACGTGTCGAGTGGGTTTCGCACCCACTTTTTATTTTGGTGCACCGAAAATGGAAGTCGGAACATTTGACGAGCGTATCAGAGAGATCGCCAGGAAGGTAACGGACGAGCTGGGTTTTGAATTTGTCCATGCCCAGGTCGCAGGCCCGAAGCACAATCCGACAGTTCGAATATTTATCGATAAGTCAGGCGGGGTCACCATTGAAGACTGTTCTACGGCGTCGCGTGCGATCGAGAGTCTGCTCGATTCGGATGATTTTATTCCGACGTCTTATGTCCTGGAGGTATCATCTCCAGGCCTCGAGCGGGAGCTTTTCAGCATCGAAGACTTCAAGCGGTTTGCCGGTAAGCAGGCTAAGGTCAGGACGAATTCAGCGGTCAACGGTCAGCGAAATTTCAGCGGCGAGATCTTCGAAGTAGACGGATCAGAAATCGTTTTCAACGACAAGACCAATGGACAGGTCAGATTTCCTTACGAAGCGGTCGCTAAGGCTAATCTATTGATCGATCTGGAAGAGGAACTAAGGAGATCCTGAACGGCATCAGCCAGACAGGCACAAAAGAAAATTATGTCATCGTCTATCGCGCAGAGTATCGATATGTTGTGCAGTGAGCAGGGGCTCGATCGCAACATGGTCATCGAAGCAATGAAGGATGCGGTTCGCGCGGCCGCGCGAAAGCAGTTCAAGGGCCACGACAAGACCGGCGATAGCATTCAGGTGGACTGGAATCCGGATGAGGGCCTCGAGATCTCGGCACAGAAAGTTGTCGTCGAGACAGTCGAAAATCCGACTTCCGAGCTTTCGCTAGAAGAGGCACAGGAACTCGCCGGCGAGGGCGTCGAGCTTGGCGATATGCTTTTGATCCCGTTGCCAACCGAAGAACTTGGCCGGATCGCCGCTCAGACCGCCAAACAGATACTTGTCCAAAAGGTCCGCGAAGCCCTGCGCGAAAAGATCTACGACGAGTACATCGATCGCAAGGGCGAGTTGATCAACGGGACTGTCAAGCGTTTCGAGCGTGGCGATATGGTTGTAGACATTAGTACTCCAGCGTTCCCCAACCTCGAGGCAGTGGTTCCGAGAAAAGAACAGTCGCGCGGAGAGACCTGGAGCCAAGGCGAGAGGATCCGCGTCGTGATCGCTGATGTATCGAAAGAGCAGAAAGGCCCTCAAATCAAGGCATCCCGTGCAGCGGCCGATCTCCTGAAGCGACTTTTCGAGATGGAAGTTCCCGAGATTTACGACGGCACCGTCGTGATCAAATCGGCCGTCCGCGAACCCGGCGAGCGTGCAAAGATTGCCGTCACTTCGAACGAGAAGGACGTTGACCCGGTGGGAGCATGCGTCGGTATGAAGGGGTCGCGCGTGCAGTCGATCATCAAGGAACTTCGGGGCGAAAAGATCGACATTATCGAGTGGTCGGATGAGCCTTCGGTCTTCGCGGCGAATGCTCTGTCGCCGGCGAAGGTCTCGCAGGTCCGTATCACCGATATCAACAATCGCGAGATGGAAGTCATCGTCAGCGAAGATCAGTTGAGCCTCGCGATCGGCAAGAAAGGGCAGAACGTCCGCCTTGCGACGAGGCTTGTTGGCTGGGATATCAACATCGTCAGCGAGGACGTCCTGAAGAAGGAGATCGCGAGACAGATGGGCCGCATGATGGCGTCGGGCGAGGCCGTGCCGCTTACGGCTCTTCAAGGCGTCTCCGCGACGCAAGCCGATGCGCTTGAGCAAAAGGGGATTACCGACGTCGAACATTTGGCGGCCGCCAGCGTTGATGATCTGGTTGACTATCTTGACGTGAGTCTTGATGAAGCTGAGGGTATCATCGCAGCCGCTCGTGCCGTGGTCGAGGCGAGAAACAGTGAGGCCGGCGAATCGGAGGCGGTTGAAGCGAATGGAGAAGAGGCGATACCGGCATCTGACTCTGTAGTGTTCGGCGGGCAGCAGGATGGCGGCGATCCCGGATCTTCAGCAATCGTAGCCGAAGAGGCGAACGTCCATAGCCATGAGGCAGGAGCGTTGTTGGGTGAAAGCGACGAACAAGTGGCGTCTGTTGGTCATGACGGGCGCGAGGGTGAGGAACTGAATCAGTAGCGATCAACAGTTGTCGCCTTGAATCTCTGATGGCCCGATGTGCGGACAAGAGAGGTCCGCGCGATTTGAATAATTTATGGCAATTCGAAAAACAGTCCGGATCTATGACCTCGCACGCGAGCTTAAACAAGACACAAAGCGCGTGATTGAGGATCTGCGCCGGGCCGGGGCGGACGTGAGTGTGGCGTCGAATTCGGTAAGCGTCGAATTCGCCGACAAGGTCCGCAGCAAGTATTTTCCGAAGGCAGAGGCCGCCCCGAAAAGAACCGTCAAGGTAATCAAGGCGACTAGAAAGGAAGCCTCGTCTGATGCTGATGCGGTCGCTGAGTCGCCCGTCGAGGAGGTTCCGCAGCCACCGCCTGTTACCGTTGTCGATCCCGCACCGCCAGTTGAGGAGGTCCTCACTGCTGATGGCGATGGGACTGCGCAACCGGCAAGAGACCTGAAAGTCAAAACTTTGGTGCGGGTCAAGCCGAAACCGGCAGCAGTGGTCGAAGCGAGGACTGAGGTGACCGAGGAACCGCCTGTAGCTCCGGATGCTCCTCCTGCGGTCACGAGCGAAATACCGGAGGCTGAGGTTCCGCAGCCAGCTCCGGTTCCGGTCTCGGATGCAACGCCCGGAGCGCCTAAGCCGGCAGGCACCGCGGTTAAGCAGCTCAGACTTACGCCCGAAGCCTTGGCCAAGGGAATCAAGGTCGGTGACCGGATCGTCACGGACGTCCCGACGCGCGCTGGCCGACTTGAGGGCGACCTGAAGAAACGAGGAGAGTTCAAAGGTACCCCGGGCGAGTCCACGGCCCCCCAGATGACATATACGCCGCCCGCCGATAACCGGCGGAGACCGGGTCGATCGGGCGGTAGAAAGGGCAAGCCGTTCGAAGACAAGGGCGGCAGGTTCGCCGAACGGGACCAGGACACGCCCCGGCAGCGTTCAATCGAGGAGCGCGTTCTTGATCAGGTAGGAAAGGGCCAGGCAGGCACGCTTCGTCAGGTTCGTTTAACCGAAGGGGCGACCGTGCGCGAGTTCGCAGAGGCTTTAGGCATTACGCCGCGCGATATTGTTCAGCTTTTGATCAAGCGTGGTGTTTTTGCCACCCTAAATCAGCCCATCGGCGAAAAGATGGCGGTGGATTTAGGAACAGGTTTTGGTTTCGATGTCCGATTCGTGCCGTTCGAAGAGATGGTCATCGAACAGGAGTTTGAAGAACTCATCGCTTCCGACGCGGACGATGTCGAGTTTTCGCGTGCGCCCGTCGTCACTGTTATGGGTCACGTCGATCACGGCAAGACCTCGCTGCTCGACGCGATCCGTTCGTCGAACGTAGCCGCGGGCGAGGCCGGCGGTATCACGCAGCACATTGGTGCATACAGCGTGTTTGTGCCGAATCCCGATAACCCGGAAGAGCAGCGTCGCGTCGTCTTCCTTGATACGCCGGGTCACGAGGCATTCACGATGATGCGTGCCCGCGGTGCGAAGGCTACCGA
>Ga0247718_1000420_pt1 | contig 11878 bp, 11 predicted proteins | sample 21E_DmetaG_FD_189045 | JGI IMG/M metagenome (GOLD analysis project Ga0247718, IMG submission 189045) | Soil microbial communities from hillslope of Landscape Evolution Observatory, University of Arizona, Oracle, AZ, United States - 2-1-E_D | ecosystem: Engineered > Artificial ecosystem >...
CGCGGGATGACGGCCGCGTTTCCGGCGGACGGCACCGCAACTTTCCTGACGCCGAGTTCCTTCGCCATCGAGATCGCGGCCGTCATCCCGCGCGCCTTGAAGCTCTGCGTCGGGTTTTGACCTTCGTCCTTGATGAAGAGATTCAACTCAACCGGCAGCGTCTCGGCAATTCGGTTTGCCCGCAACAGCGGCGTCCAGCCTTCGCCGAAGGAGACAATGTTGTCGGGATCATCCACCGGGAGGACTTCGCGGTATCGCCAGAGCGATGATTCGCGGCCGATCAGCGATTCAGGGGTTAAAGTTCGTGCAGCTTTTTCGAGATCGTATCGGACGAGCAGCGGCTTGCCGCATTCGACGCAGAGGTTTTGCACGACGCGGGCTTCGTGGCGAAGCCCGCAGTTCGCGCATTCGAGATGGGTAACGTTCATAAGTGGTGACGTGTGTTTCGTAGTCTACTATCAACCGCGCCGCACGTCTAAAACCCATCCGGTCGTCACCTTTTCCAGAACTCCTTGACGAGGTTGAACGCCGCGTTAAAGCCCAGCGACATCGTGCCGCTGCGAACGCCGTTCTTCCAGTTGTAGCGCGCCGGGTACCAGGTCTCGGCCGCGACGATGCTGCCGGTGTACGTCCCGATGAGTCGCGGATAGCCGAATACACGCTTTCCCTGTTCGTTCCGAGCCGTAAAGGGCGAGATTAAGGCGTTCCCGACGCGGGCGCCGACGCTCTTGTTCCTGCTTCGATAAAATCGGCTGTCAAGCTTGCCCGCTTCCTCGAGGGCATACATCGTTGTGTTCTTGATGATACTTTTCCCTGTGCCCGAGGCGAATCGGCGGCCAAAGCCTTCCCAGTTGTCGCCCCATTCTTCGGGCGAATTTCGCCACGTCCCGATCCCGGACGTGACCGCCCGCTTGCCCAGCGACATCGGGCCGAACATCGAGTTCACATATCGTTTGAACCGGGCCTTCGAATCCGGCCGCACGTAGCCATTGGTCTGATTTTGCTGGCCGCTTGCTGTAGTGGTGGTGGTTGTGCCGCCGGAATTAGATCCCGGCGTCGGCGTAGGTGTCTGAGCCATCAACCGCGGAGGAGCGGCAAACAGAATCACCGCGAACAGCACGATCGTGATTTGTGAAAGTAACTTCATCCTTAACGTCCCTCGCTCGAAAGTATCGCGGCGGTGCCGCATTTATTGTTCGGCTTCCATTATAGCCGAGTTCCTATGTCGATCAGCCCTGATAATCTCGCGTCCCGCGGAGACGATGCGCGTGTTTTGAATAGTAATTGGAACCTGTTTACACTTTTGCCCTATGGGTCTCGATTTGAATGGTGTCAAGTTCCTCTTACACGCCCGCCGGATGGGTGTGTCGTTCGAGCGGACGGCGACGATCGGGCGACAGACACTGCTCATCACCCCGAAGAATTTAAGTTCAGTACTGCGCCGTTTCGGAGTCGCGTGTGATTCCGAAATGGCCGAACGCATATTGACCGCCGCGGACGGCTACGCGGATGAGCTTTTTCGAATCCTCGGTGCGCGCGACGTAGTTTCGTTCGACGCTTCCGGTTACGAAGGGGCGACCCAGGTGCACGACTTTAACCGGCCGATCGCGGACGAATTCAAGAACAAATTTTCGGTCGTCCTGGACGGCGGAACGCTCGAACACGTATTCAACTTCCCAACCGCGATAAGAAATTGCATGGAAATGGTCGAGGTGGGCGGGCATTTTCTCGGCATCACGCCGACCAACAACCATCTCGGTCACGGTTTTTACCAGTTCAGCCCCGAGCTTTTCTTTCGTGTCTTTTCCAAGGCGAACGGGTTCGAGATGGAACAGTTGGCGATTTACGAGGAGACACCCGATTGCCCTTGGTACGAGGTCACCGATCCGGAGGCTCTTCGCGAGCGAGTCATTCTGGTGAACGATCAACCGACGATGCTACTGATCAGAGCGAAGAAGACCAGAGATACCGAAGTCTGGACCAAGCCGCCGCAGCAGAGCGACTACTCCGCGGCGTGGAGCGCGAGTAAAAACGGAGGTGCCCAGCAGAAGGCGAAAGGTTTTGCGACCAGCAGCGGCAGTGCGGCACGTCTCGCGAGGGCTCCGATCTCAGTACTCAAGCGAGCCTCGATTCGTCTAAAGCGGGCCGCGGGAATGCTGGAACGGCGGCGCGATCATTTCAGACGGTTCGATCCTTGAGGAAAGCGGCCGACCGCGGCGCTTACAGCATCTTCTTGAGTTCTTTGTGGATCGTCTCGGTCATGATTCTCGCACCCGCGGCGTTCGGGTGGATGCCGTCGGCCTGGTTCAGCTCTCTCCTCAACGCCACGTTCTCCAAAACAAACGGCACGAATCCGGTGCCGTGCTGGTTCGCCAGATCCGGAAATGCGGCATTGTAGTCGCGCTGGTACTCGACGCCCATCGTCGGCGGCGCCAGCATGCCACACAGCAGGACCTTGACGTTTTTCGCTTTCGCCTTGCGGATGATCTGGTCGAGGTTGGCCTTCATCCTTGCGGGCGGGACGCCGCGAAGCAAGTCGTTCGCGCCTAGTTCGAGGATCAGCACCTTCACGTTGTCCATCTCGAGCACCCAGTCGATCCGCTCCAGCCCGCCGAGCGAAGTGTCGCCCGACACGCCCGCGTTGACGACCTCGTAATCGTGACCGTCCGCTTTGAGTCTTTGCTGCAGCAGGTAGGGGTAAGATTCGTTCTCGGTGAGCCCGAAGCCCGCCGTCAGGCTGTCGCCGAACGCGATGATCTTTGGGCGCTCGTTGTCGAGTTTCGGTAAGGCAAGCGGTTTGTTCGCCGCCTGCCCGACCGGACCAGCGGCGGCGGCATCTCTTCCGGAAGAGTTCGCCGCGGCGCAGCCCGCCAGCCAGATCGCCAAAAACGTGAAACTCACGAGTGCCGAGAATCGAATAACATTTTGCATAAGCGAGAACATCCAATACGTGAATGACCGCATTTTAGATGCCCGAAGTCCAAACGCTGTTGGCGTGCAAGTTTGAATCCGGCATCGGATTGGGTCACCCTGACAAGTAAAATAAAATATGATCCGAATCTCAAATCTGACCAAGACCGTGCGCTCCGGCGACGACGAACTGACGATCCTCGACGACGTGTCGGCCGAGATCCCGAACGGGCAGTTCGTCGCCGTGACCGGGGCGTCGGGGAGCGGCAAATCGACGTTGCTCGGGCTGATCGCCGGTCTCGACGCCGTGACCTCCGGCACGATCGAGATTGACGGCGACGAGATCACCGCGCTCGGCGAAGATCGGCTCGCTTCGATCCGAAGCCGGAAGATCGGTTTTGTGTTCCAATCGTTTCATCTGATCCCGAGTCTGACGGCATTCGAGAACGTACTCATCCCGATGGAGATTCTCGGGATCAGGGACGCGAAACAGCGGGCTCACCGGCTTCTCGAAGAGGTCGGTCTCACAAACCGCGGTCACCACTACCCGGCCGAGCTCTCGGGCGGCGAGCAGCAGCGTGTCGCGATCGCGCGTGCCTTTGCCAATCAGCCGACGATCCTGCTCGCCGACGAGCCGACCGGAAATCTCGACTCGAAGAACGGCCACCACATCTTCGAGCTGATGACCGGCCTGCACAAACAGAACAACGCCACACTCGTCCTGGTGACTCACGACCAAAACCTGGCCGAGCAGGCCGACCGCCGGATCGTGCTGCGCGACGGACGCGTCGTGGATGACGTCGTTGTAACTGAATCTTTCGTCTCGCGATGAATTTCATCCTTAATCTCAGCCTTCGCGAATTCCGCTCGTCGTGGCGGCGGCTCGTGTTCTTTTTCCTGTGCATCGCGCTCGGGGTCGGCTCCGTCGTCGCGCTACGTTCGTTGATCAGAAACGTGACTCTTGCTGCCGGCGTCGACGCACGGGCGCTGATGACTGCGGACGTCGAGGTCAGCTCGACGAACGACTTTTCGCCGACCGATATCGGGAAGATCGAAGAGACGCTCGCACGGAGCGGCATCGTCGAGGCGCGCAGCGAGACGATCACGGCAGCCGTGATGGCCCGGCCCGTGGATCCGGCGAACACGAACGTAAAGTTTGTCGAGCTGAAGGGCGTCGAACCTCCTTTTCCGCTCGTCGGCGAGTTTCTTCTGACTGAGGGACGGCCGTTCGATTTTGCGCTGCTTAGGGACCACGGCGCTGTCGTCTCGCGTCTCCTGCTCGAGGATCTCAGGCTCGAGGTCGGCGCCCGCGTCAGACTCGGCGAAGCGGAATTCCAGATACGCGACGTGTTCGACGAGGAGCCGGGCGGCACGTCAGGCTTTCGCATCGGCCCGCGGATGATCGTCGAAAAGACGGCATTCGACGACGCCGGCATCACGCGCAGCAATCGCACGCGGCGGCGCCTCTTGTTCCGCACGAGCGACAACCCGACCGAACTCGTCGCTCAGCTCCGCGAAGCGCTTCGGGGCACGACGCTGCAGGTCGCGTCGTACCGCGAGCAGCAGGAGCGGCTCGGCGAGCAATTCGAGCGGACCGAAAACTATCTCGCGCTAACGGGCCTGTTGATCCTCGTCCTCGGGGGCGTCGGGGTGTGGAATGTCGCGCGGGCCTTCGTCGAGCAAAAGCGCAAAACCGTAGCCGTGCTGAAATGCCTCGGGGCCGGCGGCACTCGGATAATAACGGTCTACCTGCTGCAGATACTTGCGCTCGGTTTGATCGGAAGTGTCGCGGGCGTTCTGCTCGCGCAAGGCGCTTTGCTGCTGGCGAGATGGCGGTTCGCCGAAGCCCTGCCCGCGAAGATGAGCTACTCGATTAGCCCGGCGACCGCGGGGCAAGGAATTCTTCTCGGCGTATTGATATCGCTCATTTTCTCGCTGCTGCCTCTGTTGCAGGTCCGCGGGATCAAGCCGCGTCTTCTGCTGCGGGACGAAAACAACACGCGACTCAGCCGCTTCGACCGCGTGCGTTTGTTGTTGAGCGCATTGTCGATCTCGGCACTGCTGGGCCTCGCCGTCTGGCAGGCCGGATCGCTTTGGGTCGGCGGATTCTTTCTAGGCGGGCTCGCCGCGACATCGCTGATTCTCTTCCTAGCGGCGGTCGCGCTGACACGGCTGCTGAGATCGGTTAAGGGCTTCAGCTCGTTCTCGATCCGGCAGGCGGTCAACTCGCTTTATCGCCCGGGAAATCAGACGAGGATAATCCTGCTCGCGGTCGGCCTCGGCGCGTTTGTCGTTCTCACGGTGCAGTCGCTCGCGACGAATCTCGTGCGCGAATTTGACTTCACGCGTAATGGCCGGCTGCCGAGTCTGTTCTTCGTCGACATTCAAAAAAGCCAGGTCGATGAGCTGCGAACGCTCATCACAGACCGGCTCGGCGAGCAGCCGGAAACGATCCCGACCGTCCGGGCCCGCATCGCGTTCGTCAACGGCGAGCCGTTCGATTTCCAGCAGCGCGAAGTGCGCCAACGACAGGGCGTGATCGGGCGCGAGTTTGCCGTGACCTATCGGCCTCACCTCGACGAGAACGAAACGGTCGTTTCGGGCTCATGGTGGAACGAAGGCCAGCCGAGCGAAGAGCCGCACGTCTCGGTCGAGGAGGACATCGCCCGCACGCTCGGGGTCGCGCCGGGCGACTCGATCACTTTCGACATTTCGGGGCGCAAACTAACTGCGCGCGTCGCGAGCCTCCGCAAGCTCGATCTGCGAAACACGCGCACCGCGTTCGTCTTCGTCTTTCGCCCCGGCACGCTCGAAAAGGCACCGCAGAACTTCGCCGCCACGGTGCTCAAACAAGCCGGCGCGACCGAGCGTCAACGGCTTCAGCGCGAGGTGCTGGACCGATTCCCGAACGTGCAGGTGTTCGACGTCGCGGACATCATCGCCGCGGTGCAGCGGCTCGTGAACAACTTTGTGCTCGCGATCTCGTTCGTCGGATCGTTCGTGATACTGAGCGGGATCCTGATACTGATCGGCTCGATCGCACTGACCAAATCGCAGCGGATTTACGAGAACGCCGTCCTCAAGACGCTCGGAGCGAGACGGTCGAGTCTTGTTAAAATTCTGTTCGCGGAATATGGCCTGCTAGGTCTGCTCGCCGGGCTGATCGGGGCCGGTTTTGCGACCGCACTTTCCTGGGCCGTGAGCGTTTATCTGCTGGATATCAGCTGGCAGTTCGATGTGCTGATCTTCTGTTCGGGCATCGCGGCGACCGCGGCTCTCGTGACGCTGATCGGCGTCGCTGCGAGCTTCGATGTGCTTTTTCGCAAGCCCCTCGCGACGCTCAGGTCGCAGTGACGCGAAGGGACTCAATCAGCCGTTTCCCCTTTAAACGGGTAGCCGGACAGGATCGTTCGATTGTTGACGTGTCCGAACAGCGTCTCGAGGTAGGCTCCGAACCGGTGAAGGATCGGGACCAGGTCCGACTTGTTCGAGGTTAACCGTATCTCCTCGGCGAACCGCTCGAACGATTCGCGGTCTTTGTAATAAAGCGCGGGCATGATCCGGCCGCAAAAGTCGGCGAGGCGCCGGTTTAGCTCGGCCATGCCGTCCGGTGATGGATCCTTTTCGCGGGCTTTTACGTCCGCTGTCAGACCAGCCAGTTCATCGCGCAACAACAGTGAAAACTCGAATTTTTCGCGAAGATGAGGAAAGATCTCCGTCGGCTCGATCGCAGGTTCGACCAGCCTTGCAAAGCTCATCAACACCTGCTCAATCCCGTCTTTCAGCAATGCGGTCGCCGTCCCAATCTGCGCGTAGACCGAGGGTGACGGCCGTATTCCGATGATCCCGGCGAGTTCTTCTTCGAAAACCTTTCTCAATTCGTGGGCCGACGTATAAGACGCCGAGTCGAGCAGCCTGAACAGCTCCGCATCCTCGTCATCAAAACGGGTCAGGCGATTATTGATATAACGGATCACATCACTCAACTGCTCGTGGACGCGGGCGAAGATCAGGACGCCGTGCTTCAGCGGTTCGTCGCGTTGGAGCATCTCCTCCAGCGTGAGTAGCCATCTGCGCGCCTTCGAGTAGCGCGTGACCACGGCGCGGAGATCAGTTCTTTCGGTCAGCGAAACGGCGTGGCTGTCAAGAATCTCCCGGAGTTTGTCGGGCATGTCGGACTCGCCGACCTTTTCGGCGTGGCGGACAAGAGTATTAAAGGCGCTCAGCGATCCAAGGTGGCCGAACAACACGGAACTGCATGCCCGCCATTCACCGAAGTCTAACGGTTGACGTTTTACAAGCGCGCCCGTCAGGATAATGGCGTCGCGGAGTCGCGCCGCGAGTTCGTCCAAATCATCCCTAGAGATTGAGCGCGGCCGACTGGCAGACCCCAAGAGAGTGTCCGTCAGTTTAGAGCAAAGAATGAGAGTCGAGCGGACAACCTGGACCTCGCTCGTCCAGTCGCGCGAACGCGGAGAACCGATCCGATCGGCGAACAAACCGCTTCCGGAATCGAGAAAGCTGTCGAGCCCCGAGAGCCAAAGCCCGAGTTCGAATTCAGAGTCAGTTGCTTTTGCCACTCTGGGATCGATGCTAGTTTTAGACGGAGTCACTGCGAGCGTGGATACGTCGGAGGTAGTGTTTTTCATCTGGAAATTGAACTGCGCCGGCGGTGTGGGTGCGAACGTGGTCGACACGGGAATCGTGCCGCATATACATTTATAGCCTTTTTGGTGAGCCCGCAGCAACAGAAATTCTCGCACGCTGCGGCCCAGGCCGGGACATGATATCAACGAAACTATGTCAGACCAGGAACGTCCGGATGAGCAACTGCTGGTGGCGACGCGCAATCGCGGCAAGATCGCCGAATTCGCTCGCCTCCTAAAAAACCTCCCGGTCCGAACGCTAGGGTTGGACGAGGTGGGAATTACCTTAGAGGTGGAAGAGATCGGCGCAACCTTTTCAGAAAACGCAGATCTCAAGGCCGTCAATTACGCACGATTGGCGAATTTGTTGACGATCGCGGACGACAGCGGGTTGGTGGTGGATGCCTTGGGCGGCGCTCCGGGCGTACATTCTGCCCGCTACGCTGGTCCGAAAGCGACCGACTCCGAGCGGATCGAAAAGCTCCTCTCGAAACTGTACGGCGTGCCTGAGTCAGAACGAACGGCCCGCTTCGTTTGCAGCATTTCGATCGCCGCCGGCGATGGAACGATCGTTTACAGGAGCGAGGCGATCTGTGAGGGCAGGATTGCTCACGAGCCGTGCGGCCACGGCGGTTTCGGATACGACCCTATCTTCGTGCCCGAGGCTCATACCCAGACGTTTGCCGAGTTACCGTCTGAAGTCAAGAATCAAATCAGCCATCGAGCGCGGGCGACCGTTTCCGCAGTTCGATTTTTACAGGGTTTTCTTGCATGTCTAACTTGACCGACCGCGCGTTCGCCTGTAAAATTCGACGCTTGGTTATTCTTTCTCAACTGAAGGCGGGGCGTAGCACAGCCTGGTAGTGCGCACGGTTTGGGACCGTGAGGTCGCAAGTTCGAATCTTGCCGCCCCGACCAGTCAGATGACTGATTGGATCCAGATCTATCTTTTTGCCGGTGTATTTCTAGCCGCGCAGATCGTTCACCTTAAAACTCTATTTCTCAATTCAATTTGGAGGTTATCTACAACTATGGCTCGATTGACGCAGACCGCGATCATCAGCACTCTGGCAGACAAGACAGGTATGAAGAAGACCGAGGTCAAAGGTCTTTTCGACGCTCTTACCGCTCTCGCGACGACCGAAGTTAAAAAGAATGGTGAATTCACCGTTCCCGGCTTCGGCAAGATCGTGAAAGCAAAGCGTAAGGCTCGAGAAGGCCGCAACCCGGCGACCGGCGAGACGATCAAGATCCCGGCCAAAACGACTGTAAAGTTCCGCCTTGGCAAGTCCATGAAAGACGCTGTCAGCTAAGCTGAGATACCGATTCCCGAACAACTTTTAGGGCCGACGGGCGTAAAGTCCTGTCGGCCTTTAATTTGTTCGCTCGGCGCCGAAAAAAGTTAGTGACAACTCACTTTTCATCTGTTATCATCCTGTTACAAAAGCAGGGTTTTACCGTTGTTCCGCACCTATTTTCAGCAACTTAAAGGTTGATAACTTCAACTAAATTTACGCAGAAGCTCTTTATTTTAAGGAGTTTCACAGTTAAATCTTGCTTTTGGAGATCTATATGTTGGACACGAGCCACGGGGAGGTAAATATAAACGAAGGAGAAGATAAAGTGGCAGCAGCTAGAACAATAACTTTGCAGGAAAGGGTCCTGCAGATTGACCATATCCAGGCCCGTCGCCTGTCGAAGCTTACCGGCGAGACGCTGGAGATTGCTTCGGAGGGCATCATTAGGCATCTTCGAGCGTGCGCTCGAATGGACGTGAATCCTGATGCCTCGGCCGTTCGCGAGATCATTGACGACGCCATCAACGGCAGACGCGTTTTCGCGGAAACGTCAAATGACCTTCTTGCCGCTTAGTTTTTATATTTAGCAATAGGTATTGCCGCCCGATTTTAGGGCGGCTTTTTTTGTCTTCCAATTAGCTGTTTCTACTTCAAAGCCACGCGGTACAGAGTGAACGGGCCCAATCGCTCCCCCGCGTCCCGCTGGTACCAGCGGTCGAGATTCTCAAAATCGACACCATAATAGTAATCAGGCACGACGACGTAAGAGATAACGGTTTCAGGAGACTCGACTGGGTTGAAGTTTCGTATGTACTCCCCATACGCGAGTGCCTCGGCGTTGATCTCGGCGAAGGTCAGTGGCTTGTAGTTAGCATTGAGCCGGTCCGTGTGACGCCCCCAGCCAAATAGAGCGATGATCGAAACAAAGTCTCCTTTCCGCATCGCCGCGCTTAATTGCTCCGGCGTGATGTCCATGAAATAAAGATACTGGTAATAGCGTTCCTTGTTCTCCTGCCATCCGACGCCCGCAAAGACGTGCTGGTGCCTTGCCCAAAGTGTCGCCTGCGGGGCGACGGTTGGCAGGTCGTCTGCCTCAGATATGCCAAAGTGCAGCACGACTGTTCGATATGGTTTGGGATCTAACTTCGACAGTTCGTTCAGCCGTCCGGCAACCGCCATCTGCTGGTCGCGCGCCACGTTTACTTCATCGAGCACCCTGGTGGTATGGTGACATTCGACAAAGCCCCACACGATAGCCGCCGCAGCGATGGCCCCAAAAGCCAGCCTCGCTGCTAAGCCGTGGACCCAATTACGATCTTTGACTAGTAAGCCGAAAACGCCAACCAGAGCCAACCCGGAAACGTAATTGCCGATAAAGACCTGGTAGTGTACCGGCTGCAAAGAGCGGCCCGACAGTACTTGCTGATTGAAGACAACCAGAACAGACAAAGCGAGCGACAGCACGAACAAAACCCCTCGCTCTCGAATCGAAAATCGACGAAAGACAAAGCCGATCGTCAGAATCAGAAGCACCAACAAACTAATGTAAATCGGAAAACGATTTAAGTCCGGGGCGTGAGTTCTAACCAGGAGTTGCACATGATCCATTGTTGGTGCCCGCTTGGAAAGTAAGTACGCGTAAGGCACGAGCACCGCCCCGCACCCTGCCGCGACCAGCGCCAAAAACCGCAGATCACAACGAAAGCCATTCAGCCTTGCTGCCAGGATGCAAAAAACAAGACATCCCAGCCAGGCGGCAGCGGTCGTCCATACGTAAAAGTACGAGAAGACCGCAAATGCAAAAAGCAATACCACCAGGGCCGCGCTCATTAGCAATGCGCCATCGCGCCAAGACTGACGCCCGCTTCCCGAAACATGTCTCACGCCTGGCTGAACGTTGAGAGCCCACCAGATGACTGCCAGCAGTGCGAAAAACACCGGCATGACCACGGCAGGAACATACCGGCGGAAACCTGGAAAATAAGGATAAGGATACCCGCCAAAAAGGATCTCGCTAATAGCTCCTTCGCCGGCGAACAGCGCTCCACCAGCGAGTGTCACGAGGCTACCGGCAAATGCATACCAGTTACTTCCGGTCATGCCGAACAGCAACCAGAACAGAGCGAGCGCAGCCAGAAATGCCGCGACAGCTCCACCAACGATCATCGCCATAGGTGCCCCGACACCAAGGACGCGAGCCGGAATTGCGAGTGTGTAAGGCGCGGCGAACTGAATCGAAAACAGAGATTCCGGCTGCGGATGCTCCGGCGAATCATCGCGCCCCGTGTACGGGTCGTTCTTGCGCGGTCGACCGTCTATCAATGCTGCGACGTAAGACGCATACGCGACCTCATCGACATCATTGTATGCGTAGTTGCCCTGCCATTCGCTTATCCCGCCACGAAGGTAAACAAGCCTCATCTGCGGGTACAGCGAAAACGCAGCAAGAAATATCCCGGCCAGGATGCCGAAACGAAGTTTCATAACTACTGGAGCGCGAAAATTCGGTCGTCGAGAATCAGCGTCGAGAGAGATAACATTTCTCGATCTTAAATATCCACTATCAACAATAGACTGTCCACTAGGATCATTTGGCACCGCGATTGCATCAGCTCCCAGCGAATCGATTCAATTTTTTGGACAAGGGAGGATCTTAATAACAATGGCAGATGATGGAAGCAACTCGGGCCCGGCAAATTTTATTTGGGCAATCGCGCTGATCGTGATAGTTGCAATTTTCGCAGCGGTTTTGTTCTCGGGCGGATTTCTCGGTAACCAGAAAAAAGAGATCGACGTGGAGATCAACACACCGGCAGTCAATCGCTGATTGTTGTACGTTTTTAAGACAATAGAAACTAGTCGGATAAGGATGCGGTGCGCGCATCCTTTTTCTATTCGTTCGCTCCGACTTCTGTTTGCATGATTGCGGAAAAAACCACAACTGCGGTAACACCCACTCCCCGGGCCGAAGCGCCGTTTACCAACCGCCCGTCCGCATCATTTCTCTCGGCTCGTTACGTCTAC
>Ga0247718_1000421_pt1 | contig 11874 bp, 8 predicted proteins | sample 21E_DmetaG_FD_189045 | JGI IMG/M metagenome (GOLD analysis project Ga0247718, IMG submission 189045) | Soil microbial communities from hillslope of Landscape Evolution Observatory, University of Arizona, Oracle, AZ, United States - 2-1-E_D | ecosystem: Engineered > Artificial ecosystem > Mesocosm...
GGACTACCGATACCGCCCATGCCGATCAGCAGGACATGGCTCTGCACCAGTTTCGCCTGCCCCGCGCCGCCCACTTCGGGGAGGACGATATGGCGGGCGAAGCGGTCGAGACGATCGGGAGTCATGGGAGGGGAGTTAGGGAGGAAGGAAGAGAAATGCGAGGGCTATTGCCCTCGCGCTCCCGGGAATTGGTGCAGTACCCATAGATAGCGCACTATCCGCGAAGCGGCTTCAGTCTCCGGCTTCGCCGGGGTGCGCTACGCAGCCGCCTGGCACCGATGACGGGGTGCGCGCGGGGTATGCCCCTCGCATCCACCCCTTCTTCCTCAGTCCTCCAGCTGCCGCAGCAGCGTCCGCACATCGCCGTCCATATCGGCATCGCGCGTGCGCAGTTCCTCGATCAGCCGCACCGCGTGGATCACGGTCGAGTGATCGCGGCCGCCGAACTTGCGGCCGATCTCGGGGTACGAACGGGGGGTCAGCACCTTGGCAAGGTACATCGCCACCTGCCGAGGCCGGACGACCGCGCGGGCGCGGCGTTTGCTTGCCATTTCGGTGCGGTCGACGCGGTAGAACTGGCAGACCATGCGCTGGATCTCGTCGATCGTGATCCGGCGGCGGTTGGCGGAGAGGATGTCGGTGAGCTGTTCCTCGGCCAGTTGCAGCGAGACCGGCTGGCCGGTCAGCTGGGCATAGGCGATCAGCTTGTTGAGCCCGCCGACAAGCTCACGCACGTTGCGATTGATGGTACGCGCAAGGAACTCGATCACGTCCGCCGGGACTTGCGTGCTGGTGAAGCGCGCAAGGCGGTGTTCAAGGATCTTGCGGCGAAGGTCGATGTCCGCCGGCTGGATATCCGCGACAAGGCCCATCGAGAGGCGCGAGAGCAGGCGCTGTTCCACACCGTCGAGCGCTTGCGGCGCGCGGTCGGCGGCGACGACGAGGCGCTTGCCCGCGCTCATCAGCGCGTCGATCGTGTGGAGGAATTCCTCCTGCGTCGAAGCCTTGCCGATGATGAACTGGATGTCGTCGACGAGCAGCAGGTCGAACCCGCGCAGCCGCGCCTTGAATTCCAGCATCTCGTTCGAGCGCATGGCCTGCACGAACTCGATCATGAAGCGCTCGGCCGAGCAGTAGAAGATACGCGCGCCCGGGCGGGCGGCGGCATAGGCATGGCCGATGGCATGGAGCAAGTGCGTCTTGCCCTGGCCCGTCGCGCCCTTGAGGTAGAGCGGCGAGAACTGCGGCGTCTCCAGCGCGGCCATGCGCTGCGCGGCATTGACCGCGAGCACGTTCGCCGAACCGGAAACGAATTCCGCGAAGGTCAGCGAGGGGTCGAGCCCGGTCACTGCCGCATCGGCGCTGAGCGGCACGGCCGGCTGGCGCGCCGCAGTGGGCAGAGGACCGGTATCGTTCGCAGGCATGCCGCCCATGCGCAGCTCGGGCATGGCGCGGCGGCGCGGATGCACGGTGATGCGCACCTGGCGCACTTCCGAACGCGCGATCTTCCACGCCAGCGAGAGCCGGTCGGCAAAGCGGTCGGCCACCCAGTTGGCGGAGAACTCGGTCGGCAGGAACAAGTCCAGCGTGCCGGTTTCCTTGCAGAACGTGCCGACCTGAATCGGCTTGATCCACTGGCTGTGCAGCTGCGGGCCAAGATCCTTCTTGAGGCCTTGGCTGATATCGGCCCAATCTGCGGCGAGATCGAGCGCTTCCTGGTCCTCGATCATCGCGCTGTCCCGTCCTCGTCTGCCCGGCGCGGCGTCAGCCGTCTGGGCCGCGGCGCCCCGTCCGCCGCTGCCATAGTCATCCATCTTCACGCTTCGCTGCCCTCACCCAGAAAGCCTGCTTCAGCACCCCCTGCCGCAGGCAAAAATCTACCCTCGCCGGGAAAGCACCCCTGCTCCCGGCCATGAAACTTGCGATTGTCGTGACCCCGGATAGGCTACAGACCTGCTGAGGCAGGGCCCGCGTCGCACCGGGAGAAACATGTCTATTGGCGATCACGAGGGATTCGCAAGCACCGAACCGCAAAAAAACTGAAATAAAGAATCTTGACTGCCTAAACGTGGCGGAAATCAATCAAGGTGCTGAATTTGTTGGATTTTGCTTCAGACTGCCCGCGAATCGGCAGAAAACTGCGACTCATGCGTGACAGAGCCGAGGTCAAAGATGACGGCGCGGCTTGTAACGGGGGTGAAACAAAACGCGGCCGGTGTCGGGGACACCAGCCGCGTTCCGTGTTTGTACGTAGTGCAGGCCCTTCAAGGCCTTACCCGAAGCGAATCAGAGCGAGGCGACTCGCTTCGACAGGCGCGACATCTTGCGCGCCACGGTGTTCTTGTGGAGCACACCGCGCGCCACGCCGCGCGCCAGCTCGGGCTGAGCGGCATGCAGCGCTTCGGCAGCCGCCGCCTTGTCACCACCGGCGATCGCCGCTTCGACCTTCTTCACGAAGGTACGGATGCGGGAGAGGCGGTTGCCGTTGATCTCGGCACGGTTGGCATTGCGACGGATGCGCTTACGGGCTTGCGGCGTATTGGCCATGACTGTCCTGTTTCAAGAGCCGGAACCGCATGATACGCGGGCGGCGAATAAACCTGAGGGCCCGGCAAAGTCCTGTCAGACTCTGTCGGAAAGCGCGCCCCTTAGCTAGGGCATGCCGAATCGTCAACCGATGAGTGGTGAGCGCACTCACCTCAGCCGCGTGAACTTCACCGGCAACCCGTCGCGCGGCTTGGGGATCGGCCAGGGCTGCCACGCTGGCGCGTAGCCCGGTTCGACTTCGACCCGATAGCGCGTGAGGATGTGGTGCACCAGCAACTTGGTCTGCATCGTCGCGAAATGAAGGCCGAGGCACATATGCGCCCCGCCGCCGTACGGGATCCACGCATACTTGTGCCGCGCTGCCACGGCCTCGGGCGTGAAGCGCATGGGATCGAACCGCTCGGGCTCGGGCCAGAGCGCCGGATCGGCGTGGACCGCCGAGGCGCTGACATCGACATCGGTGCCGGCGGGAATGCGAAAGCCCCGGAAGGTGAAGTCCTTCAGCGCGCGGCGCGGCGTGGAAGGCACCGGCGGCATGATCCGCAGGGCTTCCTTCATCGCCATCTCGGTCAGTTCCAGCTTGCCCAGCGCATCGAACGCCAGCGGCACGCCGTCGCCCCCCGCCGCCGCGCGGGCTTCGGCGCGCAGCTTGTCCTGCCAGTCCTGATTCTTCGCGAGGTGCCAGATCAGCGTGGTGAACGAACTCGTGATCGTGTCGTGCGCGGCCATCATCAGGAAGATCATGTGATCGACCACGACGTCCTCGGGCAGCAAGTCGCCGTCTCCGTCCTCCCGCCGCGCCAACGCGAATTGGCTGAACATGTCCTGCCCGGGATTGGCGCGCCGCTCGCGCAGGAGCCCGGTGAAGTACTCCACCATCAGCTTGCGCCCGGCATAGCCCCGGCCCATCGCGGTGAACGGCAGCGGCCGCCGGATCGGCGCGACGGCGGCCTGCACCATGTCGACAAAGGCCTTGTTGAGCGTATCCGCTTCCGGCCCGAACGGCAGACCGAGGAAACTGGTCGCCGCGGTCTGCAAGGTGAGCGCCTTGATCGCCGGATAGAACTTGCGCTCCCCTTCGCCCCAGGCTTCCACGCCCGCCGCGATATCGGCATTGAGCAGGTCGCAGTAATGCCGCATCGGCTCGGGCTTGAACGCGATAGACAGCGCCTTGCGGTCCGCCCGGTGCGCGGCGAAGTCCATCAGCATCAGCCCGCGCGGGAACAGCAGGTTGAGCACCGGGCCCCAGCCCTGCTCGGAACTGAAGATCTTGTCGCGGTCGAACAGCACGAGCTCGTTCGCATCGGGCCCGATCAGCACGACCTGCCGCCGCCCGAAGCCGCGCGTGCGATAGACGTCGCCATGCTTTGCGCGCATCCGTTTCCCAAAGCCGATGGGGTCGGCGAGGAGCATGAACGTGGTGCCGACCAGCGGCCAGCCGTCCTCGCCGGGGATCGAATCAAGCTCGCGCTCGTCCTTAAGGCGGATCCAGTGCGGATTGCCGCGTTCGGACTGCGCGTCATGCGGACGAATGGACCGCGATTGCGGTGCTGCGAGGCTTGCCACGGCTCTGCTCCTGCGAGTGCGATTAACCGGGCGGTTAATGACACACTTGTCAGTTAAGTCAAATCCAGCCGGCAAGTTCTCGGCGCACCAAAGCTTCGAGCATGTCCATGCCGGTCTCGGTGGCGTTGAGGCAGGTCAGCGCGGCGAAATGCGTGCCGCCCGCCGCCTCGAAGTCCTCGCGGCCCCGGATGCCCAGTTCCTCGATGGTTTCGAGGCAATCGGACGAGAATCCGGGTGCGGCGACGACCATGCGGCGAATGCCGTTGGTGGCCTGCACCTTGATCACGTCATCCGTCGCGGGCTCCAGCCACTTGGCGCGGCCGAAGCGCGACTGGAAGCTGGTGGCGAGCTTCAGCTCCGGGTGCGACGTGGCAAATGCCTCGCCCAGCAGGCGCGCGGTCTTCTGGCAGTGGCAGTGATAGGGATCGCCAAGGCGCAATGTCCGCTCGGGCATGCCGTGGAAGCTCAGCACCAGCAGTTCCGGCGCAAAATCGAGCGCTGCGATCTGGGCGGAGAGACTCTGGTGCAACGCGGTGATCATCAACGGATCGTCGAAATAGGGCGGCAGGGTGCGCAGTGCCGGAAGGCGGCGGCGATCCTTGATCCAGTCTGCCACGGCATCAAGCGCACTTGCGGTCGTCGCACCCGAGTACTGCGGATAAAGCGGCGCCACGAGAATGCGCTCACAGCCGTCGGCGAGGAGCTTGTCGAGCTCTGCCGCCATCGCCGGCTTCTGATAGCGCATCGCGTGGCGGACGATCGCGGCCTCGCCCAGCCGGGCCTGCAGCGCGCGCGCCTGCGCGGCGGTGTGGAAGGCAAGCGGCGATCCCTCGTCGGTCCAGACCTGGCTATAGGCGTGGGCGGATTTGCGGGGCCGGGTGCGCAGCACGAGCCCGCGCAGGATCGGCTGCCAGAAGATCTGCGGGATCTCCACGACGCGGCGGTCGGAGAGGAACTCGGCAAGATAGCGGCGCACCGCGCCTTCATCGGGCGCGTCGGGCGTGCCGAGGTTGACCAGCAGCACTCCGATCTTGCCGGTCAGAATCCGGGGATGGTCGGCAGGTTGGTCCATGGCGCTGATCAGAGGCCTTCAGAAAGCAGGGGGAGACGGCGAAAGCGCAGTCCTGTGGCAGAAAACAGCGCGTTGGCAATGGCAGGCGCGACAGCTGTGGTCGCCAGCTCGCCGGGATCGAACGGTTGCTCGTCCGACTCGGCAAACGCAATATCAACCTTGGGGCAATCGGCAAGCAGCGGCAGGCCCAATTGTGAAAGGCGGCCCGCCGTCGGCAATCCCGCCACATAGGCCGTGCTGCCGCCGATGGCCTGCGCGAGCGCGAAGAGCATCCCGCCTTCGACCTGCTGGCGGGCCACATCGACATTCACGATGCGGCCGATATCGAGCAGCGCGGTGAGCTGGTCGACCCGGATCGCGCCTTCCTCCTGCCGCGCCGTCGCCACCACGGCGATGAAGCCGCTGCGCAGGCCTTCGGGTCCGGCAAGGTCCATGCGGTGGCAGGCGATGCCCTGCCCGGACGCATCAGCCCCGCCGCCCCACATCGCCATGCGCGCCGCCCCGACAAGGCAGGCGGCAAGGCGCGGCTGTCCGGTGAGCATGCCGATGCGGTAGGAAAGCGGCTCGGCCCCGCCGAAATGCGCGCACTCGTCGATGAAGCTCTCGGTGAAGAACGCGCTGTAGCCGTGCGCATTGCCGCGATAGCGCGCCGTGGGCAGCGGCAGATAGACGGGCACGTGGTCCACCGCGCGTTCGGGGATCGCATAGAGCGGCATTGCCCCTTCGCAGGCGAGCGGATCGGCGCGATCCTTGGCGGCCGCCTGCGCGTCCATGGCGTCCGCACCATCCAGCAGCCGCGCGCCGGCCTCGATAGCCGTGGCAGGCAGCGCCATGCGCGTGCGCAAGCCGAGCAGCTGGCGCTTGTCCGGGCCGATCGAGGCGGAGAGCAGTGCGGAGACCGGCGTGCGAGGGTAGCCTGCCAGCGCCTCCTCCCAGCGGCTCCACATCAGTTGCACCGGGCGGCCCAGCGCCTTGGCGATCTCCACCGCCTCGACCGCGATCCGCGCATCGAGCCGCGCATCGAAGCTGCCGCCAGCGTGCATCGGATAGACCACCACGTTGCGCCGCGAGACGCCCGCCGCCCTGGCCGCCTGCCGCCGCACCAGTTCGGGTGCCTGTGTCGCAAGCCACAACTCGAGCTTGCCCCCGCTGAGCCGCGCGGTCGCGGTCGCGGTTTCCAGCGGGGCATGGAGCGCGGGCTCGATATCATAACGCGCGGTGAGGCTGGGCTTGGCGAGCAGCGGGTCAGGATCGCCTTCCGCCATCAAGCGGGTTGCCGCGCCCTTGCGCAGCGCGGTGTCGATCCGCGCATCGAGCGCGGACGAATCCGCGATCCGCCCCGCCGCATGGAAGCGCGGCTCCATCGCCAGCACCGCCTTGTGTGCGGCATGCCAGGTCTTCGCCGCCGCCGCGACCCAGCGCTTCGACTGGACCACGCCGACCACGCCGGGAACTGCCTCCGCCGCCTTGCGGTCGAAGCTCGACAGCACCGTATCACCCTGCGGCCCGTGGACAATCGCGGCGTGGACCATGCCCGGCACGCGCACATCGCCCGCATAGACGAAGCTGCCATCGGCCTTGGCGGGCAAGTCGAGCCGAGGGTAGCGCGGCCTTGCGCCCTCGGGAAACTGGCCGGGGCGCTCCCTCGGCGGTTCGGCGCGCAGGGCGGGTGGCTCCGGCGGATCGTACGTCACTGCCTCCGGGATGAGCGCAGCGAATGCGAGGCGCTGCTTGCCGTTCACCACGTAATGCCCAGCGGTATCGAGCGTTTCCCAGCCGACATTCCACTGCGCCGCCGCCGCCTGCATCAACATCGCCCGCAGGCCCGCCGCCGCCGCACGCAAGGGCGCCTCGAACGCGGCGAGCGCGGTCCCTTCGGCGGTGATCATCATCGGCTCGCGCTCGGCATGGGTGCGGGCGAGCCAGTCGTCGGGCGTATCGGCCAGCGCGGGCAGGAAGCGCGGCTGCCAGCGCGACTGCCACAGCGGCGCCCAGCGCGCGGCGAGCACCGGATCGCCGTAGATCGGGCTCGGCGGCGTCGGCTCCACCCCGACGCGCTTCCAGTCCGCGCCGAGTTCGACCGCGACGACCTGTGCCAGCAGCGTCGAGATGCCCTGCCCCATCTCGCACACCGGGACGGCGACACTGATCGCGCCATCCTTGGCGAGGCGGATGAAGCTGTCGAACACATGTTCGTCCGGTCCGGCGACGAGCGCGCTGGCATAGCGGCGCGGCGAGAGCGCGAAAGCGACGAGCAGCGCACCCGCGCCCCCCGCGCCGATCAGCAGCCCGCGCCGGGTCAGCCTCATCCCTTCTGCGCGTCCAGCCAGTCGAGCACGCGCTGGGCAATGCCGGCAAAGATCGCCGCTTCGGGGCCGTTCCCGGCGGCAGGCGGCTCACCCGCATCGCTCGACTGGCGGATTGCGAGATTGAGCGGCACGCGGCCGAGGAAGGGCAGACCCATCGTCTTGGCTGCGGCTTCCGCGCCGCCCTGGCCGAACGGATCGCTGCTTTCGCCGCAATGCGGGCAGACGTAGCCCGACATGTTCTCGACCATGCCGATCAGCGGCACGTCGCCCTGCTCGAACAGGCGGATCGCGCGCGCGGCATCCATCAGCGCAAGGTCCTGCGGGGTCGAGACGATCACCGCGCCCGCCGGCTTGTGCTTCTGGAGCATGGTCAGCTGCACGTCGCCCGTGCCCGGCGGCAAGTCGACGACGAGGATCTCGGCATCGCCCCAATGCGCATCGATCAGCTGGCCGAGCGCATTGCCCGCCATCGGCCCGCGCCACGCGATCGCCTGCCCGGGCTGCACGAGGTGGCCCATCGAGAGCATCGGCACGCCCCACGGGCTTTGCACCGGGTGGATCTTCTGGTTCTCCGCCTCGGGCTTGCGGCCTTCGGTCGCCAGCAGGCGCGGCTGCGAGGGGCCGTAGATATCGGCATCGACCAGCCCGACCTTGCGGCCCAGCTTCGCCATCGCGACGGCGAGGTTGGCGGACAGCGTCGACTTGCCGACGCCGCCCTTGCCCGATCCCACCGCGACAATCCGCCGCGTGACTTTCTCGGCCGTCATCCCCACGCGCACTTCGGCGGCGCCGGCAGCGCGCGCCGCTTCCTTCACCTTGGCCTCAAGCGCATCGCGGCCAGCGCGGTCCAGCCCGCTCACTTCGAGGATGATCGAGGCCGTCTCGCCATCCGCCTTCACCGTCTGCATGCGCGCGCCTGCGGCCATGCGGACGGCCTGTTCCAACGCTGTCTGATCGAGGCTCAATGCCGCTGTCCCGTTCTTGCCCTGTCGGTCGTCCCCTAGAGTCTTTTCCACTCTCGTGGAAGGCGGCACCTGCCCGCTGTGCTTCCGTGGAACGGACGCACATTTCAACCGGCGAATTTTCCCAGTGAGACACTGTTTTTAACCGCAGAGCGTACCTATAGTCCTTCGCATGATTTCTTTCGGTGGACGAATGTCGCGGATCGGTCTGGCCATGGCCGGCAAGAAGAGCCCCTGGGGCGCTGGTGATACGGGGAGCGGAGAGCCTTCAGGCGAACCGGCGGGCGACGGCGGCGATTCCGCGCCCGACAGCACCCCGCCGCCTCCGCGCGGCAATGGCCCGCGCAATCCGTGGTTGCCGCCCTCCTCGGGCGACGGGCGCCGCGGGCAGACCCTTGAAGACCTGTTCAAGCGCCGCGCCGGTGGCGGGGGCGGCGGCAATGGCCCCGGCTTCCGCTTGCCCCAGCGCCCCGGTGGCGGCTCGTGGGTGCCGGTTGCGATCGGTCTTGTCGTGCTGCTCTGGCTTGGCGCGACGATGGTCCACCGCGTGTCACCGCAGGAAAAGGGCATCGTCACCACATTCGGTGCCTATAGCCATACCATCGATTCGGGCGTCTCGCTGACATTGCCTTGGCCGATCCAGTCCGTGACGGTGGAAGACGTCACCTCGATCCGCCGCGATTCCATCCCCGAAGGCGATGGCGAGCGACTGATGCTCACGGGCGACCAGAACCTCGTCGACCTCACCTATCTTGTCCGCTGGAACATCAAGGACCTCAAGCTCTACACCTTCCAGCTCGCGCAGCCGGCGGAGACCGTGAAGGAAGTGGCAGAGGCCGCGATGCGCCAGTCGATTGCCGAAGTGACGCTGAACGACGCGATGGGTTCGGGCCGCGCCGCGATCGAGGCCAATGTGCGGGAGCGGATGCAGCGCGTGCTCGACGCCTATCGCTCGGGCGTGAAGATCCAGGGTGTCGAGATCAAGAAGACCGACCCGCCGGCCAAGGTCGTCGATGCCTTCAAGGAAGTGCTCGCCGCCCAGCAGGACGCGCAGAGCGATATCAACCGCGCCGAAGCCTATGCGCAGCAGATCACCCAGCGCGCGCAGGGTGAGGCGACCGCGTTCGACAAGGTCTACGAGCAGTACAAGCTCGCCCCCGAAGTGACGCGGCGGCGCATGTATTACGACACGATGGAGCGCGTGCTGAGCAAGACCGACAAGGTGATCGTCGAAACGCCGGGGGTCATGTCCTACCTGCCGCTGCCGGGGATCAGGCAGACACCCCCGCCGGCCGATACGACCGTGAACGGGGCCAATGGTGGGGAGCGCCGCTGAGATGGAACAGACCCTGATCCGCCTGTGGCAGGAACAGAAGGCCGCGTTGATTGCGGTCGTCGTCGCCCTCGTCGTGCTGGTGAGCTGCGTCACCGTGGTCGGCGAGCAGGAGCAGGCGGTGATCGTCCGGCTGGGCGAGCCCAACCGCGTCGTCAACCGCTTCCGCCCCAATGCCGATTTCGGCCAGACGGGCGCGGGCATCGTGCTGCGCATCCCCTTCATCGAGCAGGTTGTCCGCATCGACAAGCGCGTGCTCGATGTGCAGATGGACCGCCAGCAGGTGACTTCGGCAGACCAGCGCCGCCTCGAAGTCGATGCCTACGCGCGCTTCCGCGTGATCGATCCGGTCAAGATGTACGAGACCGCCGGGACCGTGGACAAGGTGGCCGAACAGCTCCAGCCGATCCTCAACTCGGTGCTGCGTCAGGAACTGGGCAAGCGCACCTTCGGCTCGCTGCTGACGGCGGACCGCGGGCAGGCGATGGTCAACATCCGCAAGGGGCTCGACAAGGAAGCGCGCGAATATGGCGCGCAAGTGATCGACGTGCGGATCAAGCGGGCGGACCTGCCCGACGGTGCACCGCTCGATTCCGCGTTTACCCGCATGGCCACCGCGCGCCAGCAGGAAGCCGCGACAATCCGCGCCGAGGGCCAGAAGAACGCGCAGATCATCCAGGCGACGGCGGAAGCAACTGCCGCCAAGGTCTATGCGGAGAGCTTCGGCAAGGACCCGGAGTTCTACGACTTCTACCGCGCGATGAAGAGCTACGACTATACCTTCTCGCAGAAGGACAACAGCACCTCGATCGTGCTGTCGCCCGACAACGCTTATCTGCGCCAGTTCAAGGGCGGGAAGTAACCGCACCGGACGCTGGCCGAATATGTTATTCAATCCCGGTTCAGGCGCCGCCATGTGAAAGCTGGGCACGCGGAATCGGGACGGGGACCTGATGCGCGGGCTCCCGCGCACCGCCGCTGAAATGAAGAGGAATTGCCACGTGCGATACGCTTATGGAGTGACTACGGCGCTGCTCCTCGCCGGCAGCGCGCTGACCCTGACAACGGGCTTCCCGGCGGGAGCCCAGGTGGCGCAGAACGAGCCTACCCAGATGCAGTCGGTCGTCCCGCGCGGCGGCGCCCCGGCCAGCTTTGCCGACCTTACCCAGCAGCTCCAGCCGGCAGTGGTCAACATCTCGACCCGCCAGCGTGTGAAGGTGCAGAACAACAATCCGTTTGCCGGAACGCCTTTCGGAGACCTGTTCGGCGGCGGTCAGGGCGGCCAGCCGCAGACGCGCGAGGCGCAGTCGCTGGGTTCGGGCTTCCTCGTCTCGGCCGACGGCTATGTCGTGACCAACAATCACGTGATCACCGCCGAAGGGCAGGGCGAGATCGAATCGATCACCGTCACCATGACCGACGGTACCGACTATCCCGCCAAGCTCGTCGGCCGCGATGCCGCCTCGGACCTCGCGGTGCTCAAGATCACCGGACCCAAGCCCTTCCCGTTCGTGAAGTTCGGCGATTCGCGCCACGCCCGCGTGGGGGACTGGATCATCGCCATCGGCAATCCGTTCGGCCTCGGCGGCACGGTGACCAGCGGGATCATTTCGGCGGTCTATCGCAACACCGGCTCGGGCTCGGCCTATGACCGCTACCTGCAGACCGACGCGTCGATCAACCGGGGCAACTCGGGCGGCCCGATGTTCGACATGCAGGGCAACGTGATCGGCATAAACAACGCGATCTTCTCGCCCACCGGCGGCAGCGTCGGCATCGGCTTCGCTATCCCCGCCGAGATCGCCGCCCCCATCGTCGAGAAACTGCGCACCGGTCAGGCGATCGAGCGCGGCTACCTCGGCGTGCGCATCCAGCAGCTGTCCGACGATCTCGCCGCCAGCCTCGGGCTTGCCAAGAACCGCGGCGAGTTCATCCAGTCGGTCGAGCCCGGGCAGGGCGCTGCCAAGGCCGGGATGCAGCCGGGCGACGTGGTCGTGCGCGTCGACGGCAAGGACGTGACGCCGGACCAGACGCTGTCGTTCATCGTCGCCAACACCACGCCCGGCAAGCGCATCCCGATCGATC